>Ga0310811_10001839_pt1 | contig 26375 bp, 23 predicted proteins | sample YCmetagenome_FD_207642 | JGI IMG/M metagenome (GOLD analysis project Ga0310811, IMG submission 207642) | Soil microbial communities from experimental microcosm in Duke University, North Carolina, United States - YC | ecosystem: Engineered > Artificial ecosystem > Soil microcosm > Unclassified ... | reverse complement strand
CCATTGATGAGCTTGTGGAACAGCACCTCGCCTGGAGGCCCGCTATTGCGGCGTCTGCTGCCGAACAGCCTGCTGTTGCTGATCAGCCTGGATTTTTTGATCAAGTGGGGCGTGCAGAACCATCTGTACGGCGACGAAATGGCGTCGCCGCTGCTGATCTTGCTTAGCAGTTCCTTGCTGTTCGTGATGTTTTGCCGCACCGCATCGTTGCTCAATCGCGAATACGAGGGTCGTCGCATGGGTGAGGCGGCCCTGGCGGAAAGCAATGCTTTGCTGCGCGCGGTCAGCGACAGCACACCGGATGCCATTTTCGTCAAAGACGATGCTGGCCGCATGATTTTCGCGAATCCGGCGCAGCTGCGCTTGCTGGGCAAGGAACACGATGACGTCATCGGCTGCCGCAGCAGCGACCTGTACGACAATGCGATCGATGCCGAGGCAGTGGATCGCGAAGATCAACGCGTGCTGGAAAGCGGACAGGCGATGGCATTCGAGGCGACCATGCGCTTCCCGCACGGCGAACGCACGCTGCATTCGACCAAGGCGCCGTGGCGCAACGCGCAGGGCGAGGTGATGGGGCTGGTTGGCATCAGCACCGACATCACGGAACGCAAGCGGATGGAGATGGCCTTGAAGGCCCACGAGACCCAGCTCGAAGCGTTGGTGGCTGCACGCACGGTGGAAGTCAGCGAGCTGATCGGCCACCTGGAAACGACGCGCGAGGAAGAAAAGCGGGCGATTGCGCGCGAACTGCATGACGATCTCGGTTCGGCATTGACGGCGCTCAACATGCACCTGTCGCTAATCTTTCAGCAAATGCCGGACGAACCGAAGTTCACCGAGCGCGCCGCCAAGATCAAGGCTTTGCTAAGCTCGATTACGGGCGCAACTCGCCGTATTCAAATCGGCCTGCGACCCGATAAACTGGACGTGTTCGGCATCAAGGTCGCGATTACCGAACAGGCAGCCGAATTTGAAAAATACAGTGGCGTGCGCTGCGAAGCGAGCGTGCCGGATGATGCGCTGAGCTATGCGCCGCGCGTTGATATTGCGCTGTTCCGCATGGTGCAGGAAGCGTTGAACAACATCGCCAAGCACGCTAAAGCGACGCAAGTCGACGTGGTGCTCGACGATACCGACGATGAAATCATCCTGACCGTGCGTGACAACGGCATCGGCATTCCGGCCGAGCGCAGCGGCACGGTGACGCACGGCCTACGTGGTATGCGCGAGCGCGCCGGCTATCTGGGTGGATCGGTCCGCATCAACAGCGCGCCCGGCAAGGGGACGGTGATCACCATCACGATTCCGAAGACGCCGGCCAATATGCAGCAATTGGAGCCGGAACCGGCGCCGGACAGCAATATCGAAGCAGCGCGCTAACGAACGCTGATGTTGCATGGCATGGGCGGCGAAAGCCGCCCGTCGGAGAGGATTACTTCAGAAGTTTGAGCGCGAGCACAGAAACCCACGCGGCGATCAAAGACTGTAGGCGCGATTGGCGCCGCTCAAATCCTTCAGCAACGCAAAGAGTTGCGGAAATTCGGAAGTCTTGTCGAAGAAGTGACGCACGCCATACTGTTGTCCGGCGCGGCGGAAGACTTCGCTGGCGTTGTTGCTGCAGATGATCTTCAGCGTACCGGAAACGCGATCGCCTTCGGATATCTGGCGCAACAGACTAATGCCATTGCCTTTCTTGAGCTGGATGTCGACGATCAACACATCGCAGGCCAATTCGCTCAACTGGTTCAATGCGTCGCCTTCCGACTCCGACACGCCAGTCACCACTACGCCCGGGATCATCGCCAGGTTTTCCATCATCAGCTCGCGTACGTCCAGCGAATCTTCCACCAGGAAGACGCGCAACGGAGGTCGATTTGCATCGGTTGGAAAGGTCTTGCTCATCTCGTAACCGCTAGTCAAAACAAAACGTTTGTCTGTGGCACGGCTTCATGGGGCCGTGTCGGTGGCACATTCAGTCGATCAGATTCTGCTTGATCGCGTAATAAATGATGCCGGCGTTGTTCTCCATGTTCATCTTCTGTAAAACGCGCGCCCGATAGGTACTGACGGTTTTGACGCTGAGACAGAGATCTTCCGCAATCTTGGTTACACCGTGCCCCTGGCACAGCTTGTAAAAAATTTCGTATTCGCGTTTTGACAGCGTTTCGTGCAGCGGCTTTTCCGCATTCGTGTCGAGTTCGGTGGTCAGCAATTCCGCCACTGCGTGGCTAATGTATTTATGCCCGCGCAGGATAGTCTGGATCGCATTGACCAATTCTTCCGCTAAAGCTTCCTTCTGCACATAGCCGCTGGCGCCGCTACGCAGAATTTGCACTGCGTAACGGCTTTCCGGATGCATGCTGAGGATCAGCACCGGCAAGTCGGGCTTCTCGCGCTTGATCTGCTTGAGCACCTCCACACCGCTTTTATCTGGCATATTGATGTCGAGCAGAACAATATCCCAGTCCTGCGAGCGCACCAGGCGAATCGCTTCCTGTGCGGTAGCCGCTTCGCCTTCGATTTTCATATCTGGCACCTGGGCAATGAAATACTGCACGCCGGCGCGCACCACTGCGTGGTCGTCAACTACCAGAATTTTTATCATTTGTCGTTCTGTCCGAATGCCTAATTGCCGCTTTGTGCGCTGTATGGGCGTGTATGGGCAATCGCATCATGTAAAAAGAGTTTTGATTGATATTCGTTCAAACGATTGTAAAGGGTTTTCAGACTCACACCTAATACCTCGGCGGTCAGCGTTTTATTGCCGCCGCAGTGCCCAAGCGTGGCGCAGATCAGGCGCTGTTCGGCATCAGCGAGCTTGCTGCCAAGCTGCACCGTCACGCAATCGCCTTCGTGGCTGATTCCGGCCGGCTTCATTGGTGTGACAGCAAGCGCAATGTCCAGTTCACGATCGGCCAGGATATAAGCGCGGTGCACAATGTTTTTCAGCTCTCGTACGTTGCCGGGCCACGAGTATTCGTCCATCAGGCGGCGCGATGCCTTCGAAAACGTCTTGCACGTACCTTCTTCCTCGTTCAATTGCGCGAGGAACAGGTTGGCGAGCAGGCGTATGTCGGTGCCGCGTTCGCGCAGCGGTGGTAGCGTCAGCGGAAACACCGCGAGACGGTAGAACAGGTCGCTGCGCAGGATGCCCGCGGCAACTGCTTCGGCCGGATCGCGGTTCGTTGCGGCAATCACGCGCACACGCACTTCGGTTTCCTCGTCGGCGCCGACCCTGCAAAAGCGGTTGGTTTCGAGCACGCGCAACAGCTTCACCTGCATGTCGAGCGACATCTCAGTCACTTCATCGAGAAACAGCGTGCCGCCGCTGGCGCGTTCGAAGCAGCCCTTGTGATTGCGCACTGCGCCGGTAAAACTGCCGCGTTCGTGGCCGAACAGTTCGGCCTCGATCAGATTCGGAGACACCGCGCCACAATTCAAGGCAACGAAGGGATGATCCTTCTCCCTGCTCATTTCGTGGATTGTCTTGGCCACCACTTCCTTGCCGGTGCCGCTTTCGCCGACGATCAGCACGTTGGCGCGCGTCGGCGCCACCTTGCCGATCATGCGGAACAACTGCTGCATCGGCTCCGAAGCGCCGTACAGGTCGCCGAAGCGTGTCAGTTGCTTCTGCTCATGCAGCGCACGCGTATCGCATGTCGGCTGCAGCGCAGCTGTCGTCTGCGCGCCGTGGGTCGGTAAATCGACCACATTGCCGCATGCCTTGAATCCGTTCGACATGGGTCTCCTCCTGAAAACAATCGTGCAATTTTTACAGAGGCGATTGTGAGTGAAGGGCAAAGATTGCAGAATCGGCGCTTTTCCGATTCTGTTGTGGGAATGCTCTGACACGTCGATGCAGCGGAATGTGCCTAAACTTGCAATGGGAAAAGATTGCCGTCTATCGAATGGCGGCAATTGATTCTTTATTGCACCATCCAAACCGCGCTTTGCTGCCGTACGACGTCGTTCAGTGAACCGCTTTTTTCATAGCATTCGCGCAGCCACCCTGCATCCGATTGGCTGCTGAGCGCGCGTACGCGCAACAGCTCGATTGCATCGGCTGTGCCAAGATCATCCGCGACTTCTTTCAGCATGTCTATGCTGCGCAGAATATCGTCCTGTATCGTCGATTGCGCGCCGCCATTGGCATCGATCAAGGTACCGTTCAGGCCGAAGCGGCACGCCTGGAAGCGGTTATAGGTATAGGTGAGATAGGTTTCCTGCAGCGGTTGCAGCGCGCGCTGCTCGAAGAAATATTTGCTCAGGGTTTGTGCATAGGCGCCGAGCGCCACCGCAGTTTCGATCGCCAGCGGCGTATCGCAGACACGAATCTCGACCGTGCCGTATTCGGGCTTTGGCCGGATGTCCCAGTAGAAGTCCTTCATGCTGGCGACGATCTTCAAATGCGCCATCTTGTTGAAGTAGGCGTTGAAGCTTTCCCAGTCCGGCACGAACGGCATGGTGCCGGACAGCGGAAACGCGTTGATGCTGGTCAGGCGTGACGACTGGAATGTGGTATCCACGCCCTGGTAGAACGGTGAGGAGGCGGACAGCGCAATGAAATGCGGCATATAGCGCGCGAGCAGGTGGGACAGGCGGATCGCCTCGTCGCCGCTGGCGCAGCCAATATGAATGTGCTGGCCGTACACCGTGAATTGCTTGGCCAGATAACCATACAGTTCGGACACCAGCTTGTAGCGATCGGTCGGATAAATGCGCTGGTCTTCCCAGTGCTGGAATGGATGCGCACCACCGCCGGCCAAGCCAAGATTCAGCTTGTCCGCGGCAGACACCAGGAGGCCGCGCATGGCCTTCAGTTCCTCCAGCATCTCATGGTGATCGGTGTGCACCGAGGTCGCAATCTCGATCATGCTTTCGGTGATTTCCGGCTTGATGTCGTAGCTGTGCTCAGTCTTGTTGATGACGCGCAGCAGATCATCGGAACCACGCGTCAGGTTGTAGTCGCGCCGGTTGACGATCTGCAGTTCCAGCTCTACGCCCATCGTAAGCGGCATCGAATTGTTGAATTGCAGCATGAAGATGTCCCGAATCGAAAGCGTGTTTGTTAGAGCTTGGCTTCGCCCGATGCCACCAGCGCAATGCGCGTGCAGATCGGACCCAGGATTTCCAGAATGATCAGAATCGATACCACGAGCGCCGACAGCTGCGCACCGAACTGCGGATAGTAGCCGACCGCATGCTGCACCATCAGGATATTGAAGCCGGACAGCGGCGTCAGGCCGAACCCAAGCAATGCGCCCTTGCGGAAGGTAAGCCCGTTCAGATGCGCCAGCCCGGTGGTGAGCCCGACGGCGATCGCCAATCGCAGCACGATGAAAGCGAGCGTCACCGGCCACAGCGCGAGCAGGTGCGAGAGTTGCAGGTTAGCGCCAGCGAACACAAACAGCGCGACGTAGAAGAGGCCGGTGAATGCGCTTAAATCCGGTTCGACGATCGCATGGCGCGGGTCCTTGATGCGGCTCGCGATACCAAAGGTCAGCAAGGCAATCAGCGCGGACAGATTCAGCATTGCGCCGATGCCGACTGTTGCCGCGATCAGCGCCAGCACCAGAATCAGTTGAGTCTGGCTGTCGCGTCCGAGCAGCCGACCTATCCACAGCAGCAGCCGGCTCATGATCCCGCCCAGCAAGACGGAACCCAGCAACAGATAGAAAGGATGCAGCAGATAGCTGCCCCAGTTGGTCTGGTATTCCATGTGCACTGCCGCCAGCCCCATCGAAAAGATGATGAAGGCAAGCGCGTTGCCGATCACCACGATGTTCAGCATGCGTTCGCTGACCTGGCCTTCGGCCTTGACTTCGCGCACCACGTTCAGGATGACCGCCGGCGAGGTCGCCATGCCCAGCGCAGCCACCATGCTCGCGATCAGCGTGTCGATGCCGAGTTGTGTCAGCAATAGCAGTAGCGCGAAATAAGTGACAGTGCTAAGCGCGACGCCGGTGATCAGCAAACCTTTTTCGCGCAGCAGCCATTTGTAGTCGACGCGGCGTCCCAATTCGAACAGCACCAGGCCGAGCGACAGATCGACCACCAGGCTGATGTCGTCCAGCAGCGATACGTTGATCAGGTTGAATCCGGCCGGACCGATCAGGATGCCGGTCAGCACATAGCCGGTGATCGCCGGCACCTGCGGGAAAACGCGGCGTAGCAGATGTGCGCCCAGCAAACCGACAATCAGGATGACGCCGGTCGCGGTCAGTACGTTGAGGGCATGCGGCCATGCCGGTAGGAAACTGTCTGGTGTCATGATAGTCCGGTCAAATTGCATCGGTTCGCGGTGAACGACATGTCGTTTCACCACCGGCTCGAAGGCCGCAACCGAAGGTTGGTCGGATTCGTTCTGCGGGTACGTTCGGCAACGCACATGGCGATGCGCATGCTGATCGGCAAGCGCCGATCCCCTGCAGGAACCGATTACAGACGGGCGTAGCCCGTTTTCAAAAGAGTGCGAAGTGTAGCAGCACTTTGCTGAAAACCGGGCTCTGTTTCAATTAATGCAATTTCACACGCGGCGAAGTCTTGCGCTGCAGCCATTGCCCAATCGTGTCTGCTGTCGTGCGCACCCAGCCGTGCAGTGCGACCAGGTGCATGCGGTACAGCGAGAAGTACAGAACGCGCGCCAGCAAGCCTTCGATGAACAGCGTACTGCCGATCAGCGGCCCCATCAAATTGCCTACGGCGTCATAGCGACCGAGCGAAACCAGCGAACCGAGATCGCGATAATGAAAGAGAGGCAGCGCGGTATCGCCGTTCAAGCGCTTCTTCAATGTATCGAAGAGGAAATCCGCCTGCTGGTGCGCAGCCTGGGCGCGCGGTGGCACGGTGCTGTCCTTTTCCGGCCACGGGCAGGCGGCGCAATCGCCGAACGCGAAGATCGCGGGATCGATTTCAGTTTGCAGGGTCTGCGACACCACGACCTGCCCGAGCCGGTTCAAGGGCAAGCCAAGCTCACCCAGGATTGCCGGTGCGCGGATGCCTGCAGCCCACACTGTCAGATCGGCCGGCAGGCTCCTGCCGTTTGCGGTCATTACTGCGTCAGTACGAATCTCCGACACTTTCTCGGCGGTCAGCACATCGATGTCTAGCTTGCGCAGCAGTTCCTCTGTTTTGTGCGATACGCGTTCCGGTAACGCCGACAGCAGCCGCGGTGCCGCTTCGACCACCGTGATGCGGATATCGCGGCGTGGATTCAGATGATGCATGCCGTACGCGCCGAGCACTTCGGCAGTGTTACGCAGCTCGGCCGACAATTCGACGCCGGTCGCACCGCCGCCGATGATGACGATGTTGACTTGCGTCGCGGACCGCAGGTCGGCGCGCATGCAGGCGGCTATCATGCGGCGGCGGAAGTGCTCCGCTTGCTCCAGCATGTCGAGTGCGGTCGCGTATTCCGCCGCGCCGGGCGTATTGAAGAAATTCGTCACGCTGCCGATGGCAAGCACCAGCGTGTCGTAGGGTATTTCACGCTGCGGCAGCAGCTCGAAGCCATCGGCATCGAATACGGCGTCGACCGTGATGCTGCGTTGTGCGCGGTCCAGCGCTTTCAGGCTGCCCTGCTGAAACGTGAAGTGATGCCAGCGCGCCTGCGCTGCATAATCCAGTACGTGCGCATTCGCATCCATCACACCGGCTGCCACTTCGTGCAGCAAGGGCTTCCACAGGTGCGTGGGCGCGCGGTCGACCAGCACCACGCTGGCAAGGCCGCGCCGCGCCAGCTTGTCGCCCAGCGCGGTAACCAGTTCCAGTCCGCCCGCGCCGCCGCCAACCACGACGATGCGGTGTGACGTGTTGTTGTGTTGGCTTGCGTTCAGCATCGCTTTCTCCCTTCGTTTCTTATCTGTACTGCCAGTATGATCCTTGCCGTGCGGAACGGTTCGCGCTGCAAACTCCTTCGTCAATCAAATGCGAAGTTGTAGAACAGCGAAAGCGCGCTACGCGTGCCGGCTTCCGCTTCAAGCGAGACGCGCCGCGTCAATGTATACCGCAGCAGCAAGACACTGCTCGCGCTTTCCAGTCCCTGCTGGTAACTGACGTACAGGCGCGACGAAATCTTCTTGCCCAGTGTAACAATACGTTCCTGCAGCGTGTCGTCGCTGGTGCCGACGCTGAAATCGTCCAGGCCGAATGCCGTGGCCAATTGCGATGACACGCCAGAAGCGGCACCTTGTGCCAGCAGCGCACTGGCCGCACCCTGCAGTGCGCCAATGTCGTTGCCGCCGGCGCTGGAAAGGCCGTGCCCAAGTACCAGCCATGACAGTTTTTCGGCATCGGGCACAGTCGGGTCCGACACCAGCGTAATGCGCGGCGCCAGCACCGTGCCGCCGACCGATACACCGGCTTCCACTTCCTGTCCCTTGCGCATTGCCAGGATGTCGAGTGCCGGATTGTTCAGCGCGCCATTGAAACGCAGCAGGCCGCGTTCGATCGCCAGTTCGCGACCATAAGCCTTGAAGGTGCCGGACTTCACGCGCAGTGTGCCTTCCGCACGCAGCGTTTCGCCGGCGCTGGCCAGCAAGCGGAGCTGGCCGAGCAGCAGCGCGTCGAGCCCGCGTCCGCGCAGGCGAATGCCTTTGCCGAGATCAAGGCCGAGATCGAGTGCGATGGCTGTTTTCGTTCCCTGCTTGGGATTGCGACCGACGATTACAACGTCGTCGGACAGTTCCGGTACATCTGCCGTGCCGATATCGACGAAGCCGGAATCGGCGCTGAAGTTGCCGCGCGCCTTCAATTGACCCTCGCGCCAGCCGACCACGCTATCACCGCTGATCACCAGCTTGCGGTCGGAACGGTCCAGCAGCCGGTAGTGCGCGGCCGTGATCGATAGCTCCAGTGCAAGCTGCTGCTTGATCAGGCTGATCGGACCGGCGATCGCAAGTGTGCCCTCATTCTGGAAGGCCAGTGTCTTGATCAGTAATCGGTCGTTCTGAAATTCGCCTCGTAGCGTGCCTTGCTTCAGATCGATGCCGGTATCGCTGAACAGTAAACGCAGCCGGTCGGCAGCGATCTGTCCGGAAAGATTCGGATCGCCGATGCTGCCGCCGAGACGTACGTCTGCCCGCAGACTGCCTTCGGTCACCAATGCTTGCGATACCAGCGGCCCCAGCCAGCCTAGCGCCGGTGTATTCACCTGCGCGCTGCCGGACAGCGGCGCATTGGCGCTGCCGAGAGCAGTGGAGACATCGAGTGCGATGCGGCCCAGCTGCTTGCCTTCAGCGCGCAACATGAGCGCAATGCGGCCGCGATCGATATTGGCGCTTGCGTTCAGCATGCTCAGGCCGAGCGCGACCGGCGCATTGCCGAGCATACGGATGTCACCGCTTTCGCGCTGCAGCGTGGCGGCACCGGTGAGCTGGCCATTGCTCTTCAGGTTCCAGCTGCCGCCAAGTTTCAGATCGGCATCGAATGTGGCTTGCGGTTGCAGGTAAGCGAGCAATCTTGTCGGTTGCAAGTGCTCGAAATGGCCGCGTGTCGACATGTTGTCGCCTTGGCGCACGAACTGCTCGATTGTGATGCGCGCATCTTCCACATCCAGCGCGAAGCGATCGAGTTGCACGATGCGCTGCGAGATTTGCAAGGCGGCTGGCGCCGACAGCTTCGCGTTCAACAGTCCGCTGGCGTTCAGCGCATCGATGGTGCCCTGCCAGCGCGGCGCGCGTTGCATATCATGCAGGCCGCCGGATGCAGCAAATTGCCAATCCTGTTTCTGTTCCTTGAGCAAGGCTTTCAGTTCATGCCTGGCTGTGCTGCCGGTGACGTCGAGCGCGAAATGTTCGGCTCGCAAGCGGTTGCTGTCGATGCCGTCGACGCGCAGCACGATCGACAGCGGGGCGCTCGCCGCGGCCGCCATGCGGATCTGCATGCTGGTCTTGGCCAGATATTGTGCGCCGGCGCGCAGCTTGTTTGCTTCGGCGTCGATGTCGGCGCTGGCAATCAGCGCGGCACTATGACGGTCGAAGCCCAGTACGGCCTTGCCTTGCGCGCTCTCTATCTGCAGATCACCCGGCGCGCGTAGGTGGCTTCCCTGCCACTGTGCGCTGATGCGCGGTTGCTGCACGCTGCCGCGCACTTCGCCGTCGATTTGCAAGGCGCCGCCAAACGCGCGCCCCAGTTGCTGCAGGGCCGGTGCGCGCAAGCTATAGACAATGCGCGCGTCGCGTTCTGCGAGCCGGCCCTGGGCGCGGAAGCTGTTGTCGCCGGCTTGCAACTGCAGCTTCGATATGGTCAGGCTGTCGGCGCGCAATTGCGCCTCTCCTGCACCAGTCAGCGGAGCGCCATCGCTGCCGCTGCCAAGCCGACTGTGGTCGATACGGAAGGAAAGTGCCGCTTCGAGCGAGGGCTGGCGTATGCCTTTGGCGGAGAAGTCGCCGTTGAGCAGCAGCGGCGGCAATGTGGCAAAGTCTCCGAGGTCGCGCGTATCGAAGGAACGCGCGCTTGCCTTCGCCTCGAATGCCTGTTTGCCAGTCAATGCGAGCTGCGCCGACGCATCGATCGCGCTATTACCGGCGCGCAGTGCTAAACGATCGATCGTCACGGCATCGTCAGCCATACGAGCGTGCGCATCGATCGCCAGCGGATGGCGCTTCGACGCTTCGCGCAATGCAAGTGTGAAATCCTGCCGGCCATCCGCGTGCCGCACGTCCAGACCGCCGGTAAGGCGCGTACTGCGCATGCGCGTGTCGAGCTTCTTCAGATCCAGGGCATCGGTTTCCAGCCGCAGCGTCAGCGCACCATGTGCGTAGTTACCGTGGCCGCTGATCCGTCCAGCCGTTTGCTGAGTACTGCCGAGCATGGCCGCTATGCCTGATACCTCGATTTGTTCATTAACTTGTACGAACGCGAGCTGGAGATTGCGCAGCGGCAGACGCTGCTGATTCCATGTGCCGGCTGCAAAATTGTCCAGCGTCAGACGGCCGGTACCATCCTCATTGACGCGCAGCGCGGCTTGCAGGTTGGTATGCGGCAACGAAGAAAGAAGATTGGCCAGATTCAGTTTGTCGGCACGCACATCGGTGGCGCCTAGCGCTTGTTCCGCGAAAGGGCGTATCAGTGCGTTGCCCTTGATGCGGGCTTCGCCAAATTGCAAATCGGCTGTGGCCTGCATTGCTGCCAGCGTACCCTGCAGTCCGACGTGGCCTTGTGCAGCAATCGCCTGGCGATCGAGCGTTGCCTGGCTCGTGCTGGCAAGCGCCAATTGCAGCGCAAAGGGTGGCGACGCCACGAGGCTCGCGGTGCCGGTCAGGCTGCCGTTGAAGGCGTTGGCGCCGGACTGCGACTGCGCGCTGAAGCGATCGAGATCGAGCAGGTAACGTCGACCGTCATATTGAAGCCCGAACGCGAATCCGCCAAGCGTGATCAGTGGCATCGGACCCCATGCGATGTTGCCGCTGTCGACTTGCACGCGGTCGATCCGCAGTTTCAGCGGCAGGCCGAGGTCGGAAGGTAGCTGCAGCGCTTCTTTCGATTGGCTGAGCTTGCTTGCAAGATCGAGCTTGCCGATGCGGATGGTGCTGATGTGCAGGCGGCCATGCAGCAATGCGAGCGGCTGCCAGTCGAACTGCGTATCGTCCAGCGTAATCGTCTGGTTCTGCAGCGCCAGCTTCAGGCTCCCGATATGCAAGGGCCCGGCCAGCGTGCCGCTGACTTCCGCGGTTTGCAGCTTGCCGTGTGTTGCCGTTGTGGCGATGGAAAATGCATAGCGCGTTCCTTGTTCGGTATGCAGCAGCCACGCGAGGGAAACGCCTATGGCGAGGATGATCGCCGCCAGCGCGAGTACCGCAATGCGCGCCGCGCGCCGGCGTCGCGGTGTGGCAGTGGAGGCGGGTTTAGAAGCCATAGCCGATCGAAAAGTGCAGGCGCACATCGTGCGTGTCGTGACCGTAGGCAAGGTCGAGATTGACAGGGCCGATCGGGCTGCGCCAGCGCGCGCCGACGCCGCTGCCTTGCGCGAAATGGAAATTTTGCCAGCTGTCTGCCGCGTTGCCGGCATCGGTGAACACTGCCGCGCCCCATTGCGGCGTGATGCGATAGACCAGTTCCGCGCTGACCACCGCGGTCACGGTGCCGCCAACGATGGCACCATCCTGCTCGACGCCGAGTGCGTTGTAGCCATAGCCGCGTACCGTCTGGTCACCGCCGGTACGGAACAGCAGATCGGCCGGCACCGTGTCGCGGTCGGCGCCGAACACCTGACCGACCTGCGCGCGTAATACCGCCTGCCAGCGCTTGTAGTGCGGCGACAGATAGGTGACGCGACCGACCACGCGCGCCAGGCTGCGTTCATTGACCAACCCGGCCGGGCCGACACCGAGATCGATCGATGCCACGTAGCCGCGTGACGGCGTGATCAGGTTGTCGACGCGGCGGCGCGTGTAGGTAAAGGAGCCGACCAGTGCCTCGCGGTTGTTTTCAAACACGTCGCCGATGCGTTGATGGTCGGTGTACAGCGAGATGGCCCACACCTTTTCATTGTTTTTGTCTGGGCTGCTCAGGCGCGCGGCGGTAACGGTCTTGTCGTTGATCTCGCCTTCGCTATCGGTGTATTCGTAGTGCGAGCCGAAACTGGGGCGCCAGGCATTGGCCAGCGGTGGCAGGTAAACGTCGGCGCCGATGTTGCGCGTCTCGCGGTCAACCTTCAGGGCCGATTCCAGCCGCCAGTTCCGTTCGAGAAAATTGCGGTCCAGCCATTTGATCTGGCCGCGCGCGCCCGCATCAGTGGAAAAGCCGATACCGAGTGACAGGCGCTTGCGTTGGTTCTCCACCAGATCGAGCCGCACCGGCACGCGGTCAGGATGCGCGGGATCGATATCGACAGTGGCAAATGCCGAGCGGAAATAGCCGGTGTCCTGCACGCGCGCCTGTAGCTCATTCAGCTTTTCCTGCGAATACGGCTCGCCCGGCTGGATCGGATTCAAGTCGTCGACCATGCGGCGCGGGTAGCGTTTCAAGCCATCGATCTGTAGCTCGCCGAAGGTGAAGGCGGGGCCGGAGTTAACCGTGACGGACAGCGTCGCGCGTGCGCTGCCGGGGTCGATGCGCGCTTCGCTGTGCGTGATAGCGGCGGCGGGGAAGTCGCGCACCAACACCGCCTTCAATAGCGCGCTTTTGGCATCGTCCCACGCCTTCTGGCGGAATATTTCGCCTTCACGCAGGCTCCAGCGCCGCCGCAATTGCGCCATGCGTCTGTCGTCCGCGTTCGGTCCCTCGCTGATGGCTCCGGTGAAGGTGATATTGACCGCATCGATGGTAGTCGCCGCACCGGGCACGATATCGAAGCGTGCGGTCCATGGCGTCGTCCGCCTGTCGAGTTCATAGGTGACGGTAGGCGAGAAGTAGCCTTCGGTTGCCAGCAGTGCGCGTATCTGGTTCGGAGTCGCACCGACCAGGCGCAACACTTCGTCTTCGCTCAGATCGGCATCCGCGCGATGGCGTTCCAGTTCCAGGTTGTCGTTCAGCAGCGCTCGGAGGTCGCCGGCGCCATTGATGTCGACGTCGTAGCGCTGGGGCCGTGCGCTTGTTTCATTCACTGCCTCCTGTGCCCGCACCTCTGCAAAAGCCAACAGCATTGCGCATAGCAAGAAGGCATACAGGAATCGCATGCATCCCGTGCTTGGCGGTCGGCAATGCTGCGAACAGGAATGAGCGGAAAATATAAACAAGGCGTGAGAAAAAGCGATCGTGTATAGCGCGGATACGATGCCAAGATAGCATGCCGCGCAGGCGGATTATCCGTAATTTCAACACGCTGGCGTAGCGCAGGCATACGCAAAGTCCAGCTGATCGGACTGCACCACGCGCCGGCCGGTTCCTCACGCCGGTTGCCCGCTGCTGGCAAAGCCCCTATAGTGACGGCGAATCTTCCGGAACGTCCACCCATGAGCAAGCAGCAAAGCAAACCATCGCCCGGCACTGAAGCCGGCGCCACACCGCACGATATTCGCCCCGGGCAGTCGATTGAATTGCTGAAGGAACTGCATATCCTGACGCGCGACGGCAAGCTCAACCAGGACAGTCGGCGCAAGCTCAAGCAGGTATACCACCTATATCAGTTCATCGAACCGCTGCTGCAGGAAGTGCTACAGGACCATGCCGATATCACGCTGGTCGACCACGGCGCCGGAAAATCCTATCTGGGCTTCATCCTGTACGACCTGTTCTTCAAGGACCGTTTGGAGAATGCGCATATCTACGGCATTGAAACACGCGACGAGTTGGTGCAGAAGTCCGAAGCGCTGGCGCAGCGGCTCGCTTTTCCAGGCATGTCCTTTCTGAACCTGTCAGTGGCGGAATCAATCGTGTCGGATCGCCTGCCGGAAAAGATCGATGTGGTTACTGCACTGCATGCCTGCAATACCGCAACCGATGACGCGATCCGTTTTGCGCTGAAGAAGCATGCGCGTTTCATCGTGCTGGTGCCGTGCTGCCAGGCCGAAGTGGCTTCGGTGCTGAAGAGGAACAAGGGCAAGACCCTCGCAAAGAATGCGCTGACCGAGATCTGGCGCCATCCGTTGCATACGCGCGAATTCGGCAGCCAGATCACCAACGTGCTGCGCTGCCTGCAGCTGGAAGCGCACGGTTACCAGGTGAACGTCACCGAGCTGGTCGGTTGGGAACATTCGATGAAGAACGAACTGATCATCGCCAGCTACAAGGGTTTGCCGCGGCGTCGTCCAAGCGAACGGCTGCAGCAGGTGCTGCGGGAGCTCGGTCTGGAGGAGTTGCAGTCGCGCTTCTTTACCGAAGAGCAGGACGAGGCAGCCTAGTTTTTCCGGTCCGCGTTGGTATCCGTTTTTGTGTCCGCTTTCGATTCACTCTTGCGATGCGCCATGCTGCGCAGATAGGCCAGCAAATCATTCAACTGCGGGTCGCTGATCACGGTTTGCGGAAAGCCCGGCATTGTCATGCCGGGCCATTTGCGCACTGATGCCGGGTCGCGGATATAGCGGCGCAGAAACGCCGGCTGGAAATATTCAGTCGGATTGAAGGGCAGGTTCAGGTCGGGGCCGATGCTCGCCTCGCCGCCGCCATTGATGCGGTGGCAGCTGGCGCAATGCGTACTGTAAACCTGTAGGCCGCGATATTCGGCGCTGTCTTTCGGCACGGATGCTTCAGGCAGGATTTGCGGGTGGCTTTCTGGCAGCGTGTCCGATTCGCTGATCGCCGCGATCTGGTACGGCCATTGTTCCGGGCTGATGCCGCTGCGTTCCGGCGACAGCCAGACCAGATAAAATGCGCCCGCGCTGCGGCCGCCGGGTTTTAGTTCCGGCCACGGCGCGTTAGGTGTTTCGATCGCGATCCAGGGCTGTGATGCGCCGGTCAGCAGCGAAACGGGCAGCGTGGCGACGAAACCGTCTTCTGCCTTGAATTGCACCGCTTTCGCCTGTTCGAGGTTGCGCGCGATCGCCCTCAGCGGCAGCGCACGGTAGGTCATCGTGCGCTTGTAGGCGACATCCTCGGGAATTACGATGGTGCGTATCGCCGGATTCTTGAGCAGTTCGCTGCGCGGCAATACTTGGTGCTGATTGTGGAAGTTCAGCTCCAGCGCCGGCTCGGCGGCTTGTGCCAGACTGTTGGAGATAAAACTTGTGGCGCATGCCAGCAGCAGATGCAGACACAAGTTCGGTCGAAGCAAGGGAAGGAAAGTATTTTTCATGATGCGCGAACCAGGACGATCGACAAAGTATAACCAAGCCGCATGCACCAGAAGTAGCAGGCAAGGGCGGGCATCTTTATGAGCTGGTTTCTTTATCTGATCGAGTGTAACGACGGCAGCATCTATACCGGGATCGCGGTCGATGTCGCCGCGCGCTATGCAGCGCATGTCAACGGCCGCGGCGCGCGCTATACGCGTTCGCATCCGCCGCGCCGCCTGCTGGCGGTAGTGCCGCAGGCCGATCGTTCCACCGCTTTGCGTGCCGAATACGCGATGAAACGTCTGAGCCGGATTGAGAAACGCCGCTTCTGCCTGCGGCGCGACGGCATATGGCAACTGGCGCAATCAGGGCAAGCCTAGCGTCGCGCCGGTGCCAAGTCATTGAAGCGGGTAGCCGGATCGGCATGGCAGCCCTTGTAGTCGACGCCGTTCATATGGAACTGCGCGGTGTCGCCCTTGTTCCAGAACGTCGTCTTGCCATCGCTGTAGCGTGCGCCAGAACCTGACAACACTTGCGGCAGGCTTAGCGTGCGGCCGGCAAGAGCGATTTCCACCTTGCCACTGAAAAATTTGGCGATGAAGGCAAAGTCCTCGCACTTGAAACCGACCACGGTATCGGCGGCGGGTGGTGGCGGTGCCGATGGGTTGAGCGCACGCTCCAGCGTCAGGACGATCGGGGCGGCTTCATTGAATTGCACCAGCGTCGGTTCGGCCGAAATCCACAGCAGTTCGTCTTGCGCATCGACGATCGAGGCGTGCAGCGCATAGCGGCGACGCGTATCGATCGCAGAAGGCAAGTAACGCAGATCGAACGCGATCGGCACTTCGGTGCGCGGCCGCAGCGTCTGTTGCGCCACGAACGCGCCGCTCGCGTCCTTACGGCTGATATCTTCCAGTCGCACGATGACGCGCGCATCCGCGGGCAGGGCGATGCGCTCGCGATACGTGACGCTGCCCCGCAGCTCGCCGGACAGACCGGCCTTCGTGCCTGACCACTTGTTCTGCGTGGCGCAGCCGGCAAGTATGGTTGCCAGCATCAGCATGGCGCCCGTCATTCGTAGCAGTTTCATCTGACGATTCCGAAGAACAAAAGAGCTAGTGTAAGTGAACTTACGCAGCGCCGCATGCCGTCGCTGGCAAGCCATTGGCGCACGTTGGCGAGCTTGGTGCGACTCCCTGTAAACTGTCGTCATGTTTGCACGATCCAAAACGCAAATGCGCATGTTCGCCCATCGGCCATGTTCGCTTGTCCGTTCATCCATTGCCTGGTTTTTCCTGATGCTGTTTGTCGGCCATGCCGCTTACGCGGCCGATGCGCATGAGCAAGCGGCAGGCGAAACCTGCGGTGAAAAGCCCGGCGTGCGTGCGCTGAAGCACTATCCGGACGTCTACAACCTGTATTTCGAAAACGACTTGTTCACCGGCACCGACAACAACTATACGAATGGCGTGAAATTGTCTTGGATTTCTGCCAACCTCGAGGATTACGTCAACGATCCCTGCCTGCCGCATTGGGTGCGCGAGCTGAACCACTATTCGCAATGGGTGCAGCCCGGTGCCTTCGATTCACGCAATATGGTGGTGACCTTTGGTCAGGCGATGTACACACCGACCGATTCCAAGCGCCGCGACGTGATCAAGGACGATCGCCCTTATGCCGGCTGGCTTTATTTAGGCTTGGCTTACAACGCGCGCACCGAAAACAGGATGAATACTACCGAGGTCGATATCGGCGTGGTCGGTCCGGCGTCGCTGGCGCGGCAGTCGCAGAATTTTATCCATGATCTGCGCGGTTTCGATCGCTTCGAAGGATGGGACAACCAGTTGCATGACGAGCTCGGGCTGCAGTTCGTGCGCGAACGCAAGGACCGGATTTTCCGCCACGCCGAACGCGACGGTCCGCAGATCGATGCGATCACGCATTACGGCTACAGCCTTGGCAATATACGGACTTATCTGAACGCAGGGGTCGAGATGCGCATCGGCAGTTTCCTGCCAAACGATTTCGGCACGTCGCCGATACGCCCGGCGGGCGACAGCAATGCGCCCTTGCCGGCAACGGCATCCCGTCGCATGGCGGAGAGCGGCGTATACGGTTTTGTATCCTTGGACGGGCGCGCGGTGGCGCACGACATTTTCCTGGACGGGAACACCTTTGCGGATAGCCACAAGGTCGACAAGAAATATTTCGTTGGTGATATTGCAGCCGGCATTGCGTGGCAATGGCCAGGCGGCAAGATCACCTATGCGCAGTACTGGCGCAGCAAGGAATTCCGCACGCAGCGGGACGCACAGAGTTTCGGCTCCGTCACCTTGAGTCTGGAATACTGAGTGGTGTCCCGGCTGCGTGTGCGGCGCGAATTCCTATGCCGGTACGCCGTCGAAGAAATCGACCTTACCGGTTTCCAGCGAATATTCCGCACCGACCACCAGCAAGCCTTCGTGCTGGATCAGGTTTTCCAGAATCGCCGAGCCGTGACGCAGGTGGCTGGCCGAGGCGCGAACATTGGCGCGTACCGATTGGTGTACCAGTTCATGGTGATCATGCTTCAGATGCGTATCGGTCAGCGTTTCGATCGCCGGGCGAATGCGATCGACAATCGATTGGAGGCTGGGTGACGTGGTTTTGGTCGGGTTCTGCAGGGCTTCCAGCGTGGCCGTGATGGCGCCGCATTGCGAATGGCCGAGCACGACCACCAGCTTGGTCTTGAAGCGGTCGGCGGCAAACTCCACGCTGCCCACCTGCGAAGGTGCAACGATGTTGCCGGCCACGCGAATCACGAACAGATCGCCCAGACCCTGATCGAACACCATTTCGGCCGGCACGCGCGAGTCGGCACAACCAAGAATGATCGCAAAGGGTTCCTGGCCGTCCACAATTTCGCTGCGGCGGGCATGGATCGGGATACTGCTGGCTGTGGGTGTGCCGGCAACGAAACGGCGATTGCCTTCGCGCAGGCGCTCGAGCGCGGTGATGGCGTCCATGAAGCTCCTTATATGCATTCTTCGAGACAAGAATGATACCAGTTGCCTTGGTGCCTACGAACCCCGCGGCCGCCGTCACAGGAGCACGGCGCATCCCAAAACAGATGTAGCTGTGTGCATCAGTCGAAATCGAACAGCTCGCCCAGGAAGCCTTTTTTCTTGCGATGACCGTAGCCCTCCCGATAGCCGGATCGCCCATCGTGCGGTGCATGGTAACGCTCGTCGCGGTGTACCGGTGCCGGTCGCGCCGCAGGCGGCGACTCGATACCGGCGTTGCCCGAGCGGTCAATGATCTTGTCCAGTTCGCCGCGATCCAGCCATACGCCGCGGCACTGCGGACAATAATCAATCTCGATGCCCTGGCGATCCGACATCACGAGTTCCGGCTCCCTGCATGTTGGGCATTTCATTCACGCTTCTCCTCTTTCCGTGCTTATTCGTCGCTGTTGACCACGCCTAAAAGTTGCAACAGGCTGGTGAACAGATTGAAGATCGCGACGAACAGCGTCACGGTCGCCATGACGTAATTCGTTTCGCCGCCGTGGATGATGTTGCTGGTCTCGTACAGGATCAGGCCCGACATCAGCAGCACGAATGCAGCCGATACCGTCAACGACAGCGCCGGCATTTCAAAGAACACCGCAGCCAGTGCCGCCAGAAAGCCGACCAGGATGCCTGCCGTCAGAAAGCCGCCCATGTAGCTGAAATCTCTGCGGCTTTGCAGCGCATAGATCGATAGTGCGACGAAGATCGCCGCGGTGGCGCCGAAGGCCATCATCACGGTTTGCGCGCCATTCGCCATGCCGAGATAAACGTTCAGGATCGGCCCCAGCGTGTAGCCCATGAAGCCGGTCAAGGCAAAGACGAAGGCGACACCCAGGCCCTGATTGCGAAACTTGGTCGTCAGGAATAGCAGGCCGAAATAGCCTGCCAGCGTGATCAGCAGTCCCGGGCCAGGCAGATTCAGCGCCATCGTGACGCCGGCGGTCGCGGCGCTGAACAGCAGCGTCATCGATAGCAGCAGATAAGTATTGCGGATCACCCTGTTGGCGGACAGGGAATCAACCGGGGTTGACCGCGTCGCAATGGACGGGTGGCGGTCGCGGAATTGATCGAGCGGTTGCATGCTTACCTCCTTCACAAAAAACCATGAAAACACCCGGCAACGGCGGACTTCCAGCTAGGAAAAGATGTCTCGCCGATATCAGGCAAATTCACTATAGTCGCTATGGACCGTGCTGAAAATTCGAATATAATACGTTAAGATTTCGTTAAAAATGAAGAGGGCGCTGCAAGATGGGAGCAATTAATTACAAGCATCTGCACTATTTCTGGGTGGTTGCTAAATCAGGCGGTATCGGTCGCGCCAGCGAGCGCCTGCATTTGACGCCGCAGACCATCAGCGGCCAGATCACGCTGTTCGAAGATGTGCTTGGGTACAAACTCTTCAATCGCATCGGGCGCCGTCTCGAATTGAATGACGCCGGCCGCGTGGTGTTGGGTTACGCCGACGAAATTTTTACGCTGGGCGAGGAACTGCAGGAAGTGCTGCGCTTTCGCCCGGGCGGCTGGCCGCTGCAGTTCCGGGTCGGCGTGGCCGACGCGGTGCCGAAGGCGATCGCTTACCTGCTACTGGAACCGGCAATGGAATTGCCCGAATCGCTGCGCATCGTTTGCCGCGAGGGCAAGCTCACCAGCTTGCTGGCTGATCTCGCGATTCATCGGCTCGACATCGTGATTGCCGACAGCCCGATGCCGGCGAATATCGACGTGCGCGGCTACAACCACCTGCTCGGCGAATGCGGCATGACCTTCTTTGGCACCAAGGAGTTGGCGAAGGAATACAAGAAGGATTTCCCGAAAAGCATGGATGGCGCCCCCTTCCTGATGCCGGGCGAAGACGCCGCCGTGCGGCCGCGTCTGCTGCGCTGGTTCGAGAAGGAAAAAATCCGGCCTAGCATCGTTGGGGAATTTGACGACGGCGCCTTGCTGCAAGCATTCGGCGAAGCCGGTACCGGCATTTTCGCGGCGCCTTCGGCGGTTGCCGAGCAGATCAAGAAGCAGCACGGCGTGGCCGAGATCGGCCGTACCAACGCGGTATCGGAACAGTTTTATGCGATTTCCGTGGAGCGCCAGTTGACTCATCCGGCGGTGGTCGCGATCAGTTCTGCCGCGCGCGAGAGCCTGATCAGCTGAACAGCCGCAGATGAAACAAAAGGGCGCCGCGGCGCCCTTTTTTTATGCCGGCTGAACCGGCGCAAAGCTGGCTTACTGGAAGGAACCCGTCGATACGCGGCTCATCGGAACGACCGTGATGCGCGATGCACGGGGATGTTCTTCCGAGTGCGAGTGGGTGTTGTCTTCGTTGCCGTGTTTCTTGTCCTTTTGCGTCGCCATCATCGTGGCATGCAGCGAGAAGCACGGATGGTACGTTTCGTTGCGGTACATGGGCGGTTTCCTTGTCGATGAGTGGGAGGACGAAAACAGCTCACTGCTTTCATGCGTCCGGATTGCGCGAATACTGCATCGCAACCAGGCATGCAGAATAGATCACCTTCCTTGTTTTTTCGATCAGTGCTTTTCCTAAAAACGTGTAGGAGTATCCGTTCTTTCCACATGGCATCAATGCGCATCGCTATTTCGTGTGTCGCCGATGAAGAGTGGGCGTATGCACGTGTTCGGGCCGGACGCCAACCGCAAACAGCCGCGCCGGCAGCGTGCGCAATAATGGCCAGCGCTGCAGCATGCGCAGGGCCAAAGGAATCTTGATCGGTGTGTCGTCCTGTCGTGCGATGGTTGGAAGCAGCAGGCGGTTCTGTATGGCGACTTGCGCCGCCTGCGTAACGCGAACAGGGAAGGTGCGCCTTTTTTGAACCTGCGCGAGCAGCGGCGACAGTTGCATCGTATCGACTGACGGATTGCACAGCGAGGCAGCCAGCGTGTTGGCTGCCGCAACTGCATCCTGGATCGCGAGATTGATGCCGACACCGCCGATCGGCGACATTGCATGCGCCGCATCGCCGATGCACAGCAGTCCCGGTTTCCACCATTGCTGCAAGCGGTCAACCGTCACGCTCAAGAGCTTGATATCGTCCCAGCTTTGCAAGGCGTCGACGCGGCCGTCGAACATGGGGGCGGCCCGCACCAATTCCTGGCGGAACGCATCGAGGCCACGCGCCTTTATTTCATCGATGCCGCCCTTGGCGATCACGTACGCGCATTGCCAGTAATCGCCGCGGTGAATCGTTACCAGAAAATGCCCGGCACCGATATGCGCGCCGGTATCAACGGAATCGCCGTTCGCGGTCGGCAGGCGCATCCACAGCACGTCGATCGGCGCACCGATGTCCTGCACGGGCAAGCCGGCTGCACGGCGTACGGTGGAATGACGGCCATCGGCGCCGACCACCAAGTCTGCGCGTATCGATAGCGGCCCGTCTGTAGTGCTGACCTGTACGCCGGCGACGCGGCCGTCTTCTTCCAGCAAGCCTGTTACTTCGGCGTTCTGCATCAGATGAAATCCTGGATAAGTTTCGGCGTGATCGCGCAGGAAATCGAGAAACTCCCATTGCGGCATCAAGGCAATGAATTTGCAACGCGTGGGCACATGCGCAAAGTCGATGATTGTCATGTCGCGGCCGGCGATCGTCACGTGCAAATCGTGCGCACGATTGTGCGGTCTTTGCAGAAAGGTTTGCAGCAAGCCGAGCTCCTGCATCAAATCCAGGGTTGATGGATGCACGGTATCGCCGCGGAAATCGCGTAGGAAATCGCCATGCTTTTCCAGCACAACGACCTCGATGCCGGCGCGCGCCAGCAACAAACCCAGCATCATGCCTGCAGGGCCGCCACCGGCGATGCAGCAGCGTGTATGCAAATCGCTTTTCATCCTGGTCTCCATGCACTGATTGATCGTGAGCGCGAGTCCCAACGCAGTCGCGTGACAGCTGTATTGTGATTGCATTACCATCTTGGGCTGTCCATCTTCACATACCGGGCAAACACCGCGCAAATGTTTCAGTTGTAAGCAAACGCTTATTCCACTGGATGGCCGCGGGCGCTTGTATATAGTGATCCCATGCCGTTCATCAGGAGTCGGAAATGAAAACGATCGTGCTGTTTGCCGCCTTGCTGTCAGGCGCCGCGGCCCTCATGCCGGGTGCTGCCAGTGCCCAGGTCGGCTTTACGCTGGAAGTCGGTACGCCGCCACCGCCCGCGCCTCGCTATGAAGTTGTGCCGCCGCAGCGTTACGGCTATGAATGGGTGCCGGGTTTCTGGGATTGGGATGGACGGGATTATGTATGGGTGCCCGGTTACTGGGTTCAGGCGCGGGAAGGATATTACTTCGATGCGCCGACATGGGTGATTATCGATAACCGCTGGCATTTGAACCGGGGTGGCTGGCATCCCGGTCCGCCGCGCGGAAATTATGGCCGCCCGGGGAGACCCGGCCACCACGACGATCATCATGATCATCATGACCGCGATCACGATCACCGCCCGGACAACCGCCCTGATCATCGTGGCAATTGGGGCTATGGTACGCAACCGCGTGCTGTGACGCCTGTTCAGCGATCGGGTGACCGAGACCGCGATGGCGTGCCGAATCGGGTAGACCGGGATCGCGACGGCGACGGCAGGCCCAATCGTTTTGATCGCTCGCCGGACAACCCGAACCGCAGATAAGGAGATCAGCGATGAAAAGCAGATTTGGCAAACTGTTATTGGCGATGGTCGCGGCGGTCGCCCTGTTGTCCGGTTGTGTGGTGGTCGATCCGCATCCATATCGTGACGGACCGCATCGCGGCGACCGTGATGGCGATGGCGTGCCGAACCGCTACGATACTCGTCCAGGCAATCCTTACCGCTACTAAACTACGGAGAAAAAAACGGGACCGCTGGTCCCGTTTTTATTTTGGCCGACGCTCAGGCTGCGTTCACATCCGCTGCATCTTCGCGACGTTGCTGGCGCCACTCCATCGTCGTCTTCAACACCAGTGTCAGCAGCGCCATGCAAGCGAGCAGGGCAGCGGCAGTGAAGGCGGCCGCGGTCTTGTAGTCGTTGTTCAATTGTTCGACCAGCAGCGGCAAGGTTAGTGTCTGGTTCATGATGGTGCCGGACACTACGGCCACCGCACCAAACTCGCCGACCGCGCGCGCATTGGTGATCACGGTGCCGTACAACAGCGCCCACTTGATATTGGGCAGCGTGACGTGCCAGAAAATTTTCCAGCCGCCTGCACCCAGTGACAAGGCGGCGATTTCTTCTTCGGTTCCCTGCTTTTCCATCAATGGCATCAGAATGCGCGCAATATACGGCGCGGTAACGAATACAGTCACCATGATGATGCCGGGCCACGCGAACATCAGCTGGATGTCCTGCGCATAGAAATACTTGCCGACGATGCCCTCGACGCCGTACACCACCAGGTAGCAGAAGCCGGCAACCACTGGCGAGGTCGCGTACGGAATCTCGACAAAGGTGACCAGCAGGCGGCGCCCCACGAAATCGTAGCGCGTCACACACCATGCCAGCAGGATGCCGAAGGCAAGGTTGATTGGCACCGTCAGCACAGTAGTCAATAGCGTGAGTCGGATCGCACTCAGCATGAAATCTTCGTTCAGGTTTGCCCACAACAGCTGCAGGCCGCCGCTGAATGCCTGCGTGAAGATCAGGATCAGCGGCAACACCAATAGCAGGGTCGTCAGCACGATGCCGAGGCCGATCAGCAGCCATTGATGCAGCTGACGGGGACGTTTGATTGCCTTTGCCATGATTGATTTCTCTCAGCCCCTCTTCAGGATCCGGCTTTCGACGATCTGCAACAGGAACAGCAGCACCAGCGAAGCCAGCAGAACCACGGAGGCGATGGCCGCAGCGGCCTGATAGTTGTATTCCTGCATGCGCACGAACAGCATCAGCGAAGTTACTTCGGTCTTGTACGGGATATTCCCTGCAATCATGATGACGGCGCCGAATTCGCCGAGACTGCGGATGAAGGCTTGCGAGGAACCGGTGATCAGCGCCGGCAGCACCGTCGGCAGCACGACCCGCCAGAAGCTCTGCCATTTGGTCGCACCCAGCATCATCGCCGCTTCTTCGAGTTCGGCTTCCATGTCTTCCAGCACCGGCTGCACCGAACGCACGATGAAGGGCAGGCTGGTGAAGATCATCGCCACCACGATGCCGGGAAACGCATAGGAAATCTTGATGCCGAGCACCTCGAACCATCGTCCCAGCCAACCGCTCGGGATGAACAGCGCGGACAGCGTGATGCCGGCGACCGAGGTCGGCAGTGCGAACGGCAGATCGACCAGCGAATCGATGATGCGGCGGCCCGGAAAATCGTAGCGCGTGATGATCCATGCCAGCAGGAAGCCAATCGCGCTGACGATCAGCGTCGAATAGAAGGCGCCGGCAATCGTGACCTTGTAACTTTGCACGACGCGTGCGTCGGTGATCGCAAACCAGTACTGCGACCAGCTCATGCCGCTGACGTATATGAACAACGCGGAGATCGGTAGCAGGATCACCAGGCTGACATACAGCGTCGACAAGCCGAAGCTGATCGAGAAGCCCGGCAGGACCGGCGTGCTGCGGAAGAAGGAAAGGGATTTGCTCACGACTCGTTATCCATCACGCGGATGCCGGCATTGTGCCGGCGCCGCAAAAACAAACGACCATCCGTTGGCGGATGGTCGATGATGTGCGGCATTGTAAACCAAGGTTGCGGACGCCATCCGCCGATTTCGCAACCCGTGAACTGCTAGCGGCGCTGCGCCAGCAACTGATCGAGGATGCCGCCGTTCGCAAACTGCGTCGCCTGGATCTGCTCCCACGAACCGAGTACCTTGGTCGGATCGATCAGGCGCACTTTCGGATAGCGGTCGGCCACCACTTTCGCGACATCCGGATGATGAACGCGATAGTTGAAGGTGGTCAGCAGCAACTGAATCTCGCGCGAGTATTCATAATTCAGATATGCCGTTGCAACCTTGCGCGTGCCTTTTTCGTCGACCACCTTGTCGACCACGGCGACCGGGAATTCGGCCAGCACCGAAACCGGCGGCGTCACGATTTCATAACCGCCTGACTTGAATTCGTCGCTCTTGGCGATGTTGATCACTTCGGACTCGAAGGTCAGCAGCGCGTCGCCCTGGTTGTTCTGCGCAAAAGCAACCGTTGCACCGCGGCCGCCGGTCGGAAAATTCACCACGTTGTGCAGAAGCTTGCCGACGAATTCCTTGATCTTGGCCTGGTCACCCTTGTATTTCTCGTTCGCGTACAGCCATGCGCCGAGATAGGTGTAGCGCGCATTGCCCGAGGTTTTCGGGTTTGGGAACACGACTTTCACGTCGTCGCGCACCAGGTCATCCCAGTTCTTGATGTGCTTGGGATTACCCTTGCGCACCAGGAAGGCGATCGTGCTGTAGTAAGGCGACGCATTGTTCGGGAAGGCCTTGCGCCAATCCTTGCTGACCAGTCCGCGCTGCGCAAGGATGTCGATGTCGGTCACCTGATTGAAAGTGACGGTGTCCACTTTCTTGCCCTGCAGGATGTCCTGCGCCTGACGCGAGGTGCCGGCGAAAGATTGATCGATCTTCAGGTCCTGGCCAGTTTGCGCTTTCCATTGCGCTTGGAATTTCGGATTGATGGCGGCGAATACTTCGCGCGCGACGTCGTACGAGGCATTCAATATGGGCTTTTCCTGCG
>Ga0310811_10001838_pt1 | contig 26381 bp, 34 predicted proteins | sample YCmetagenome_FD_207642 | JGI IMG/M metagenome (GOLD analysis project Ga0310811, IMG submission 207642) | Soil microbial communities from experimental microcosm in Duke University, North Carolina, United States - YC | ecosystem: Engineered > Artificial ecosystem > Soil microcosm > Unclassified ... | reverse complement strand
CAGAGAAAGGAGAGTTATTATACTAGAAGACCGGGCTCGAGGAATTAATCAATATTACCAACGTCCTGATAAAGGGGAATAGAAAGAGTCACAGAGGCATTTACATTCCGGATATGAGACTTACGGATCTTGAGATATTTCGTGAACAGATGACGGAGTTGTTCCCTCGTCGGTCAGGGAAATCAGTGGCGGCATACTACTGGATTCTTGCGATCGTTGAAGTACTTGGCCCAGGTGAATTTGAATGTGGATTCCCACAGGATGGAAGTCGGATAAGAATCCAAGTGGACCGGTGGGCAAAATCAAGGGACTGGGCCAAATGGTTTTTGAAGGAAGTGCAACAAATTCCACCACTGCTTACAGAAAGAGTCTATTCCTACGTGAGGTCATTTCCCTCTAGACCTCGAAGGATGGAAATCGACAAACCGCCCTCTCCGATAATCATTGACGAATTTCTCCCCGTCGACAAACCGCCCTCTCTGATAATCATTGATGAATTTCTCCCCTTTGCAGAAGGTGAATGGGAGAAGCATATTCTTCCTTTATAGGATCATGTGAAGTCAAATTTAATTCAACAAATGAAACAATGGAAAAGCGAATGCTACAAGAGTTTGTCGAGCAACACTTCCCAGAGGTGAATCCCGGAGTAAAAGCCCGATTGGCATGTTTCTACTCTCGGAATGAAATATTTTACGACAGTGCAACACAGTCTATGACTGTACTGTTACAAGCAACGATAAATCACCGCGGTCTAGACACGGGTCAAGTCATCGCAGCCATCGACACTGTTGACATCTTTATGAAACAGATCCAACGCGCAAGATTCCTAGGATCTCAAGAGCAAAATCCGTGGTACCAACCACCCAGACAATAGTCATAAAGATTGTGTCAAATTCGTCAGTTGGAACGGCTTCAAAATGGAGGAGAACAGTGCGCTGAACGATAGACTGCTTGATCTATGCAAAGAACAGGCTAGGAGCTTTCTCGACGTGATCGAGTACTACAATTACGGAATGCAACCTGAAACATCCTCTTTGCGAGTTTTCTTGGGCAGACTCAATGCATCAGGATTGCTGACAACAAGTTCCCAGCCGACGGTTTACAAGGGAGGCGGTAAGCACGCACCTGAAGAACCGCAAGAATACACGCATCGATTTCAGCGTGCCTATGTCGTAGGGCTGATGCGAGTATCTCACTACGAACTCGTCAACAAGGAGATCAACAATCGACCGACATCGTCGATTCATGTTGTCCAGAACAAGGGGACGGTGTGTCGGTCGATGTCCGCGGACACAGAAGACGAGAGTGATCTGGTTTGTGTCTTTATGGAAAAAAGGCCGATGGAGCAAGGTGACTGGACTGGTTGGCACTGGAAAGGATTCTATTCACAACATTACGACATTACCGAACAAGACCTTGAAAACCTCCAACTTGTGATGTTTGTCGACAAATCAGAGATCGGAGAATCTCACGACCCGGACAGATTTTGGAACGAGTTGAACTACATCTTGCAATAAATTTTACGAATGTATTGGGCAACGAAATTTCCTCATTTCTCAAATGACGCAAGAAGAGCAGAAGATGATCAAGACCGACTCGATGTTGCGTTACATCATTGCCTCCATTGATACAATGGATCTCTTTCTGAGACAAATACAACGTGCTAAATTCTTAGGTTTAGGATCCCAAGAGCGAAATCCTTGGTACCAGGCACCTAGACAATAAATTTCGCAAACTTGAACTTTTACTCCTGGCTCTTTGCTCGGTAGGGCGCCAGCGGTTGGTCCATGCGAAGTCTTTGTGCAATCTCCTCTTGCAGTTCAATGGCCCTACGTCGGCTGATGTCTGAATCGGCGATCTTTGCCCAGAGTTTCGCTTCAGGACAGTCGAAAGAAGGCACTCTGATGCAGTAGGCTGCGGAACGGTAGTGGAATGTCCCATCGACGAGCGAGCCTCCGCTAAACTTCCCAAGGGATGAATTGAGACTGGTGATGTAGAAAGGAGTAAGACGCTGGTAGCGTTTTTGGTACTCGTCCCAGTCGAGAGTTCCCCAGTAGCGAGGTTCGAATTGCAATAGCTCCGGAAGAACAAATTTTGCGAAGGCCTGTTCATTCACTCTGCGCACAATTTCAATAGTCGAACAATTCGAGCCTTCTTTGTTCCTCAGAAACTGGAGTCTACAAATGATTTCGCCCCATCTCTCGTCATTCTCAAACTCTGAGATTATTTCAGCACGCGATTTCCCGTTGTCCAGCTCATCGATCTCGTCAAGAGAAGGGAGATACTCAGGAAAGTACTGTTCGAACTCTGCTATCTCAAGAGAAGCGTAATCAGTGTCGGACTCGAATTTCAAGAACGCAACAGAACCGAAAATCGGTTTCTGACAAATGGCAGAAGCCACCGCATTGTTGTTTGTGAGTTTTTTCGATGTGCAATACAAGAGGACAACTTTCTTCTCTGGTATCGAATGGGCCTCCACTTCGCTTCCGTCCAGAGTATTCCACATTGCTCGATGTACGACTTCTTTCTTTGTCGGCAGGCGCATTGTCATAAGATAGGGTGCAGGAGAGCTGGCTCTGATCAAAATCAAGCTCTCGATCCACTTGATTGTCGGAGGATTTTCATTGCGAATATCCAGTATGCTCGTGTCCAGGTCTGTCATGTCTGAGTCTGTGTGTATATGTTTTTTGTCCAGGCCAATGCAATGTGAATTCCGAGATTTGTTTCAACCTTTTTCTAAATTAGAGCCTTATAGGAATAATCACGGTGACAGAACACTGTCGACCGAGGCATCGAAGATAGATTCCACAATTGCCACTGCGTTCAGATGACCAAGACCGACTCGCTATTGCATTATATTAATCTGGTTAGAAACGAGCTTCTCAAGCTCCAACCTTCAGCCGTCATAGCTTTCTCTGTGCTTTTGAAAGAGAGAAGGAATGGAAAATGCTCGACTGCGTACGCTTTTGAGCCAGCCCGCCTGGAGGAGCCTGGATTTCTTGAGTCTTATGCAAAGGAGACAGCCACTGGTCTCTCAGCGAGCATCGGAGGGCGCTGGGAAGAGTTTTCTGTTTCCGCTGTGCTCGAGAATTGGTCGGAAGGAGAAATCTGTCTGACCACTAAGCTTCAATGCAAGTGTTCAGTATAAAATTTTCCAACTACTTGTCCGTTAGGCTTGAGAAAGATACAAGCGAAAATCGACCACATCCTTGTTAGACGCACAGAACAATTTCTGCAAATTCAAATCATCCGAAACTCTGCAGTTCGATTCCTTTACTCGATTTCTATCATCGTTTCGACTCTGGCCTTGTGCCTAGATCATGTCAACTCGGAACTCGAGATGGACGTCCACGTTGCTTCCAGTGACAGTCCGAAGATGGGAATTTTTTGCAGAGTACATCCTGGTCGAAAAGAAGAATTTATTCTGGTCCCAGGTCATCGAAACTCCAGTCTGCTTTCGGATCCTCTTCAAGTCAAGCTTCGATGAGGAATTTTGGACTGTAAGAGTTTCCAACTGCTTTCGTGGACCTCAGAAAGTCAATGCTCGTGCAAAATTGATGGAGGTCTGTTGGAAGTGGTATCATGAGCTCGTTTGTGCCCCAGTCGAAGTTCAACTGTTTGCCCACTACGGTTTGGGACTTGTTGCTAAAGAGGACATCAAGCTTAAGCCTGATTCAACATTTCCAGGCTTGAAAGGACAATTGATTCGACTTTCTTCTTCTACGTTTCAGAAACTTCACAATCGGGGTTATCGTTCTCTTTACTCTGGAAGCAAAGGTCAAGGTGTTCTAATTGGTCCGATCTCGCTGTTGAATCACTCCTGCGGGGAACAACAGCTCTTTTTCAATCAAAGTCTAGTCGTGAAGCTCAAATCCTCTGAATCAAAGCGCAGAACACTGAGCAGAGGACATCAAATTTTTATCAACTACGGATATTGCTTTGGACCGAGTTGTCTAAGATGTCCAGGAAATAAATGATATCATGATTAGGACACCCATTCAAAAACAAACAATGGCAGACAAATACAGAGGTGTGTGGTTGGAGGCAACTACTTTCAAATTGAATGGGAAAACTCATGCTGAAACAGTGAAATGTCTTACTGAATTCTGTGCTGAGGCGTTTCCAGATGCGCAGAAACGACTATCCGAATCATACCTTGCATTTTCTCCTACTGGTTTCTATGCGAAAGATGCAGAGATTCTCCAGTCAGTCCTCGGGGAAAAACTTAAGAGTCTAGCTTTTGTCTACGAATTGCAACCAATCCACACCGAAGCCTATGCTATCGTGCTTCCTGGAAAGAATGCCAAGGACCGCGCCATTCTAGGGGCGCTGCTGGACGAGCTAAGGACTGTGCACAGAATAGGTCACACCTATCACAACATTTCAACTCCGAATCTTACTCTCGCTCTCTATGAAGAAGATGAAGAAGCGGAAACTGCTCTCAACAACGCGTCTCGATCTACAATGCCCTGTGGAACACTGGAGATTTCGGATTTTCATTTACTGGGCAAAACTGTTGGCGGAGAAGTCGTGGTCATCGTCTAAGACGCTAAACATAGCATTTCATTTGTGTCGAACGTTCGCGGGAGCAGGGCCCTCGATCAAAGGAGGCATATCCGTGTAGTCGGCTGGTCGAGAGTCAGTATATACAGCGTAACCAGGACCAGGATTTCTAGCCAAATCTGCGTGGTACGTTTCTAATTGGGTCAACTTCATTTGTTCGTTGTGTTCGGACATTTGAAGTCGACTTAAAATGAAGAGACGGACGAGAAAAAAATATAACACAATAGTTCCCATTGTACCGTAGTCCAGTTTTCCCTTCTCCAAACACATTTCATGTCGAACGAAAAACTTCCTGCTCGTTATAACCCTGAGGCCGGTTGGGCCCAAGGCATGCATATCGCCATCTCCGGATTGATTGGAGCTGGAAAGACGACTCTCTGTGAAGCGCTTAGCAAAACGCTTGGATTGCCGGCTTATTATGAAGGTGTCATCGACAACGAGTATCTTAACGACTTCTACGAGGACCAAGAGAAATTCAGCTTTCCTCTCCAGGTCTACTTGCTGAATCATCGCTTCCGTCAACAGCAGAGAATTGTCTGGGGAGAAGCCGGAGGAGTCCAGGACCGCTCTATCTACGAAGACTCTATTTTTGCCAAGATGCTTTGGAAGAGCGGAAAGATGACTGAGCGAGACTACCGAACCTATGTCAGTCTCTTCCAAAACATGTCAAACTTCATGCGAAAGCCTTCAGTCATCGTTCACTTGGATGTCTCGCCTGAAGAAAGTCTTCGCCGAATCACATTACGATCCAGAGGCATGGAATCCGGTATCCCGCTGGAGTATCTTCAAGCGCTCAGAGATGGCTATGAGGAATTCCTGAAAGACATCTCAAAGACCATTCCTGTGATCAAGGTGAACTGGGAATCATTCAAAAGCACGGAAGAGATGGCTGCGATGATCAAAAGAGAGTTCGACTCTATGCACACTATTCACAACATCGATTGGAACAATCAACCCGAACAGAGGGTCTAATTTTTTATGCGAGTAAACTCGGGCTGCGCAGTAGCGCTTTTCCAATCAAGCGATTCAGAGTTCAGAAACATCATGGCAAAGTGTTCAGCGTAGCGTTGTGCTATCAAATTATCACGAATCCTGACCACATTTTCGAATTGGATACAATTTGAGACGTTATACGACCCAATCCATACCTTTGTTGCCATGAAAGGAGAAAATCCTGTCAAATCATATCCAACTCTCTGTACTCCAAACACGACAAAGCTATCCTGCATCAGATCGGTGCCGATTTTAGCCTCATCACCGAGACAACGTATTGCCAATGTATTTGAAGTGTCTCCGAATTTCCAGTCTCCGCCTACGCAATAGAATTGACGCAGAACATAGTTGACAGAGTCATAATCAATCAATCCTACGCTATTGTACTCTCCACGCAGAGATTTCTGTTCTTCAGAAGCGTCGTTGTCAGCGCGGAGCCATTCTTCCTTCTGAATCAATACCAGTACGAACACTCCTCTGTGTGTTGCTCTCTTCAATGCCTCGACAACTGCTATGTTCTCGAGCTTTGGCATTGCAAAGAGTACAAAGTCGTGAAGTTTGAGTGCATTCAGCATGTCGATCAGCACAATTCCACTGTCGTTGAAGAGCACATCAACGTGAGCGGAAGGAGAACTGACTCCACCCATGTCATCCAAGTGTAACATAGGTTGACCTCTTGGCTCTTTTCTCTCGTAAGGCGTTTCTCTGGGACGACAGTTCTTGGTCTGTGGCATAGTGCTTTTCAGCTGCTTGCAAACTGTTGTGCCTGTGTACTCATGGTATCATGATCGACAAATGTCATGATATCATTATTCAACGAATTTTCCGCTTCCATTATATCATGGATAATTGACTTGTATTCTACAGTTAATTATCAAAGAAGAAAGTACTCTCCAACGCCTTTTCACTATGTCGATCAAAGTGAACCCCAAATTGCGAGTCAAAGATGGAAGACTCCAGCTCAGCTGCCAAGCGGCTCCGCCAAGAACAACACTTCGGATACGCGACTATCTTCTTCAGGAAAACACCGAAAGAATACGCGCTGCATTGCCCGGCTTTACCTCAACCGAGCTTGAGCGGACATTCAACGGCCTGATCAAAGAGATCGAAAATTGCCAACGCACGTTCACACCCTGTCTTCCTCAGTTGATCACCTCTAAAAATCTTTCCGCTTTTGGAGAAGAGCAGCTTTCGGTTCTATATCGCTACGCAACACATCCAACTTCGAGACGCCTCTTTAATCTTTCGCTCAGATACCGTATGAAGAATTTAGATGTATTTTGCAGCTATTGGAAGCGATTGCAAGACATCAAAAAAGTGCGAGAGTCACAACGCGAACTTCTAGAAAACATTATAGAATCTGGGCCGTACACAGTCGAAGCTATCCGAATGGTACTGGTTGCATTGGACGATGATCAGATACAAGTCTTGTTCGACCTGATTATCCCGATGATGCAAAATTCAGACTTGGAAGATTTGTTGTTGTACAGCTCCCGCGTCTGCACGAGTTGGTGGCTGAAACCGCAGACTTACGATGAAATGTCTCCAGATTTACAATACTGTGTGTGCCGGAAATTGTTCACTGGCTTTCATTCTCTCCGAATCATGGAATCTGTCATGAAAATAAGGAATCCAGGTTGTGAAGTGATACACAAGGCGAGACAACAGCGAGAGATGCTCCAAAGGTCAGAGCGAAAGCGAGACAAGAGTCCGAAGAGAAACAAACTCAGGCCGCAGCTAAAAAACAAAACACCGAGACATACAACAAACACTTAACGCTCAACTTTATCTTGGCTCGCATTCGTACGGTCTATGGATGGATGTTTGAGAATGAAAGATTTGACTTTCCCACACCACCGGAGTTGGAACAAGCCGTTCATAGCCTTCTGGCAAGTCGATATCCTGATGCTCTTGACATCTTTGCAACCGCGTTGATCCATGATTGAATTCCAATTGGCGACAGCCACACCCAAGAATAGTTCCAACCACGGCAGTATCCATTTGTGACAATCCTTTTTAAATAGATTCTATTGCAAGTAATGTTCGTAAATAAACAAGCAACAAAGAGGAAAAAGACACCAGGTTACAAGAGAAATCGAATAGGATAAACCCATACCTTAAACAGCTGTAATGGAGGACTGGTCTAATTTCAAGCCCGAGCCACAGGGGAATTACGCCTGGATTGGATGGACGGTAGCATTTGGCTTGATGATTTCAATATTGCTTGTCATTGCTGTCTATGGCCAATGTTCTAGCCGCAAAGAAGGACCAAAAGAAAAGCGCGGACGTCAGCTCGACCCCGTGAAAGAATCTCCAATGCCAGTGAAATCGGAACAGAGTACAGTAGAAGAGAAAAAGGAGACAGCTCCTCAGAGAGAATGGATATGGTCACTTCCTGCACAACAGACAATGACTCCTACTCAACCGTCATCCACCAGACACACTGCAAGACGCCCAGCCTTGATGGCCTTGCGATCATCCACCAAGCGAGAATAGTCCATAAATTATATTGACGTTCGAGTTTGGGCCATTTTCATTGCACCTCTAAGATGGCTGAAGAACCATCGGAAGAGAGTAGCGGGACTTTGTTCCAGTACGCCTCGAGAGTGATTCCACTTGAGTTGGACAACGAAGATGCACTGGGAGACGAAGAGCAACCATTCTCTCTCGGGGCCAAAGGCGATGATGTAATTGTAGAAGCAGCAAAGGCGGCCACACAGGAAACTCTTTCGCGATTCAAACGCTTGCATTACTTCATGCTGGTAGTCTCTTGTGTGTTTGTGCTCATCTCGATGGCCTTCTCGTACTATGCAATGCGTCATCCATTCAGCGAAGCACTCACTGAAGACCAAACCACTGGGGTGCTCAGAACAACTGCTATGCTCAACAAAAGCGCAGATCTCTGTGAGGATCCATGGCAGTACTTCTGCGGAGGCTTCATTTCCAATACAACACTTCCCACCGGGAAATCTTACTATGCGGCCAGCTTCTCTCTTGTTGCAGAGATAGTCGAAGCACAGCTACTCGAAGTAATGGAAGAGGCGAGACACTGGCCATTCCTCACCACTCTGCAACAGTCTTGTCTCAATCAGACCTACCGGAGCGACCGGGGAATGCGGCCTATCTCTTCCGCTCTTGCGCTTATCATCAATCCAACCTCTCTGAATGGATTGATGGCAGCATCAGCACAAGTCCGTTTGCAGCACGGCATCTCGGTCCAGCCATTCTTCTCTATCGATGTTGAGATCGACGTTCGCTCTGTCTTGCCCATGAAACACATGCTTAACATTGGCAGTGGAAATCTACTCTTCTCCAGCCCTGGTTACTATTCCAACTCTACTCTGATGTCAGTCTATGCCTCTTGGATACAGAGTCTGTTCCGAGTTGCGGGTTTCAACTCTTTCACTCTCTCGGATGCAAATGACCTGATCTCTTTAGAGACAGAGCTTCAGAACGCAAAGATGGATATCTCCGATATGAGAGATCCGACTGTAATGTATAATCAATACGCTGCCACTGAGCTCTATGGCTTGTGTCCTGGAATTCTTCAGCCTTACATAGACACCCTAATCGTTAACAACAGCATCACCTCTGCCAACGTGGTAGATGTTGGCTATCTCTACGCTGCTTGCAGCAGACTGTCCAACACTCCTTATCAGACTCTTGAGAATGCGGTTCTGTTGTCGTTTTTTGTCCACACATTCCCCTACCTTGGTCCTGCTCAGGTTTCTGTCATGGACCAGTTCTCTGTGTTGCTCTATGGAAGCGATCCCTCGGAAAAGACACAACTCGAGCGCTGCACCGCTGTCTCGGAATCTGTTTTGGGGATGCTCATCTCTCAGTACTACGTTGACAAGCACTTCACAGAGGAGAAGAAGCAGAAAGTCAAAGACATGGTCCTGGACATCAAGGAGAGTTTCCTCCTAGAATTGGACCGTTTCGATTGGATGGACGAGAGCACCAAGTCAGGAGCTATCTCCAAGTTCTCTACACTCTCCTATCAGATCGGATTCCCGGATGAATGGCCCTCTGTGGATAGACTGGTGAGTCGTGTCTCGGGAAAAGTCTTCACAGAGGACAAGTTCTGGGAGAATATGGTCACTCTGAAGAGAGCTCATGATTCAGACAACCTTCGCTTGTTGAAGCAACCGGTCACGGCGGAAGAGTTGCATATGTGGCTGATGGATCCTATCGATGTCAATGCATACTATGCAGCAGAGTCAAATGCGATCGTCTTCCCAGCAGCAATTCTGCAAGATCCGTTTTATTCAGAGGACGCTCCAGAATCCTACAATTTTGGCGCTATCGGGGCGATCATTGGCCATGAGCTGGCTCACATGAATAGCGGTACTGGAGCTTACTACAACTCGGCAGGACAGCTCTCTGACTGGATGAGTGCGAGCTCAAAAGCGGCATGGGAAACGAGAATGGATTGTTTCGCAGAAGAGTTCTCAGAGCTGACATTCGATTCGATTCAAGTCGATGGACGGCTGGTACTCGGAGAAGCGGTAGCTGACTTCTGGGGTCTCAAACATGCTTACATGACAATGAAACGGAGACGGCAGGAAAACTCTACTGCTTTCGATGAGGAAGAAGCGTTTGTGAAAAAGCATTACGACATGACTCCGGATGAATTGTTTATGACAAGTTTTGTACAGACGCACTGTTCGATTGCTCTGCCACAGTACAGCGAATTATTGGTACGGCTGGACGAGCATCCTCTTGACAAATTTCGAGTAGAACAAACACTGGCACAGAGTCCAGAGTATGCAGACATTTTCAACTGTCCAAGCGATTCAAAATTCAATCCATCCCAGCGCTGTGCTCTTGATTGAATAAAAATACAAAGGGTTTCATTTTCGAATAAAACAAAGAATGCAAAACACGGAAACTGTTGTCGCTGCTCAGCCAACCTGGGAACCAAGCACAGAACAAGGAGAGGAGTGGTTTTCGTTTGATCAGCTGCAGGGACAATTGGGAGACTGGGAAAAATACTCAAACCGAGAGCTGTACCTAGCAATCAATCCTGAAGTTTTCGGCGCAGTTTGTATTTTTTTGCGCTCTCTTAGTCTGATAAAGCTCGAGGATTTGAGCGAGACAACGGATACGACCGAAAAGCTTCTATGCATCAACCTGAACGCAGAGGATTTACATCTGCTTTCCAGACTATCGCCCAATCACGTTCGCTTTCAACCGACTGAATTGTTTAAACCGCTCCCAAAATCCGAATTGGATAAACTCAAAATCAGCATGATACTTTTCAGTGAATTGAATACAGCACAGCAATAAACTATTGTCTTGAAAGAATGTGTAAGAGGTTTATCACGGATCTAAGATGAAGCCTCTTTTTGTGAGATAGCTTCGAACTTCGACTTTCATATTCTCAGATAGATGCTCTGGTGCAATTCCAACTGAAAGGTCGTACGAGCATTTGGGACAGATCTTTGCAACTGGGATCAATTCCTCACAGTTATGACATTTGCCATTGATTCTTCCAACAACAAGAAATTCTTTCTCTGGGTTGACGTTATGAAGCTCTCTTTTGAGGCCTTTGAGACGCGGGTGGTAAAAGATTTCAAATCCGGACATAGACTCGCATGAATATTACACAATGACAGCAGTCTCCATCGATACACGATATCATATACAATGCACTTTATTTTTGGTATCCTTTCTCTCTTTTGCATTCTAGCCAAGGAAGGGAAGTTTGAGGGCAAAGAATATGACATCCGCAGCCCTTGGCTTCTCCATTGGGACACTCATCCCAAGTTCATTTGTGTATCGAATCCTTCCCGGAAATCGATCAATCAATTCTGACGCGAGAGTCCGCCGTTGTTCAGCTGAAAGATTCTGACAATAATACGTGTAGACGGAATCTCCTTTCGCGACAGCGAGATGCACGCCTTGTAATATCGTCATTCTCGCAATGGCAAGATGATCAATCGGAAACCAATGGTCAGAATTGAAATCTGGTGGAAATTCCTTCAAATAAACGGGTTCGAAATGTCCCGGTCTTGACATTTTGAAATGAAACTGATTACTGTTGCTCTGAGAAAGGGTCGCAAACAAAAAATACATGATATCATGTATTCAAAAACCTACAATACATGATATCATGTGTTGACTCGACATAGTGCACACCACTCTGGGAGACGGAAAGGAAAAGACTGCCTCGAACAGGACACTCAACAAAGATGCGGACATTTAAGCACTAGACTTTCATCTGCTTAGTTTCCAAAGAGAGGTTCGGACGACTCCATACTCCAAAAAGGATTTGAACAAACGTAGAGAGTACAGCCTCTTATTACTTCTCGAGGACATCGACAAGAACCTGGATGTCCCCAGGTTAGCTCAGACATAAGGTTGTTCCTTCGTAGCAGGTCAATAGCTTTCTTTCCGGTCTCCTCATCATTGTTTGGAACTGGCACCGCTCCGCTGACTCGGGTCTGACCCGCGTTGAACTTTTTTTGCACGAGTTGGACGACCGTCTCTGTCAGAGCTTCTGCCATGTGACGAGATGGCACTTAGAGAGAAAATCCCAAACCGCTGAGGATAAAATAGACATCGGTTCTGTAGATTTATTTGAGCAAGGGGTCGGAAAGGCTAGTCAAAATAGAAGCGTTTTTATTAGAATCGTTCTCCTCGAATCCTGCGAGCCAGCTGCATGTCCTTATTCATCACCGTCACGCGTTTTCCGTGCATAGCACAGAGATTGGTATCCTCGAAAAGACCGACAAGGTAGGCTTCGGCAGCCTCTTGGAGAGCACCCCAGCGCACTACTCTGCCAACGGAAACCTTCGTCAGAAATGGAAAAGTTCTGAGTGAGCTCTCGGACAAAACGTTGAAAGGGGAGTTTTCGAATCAAAAGATCCGTGCTTCTTTGATAAAAGCGAATCTCTCTGAGGGCACGAGTTCCGGGACGAAAGCGATGCGGTTTCTTAATCCCGCCTCCCTCTGTATCGGTTTTGGACTTCCCGTGCTTCTTAGAAGCAAGCGTCAGTTTCTTCTTGACAAGCTGTCTGAGCTTGGGGGCAGTTGGATCCGTCCGGACAGGCACTAGCTTAGTACGAGCCATGTTTGAATTAAAAATTTACTGACTGATCAGGAGTGACAAGAGGAGAAGTGATGTTCAAGAGTTTAATTCCCTCTTCTGGATTTTTCCCCTGCTCTCATTTCAATTGGACATCCCATCTCTCTGAGTGTATTGAAAACTGCTCAGGGTTGCTCGAAACCAGCATGATGTTGTCCATGTGATCCCAGTTGTCCTTGCAATTCCTCCGCGGGACCCAGTTGGTCCAATGGTTGGGGTGCAAAGCGAAAAGAGGTGTTATTGCTCGAGGCCGGAGATGATTCTCCAGCATCGCTGAGACCTCTATGAGATTAGCTGTGCAAGAGTTCTCCTTTTTGACAAACTCGCTTTGGGGTTGCACAGGGATGTTGAAATCACCTACAACGAGCGTATCCATGTTCGCAGCCAAACAGGAAAGAGTACATTCTTTCAAACTCTCAAATGCCTGTTTGGTGTTGTAGCGGAGATGCACGTTGTAAAGCGAGATCTTTCCACCAAACAAACCCAGATGGGTGCAGTCTGTACTACATTGGCGATGGTTGGGATTGAGTTCAGGGCTGCAAAGCATTACACACATGTCAAGAGTTCTCTGGGGTGTGTGCAGAATTGTCATAAAGTCGTAACGCGCGACTGCGTCCAGCTTTTCAGCGAGATCATGTCCACACTCTTGAATGCATACCACAACCCGGCGATACTTTTTCATAAGACTGACAATCGAATAGAAAATCAGATTCTCGCGAGAAGTCTGATTGGCCGGATCGGCGAACGGGATATTCTCTAGTCCGAACTGGTCATCCAATGTCGACCACCATTGAGGCGGAGCAGAGTGACTAAAGTCTCCGTTTACCATTGAAACATAAGCGGGGTTTAGCACGTTGAATGTCACCAACAGAAACTCCTCTTCGCTTTTGTATTTGATCCACTGGGCATGAGGAACATGATCCGAGACGCCTCGAAACGCTTGAATAGAGGGTCGAGCAGCCAACACTTTCTCCGTCAATTCTTCGGCCTTCAAGAACATTCTCCGCTTTGTATTCCCTGAAAGTGCTAACCAAAAGCGTTTATTCTTTTATTAAAATCGACTCTGGCCGACAAATTAATTAGAGCGAGAGTTGGACGAGCTGGGAGGCAGGAACACTGAGCAGCTTCTCCAATGTCGAGCGAGGATGCATTGCTCACTGAAAAGTCAAAAGATATGAAAAAACAGAGAGCGAAAAGAATCCAAAGAGGAGAAGCTCCGAGTTTGGCTTTTGCTCTCTTCGTCGGGAGTATCATAGACACTGTGATTGCAACTGCCTATTGTGCTGGAGCGTTTGTACTATTCTGGCTAGTATTGGACGATCCTGTGAACTTCCCCGGACTCTTCCCGCTGAGAATTGACACTGCAGTGGAATTCATATTTCTAATAGCACTGGTCTACGGAAACTACGAGCTGAGATACCTCCGCTCTCACTATGACAAATTTGTTATCGCTTTCAAAGCACTCAGAGCTTCGGGAGTGGCAATGGACCTGAGGAATCTTTCAGTCTTACCGACTCCAGCGCAGACAGACTCCGGAGAAGTCGTGCCATATCTCAACTACGCCCTCAACTTAGAACACTCTGGGAAAATTTTGCAACAGTCAAGGGGTGATTACTATCTCTACATTGGAATCTATGTTCTCGCAGCTGTGCTGCCCTGGAATCTCTGGGGCTACACTAGAGAAACGCTGTTCGGAGGCTTGGCATTGTTCGTGCCTATCATCTGGTTCCTATTCGCTTTGAATGCGTATATTAGATTGTTTTGTCTACCATCAAAAACGAAAGACTGTGGAGCGGTTAAGGTGAATCCAGTGTGGATAGAGCTAGAATTAAACTTATAAAAGATTTATTCTCTAGTCAGACCTCGCACAGGACTTGAATCACGCGAGGCTTTCCTTTTTATGGTTCCGTCTGCCAAGTCTGCAGTAACGTGCGCTCGTGTTCTATGTCCATGCGTAAAACGTTCTCCACTCATCTCGCACTCTTCTCCTTCTAGGATGTACTCGTGTTGGCATCCGAGAACCGGAACAAGCCACGAATTCTCTGAAGAAAGCAACAGCTCCAATCGTCTCAAAAGGGCCTTGTTATTTTTAACGGAATCAAATTCAATCGAGACATTGAAGCGTTGGTTGTCGTTAGGACTGGCCTTCCAGTTGATACCTACACTGTGGTTCAGAAATTCCATGTCGATAGTTTTGAGACCTTGCATGAAAATGTGACGATCCCAGACGCATTTGCTTCGGAATCTGGCCCCACACTTATCACAGCTCCAATTAGTGCTCATTCAATTTGAAACAAACCCGCTGTCAATGTGACACGAACAGTCTATCTAAAATCTGTTTGAAATCCAGAGTAAATGATATCATGAATAGAGACTCTTGCCATGATATCATGATTTGGATATCCTATTCACTGCAAAGCAATGGCCAAACGGAAAACTCGATCCGATTCAAATTCTTTATCTAAGCGGAACAAATTTGGAGAAGATGGCTTGACGACGCCTGTTCTTGTAGTCCTTGTCGAGAGGGGATTTTTGGATATGTCAACCCTTCGTCTGGTGTGCAAATCTTGGTCAGATGCATTTTATGCCAGAGTTAGGAGTATCTTGTCCGAAAGTGCAATCAAGGTGATCAGAGATCAATGCCAGAGACTCAACTATTGGGAACCTCCCTTTGTTAAGACCGGGCTACTCTTTCATGTGCTCGAAACGAAAATTCTAGAGCGAGACAAATCGCCATTTTCAGAGGAGTGGATGAAAATGCAGGAGGACAGGAGAGAACGTCTCTCGGCAGTCTATCCCTTTCTTCACGGAAGACCTTTAGAACAAAAAGTACTCATCCCTTACGAAATTTCCACGTGGATCCTACTCTGTGATGTCGAAAATAACATAAGCTGGTCTGGCCGTTTCGACGCTCTTTATCTTGTTCGTTTTGCCTACCTGACCAAACTTGCCCTGCCAACATTTCAATCTCTCCTCAATAGAGTCATTTCAAGAAGATTACTTGCGATCTATGAAGCCGGAAGACTCGCTGGCCTGCTTGCACTGTATGTTTTTCCGGTGTCACTAATTGGAGTGATCGCTTCTTGGATTCGATTACACTATCCAGACATAGTCGATAGACACGAATCGGGATACGTAATCGAATCATGCGTTGGAGTCCCTTTCCAGCATGTTTCTATCCCGTATGTAGAAAATGTGCTAAAATTTGTACCAAATTACGTTTACTCTTTGGCATCAATCTACAACAGACCACTCGGCCCTCTTGACAAATGGAACCTTAACATAGAAAAATGGATTCTATCGAACAGAGAGATACACATACCGCAAGTGGATAGAGCATCCATGCTAAGAGTCGTGCTTGAGAAAAATCCACTCCACCGTCTGTACCCCAATTTAGGAGAATCCTTTGAACATGTTGATCTCTCTTATCCATTGGTCAGACAGGCGTTGAGTCTGTCGATAGATGATCTAGGAGATTTCAGACCACAGTATCAGAATTATTTCTGTACGAAGTCGCAATTCTGGAAAAGTGTCGCCGATCAGAGACAGCTAGCGTTTCACATATGCAAATCAAATAACGGTGAGGGAGGAATTGTGCATTTGGCCCGACTTTTGGAAACCGTGCCACTCGTTTCGAGCTTTGTGAGAAATGTGCTTGCAGATGATTACGTATCAAAACGAGTGTTCAATACGGTCGTAGAGTACTTTGATAAATACCGGAATCAAGAGTGGAAGTCGTTTGACTGGGCTTACATTGCCAATCATTCAATCGCCTACCCCACGATGATAATTCGTTACTGGGAACAGCATTATTCCTACAAGACACTTCCCAGTTGCTTTGTGATATTCTCTCCCAAAATTTTCAATTGTCTTGGCTGGCGCAACAAGGCCTCGTTCAAATACCTCCTGCTAGCTCTGGGAAAACAAGCCAGTTCTGAGACTGGAACTGAAAAATGGGAATTGCTGGTCGCGGGTCATATCAAAGACAAAGATTGGCGATCCGAAACTAAGAACTCAAAATAAAAATCTCGGATTGAAGGAACAAGTGTTTGATAGATGGGAGAACGCTTTGAGTCGATCATCGCCAAGAGAACTCCCAATTCGTTTTTGTTGCTCTCTAATCTTCGAGACGCTCTACATTTCGCTGTCGACTATGGATGCACCGAGTTTGTAGAAATCAGCGTTAAAGGATGTGAGTGGCTGAAGCTAGGATTGGATGGCATAGAGGAACCGCAGCATCTTCTCGGAGTGAAGGGAGGAAATATCACCTCTTGGAAACTTGCTGTCAGTGAAATACTCGAACAAGTAAGGCCTAAACTTCAACCGGATGCCTACGAGAGATATGCAAAGGCTTCGAAGCGAAGAGGAACGCTGCTTGCCCTCTCAACGAGAGAAACTATTTTGAAAGCATACGCTGAAGCTTGGAGAGAATTGAGTTTCACGGGTCGAGTTCACATGGAATGCAAACCAGAGTTCTTACATCGATTGACAAAGGACAAGCGAGTGAGAAGATTTTCAGTCGACTCGCCCGGCCTTGTCACAATCGCTGGAGACTTTGGAAACACTGATCAGACCTACAAAGAACTCGGTCTCAAAAAGAGAGATAGAAATTTTGTCAGCATCGTATCGACTTCGCAGTGACAAGGATTGGAAGTCGGATACTAAAAATAAGAGCACGCGATATTTAATTCGGCCTTTGGGAACACAGGGGTTCGAATATGGATAGATCCACAATAAAATCCAGAGTTTTCATCAGGCCGCCATTGCAAATGACAAATCAATTCAATGTTATTTGGCATTCCAAGGACATCACGCAAGTCTTGGATAGTTCGATCAAATTCTGCATCCAACGTCTGTGGAATTTCATTGACATCAGCCCTGTACCACCAGTTGGACAGACCATAAAATTGATCGACTATTGCTATTTCAATTCCAGGAAATCCAGTGGTCAATTTCTCTATGAAATGTGCTCGACACTGTTCTCTATCCATCGATTCAAAGTGTGTATCTAGTGTGTGATTTCAGTAAAAATTCATTTATTCCCTGGATCAACACAAACGCTCCAAGCGTCAATTAAAAAGTCGCCCAGAGTCCGTCTTTGTAATCTCTTGGATGAACAAGCAACCAGGCTATCTTCTTGTAGAGACGAACGAGTTGGAGAGCGTTGTCTGTAGTAATTGGAATGGATCTCAAGCGAAAAGCATCGCTTCGAGCACTTTCAACATAGTCCAATTCAAGGTTAAACGCCTTGTCAAATATATCTTCGAGTTCGTTGAGCAGTTTGGTCGCATTTAAGATTTCAAGTCTTTCTTCGTCTTCTTCTTCTTTAGCGCGCATCGACACTGAAACCCAGGAAGCTCTCGAGGCAAGAGACAATTCTTCGTGCTTCAACGCCGAGTCTCTAAGAAGATCCATCAGCTGCCAGCCGTGTTCGTACTTTGGGATAGGAATCTTCCAGAGATTGAGGATTTCTTTCGCATCCTCGATAACGTTTGGATTGCGGGCCTTTATCCGGTTATCATTGATCACATATGTTATGACTTCCTTTGCTTTTGACTTTCTTTGGCCTGTCCTGGAAGGAGAAAGATCGCGACGAGACTCTTCTACCTTTTTAGGTTGTACATCTTCTTCCGGTGTTCTACCGAACATCCGTGTACTAAGTTGAGCCATTATCCAGTGTTTTAATGTGACTCTGTTAATCCCTCTTTGATATCATGATTGTTCGAACTCATGATATCATGGTCTCTCTTCTGTCTTCTGCCTTTCAAATTCTCGCATGAAAACTCGGACTCGTTCACCGAGGAGACCTTCCACTCGCCTGATGGCGGCGGATGAATTGCCAGACACTATTCCATACCGCTACTCTTACGTTCTTCATCTTCCGTTCATAATCTGGGAGCACATATTCTCCTGGTTTGCATTCAAAATCGTTTTGCCCATCGTCAAACGCTATTCCTGGTACTCTGGAGCTGCACTTCGACTTGTAAATGGGGATCGCACTCCTTGCAACTTCACAGCGATCATGGAATTTTCCAAATCGATTGGCCAACCAAGCACTCTCATTGGACGAGAGACTGAGCAAAAAGATCGATGCAGTAGCAGTGTAATTTCTTGGCGAAGCATATCCGGAAAGCGTCCCTTGCTTTTGGTTGTACAGTGGAGCAGGAAAAACTTTTCCAAAGCACACTTCTTCCACTATGAGGATGGATACCTTACCCATTCGGCGAGTTTTGGTTCCAATGCAACTTGGAGTCAGAAGAGTGTTGGCTATTCAGTGCGTCGAGATTCCGTGGAAGATAGATTGGCATTTGATGACATCGCCTTGGATTCCGAAAAGAGTATCAGTGCTAGTCGTCACACGCGCATACTGAGAGAACTTGTCCAGTGCATGCGCAATGTCAAAGGCTCAGAACATCACCTGAAATTTGACAAAGTCAAACGCAAGATCTTTCTTTATGCTGTTCACCGAACACATCTGAAGGATGAAAAGACGGTTTCATTGATACTGCAGAGTAAAAATCCGTTGTAGCAACAAAGTCGAAATTTCTCTTAAAAAGTCAAGCTTTGTGTCTTATCATGATATCATGATAAAACTTTGTACCCCGAATATCTCTTTAACTAAGCATCTCCTGAGCCTCAGAGTTGTTGCAAAACGTTCTCCCAATTCTGCTCTACAGTTTCATAAAATTGAAAAACGCCCCGAGTCTCCTTTTGGGCCTAGAAATTTTCAAGCTTAGACTCTATCATGATAGGAGACTCGAAAAATTTTTAGTGATGACCACTAAGAATTTTTGGGTGTCCTCTCTCTTGATTGCTCAGAGAAACTCGTTCAAAAAAAAATTCATGAGGGGACGCTCGGCATTTTTTTTTCAAAAATATTGGGCCTATATTGCAATATAGGCCCTATCATGATATCATGATAACACCTTGACTTCTCTTAGATGATATCATGACTAGATTTTGAGAGAAAACACAACTCTGACTCACAGGAGAACTGAGTCTGTGTGAAACAATGGTTGGTTATACAGTAGAAGAGGGAGTCTGTCCCGATAAGATATTCGAGGCCTTGAACAGTCTTGTGAATCGGTTCAGAGCTGGACAAGACTCTGTCAGAGTCCAACCAGCTCAGATCTCCTTTGTCCATTGTTCTCTGAATCCGCCAAAGTATGGCTCTCGTCCAATTCTTGAATCCATGCTTTTCTTCTCTGACTCTTCCACTGTTATCTCAGAGAAAGAGAAGCTCCGTGAGTATCTTCTCTTCTATCACTACTCGGAAGGTCTTCTCGAGGTCTATGGACATCTTACATTCCAAGAGTACTTTTCACAGTACCAAGAAAGCTTTGTTTCGATTCTAGACATCGACCGACCCAGTGTTCCGCTTTGCTATCCCATCAGCAGCGAGTCTGTGTCTATGATTCGCGCTTTCAAACCCTACTATCATCTGCCTGATCGTTTGCCAGACCTGTCCGAATCCAACCTCTCTGATCTGGTCCTCGAATCTATGCGCGCAGTGGTGGGTCTCGAGGCGGTCAGTCCTCATCAACTGAGCGTACTCTCTGCTGAACAACGAGAAGTCTACCTCAGGAGGACTCTGATTTTCTCTGATCCAAACTACTCTGTCGGATTTGCCTACGCTCTTCTGGTGGCTGGGATTGACAGTAATTTTTATAGATTTCTGATAGAACGGGAGACTCTCTTGCTCTCTGTTCGTTTGGATAGAATTTGGACAGACGAAAGAACCCGGACAGTGTTCTGCAATCAATGGTTTCCGGGACTGGTCACTGCTAGAGCTATTTCCGATCCGTGTGGTCAGTACATTGGCTTTCCCTTTCCCGATCTTCTGGGAGCTCTTTCAACTCCTTCCACTCCGATGGACAGGCATTTTGCTGAGCAGTGCAAGTCCCAACTACGTCTTGACCAACCGATGCCTGGTCTGATTTTTGAAATCTCTCCCACATATCGTGCCAGTATGACCTCAACCATGCCTCTCTCACACTACGAACTTCCACTGCATTTGCCTGCCTGCCTTGAGAAGATGCTGAGAATTCGAGTCGAAACTCTCAGAAGAGATCACTCTCTCGCCTTTTACAGACCCATCTACATTCCTCGGTTTCTCTGTTTTAAGAGGACGCGTCCCGATCTAATCAACGTCCTAGATATAGAGTCAAGATACTACAAATCAGTGTCCAGGACTCAGGTTGAGTACGAACGAGTTTTGACCGAGAAGATACGCCTTTCCCCTGACTTGAGCTATCTCTATCCGTTGTTTGAATTTGATCTGGTTCGTGAAGTGATTTTCCCAGAGTTGCTTTCGTATGATGGCATTGAGATCAAACTCGATGCAGAGTACGACAGCGGAGAGTCTCTTCTTAGGCCAGCTTTCCGGGAGATCGCTTACGAAGAGAGTGTAGAGGTCACTCATCCAATACCAGAGTCCAGGATACAGTTGATTGGTGATTATGCGCCGAGATATTGGCCACCGTGTCTTAGACGTTTGCTTGAGAAGTCTATTGGAGATGTCCATCTCATACACATTGAAAGGACTACGACTTCAGCTATGTTGAGAGCCTTTGGCTACAACAGGACACAAGCTGCACGTCTCTGGGAATTCTTCTTTACAGAGACAGACGTGTACACAGGCAACCGCGAAGAGTTCTTTCGTTCTGAGTATGGACGAGTAATCAACAATGATTACGACAAGAACAAAAAGGGAGTTTGCGGGAACTGCAAGACTCTGGCAACTAATGGTTTGTGTCCTTTTGGAGATATCGAAGATGCTGGACGTCTTTGCTCGGAACAGCTGGCAAAGACTACAGGAAAGAATCAATCATATCCAGTTAATCACCCAGCACAGTATTTCAGACGATCTTTGTGAAGACAATAAAGGAGTTTATTTCAAGCACGTATTGAGAAAAAGACGCGTTTGTGCCAGCGACCGATTTCTCTCCAGCTCTTTCTTGAGGTCTGCTCGAGCTTCATCCAGTTTGTCAAGCTTTGCATGGATTTTATCTATCTTACTGTGGTATTTGATTACTGTGATATCGTACATCAGCTCCATTTCATGGTGAACAGCGGTAATGTAATCAGGGTTTGTTAGAGAAGCTTCACCCCATTTGTCTCCCATTGGGAATTTCTTCTCCAATTCATCGGGATGTAAAGGCCAGGTGAAGACAGGCTGATATCCATAGATGACACTGGGGAACTCGTTTACAATTGCAAAGACTGTCTTCGGGAGTTCTAGTGCCGCTGGGCAAATCACATATTTGAAGCCAAAGATTTGTAGACGCATCTGAGCCATAGCACTGGCCGGGATGAGAAGTTCAGGGCGGCTGGCAGAGGCGATGAAAGTCGGGATTTTCAGCCGAGAATTCGGCAATGTAGTCTTTGAACAGCCATGGCCTCTTTGCTTGGAGAGTGAGATGTTTCTCGAATACAATGCCCGAATAATTGACATAGGTAGGGTCGGAGTGTTGCTCTTTCAGAAAGAAGAACAGCCGCCATGTGCATTCTTGTGGAGGAGTTGTCCGAGTGTCCTCCAGTTTGCTTTTCCACTCAGCCAGGTCTTTGTCTAGAATGTCTGTAATTTCGTTGTCTTCGCGAATGCGTTTGGCTTCTTGTTTGCACTCCTCGGCTTTGTCGTCGAGTTCTTTAAGTCTTTTGAGCATGTTGTCGATCGATAAAAAATGCGACCCAATACGACCAATAAGTCGACTTTTTTCTTATCATGATATCATGATATCATGATAAGATTTATTTTTGAGATCGGTCCTCTTCCCAAAAAAGTGTGCCGTGCGACCAATAATTATTTATAGAGACTTTTAATACGTGAGTGCGACCCATAATTTCCCGAAAGTCAGCAAAAATGCAAAAGTGATCCAAATTACCCTTGGGAGGGGGGTATATTTTTATTAGTGGAATCGATATAATTGGTACAAACCCGGAAGTTTTCACTAGTTTTTGGCAAAGTAATACTCTATCCCTAACCCTTCCCGGAAAAAACCTACCATATACTTTGCCAAAAATTATTTCCTGGATAAATCCTGGTAAAAACAGGTTTATCTGGGATAAATCCGGGAAAACCGACTTTTCGAGTTTAATTCTTGGTTCATTTTGGACCCATATTTCGCTAGGGTTAGGGACATCTTTTCGGTCGTTTTCGTGCGACCGGAAACGACCGTGTTCTGGGATTTTCAAATTTGCAATGCTTATCATGATATCATGATATCATGATAAGCGAAATTTTTTTTATTTTTCTCTTTGGTCCCTGGAAGTCTCAAGAGTTCAGCTCTGCCTCTGCTGTTCGTAGTTTTCGTTTGAATCCAGGATTTGGTCTTGCGATTGGACGCTGTTTTCTGATGAGATTCAAAGCGGCACTCACGCTGTGTGCTATGCCTTTTCTCAGCATGTAGTAGACCACTAGAGTCACTGAACGAGAACGACCAGCGGCGCAATGTACAAGCACGGTCCTTCCAGAGTTCAGATTCCGTTCTATGAATCTGTACACCTCTTCAAAATGGCTCTCAATCGGTGCACTGGCCTGATCTTTGATTGGGATGAAGAGATGGGCTTTCCCTCTGAGACAGCCAACCCGTTCTAACTCTCTTCTAGACTCTGGCTTCAACACCGAGATCACCGCATCGATTCTCTGCATCAGATTGCAATCCAGTACACTCTCCAGTCCACCCACGTAAAGCCCCGGCAGCACTTCGTCCATTGGACGGCTGCTCTGCATTTCCACACGATTAACTCCCTGTCTCAAGTTCTGTTAATCAGTGAAACGGCCCTTCAACAGAGTGACAACGCAACAACAGCAATGGCACTTCTAGTGAATGGTCTCGCTTGCCAGGAAATGCTCATGTCGATTGCAGCCAACGAAGTGCAGTTTCCTCGTGTTTCCGAGGTTCTCGACAGCCTCGCCGACGATCAAGCAAAACTGACTCTATTCGTTCCTGTTCGCGGTGTCTCTGTCCCAATCGGAGCGGATCCAGTTGAGCATTTCGAACGAGTCCTAGGTGCATCCACTGTACGGGGAGTGCATACGATTGCATCGCTTTCAAAAGGAGAGCACACTCTCAATCCACTTCTCGAGGGTAAAGTCACTGTCTCAAAGGGTCTGGTCAATGGACAGAAGATGCTCAGCGAGAAGAAATGCGCCAATGGAACGTTGATCATTGTCGAAGCCCCGCTCCACCAGCCAAAGCAGAAGGTTGGAAGTCAAGCAGACGCTCGTTCCCCTCGCATTGAGGACATTATCGCGGTTCAGTCTGTCAACTGTGCGCACTGTGGAAAGGCGAATCCCACACTCCTCAAAGACGGTGCTCTCTTCTGCTCAGAGGATCACTCACAAAGGGATGCCACTGTCATCGATGAAGAGGCGAAGCACTACTCCCTCCTAGACCCCAAGACGGGCAGCAAAGTCGTGGCTATCTCTGGGCTTTTCCGTCGTCGTCGTTGGGGTCCTTATCGACGTTACGGCTATCCCTACTACGGTGGCTATCCTTACTATCCCTATGGATACTACAATCCAATCTACGATGCGACAGCTGCCACTGTCTACGCTGCTGATGCGCTTCTCGGAGAACAGGCTCCCACTAGCGTTGAATGCCATGATAAGGGGCACAAGCGAAGCAGTAGCAGCTCCGGAGAAGAGGAGTACGTCTACTCAAAGCTCGGCCTTGATGAGGATGAGGCGGCCAGTGTTGGAATCAGTCTGAGGCGAAGACGGAAGAAGTCTGCTCTTGAATTGGATGCGGAGCGCCGACGTCGTGAAGCCCGTGCTCTCCGTCGAGCAGCGAGATCCGAGAAAAGACAGTCCCGACAACAGACACGAGGATTGCGACAACAAAAACGACAGGCTGAAGCGCAAAGAGCATTGGACCGAGAACGAGCTGCTGCTGCAGCGGAATCGGCGAGTTCATCAGAAGACGAGGCCGGTATTGTGCCCTCTTCCACCGCCCCTCCTCCCCCGCCTCCCCCTCCTCCTGTCAGCTCTCTTCGTGAATTGTTGATCACCAAGAACCTGAACCCTCGAGAACTCAACAGCAAGACTGTGTCCAGCACTCTTGAATTCGAGAACCCGGATGATAAGATCTTCTACCAGCTTTCGCTTGAGATATTGCAGAAATAAATCGTTGCATAAAATATGATCCATTTAAAAATGAGCGACAGAGATGCATCACCCGTTCGCCCGTTGAAGCGCACCGAGTTCTATAGCTGTAGAAAGACTGGGCCCGGTTGGACCGTGATGAAGACTTCCTCCGTGGCGGGTTCCTGGACTCATTTCGACGTAGAGCACGATACCGCCATGAAACCCGTTGGAATCAAAACTCCTTTGTCAGTGCTCAGAGACGATCTTACTACTCGATTGAAGAGTACGCCTTTCTATACCGTTGTCTTTGAATATGATCTGGTTGCTCCCTCTGAGATTATCTTGGTGGTCTGGGTGGGAATGACGAGACCAAAGAAGTTGCCACGGGGTAATACAGTGGGCCTCTATATGCCCGATTGTCGCTGGCCGAGTGACATGACTGCTGAACAGTACAGGAAGACTCAAGAATATTAAATGCAAACTTTACATCGCATTCTCGGCTTTGTGCATGCAAATGTTCCCCCACTTCTCTGTTATTTCTTCTTCCGTAGGTAATTGAGTACAGCAAAGTATTTCTTTTGCGATTTCTATCGAATCCAGGAAACCGTCTGCGGTTTCTGCAGCAGTCAATTGATCGTAGGCCAGAACCTTTTCTGCCAGACACGTCTCCCAAGGCTTGAAGCGATATTCTCGTGAATTCATCGCTCTTGTGTAACAATCTAGGTAAGAGCTCGCATACGCTCCGTCAAAATTGCCTTTGCACGCTGGGTTGAGAGTCCGGATGACACTGCACATCACTCCCACGCTTGAGTAGCTTCTGACTTGTGCAAGTTGGAATGCCTCACTGGCCCATTTTTCGTTTATCAGCAAACCAGAAATCGCGTCTACGGCTCTGTCGTATGCGCTCTCGTGCGTGTTGGGTTTTCGAGTAAATCGAGCAAATTGTAGATCCAACTGAGTCCAGAACAAGAACGGTTGAAGATATTGAAGAAGAAAATACAACTCAACTACAAGTAGTGCGATCCTGAAACCAGTATAGAGATATTTCGAATTCATGGACGTTCGCCTTTTTAGGTGGTAACTAAATGAATTTTGCGACCGATCAGTTTGCAACGTTGCAAAAACCCACGTCTCTGTTCATCAGATTTTACTTAACAAGGCACGAGAGTGTCAAAAATGGCAGCCCAAGAACAAACTCTTTCTCCCCTACAAGTTAAACTTCACAAGCTCATTGAAAGTATTCTCGTGGAGGCTCTCAAACGAAAATGGAAGTTTTTGGACTATTCAAGCAACTCTGTTGAAAACAAGTGGGAGAAAACAAACGATAGGGGTATCAATCTCACGATCTCGCATCTCTACCTTCAAGACATCTGTGAAATTCGGTTTTGGTGCGCACATTTCGTGGATCTTTTCACTGCCGATGCCAGTGGATTCGTCCTGCGACCAAATGCAAGCGAGCCGGCAATTGTACTCACAGAGACCATTTTCACCGAGATAGTGATGAGAAAACTAGTGCATCCTTTTAGTCATTGAATAAAGCGGGATTTGTGTTGTCTAATTTTCACTTTCGAAAGAATGCCAAGCCTGTTGTCATCGTTCAATGTGGTTTTGATCACTTTGATCATCATTTGTCAATTGACTGGGTGG
>Ga0310811_10001837_pt1 | contig 26382 bp, 28 predicted proteins | sample YCmetagenome_FD_207642 | JGI IMG/M metagenome (GOLD analysis project Ga0310811, IMG submission 207642) | Soil microbial communities from experimental microcosm in Duke University, North Carolina, United States - YC | ecosystem: Engineered > Artificial ecosystem > Soil microcosm > Unclassified ... | reverse complement strand
GCGCGGAGGGCCTCCCTCAAAGAGGGCTTACGAGGTCAACCAGTCCAGGCGGGCCTGGCGGATGCTCTTGACCTCCGCCTCGTCGAGGAGGCCGATGCGGCGGCCGACCATGCCGAGCACGCCGCCGGCGAGGAACGCCCACGCCTCGGCGTCGGCATTCCGGTCGGCATGGAGGACGCCCTCCGCCTGGCCGCGGCGGATCACGTCCGCCAAGAAGTCGTGCACCTCGCGCATGTGGCGTCGCAGGTGCTTCCGGAGCTCCGGGTCCTCGGCCGCCTCGCCGAGCGCCTGGACCCAGAGCTCCGCCATCTGGAACTTGCAGTCGCGGACCGTGACGTGGCCGCGGCCCATCGTCTCGAGCGCCTCGCGGACGTTCTCGGTCGACTCGAGCGCCCGCTCCCAGGACGCCCGCATGTCGCCCCACACGTGGTCGAGCGCCGCGAGGTACAGCTCGCGCTTCGAGGCGAAGTGGCGGTAGAGGATCGGCTCGGAGATCCCCGCCGCGCGGGCGATCTCCGACGTCGTCGTGCCGCGGTAGCTCCCGTCCGAGAAGACCTTGATCGCCGTCTCGATCAGCGCCTCGCGACGCTCCGCGGCCGGCAGCCGGATCGCGCTCGTCATGCGGCGAGCTCCGCGATGCGGGCGTGCTCGACCGCAGGCCTCGTCCGCACCAGGACGATCGCCACTGCCGCCGCCGCGAACGTGATCACCGCGCTTACCGCGAGCGCCGCGTGGAGGCCGTTGACGAACTGCTGAGCCGCGACCTGCTTCGAGTGCGTCGGATGCGCGTAGGAGAGGAGGATCGCCCCCATCAGTGCGATCCCGAGCGAGCCGCCGACCTGGCGGAAGCTGTTCAGCACCCCGGAGCCGACGCCGGCCTTGTCGACGGGGACGGAACCCATCGCCGCAGAGGTCATCGGCGACATCGTCAGCGCCATGCCGAGGCCGCCGAGCATCAGCTGAGGCAGCAACGACCAGAAGCCGGCGTGCACGCCGATCCGCTGGTAGAGCAGCAGCGAGACGCCGACGGTCGTCATGCCGGTGCCCATCAGCCAGCGCGAGCCGATCCGGTCGGAGAGCTTCCCCGCGACCGGCGCCACGAGGATGATCAGGACCGTCATCGGCAGGAAGATCGCGCCTGCCTTCGTCGGCGAGTATCCGAGCACGTTCTGGACGTAGAGCGAGATGTAGAAGAACACGCCGAACATCCCGAGCGAGACGAGCATCGCGACGAGATTCGCGCCCACGAACGAGCCGATCTTGAAGAGCGAGAGATCGAGCATCGGCAGCCGCTGCCGCAGCTCGAGCAGGACGAACGCGGCCAGCAGCACCGCGGCACCGGCAAAGAGGCCGAGGATCTCGGGCGACGTCCAGCCGTGCTTGTTGCCCTCGATCAGCGCGTAGCTCAAGGCGAGGAGCGCGGCCCCGGACGTCACGAGCCCCGGCAGGTCGATGCTCTGCTCATGCGACGTGTCGCGCGACTCCGTGATGAAGAAATAGGAGACGACGATGCCGACGACGCCGACCGGGACGTTGACGTAGAAGATCCAGTGCCAGTTGATGTTGTCGACGATCAGGCCGCCGACGAGCGGGCCGATCGCGAGCGCGAGGGCCGAGACGCCGGCCCAGATGCCGATCGCCTGGCCGCGCTCCTTCGGCGGGAACGTGGCGGTGATGATCGAGAGCGTCGCCGGGTTCATCAGCGCCGCGCCGATTCCCTGCACCGCGCGCGCGCCGATCAGGAAGCCGGCGCTCGGCGCGAGCCCGCAGGCGAGCGACGCGAGCGTGAAGACGGCGAGGCCGACGACGAACATCTTGCGCCGTCCGAACATGTCGCCGAGCTTGCCGCCGGTGATCAGCAGCGCGGCGAAGGTCAACGCGTACGCCGTGACGATCCACTCGAGCGACGAGATCGACATGTGCAGGCTGTGCTCGATCGACGGCAGCGCGACGTTCACGATGGTGTTGTCGAGCATGATCATGAAGAGGCCGAAGGCGACCGCGGCGAGCGTCCACCACTTGCGGTTCTCCTCGGCAAAAATGCGCGCTTTCATCCACACCTCCGGTTAGCGTCCACTAAGTTAGTAGCCGCTAGGTTAGCTGGACCGGGTTAGGCTCCGCAAACGTGTCCGAGTTCATCTGGAGCCCGCCCAGCGAGCTCGTCGAGCGGGCGAACCTGACTCGCCTGGCGCGCCGCCTCGGAGCGGCTGACTACCGGGAGCTGCACCGGATCTCGGTCGAGCAGCCCGACCGCTTCTGGCCGGCCGTCGTCGACGACCTCGAGATCGAGTTCTCGCGGCCCTGGGACACCGTCCTCGACCTGGCCCGCGGGCCCGAGTGGGCGACCTGGTTCGACGGCGGGCGCCTCAATCTCGCGCGCACCTGCGTCCACCGGCACGCCGGCCGCGGCGAGGCCCTGGTCGGACTCTACGAGGACGGCGGCAGGGAGTCGCTCAGCTGGGCGGAGGCGTCGCAGCGCGTCACCCAGCTCGCCGAGGCGCTCGTCGAGGTCGGCGTCAGGCCGGGCGACCGCGTCGCGCTCTACATGCCGATGTGCCCCGCGGTCGCCGTCGCCTCGCACGCCTGCGCGCACGTCGGGGCCGTGCAGGTGCCGATCTTCTCCGGCTTCGCCGCGCCCGCGATCGCCTCGCGGCTCGAGGACTCGCAGGCGAAGGTCGTGATCTGCGCCGACTGGTCGCTTCGCCGCGGCAAGCGCATCGAGATGCGGGCGACGCTCGACGAGGCGGGGCCGCACGCGGTCGGGCACGTGATCGAGTGGAGCCGCGGCACCCGCGAGTGGCCCGAGCTCGTGACGCGGCAGCCCGGCTCGCTGCCGCCGCTCGAGGTCGACTCGGAGGCGCCGTATCTGCTCGCGTACACCTCCGGCACGACCGGCAGGCCGAAGGGCGCGCTGCACGTGCAGGGCGGCTTCCTCGTCTCGATCGCGCGCGAGGCCGCCTACCAGACCGACGTCAAGCGGGGCGACCGGATCCACTTCGCCACCGACATGGGCTGGATCATGGGGCCGTGGACCGTCGTCGGCGGCGGCGCGCTCGGGGCGACGATCGTCTTCGCCGAGGGCGCGCCCGACCGGCCCGGCGACCGGCTGTGGTCGCTCGTCGAGTCGGAGCGGGTGACGATGCTCGGCCTCTCGCCGACGCTCGTACGTGCGCTGATCCCGAAGGGCGAGCCGCAGGCCGACCTCTCGTCGCTGCGGGCGTTCTGCACGACGGGCGAGCCCTGGAACCCCGACCCGTACCGCTGGCTCTTCGAGCGCGCGGGCGGCTCGCGTGTCCCGATCGTGAACATCAGCGGCGGCACCGAGGTCGGCGCCTGCTTTCTCACCACAGTGATCACGGAGCCGATCAAGCCGGTCGCGCTCGGCTTCCCGGCGCTCGGACAGGACATGGACGTCGTCGACCAGCAGGGCGAGCCGGTCCGCGGCCAGGTCGGCGAGCTCGTCTGCCGGCGGCCGTGGCCTGGTATGACGCGCGGCGTGTGGGGCGACCCGGACCGCTACCTCGACACGTACTGGCGCCGCTTTCCGGGCGTGTGGACGCACGGCGACTGGGCATCGATCGACGAGGACGGCTACTGGTACCTGCACGGCCGCTCCGACGACACCCTGAACATCGCCGGCAAGCGCATCGGCCCGGCCGAGCTCGAGTCGGCCGCGATCGGCAGCGGCGCGGTCGCCGAAGCCGCGGCGGTCGGCGTGCCACATCCGGTCAAGGGAGAGGTGGCGTGGATCTTCTGCGTGGCGGCGCAGGGCGAGGAGCCGGATGCCGCGCGCGTCGCCGACGCCGTCGCGGCGGCGCTCGGCAAGGCCTTCAAGCCGGACCGGATCCTGTGGGTCGACGCGCTCCCGAAGACGCGCTCGGCGAAGATCGTGCGGCGCGCCGTGAAGGCGTGCGCGCTCGGCGAGGATCCGGGCGACCTCTCGTCGCTCGAGAATCCCGAGTCGCTCGACGAGATCGGACGAGCCGTTGGCTGAGATCGCGCTCGTCACGGGCGGCGGCCGCGGGATCGGCGAGAGCATCGCCCGCGAGCTCACCGCCGCCGGGATGGAGGTCACCGTCACCGGCCGTACACGCGAGCAGGTCGAGGGCGTCGCCGCCGAGCTCGGCGGCCGGGCGCTCGTCGGCGACGTGTCCAATCGGGCCGACGTCGAGCGCTGGGCCGCCGAGACCGGCGACCTCGACCTGCTCGTCTGCAACGCGGGGATCAGCGGCCCCGACGACGACTTCGCCGACCCCGACGAGTGGTGGCACACGTTCGAGGTCAACGTGCTCGGCGTCTATCTCTGCTGCCGCGCGTTCGCACCGCGGATGATCGAACGAGGTCGGGGCCGCATCGTGAACGTGGCGAGCGGCGCGGCATATCTCCCGGCGCGCGAGGGCCAGTCGACGGCGTACGGCGCGAGCAAGTCCGCGGTTCACCGCTTCTCGGAGACGCTCGCGGCGCAGCTCGCGCCGCGCAACGTCCACGTCTTCTCGATCAGCCCCGGGCTCGTCCGAACCGAGATGACGAGCCGCCTCGGCGACGACCTGCCGTGGACGCCGCCGGAGTGCGCCCCCCGGCTCGTGCGCGCGCTCGCCTCGGGCGAGCTCGACGCGCTCGCAGGGCGCTACCTGCATGCCGAGCACGATCCGCCGGCGGAGCTCCGGCAGCGGCTCGAGCAGATCCTCGCCGACGATCTGAACGCGATCCGCCTGCGCCGGGAGGCTTAGCGGGTCAGGCGGCCTCGCGCAGCGTCCGGTCCGGCGCACGCCCGCGGACGCGAACGGGCTCCGGCGCCCTGCGCAAAAGCACGTTGTTCGCGACGAGGGCGGCGATCGTCAGCCCGGCGCCGCCGAGCTCGACCGCGCCCGGCCGGTAGCCGCGCACGATCTCGATCGCAAAGGTCGTGACCGGGATCAGGTTCCCGAAGAGGACGGCGTTCTGGGGGCCGATCAGCTCGATCGCCAGGTTCCAGGTCAGCACGGCGACGAACGCGCCCGGGATCGCGAGATACGCGATCTGCGGCGTGACCGCCCAGACCTGGTGGCCCGACGGCATCGCGACGAGCCCCGAGCCGAGCGCGACGGCGGTCGCGGCGGCCATCGTCAGCCAGCCGAACGCAGCGGTCAGCGCCGTGTAGCGAAGCGGCGACAGCTCCGGCAGGTCCCGCGCGCCGAGGCCGTAGAGCATGAAGCTGAAGACGCCGAGGAAGACGAGCCCGTCGCCCCAGCCGATCGAGCCGTCGACGATCGAGGACGGATGGCCCCCGCTGATCACGAGGGCGACGCCGGCGAGGGCGATGCCGAGCAGGGCGAACGTCGACGCCGACGGCCGGCGGCGCGTCCGCCGCCAGAGGATCAGCGCGGTCAGGAGCGGCCCGAGCGCCACGATCAGCGAGGCGCTCTGCGGCCGTGCGTGGGAGAGGCCGGTATAGGCGAGCAGGTTGAAGGCCGCGAACCCGAGCGAGCCGAGCCAGAAGAGGCGGAGCCCCCGGCCCTCGAGCCGGAGCGCCGCCCGGCCCTCGAGTGCCCAGAGGACGACGAGCCAGAGCAGCGCGGCGGCCGCATAGCGGATCGTCGAGAGCGGGAATGCGTTGAGGCTGCTGACGGCCGACTTCCCGACCACGAACTGGCCGCCCCACGTGACGGCCGTGGTGGTCGCGAAGATCGCACCGACCAGAGGCGTTCTCGCGCGCATGAAGGTAACCAACGAGGCGCGCCCGGCCTCTATTTCGAAGGCACAATGAATCCTTACATGCGCCTTGCGCTTGCCCAGATCAACCCGATCGTCGGCGATCTCGCCGGCAACAGGTCGCTCGTCCTGGAGCGGCTCGAGGAGGCGCGGGGCGCCGGCGCGGATCTCGTCCTCTTCCCGGAGCTCGCGGTCACGGGCTACCCGCCCGAGGACCTCCTGCTGCGGCCGGGCTTCGTGCGCGCGGCCGAGCGCTCGCTCGAGGAGATCGCCCGCGCCGCGCGCGGCATCGTCGCCGTCGTCGGCACGCCGTACTTCGACCGCGACCTCTACAACGCGGCCGCCGTCTGTGCGGGCGGCGAGGTGAAGGCGTTCGTGAAGAAGCGCTTCCTGCCGAACTACGGAGTCTTCGACGAGTTCCGCTACTTCGCGCCCGGTGACGGCATCCTGCTCTTCGAGCACGGCGACACGCTGATCGGCGTGACCGTGTGCGAGGACATGTGGCAGCCGGGCCCGCCGGCCACGGATCTCGCGCTCGCCGGTGCAGAGCTGATCGTCAACATCTCGGCGTCGCCGTTCCATCTGCTGCGCGACCGTGAGCGCGAAGAGATGTTCCGCACGCGCGCCCGCGACACCACGTCGTTCGTGGCGCTCTGCAACACGGTCGGCGGGCAGGACGAGCTCATCTTCGACGGGCACTCGTTCGTGATCGACGACGAGGGCACCGTCGTCGCGCGCGCGAAGGGGTTCGAGGAGGAGCTGCTCGTCGTCGACGTCGAGCCGTCCGCAGTGGTGGCGCGACGGCTGACCGACACCCGGCGGCGGGCGCTCGCGCAGGACCGGGGCGACCTCGGCCCCGTGCAGGTGGTGCATGTCGGAGCTCCCCGCGGGCAGAGCCGCACGGTCGAGCCGTCGTTGACGCCGTTCTGCGACGACCTCGAGCAGATGCGGTTGGCGCTCGAGCTCGGGCTCGGCGACTACGTGCGAAAGAACGCGTTCGGCGAGATCGTCGTCGGCGTCTCCGGCGGCATCGACTCGGCGCTCGTCGCCGCCCTCGCGGCGGAGACGCTCGGGCCCGGGCGCGTGCACTGCGTCTCGATGCCGTCGCGCTACTCGTCCGAAGGGACGCGCACCGACGCGCGACGGCTCGCCGAGAACCTCGGCTGCGACTTTCGCGAGATCGCGATCGAGCCGCCGGTCGAGGCGACGCTCGCGGCGCTCGCAGCGAGCTTCGCCGGCCGCGACCCCGACCTGACCGAGGAGAACGTCCAGGCGCGCGTTCGCGGGGTGCTGCTGATGGCCCTCTCGAACAAGTTCGGCTGGCTCGTGATCGCGACCGGCAACAAGTCCGAGATGTCGGTCGGCTACGCGACCCTGTACGGCGACATGGTCGGCGGCTTCGCCCTGCTGAAGGACGTCTACAAGACCGACGTCTTCCGCCTTGCGAGGCATCTGAACGAGCGGTCGGGCCGCGAGCTCATCCCGCAGTCGATCATCGACCGGGCGCCGAGCGCCGAGCTTCGCGACAACCAGCTCGACGAGGACTCGCTGCCGCCCTACCCGCAGCTCGACGAGGTGCTCGCCGCCTACGTCGAGGAGGACCGGACGCTCGAAGAGCTCTCGTCCGACGGCTTCGACCCGGACGTCGTGAAACGCGCCGTCGCGCTCGTCGACCGCGCCGAGTACAAGCGCCGCCAGGCCCCGCCCGGCGTGCGCCTCCGGCCGAAGGCGTTCGGCCGAGACCGGCGCACGCCGATCACGAACAGGTGGCGAAGCTAGACCAGCCGGAGCCGCTCCGCCAGGTCGTCCGGGCGCGTCGGGACGCCCGCGAGCTCCTCGATGCCGAACCAGCGCTGCTCGTGGCTTCCCTCGAGGGTCGGGTCGAGCTCGGGGGCGTTCTCGAACGCGGGCACCCTGACGAGATACGTCCGGTGCGTCGCTCCGCCGTAGCCCGGCTCCTCGAGCCCCCGCACCTCGAACGTCCAGAGCAGCGGCCCGAGCTCGAACTCCGTCAGGCCGCACTCCTCACGCAGCTCGCGCCGCAGCGTCTGCTCGTCGCTCTCACCCGGCTCCTGCCCGCCGCCCGGCGTCACCCACCACATCCCGTACTCGTTGCCGTAGCGGAAGAGCAGCGCCCGGCCGCGGTCGTCGACGACGAGCCCGCGGACGCTGGGCCGCATCGGCAGACCCGAGGCCCGGCCGGCCAGCTCCTGAAACGCGTGCAGCCGCTCCGTCCATGACACTGCCGCATTCGCGGGCGAGGTCGACGGGAGCACGTAGAGGCGCGTCGCGCCGAGCGTCCGCTCCTGCACGCCGAGCGCCGGGCGCTCGCCGAACGCTCCCCGGTAGGCCTCCTTGCCGACGAAGGCGATCCACGCGGGCCCGAGCTCACGCGCGATCCGCTCGAGCCGCTCGGCCGCGCCCGCGAAGTCGGCGCGGCGCAGGTCGCCCGACCCGGGTGTCGTCCGGTACGCGGCGTTCGTGACCCCGATCCCCTCCTTCAGCAGCTCGAATTGCTCGGCGGGCGCGTAGAGCCTCGAGGTGAGCCGCGCCGCGTGCAGCAGCCGCCAGAAGTCGTTCCGTGGATTCGCGAAATGCGCGTGCGCGGCCGCCGAGACGCGGCCCGGGTTGATCCCGCAGAAGACGATCCGAAGGCCGGGCGCGAGGACGTCCGGGACGTCGCTCGGAGCTATGCCGCTTCGGCCTCGTCGGTCGGCCGCGCGTCGAGCCTCGCCTCGAGGCTCTTGCGCAGGTCCTCGCCGGAGACCGTCGTCGGGAAGCGGGGTAGCCTGGGCTCCAGGCGCACGATCCTGACGGTCGAGTCCCAGCTGCCGTAGCAGCGCGCCCAGCACTCGGCCTCCGTCAGCGTCCTGAGGCGAATCACGAGCCCAAGCGTACGAAGCGACCCGGACGGCAAGATGCCGCCACGTGCCCGTGAAAGGAAAAGAATTCCGCTACTCGGTCGACCTCCGCGAGGGCGGCGCGCTCCGCACGGAGGACGGCACGGCGCTCGAGGCCGAGCCCGCCTGGTCGCCGGAGCACCTGCTGCTCGCCGCGCTCGTCCGCTGCTCGTTGAAGAGCCTCGCCTACCACGCGGCGCGCGGAGGCATCGCCGTCGAGCATGCGCACGGCTCGGCACGGGCGCTCTTCGCGAGGCGGGAGAGCGACGGCCGCTACGCCGCCGCCGAGCTCGAAGTCGACCTCGACGTGCGGCTCGCGCCGCAGCCGGGCGAGCGGGAGCTCTCGGAGCTGCTCGCGAAGGCGGAGCGCGACTGCTTCATCGGCGCCTCGCTCACCGTCCACCCCACGTACCGCTGGACGACCTAACCGCCCTCGAGGGGCGCCATCGTCAGGCCGCGACCCTTCAGCTGCTCCCAGTAGAGCTCGGCCTGCTCCTGGTGGCCCGACCACACGATCGCGCGGCCCGTCGCGTCGATCCGGTCGGCGAGCTTCAGCCCCTGCTCGTACGTGACCCCCGGGATGACCGACGAGAGCGCAACCGCGACGCCCTGGAATGTGTTGTGGTCGTCGTTCAGGACGATCACGTGCCACGGCCGCCCGAAGCCGGTGCCCTCGCCGGTGTCGAGGCGCTCCTGCGGCGGCGCAAGCGTGCTCACGCCCCCAGCGTAGTGAGTGAGGTAGCGTCCGGCGGATGAGCGCCGTCGCCCTCGACGTCGAAGCCGTCCGCACGCGCTTCTCGGCGCTGCGGGCGCCGACCGCGTTCTTCGACGGCCCCGGCGGCACGCAGGTGCCGGACTCGGTGACCGACGCGATCGCGGGCTATCTGCGCGAGTCGAACGCCAACCTCGGCGGGGCCTTCGGCACGAGCCGCCGCTCGGACGCGCTCGTCACGCAGGCGCGGCTCACGGCCGCCGCATTCCTCCGCTGCGAGCCGGACGAGGCGATCTTCGGGGCGAACATGACGACGCTCAACTTCATGCTGTCGCGCACGGTGGGGCGGACACTCCGCGCCGGCGACGAGATCCTCGTCACGAAGCTCGACCACGACGGCAACGTCTCGCCGTGGCTCGAGCTCGCCCACGACCTCGACCTGAAGGTCGGGTTCGTCGACATCCACGACGACACGACGCTCGACCACGACGACCTCGAGCGGAAGCTCACCGACCGGACGCGCATCGTCGCGTTCCCGCTCGCCTCGAACGCGGTCGGGACGCTCACCGACGCCGGACGGATCGTCGAGCTCGCGCACGACGCGGGCGCGCTCGCCTGGGCGGACGCGGTCCACTACGCGCCCCACGGCCCGATCGACGCCGCCGACCTCGGCGTCGACGTGCTCGTCTGCTCGCCGTACAAGTTCTTCGGACCCCACCTCGGGGTGGCCTACGGCCGCGCCGAGCTGCTCGAGTCGTGGCGCCCGTACAAGGTGCGACCGGCGGGGATGGAGCCGGTCGGCCACCGCTTCGAGACGGGCACACTGCCGCACGAGCTGCTCGCCGGCTTCGTCGCCGCGGTCGAGTACGTCGAGTCGATCGGCTGGCGCGGCATCCGTGCGCACGAGCGCGCGCTCGGGCAGCAGTTCCTCGACGGGCTCCCCTCGGGCTGCACGCTCCACGGGCTGCCGGCGATGGACGGCCGCGTCCCGACGTTCGCATTCACGGTCGAAGGCCGGTCGCCCCGCGCGGTCTCGGAGCACCTCGGCGAGCGCGAGATCGCGACGTGGGACGGCAACTACTACGCGGTCGAGGTGATGGAGCGTCTCGGGCTGGGGGCCGAGGGAGCCGTGCGCGTCGGGTTCGTCCACTACAACACTCCGGGCGAGGTCGACCGGCTGCTCGCGGCGCTGGCGGAGCTGTGATCGAGCCCCTTCCAACGGACCCCGTCGAGCTGCTGCGCGACCTGATCCGGTTCGACACGACGAACCCGCCGGGGAACGAGGAGTCGTGCGTCGCGCACGTCGAGGCGCTGCTCCGCGAGCACGGCATCGAGTCGGAGCGCTACGAGAAGGTGCCGGGCCGGCCGAACCTCGTCGCGCGCCATGCGGGCTCGAACGGCGGCCCGCCGCTCTGCCTCTACGGCCACGTCGACGTCGTGACCACCGCCGGCCAGCCGTGGACGCGCCCGCCGTTCGCGGCGGAGCTCGTCGACGGCTACGTCTGGGGACGCGGCGCCCTCGACATGAAAAGCGGTGTCTCGATGTGCATCTCGGCGTTCATCGAGGCTCACGCCGCAGGATCGCCGACGCCCCTCGTGCTCGTGGTGCTGAGCGACGAGGAGAACGGGGGCGACGTCGGGGCGCGCTTCCTCGCCGAGGAGCACCCCGAGGCATTCGGCGGCGCGAGGCATGCGCTCGGCGAGTTCGGGGGCGCGACCCAGTGGCTCGGCGGGCGGCCGTTCTATCCGATCCAGGTCGCCGAGAAGCAGATGTGCTGGATGCGCGTGCACGTGCGCGGCACCGCCGGGCACGGCGCGCTCGGGGTCAGGAACGGCGCGATGCGGAGGCTCGGCGACGTCCTGCGCACGCTCGACCGCCGGCAGCCGCCCGTCCACATCACGCCGGTCGTCCGGGAATGGATCACCCAGATGGCGGACGCGCTGCCGCGGCCGCAATCGACGCTCCTTCGCCGTCTGCTCGACCCGAAGACCGCCGACCTCGCGGCGCGGGCGCTCGGCCCGCCCGGCCGCCACCTCGCGCGCGTGATCCGCAACACGGCGAGCCCGACGATCGTCCACGGCGGCGACAAGATCAACGTCATCCCGAGCGAGATCGAGCTGCAGCTCGACGGCCGGCTCCTGCCCGGCTTCACGCCCGACCACCTGATCGGCGAGCTGAAGGAGCTGGTCGGCGACGACCGGATCGACTTCGAGGTCGTCAGGCACGATCCCGGCCCGCCCGACCCCGACCTGAGCTTCTTCGAGCCGCTCGCCCAGATCATCCGCGAGCTCGATCCGGACGGGATCCCGGTGCCGATGCTCCAGGCGGGCGTCACCGACGCGCGCTTCCTCAGCCGCGCGGGAATCCAGACGTACGGGTACCTGCCGCTGAAGCTGCCGCAGAGCTTCGAGCCGCTGCCGCTCGTGCACAACGCCGACGAGCGCGTGCCGGCCTCGGCGCTCGCCTTCGGCATCGAGGCGATCTCGAAGGCGATCGAGCGCTACCTCGCATGAGGCTGCTCGTCCTCGGCGGGACGAGGTTCCTCGGCCGCCACGCGGTCGAGGCTGCGCTCGCCGCGGGCCACGAGGTGACGATCTTCACGCGCGGCCGGACGAACGCCGAGCTCTTCCCCGACGTCGAGCACCTGCGCGGCGACCGCGACCGCGACCTCGGCGCACTCGAGGGCCGCGCGTGGGAGGGCGTGCTCGACACGAGCGGCTACGTGCCGCGGATCGTCCGCGGGTCCGCCGAGCTGCTCCGCGACGCCGTCGGGCGATACGTCTTCGTGTCCAGCATCTCGGTGTACGCCGACTTCAGCCTCCCGGTCGACGAGGGCTCACCGCTCGCCGAGCTCGAGGATCCCGCCACGGAAGAGGTCATGGAGCACTACGGCGCACTGAAGGCAGCGTGCGAGGGTGTCGTCGAGGAGACGTTCGGCGAGCGCAGCGCGCGCGTGCGCGCCGGCCTGATCGTCGGGCCGCACGACCCGACCGACCGCTTCACGTACTGGCCGCGGCGCATCGCGGCCGGCGGCGAGGTGCTCGCTCCCGGGAGCCCCGCGGCACCCGTGCAGTTCGTCGACGTCCGCGATCTCGCCGCCTGGCTCGTGAAGCTCGCGCTCGAGGGGCCCGGCGGCGTCTTCAACGCGACGGGGCCGGCGGAGCCGCTCTCGTTCGCCGAGCTGCTCGAGCGGGCGCGGGCGGCGATCGGCTCCGACGCGACGTTCGTCTGGACGGAGGACGAGCGCATCCTCGAGGCGGAGGTGCAGCCGTGGACCGAGTTGCCCCTCTGGCTGCCGGGAAGCGACCATGCCGGCATGGCGCGCGCCGGCATCTCTCGCGCTCTCGCCGCGGGCCTCGCGTTCCGCCCGCTCGAGGAGACGGTCGCCGACACGCTCGCCTGGGACCGCACGGTGCCCGGCGGGCGCCCGACGCTCCAGCCTGCGAAGGAGCGGGAGATCCTCGCGCGTGCGTGACCGCGTCCCGGAGCGGCTACGGGTGAAGCGCGAGCCCCAGCGGGCGCGCTACGACCGCGAGACCGTCGACGCGATCCTCGACGAGGCGCTCATCTGCCATCTCGGGTTCGTGGTCGACGCGCACCCGTACGTGATCCCCACTCTGCACGCGCGCGTCGGCGACCTGCTGTACGTCCACGGCTCGGCGGCGAGCCGGATGCTGCGTCATGCCGCTTCCGGCGCCGAGGTGTGCGTCACCGCAACCCTCTTCGACGGGCTCGTGCTGGCGCGCTCCGTCTTCAACCACTCCGTCGACTACCGCTCGGCAATGGTCTTCGGCCGGGCGACGCTCGTCGAGGGAGACGAGAAGCTCGCCGCCCTGCGCGCCCTGACGGAGCAGCTCGCCCCCGGCCGCTGGGACGAGGCGAGGCAGCCGACCGCCACGGAGCTGAAGGCGACGTGGATCCTCTCCATCCCGCTCGACGAGGCCTCGGCGAAGGTCCGCACCGGCCCGCCCGAGGACGAGCCGGAGGACCTCGAGCTGCCCGTCTGGGCGGGCGTCGTGCCCGTGCACCTCGCCGCCGGGCCGAGCGAGTACGACTGGCGGCGCGTACAGGACGGGCGGGTGGGACCACCGCGCACGTAGCATCGGAAAGGTGGACCGAGCTGAAGGAGGCTGAGCGAGTGAGCACGTACGAGCGTCACGTTCTCGACAACGGGCTGCGCGTCCTGACGGCGAACCTGCCGGAAGCGCAGTCGGTGACGTGCATGGTGATGCTCGCCGCGGGCTCGCGGTACGAGACCGCCGAGACGAACGGGATCGCGCACTTCTCGGAGCACATGTTCTTCAAGGGAACCGAGCGACGGCCGAGCGCTCGCGACATCGCCGGCGAGATCGACGCGATCGGCGGCGAGTTCAACGCCTTCACCGGCAAGGAGTACACGGCGTACTATGTGAAATGCGCGGCCGAGCACCGCGACGTGGCGCTCGACGTGCTCGTCGACATGCTCCGCAACTCGCGCTTCGACTCCGAGGAGATCGAGCGCGAGAAGGGCGTGATCGTCGAGGAGATGAACATGTACTTCGACACGCCGCGCGACTTCATCGGAGGGGTCTACGAGGCCCTGCTCTACGGCGACCAGCCGCTCGGCTGGGACATCATCGGCAGGAAGGAGACGGTCCGCGGCGCGACGCGCGACACGTTCAAGTCGTATCTCGACCGCTGGTATCACCCGAACCGCATGGTGGTCGGGATCGGGGGACGGATCGGAGACGATCCCGTCGGCCGCGTGCAGTCGCTGCTCGGAGACCTGCCGAGCGCCGAGACGGGCGAGCCGGACCCGACGAGGCCGCACGAGAACGGGCGCGTCCAGATCTTCACGAAGCAGTCCGACCAGGCGCACCTGATCCTCGGCGTGCCGAGCCATCCGCTCGAGCATCCCGACCGCTACGCCCTCCAGGTGCTCTCGACGGTGCTCGGCGGCGGCATGTCGTCGCGTCTCTTCACGGAGGTGCGCGAGCGTCGCGGGCTCGCGTACTACGTCTTCGGCCTGAACCACAGCTACACCGACGCCGGGTCGCTCTACGCGCAGGCCGGCGTCGATCTCACGAGGATCGAGGAGGCGGTGACGACGATCCTCGCGGAGCTGCGGACGATCGCGGCCGACCCGGTGCCCGCCGACGAGCTCGAGAAGGCGCGGAACTTCTCGAAGGGGCGCTTCGTGCTCCAGCTCGAGAGCCCGCAGGGGCTGATCCTCTTCGGCCTGCGGCGCGAGGTGCTCGAGCAGCGCGCCCCGAACCTCGACGAGGTGCTCGACGGGCTGAACGCCGTCACCGCCGAGGACGTCCAGCGCGTCGCCCGGGATCTGATCGGCGACGAGAAGCTTCGGCTCGCGCTGATCGGGCCCTTCGACGACGCGGCGCGGTTCGAGGCGCTCCTGTAAGGAACCGGGCGCCCGTGGGCGCCCGGTGGATTCACGTCTTCGGGAACGAAAGCCGGTCTGTCGTTGCCGGGTCGGCGGTCCGGTTAGCACCTGTTGGCCCGGGGTCCGCCCGTCAGAGTGCTTTCAACCCGACGGCTTCCGCTCGCGTCCTGATCTAACCATTCAACGCGGACGACCCCAGACCTGGTTACGTGCGGATCGTTGCGAAGTCCGCCTCGAGCGGCGCCCGGTCCTCCTCGTCGGCGACGCGCGCGGCGGCGGCGCGTCCGAGCTCGACGTACCGCCGTGCCTCGCCGAGGTCGCCGGCGACCGACTGGGCGCGGGCGACCGCCTCGTAGGCGGCCGGCAGATCCCACTCCTCCAGGTCGGCTGGGTTCGCCTCGACGAGCTCGAGGCAGCGGCGCGCGTGGTGAAGAGCCGGCTCGGGGCGCCCCAGCACGGCATAGACGCGGGAGCAGAGCCATTCCCCGCGCGCCCGGTTCGCCGCCGTGCCGACCCCGCCCCAGAGATACCGCGACGCATGGGCGCGGTGCAGCATCTCGTCGTCGTCGTCCGGCCCTCGATCGGGCTTGTCGATCAGATCCCACGTCGTGTTGTAGAGCTGAATCGCCAGCTCTCGCTGCTCGTCCGGGGTCACGTGTCGTCCTGTTGCTCGGACTCGGCCCGCTGCTGGATCTCGGAGACGACGGCCGGGTCGGCGAGCGTCGTCGTGTCGCCGAGCGGCCGCTGCTCGGCCACGTCGCGCAGCAGCCGGCGCATGATCTTGCCGCTGCGCGTCTTCGGCAGCTCCGGGGTGAAGACGATGTTCGCGGGCTTCGCGATCGGGCCGATCTTCTTCGCGACGTGGTCGCGCAGCTCCTGGAGCTTCTCGACCGAGCCGTCGGCGCGCGCCTTCAGCGTCACGTACGCGACGATCGCCTCGCCGGTCGTCGCGTCCTTGCGCGAGCACACCGCCGCCTCCGCGACGTCGTGGTGGTCGACGAGCGCCGACTCGACCTCGATCGTCGAGATGCGGTGGCCGGAGACGTTCATCACGTCGTCGACGCGGCCGAGCAGCCAGTAGTCGCCGTCGCGGTCGATGCGCGCGCCGTCCCCGGCGAAGTAGGCGTTCTCGTATTTCGACCAGTACGTGTCCCGGTAGCGCTCCGGGTCCTTGAAGATGCCGCGCAGCATCGCCGGCCAGGGGCGCTTCAGCACGAGATAGCCGCCGCCTCCGGGGCCGACCTCGTTGCCGCGCTCGTCGTAGACGCCGGCCTCGACGCCGGGGAACGGCTTCGTCGCCGCGCCCGGCTTCAGCGTCGTGATGCCCGGCAGCGGCGTGATCATGATCATCCCGGTCTCGGTCTGCCACCAGGTGTCGACGACGGGCGTCCGGTCGCCGCCGATGTGCTCCCGGTACCACACCCACGCCTCGGGGTTGATCGGCTCGCCGACCGAGCCGAGCAGGCGCAGCGAGGAGAGGTCGTGCTTCTGCGCATGCTCCTCCCCCCACTTCATGTGCGACCGGATCGCGGTCGGCGCCGTGTAGAGGATCGTGACGCCGTAGCGCTCGACGATCTCCCACCAGCGATCCTTGTCCGGGAAGTCGGGCGTCCCCTCGTACAGCACGGAGGTCGTGCCGTTGCAGAGCGGGCCGTACACGATGTAGCTGTGGCCGGTGATCCAGCCGATGTCGGCAGCACACCAGTAGACGTCGGTCTCCGCCTTCAGGTCGAAGATGTAGTGGTGCGTCGTCGCGACGCCGCAGAGGTAGCCGGCGGTCGTGTGCACGATGCCCTTCGGCTTCGCCGTCGTCCCGCTCGTGTACATCAGGAAGAGCAGATCCTCGCTCGCCATCGGCTCGCACGGGCACGACCCGGGATCGTCGGAGACGCCGTGCTCGAGCTCGTGCCACCAGTGGTCGCGGCCCCGCTGCATCGGCACCTCGTTCCCCGTGCGCCGGAGCACGACCGACGCGCGGACCTTCGGCGCGTCGCCCATCGCCTCGTCGGCCGTGCGCTTGAGCGGGACGGTCGAGCCGCGTCGCCATGCCTCGTCCTGCGTGATCAGGATCTCGCACTCCATGTCGACCATGCGGCCGGAGAGCGAGTCGGCCGAGAAGCCGCCGAAGACGACCGTGTGCGGCGCTCCGAGCCGTGTGCAGGCGAGCATCGCCACGGGCAGCTCCGGGACCATCCCCATGTAGATCGCGACGGGTGTCCCCCTGCCGACGCCGATCTCCTTCAGGGCGTTCGCGAAGCGGACGACGTCGCGCTGCAGATCCGCGTACGTGATCTCGCGGCGCTCACCGTGCTGCTCGCCCTCCCAGAAGTACGCGACCTTCTCTCCCTTGCCGGCCTCGACGTGACGGTCGACGCAGTTGAAGCAGACGTTGAGCGTGCCGCCGAGATACCACTGGGCGTACGGCGGCTCCCACTCGTAGAGCGAGGTGAACGGCGCGAACCATGAGAGCCGCTCGCGCGCCTCGCGATCCCAGAACGCCTCGAACGGCTCGTCGTAGATCGCGGCCCTCGCGTTCGCCTGCCCGGCGAAGCCGGAGGGCGCCGGGTAGCGCCGCTCCTCGAGGAACATCGTGTCGATGGCGTGCTGCTCGGTCAGGCCGGTGATGCTATCGCGGCGATCTCGTCCGGCGTCAGGCGAAGCTCCGCCGCAGACGCGAGCTCGCCGGCCTCGCGCTCGTTCCGGACGCCGACGATCGCGCCGGTGACCGCCGGATGGGAGAGCACGAACGCAACCGCACCCTGGGCGGCGCTTCGCCCGCCGCCCCGCAGCGAGGCGCGCACCTCGTCGAGCTCGAGCTTTGCGAAGCGATGTGTGCGGCGAAAGTCGCGCTCGTCGAGCGCCTCGATCGTGAAGCCGTCGGTCAAGAACCCCGAGGCGAGCGGCGACCAGACGATCACGCCGAGGCCGTGCTCGAGCGCGAGCGGCAGGATCGCCTGCTCCGCGCCCCGCGCCAGGACGCTGTACTCGTATTGCAGGCCGGCCACCGGGCCGACCGAGAGCGCGCGCTCCACCTCCTCCGGGGTGTGATTGGAGATGCCGCCGTGACGCGCCTTGCCCTCGGCGACGAGCTCGAGCACGGCGCCCCACGTCTCCTCGATCGGCACCGACGGGTCGCGGTCGTGAATCTGCAGCAGGTCGATGCACTCGACTTGGAGCCGGCGGAGACTGGCTTCCACGTCGGCCCGGATCGCCTCGGGACGAAGGTCCATGAAGTCGTCGCCGTCCTCGCGGCGCATCGTCCCGCACTTCGTGAAGACGAGGACGTCGTCTCTGCCGCGAAGGGCGCGAGCGACGATCTCCTCGGCGCGACCCCAGCCGTAGAACGGCGCCGTGTCGATCCAGTTGACGCCGGCGTCGAGCGCCGCCCGGAGGGCGCGCACCCCCTCCGAGGCGTCCTGCGGCCCCCACCAGAGCCACCAGCCGGGCGACGATCCGAGCGGAGCCGTGCCGACGCCCACCGGTGTGATCTCCAGGTCGCTCCCGCCGAAGCGCCGCCGCTCCATGGCCGGAAGAACGCGGATACGCTCCGATTCATGCCCAGCTTCCGCGCCGACGAAGAGACCCGCGTCCGCGAGCTCTTCGACGCGCTCGAGCGCCCCGTCGAGCTGCTCGTCGCGCACGGGCCCGAGGAGACGCCGCTGCCCGGCGCGCGCGAGGTCGACTTCGCAGCCGAGACGCAGCGCCTCGTCGAGGAGCTCGCCGCGCTCTCGGACCGCGTCACGTATCGAGTCGAGGATGAGCCCGAGGGGTTCGAGCGCTATCCGGCGATCGCGGTGCTTCCCGAGGGTGTCGACGTCGGCCTGCGCTACTACGGGCTGCCGTGGGGTTACGAGCTCGGCTCGCTGATCCTCGCGGTCGTCGAGGCGGGCAAGCGGGAGTCGACGCTCCGGCCCGAGTCGCTCGAGCGGCTCGCGGGCCTCGAGCAGGACCTCTCGATCGACGTCTTCGTGACGCCCACCTGACCGCACTGCCCGCCGGCCGTGCTGCTGGCGTACAAAGCTGCACTCGCGTCGCCGCGCGTCAGGGCCGCCGGGATCGAGGCGACCGAGTTTCCGGCGCTCGCCGACTCGCTCGACGTGTGGGCCGTGCCTCGAATCGTCGTGAACGGCGTCCCGCAATGGGACGGAGCGGTCCCGGAACGGGTCTTCCTCGACCGGATCCTCGCGCCGGCATTCGAATAGCCCAGGCGGGTAGGTTTGGAGGATGACCGAGCCGCTCGAGCGCGCACAGCAGCTGTTCGCCGAGATCGAAGCCGATCTGCGCGAGGAGCGGCCCGCGGGCGCCGAGATCTTCGACGCCCACACCCATCTCGGCACCGACATCGACGGGATGGTCGGCCGCTACGACGAGCTCGAGACGGTCATGGACCGGTACGGGGTGTCGCGCTGCAACGTGTTCTGCCTCGACGAGCCCGACCGCGAGCCCGGCTTCCGGGCCCCGAACGACCGCACGCTCGCGTTCGCCGAGCGGTCCGGAGGGCGCCTGATCCCGTTCGTCCGGCTCGACCTGACCGAGGCGCCGATCGAGGAGGCGGAACGCTGCCTCGACCGCGGCGCCCGCGGCATCAAGCTGCACCCGCGCGCGCAGAAGTTCCTGCTCGACGACGAGCGGCTCGCACCGGTCTTCGCGATCGCGGCCGAGCGGCGCGTGCCGATCCTCATCCACGGCGGGCGCGGCCTGCCGCCGATCGCAGACAGCCTCGCGCGGCTCGTCGATGCGTACCCGGAAGCGCAGCTGATCATCGCGCACGCCGGCATCGCGGATCTCACCGGCCTCGCCGGCTGCTTCGCAGGCAAGGCGGGAGTCTTCTTCGACACCTCGGTCTGGAGCCCGATCGACCTGCTCAGCTTCTTCCGGCTCGTGCCACCCGAGCAGATCCTCTACGCATCCGACTATCCGTACGGGCAACAGCCGGGCTCGCTCTTCATCGCGCTCCGCACAGCGCGCTCGGCGGGCCTGACGGAAGAGCAGCTCGTCGAGATCCTCGCCGGCAACGCGAACCGGATCGCAAACGGCGAGCCGCCGCACGAGCCTTCCGAGCCGCAGGGCGCGGACGTGCTCGCCCAGCCGATGACGCTCGCCCGAATCCATCAGTATCTCTCGATGGCGATGTCGCTCCTGTTCGTCCGCCAGCAGGATTCGTTCGGCGCGCTCGGGCTCGCGCTGAACGCGGCGAGCGAGCGCAACGGGCACGAGCCGGAGCTCGCGCAGATCAACGAGCTGCTCCTCGCGGCGCGCGACCTCTGGCGCACGCTGCCCGAGGCCGAGGACGAGAGCGAGGCGCGCCTCGTAGCGCGCACGACGTCACGTCTCATCCACCTGGCCGACATCGTGGCGGTGACCACCGGTGCCTGAGCTTCGCCTGATCGTGAACGGCGGCGTCCACGAGCTCGAGGCGCCGGTCGGCACGAGCCTCGCGCACGTGCTACGCGAACGACTCGGCTTCACCGGGACGAAGATCGCGTGCAACGAAGGCCATTGCGGCGCGTGCACCGTCCAGATCGACGGCACACCGGTGCTCTCGTGCATCACGCTCGCACACGGCGTCGGCGGCGAGGTGACGACGATCGAGGGCCTTCGCGACCATCCGCTCGTCGACGCCTTCGTGCGCGCCGACGCCGTGCAGTGCGGGTTCTGCACGCCGGGCCAGGTCGTCTCCGCCGCGGCGCTCGTCGCCGAGACTCCGAGCCCGTCGGTCGAGGAGATCCGCCACCGCATGGCCGGGAACATCTGCCGCTGCGGCACCTATCCGCGAATCGAGGAGGCGATCCTGCATTGGCGCGACTGATCCGCACCGAGAAAGAGGTCGAGGGGCGCTTCGAGGAGATCTGGCTCGTCGTCGAGGAGGACCCGCTGATCCAGTGGCCGGAGGGGCCGCTGACGGTCGTCGGGCGCGACGCGAGGCGGCTGGACGGCCTCGAGCGCGTCCGCGGCGAGGCGCGGTACACCGCCGACGTCCAGCTGCCGGGGATGCTCCACACCGCGGTGCTGCGCTCGCCGTACGCCCACGCGCGCGTCAAGCGGATCGACCTCGCGCCGGCGCTCCGGCTGCCCGGAGTGCGCGCCGCGCTCGGCCCGGGCGAGGCGAGGGGCCTCGAGGACGAGGCGGGCTACTCGGGAGCGCCGGTCGCGGCCGTCGCCGCCGACACCTTCGGAGCCGCGCAACGTGCCGTCGAGGCGATCGAGGTCGAATGGGAGGAGCTCGAGGTCGTGCTCGACCCGGAGGAGGCCGTCAGGCGCGGCCTGCTGACGACCGAGTCGTCGACCTACGAGCGCGGCGACTTCGACCGTGCGCTCGAGTCGGCCGACGTCGTGATCGAGAGCACCTACCGCACCTCCGTCGTCCTCCACAACTCGATGGAGACGCACCAGTCCGTGTGCGAGTGGATCGGCGACACGCTCAACGTCTACACCTCGACGCAGTACATCTGGGGCGTGCGCGACGCGGTCGCGCAGGAGCTCGGCATACCGGGAGACAAGGTGCGCGTGGTGTGCGAGTTCATGGGCGGCGGCTTCGGCTCGAAGAACGACCCGGGCGAGTACACGTTCGTGGCGGCGGAGCTCGCGAAGCGGACCGGCAGGCCGGTGCGCTGCGCGCTCACGCGGCGCGAGGAGAACACCGCCGCCGGCAACCGCAACGCGACGATCCAGAAGCTGAAGATCGGCGCCTCGAACGACGGGACGATCGTCGCGCTCGGCGGCGAGTTCATCAACGCGGTCGGCTGGTCGGGCTGGTCGGCGGGAACGGACGGCCCGATGCAGATGCTCTACGCCTGCGACAACGTCCGGACCGTCCGTCACGGCGCGAAGATCAACACGCCGCCGATGAAGGCGTTTCGCGCGCCCGGCTTCGTCGAGGGGACGTTCGGGCTCGAGTGCCTGGTGGACGAGCTCGCGGCGAAGCTCGAGCTGGATCCGCTCGAGCTCCGGCGCCGCAACTACGCAAGCTCGAACGACGACAAGCCGTACTCCTCGAAGAACCTGATGGACTGCTACGCGCTCGCGCAGAAGCACTGGGACCGACGCGACGAGGTTCGGGCGCGCTCCGACGGCACGTGGAAGCGGGGTGTCGGGATGGCGTCGCAGATCTGGTACGGCGGCGGCGGGCCGCCGTCATATGCCTGGACGCGCGTCAGCTCCGACGGGCGGATCACCGTCGTGACGGCGATGCAGGACATCGGCACCGGCACCCGCACCGCGATGGCGCAGATCGCCGCGGAAGAGCTCGGCGTGCCGCTCGAGCGCGTCGCCGCCGTGCTCGGCGACACCGCCCGCGGGCCGTATGCGACGCTCTCCGCGGGCTCGTCGACGACGCCGTCGGTCGGGCCCGCGGTGCGTGCCGCAGCCGCCGACGCGAAGCGGCAGATCATCGAGATCGCCGCGCAGCGCTACCACCTCGAAGAGCGCGTTCTCGACATCAAGAACGGCAACATCGTCTCGGCAGACGGCAACCTCTCGACGCCGCTCGCAGAGCTGCTCGGACTGCTCGAGGACGCGCAGATCCTCGGCAAGGGCGCGCGCGGGCCGAACCCGACCGGCATGAGCGTCCTGACGTTCGGCGTGCAGGTCGCCGAGGTCGCAGTCGACGTCGAGACCGGCGAGGTGCTCGTCGAGCGCGTCGCCGCCGTGCACGACGTCGGGCGCATCATCAACCGGCTCGGTGCAAAGAGCCAGGTCGAGGGCGGGATCATCCAGGGAGTCGGGCACACGCTGTCCGAGCAGCGGCTCGTCGATCCCGAGACCGGCCGCGTCCTGACGACGACGCTCGACGCCTACCGCATGCCGACGATCGCCGACGTGCCGGAGATCGTGTGCGAGTTCGTCGACAAGCCGGACGAGCATCTGACGAGCCTCGGCTCGAAGGGGCTCGGAGAGCCGCCGATCGTCCCGCTCGCAGCGGCGATCTCGAACGCGATCCGCGACGCCACCGGTGCGGACGTCCACGAGCTGCCGATCACGCGCGAGGAGATGCTGCGGGCGCTCGCCGAAGCCGCGCGGAAGGAGAAGGAGCGGCATGGAGCTCCTGCGCCCGTCTAGCCTCGACCAGGTCCCGAGCGACGGCGTCCTGCTCGCGGGCGGGACCGAGGTCGTGCCACTCCTGCGCGACGGGATCCTCGCCGCCGACCGGCTCGTCGACATCCGCGACGTCGTCCCGCGCGGCGTCGCCGGCAACCGCATCGGGGCGGGCACGACGCTCGCCGAGCTCGAGAACGAGCCGGCGATCCCGGCCGCCCTGCGCGAGGCGTGCCGGCTCGCCGCGTCGCCGCAGCTTCGCAACATGGGCACGATCGGCGGCAACCTGCTGCAGTCGACACGCTGCTGGTACTGGCGGCTCAAGTACCCGTGCCGCCTGCACCGTGTCGCCGACGGGTGGGGCGACCGGTGTCACGCGCAGGAGGGCGAGCACCGCGAGCACGCCATCTTCGCGAACGACTTCTGCGCGTCCGCGCATCCGTCAGACGTCGCGGCGGCGCTCCTCGCGCTCGGCGCGCGCGTGCAGACGAGCCGGCGCGAGCTGCCGATCGACGAGCTCTACCGGGTGCCCGACGAGTCGAACCGGAACCTCGTGACGCTCGAGCCGGACGAGCTGATCCTCGAGCTCGAGCTGCCTGCGGTCGAGTCGAGCGTCTACCTGAAGGCGATGGACCGCAAGCGCTGGGCCTTTCCGCAGGTCGGGGTCGCGGCGGCCCGGAGCAGCAGCGACCCGCCCGGCGGCGGGCTTCGCGTTGCGCTCGCCGGCGTCGCCCCGGTCCCGTGGCTTCTGGCAGGCCCGGAGGCGCCCGACGCGTCGCTCGCGGAGGCGACGCCGCTCGAGCGCACCGCCTGGAAGGTCGACGTGGCACGGGCGCTCGTCAGACGTGCCCTCGACGCCCTGGCCTAGCCTCGTCGAGACATCTCCTGGTGTCAGACACGAACCGGGAAATGCCTGCAAGGAGCGACGTGACATGTCCCGACGGCACCTGTCCTGGTGTCAGACACCGTTGCAAAGTCGTGACGAAGTCGTGACACATTGATCGCCGCCCTCGTGCTGGCCGCCGGAGCCTCGTCCCGGTACGGCACCTCGCCGCCGAAGCAGCAGGAGCTGCTGCCGCGCGTGCTCGCGGCGCTCCGGCGCTCGCGCTCGCTCGAGCGGATCCTCGTCGTCACCGGGGCGCACGACGTCCAGGCCGACGCCGACGCCGTCGTCGTGCGGTGCCCCGACTGGGAGCGCGGGCCGGGCGCCTCGCTCCGCTGCGGGCTCGCGGCGCTGCCCGAGGACGCCGAGGCCGCGCTCGTCGTGCTCGCGGACGGCCCAGAGCTCGACCCGCGGGCGGTCGACCGCGTCGTCGAGTCCTGGCGAAGCGAAGGCGGCGAGGTCGTGGCGGCGGCCTACGGCGGCCTCCGCCTCCACCCCGTCCTGCTCGCCCGCGGCGCGTGGCCGCTCGTCCCGGACGCCGGGGCCCGCGCGCTCGAGGCGCGGCTCGTCGCCTGCGACGACCTGCCCCCTCCAGGGGACGTCGACGTCCGCCGATAGCGTTCCGGGAAGGGCAGCCGCCCATGACGACGAAACGAGAAGGCCGGATGGAGCATGCACGGACGCTCGAGCCCGTCCTCGCCGGCGACGAGTCGCCGCTCGCCCGCGCGCGCCTGCACCTGCAGCTGACCGTCGACGAGGCCGCACGCCGCGCGAACATCTCGCCCGAGGAGGTGCAGTGGCTCGAGGAGGGACGCCTCTACCGGTTCCCGACACCCGACCACGCCGTCCTCTCGACGATGCTCTATGCGACGGGTCTCGGCCTTGCGCACCGCGACGCGCTCGAGCTCGCCGGGCTGCCGCTGCCCCCGAAGCCGCTCGGCCCGTGGCGCCGCCTCGGCGCGGTCGCGGCGGTCGGTGCACTCGTGCTCGCCGCGACCCTGGCGATCGTCCTCGCGCAGAGCGGCGCCAAGCCGAAGCCGTCCACGGCCGCCTCCGCCGCGGCGACGCTGCCGGCCCCGTGGGCGATCAAGGTCGTCGTGCTGAACGGCAGCGGCGACATCGTCTACACCCGCTCGGTCGCAAGCCGGATCCAGGCGCTCTCGTACAAGATCGCGCACGTCGGCAAGGCGACGAGCTTCACCTACCTGCAGACCGAGGTCTACTACCCGCCGGGCGGCGAGGCGATCGGCCTGCGCCTGGCGAAGCAGCTCGGGGTGCCCGCGCAGCCGCTCCCGGGCGGCCTCGACCCGCGCCGCCTCGTCGTGATCGTCGGCCCGGAACGCGGCCCCGGAAACTGACGACTACCTCTAGTTGAGCGGGATCCGCAGCGCCGAGAGCTTCTGCTTCAGCGAGGCCGACATCGGCTCGCTGACCGCCTGGCGCACGTAGACGCGCAGGCTCTCCTCGAAGCGGTACCGCCGCCGGCACCAGTCGCACTCGTCCAGATGGTGCTCCGCCTCGACCCGCTCCGCCTCGGTCAGGATGTGGTCGAGGTAGGGCTGCATCATCTCTTCGCAGTGGGCGCAGGGATCTTGGTTGTCTTCCTTCATGAGACGTCCTCCAGAACCGAGTCAGCCAGCTCGCGTTTGAGGATGCGCCGACCGCGATGCAGCCGCGACATCACGGTTCCGATCGGAATGTCGAGAATGCTCGCCGCATCCTGGTAGCTGAAGTCGCCGATGTCGACGAGCACGATCACGTCGCGGAAGTCGTGCGGCACGGCGGCGAGCGCCGAGACGATGTCGTCCTGCGACAATCGCTCGACGACGCGCTCCTCGTCCGTCGCCGCGCCGTCGTTCTCGGCGAGCTTGTCGTAGAGGTAATAGTCGTTCGCCTCGAGCGGTGTCGTCTGCGGTGCGCGCTGCTTGCGCCGGCCGCGGTCGATGTTGAGGTTCGTGAGGATCCGCAACAGCCACGCGCGCAGGTTCGTGCCCGGCTGATACGAGCGCCAGCTGCGGAACGCGCGCGCGTACGTCTCCTGGACGAGATCCTCGGCCTCCTCACGCGAGCCGGCGAGATGGCGCGCGACCCGGAACACCTGGTCGGAGAGCGCCAGCGCCTCCTCCTCGAAGCGGATGCGGTCGCGCGCCTCGGCGGCGATCCGCGTCGCGTCGGGAGGAGCCTCGGCCATCTCGGCCACGGTAGCACCGCTCATCGCCCCTCCTCCAACGTGCGGGAGGAGGCTGCGATTCCCGAGCTACGCCGCCGCGATCTCGCGGAAGCCGGCGCTCGCCAGCGCGGCGAGCAGCGCGTCGCGAGAGGTCTGCTCGTCGTCCCACGCGAGCGTCACCTGACCCATCAGGTTCGCATTCGCCGCTTCGAGACCGTCGAGGCCGGTGAGCGCGCCGGCGAGCCGTGCGACGCAGCGCTCGCAGCGGATGCCGCTCACCTGGATCGTCTCCGACACGGTCGCCACGACCTCAGGCTACCGTCCTCGCCACGAGGTCCGCGGCGGGTCGCGGCGCGCTCAGCTGGGTGAGAGCCTCCGGCTCCGGCGGCTCTGCTCCGAGCAGGTCGCGCGCCAGCTCCCGCGCCGATAAAGCGCGCTCGCCGTCCGGGTGGATCAGCTCGGCGTCGAGCCCGTAGCGGGCGGCAGTCCACCGGTTCTGGACGTAGTCGCCGCGGTCGGCGCGCGAGGCCGGCGCATTCGCGACGAGACCACGCAGGAGCTCGACGAGGAGGGCGGTGCGCTCGAGCGAGGTCGGCTGGTCGGCGATGCGG
>Ga0310811_10001836_pt1 | contig 26386 bp, 25 predicted proteins | sample YCmetagenome_FD_207642 | JGI IMG/M metagenome (GOLD analysis project Ga0310811, IMG submission 207642) | Soil microbial communities from experimental microcosm in Duke University, North Carolina, United States - YC | ecosystem: Engineered > Artificial ecosystem > Soil microcosm > Unclassified ... | reverse complement strand
TCCCTGGCCCTCGGTCGAGGCGCCGCGGATGTTGATCGAGGTCTGGCCGGGCGTCCATTCGCTCATGAAGCCGACGGCGTTCTCGTTCAGGAGCTCGGTCACCGAGCGGGCGGTCGACTTCGAGATGCGGTCCTGATGGATCACCTGCACCGTGCCGACCAGACGGCTGATCGGCTCCGGCCGGCCGGTCGCGGTGATGAACCCTTCGGGCAGGAAATATTGCTTCTGTCCGGGCTCGTCCATCGGCCGCGGACCCGGCTGCTGTTGCTGCTGATCCTGGGCGTAAGAGAAAGGGCACCAGGCAAGAGCAGTCGAGAGGGCGACGGCAGAGACGAGACGCTTGTTCATTGTTGTCCCCAAATCAGAACGGCAGATCTTCTTGCGATGTCGAGCCGGAATCCGGCGCCCTGCCGCGACGCTTGGCGTTCGAGATGCGCCGCCATCAGCGCGCGGCGCTCGTCATCGGCCACCCAGCCGAGACGGTCGGCGAGATAGGCGGCGAGCTCGGCGATATCGGGCACGATCCCGGTGAAGGTCCAATCGACGAAAGCGGTGTGATGCGGGCGCTGATCGGCGGGCAGGCTGCCGAGCGCGATCTCGATCCCGGGTGTCTCGTCCTCGAGATGCCACTCCCACGGCAGGCAGCCGGCGAAGCAGAGGCCGCGCGGCCCGGCGTGGGCCGGCACGATCCAGACGACGCGCCGGCGCGCCCACGCCTTGCAGCGGGCAAGAAAGGCTTCGGGCTGTACGAAAAACGCCGGCATGGTCGCCGCCAGCACGGTGTCGTGCGACGCCGGTTCGACGGGCGCGCCCTGCCAGCCAGCGGCGATGACCTGCGGAGCGTTCGTCAGGCGCGCCAGACGGGCGCGCATCGACGGCGAGGGCTCGATCGCCGTCCACCCTAGCGCCGGATCGGCAAGCGCACTGCCGAGCTGCCCGCCGCCTGCGCCGACATCGAGCAGGCGGCCCATGTCGGGCACGGCAGCCCGGATCAGCGGCGCCAGCGCCATGACATAGTCGGACGAATCGATCGCCGAAGCGTAGAGCTCCAGCGGGTCGATGACACGCCGATGCTCTGCGGGAGGTTCAAGGGAAGACGACAAGACAAACTCGCGGCCAACGTCATCACGTCACCGCGAACCTGCAGCCGACCCGCACCGTACCGCGTTGGCAGCACAATCCAGGCCGGTTTCTACATCGGGGCACCCCGCCCAATGCGCTCGCGCGTGACCGCTGCTGGTGGCAGGTCTCCTGGCTTGCGGGTCGCCGCCGTCGACCGCCTTCCCAGATGTCTTGCGACATCCAGTGGCATACCGGTCGCCGGCTCGCCGCTCACAGTTGCGGGGGCAGCCGCGGAATGGTCACCGCGTTCCCTTTTGATCCCCTTGCGGGGAACCACCGTTGAGCATGCTGGCAGTCGGTCTGAAATGCGTCAAGTCGAGCGCGCTCTTATCATTTTCCTCCCCAGCTTTGCTGGGGAGACACCCAGCACGCCCGGCGCGCACCACGATGCTGGGAAAATGGGGCGGGTTACCGCCCCATATTTTCATAGGAGACACCCAGCACGCCCGGCGCGCACCACGATGCCGGGAAAATGGGTCGGGTTACCGCCCCATTTTCATAGGAGGTGCCCCGTCATACGGGGCGGAGGGGTGATGAGCCACGGGCACCATCACCTCCCATGACTCATGACCCCTCCGTCGGCGTATGACGCCGACACCTCCCCACGCGAAGCGTAGGGAGGAGAATGATCATCGCGAGCAGCAGGCCACAAAATCTCAGCGCACGAACGTCACGTCCTCGAGGTTGCTGCGGACCTCCCAGTGGTGCCGTTCGAGCTCGGGATCGAGGTGCTCCTCGGCGGGAAAGCCGAGGCAGAGATAGGCAACGAGGCTCCAGCGCGCCGGCACGTCGAGCACACGCTTGACTGCCTTGGGGTCGAGGATCGAGACCCAGCCCATGCCGATCCCGTCGGCCCGCGCCGCCAGCCACAAGGTCTGGATCGCAGCGATCACCGAGTAATGCACGGTCTCGGGCATGGTCTGCTGGCCAAGCCCGCTGCCGCTATGCGTGCCGTCGTCGGAGAAGACGGCGAGATGCACAGGCGCTTCGCGCAGGCCCTCGAGCTTCAGCCCGGCATAGATCGCATGCTTCTCGCCGGCATAGCCGGCAAGAGCCTTCTCGTTGGCGTCGGTGAAGCTCTTGACGACGGCAAGCCGGCGCTCGGGCGTTTCGACATGGACGAAGCGCCAGGGCTGGCTCAATCCGACCGACGGTGCATGGCTCGCGATCTCGAGCAACGCATCGATGCGCGAGCGGGCAATCGGATCGCGCCGGAACCGGCGCACGTCGCGACGCCACAGCACCAGGTCGCGGAACCGGGCGCGGAAATCGGCGTCGAAGGTCGGAGTCATGGCTGCTGCCTGTCGATGAAATGGAAGAACGTCCCGCTCACCGAGCCGCGGCGCGCGCCGGCCTCCGGGACGGCCTCACCGGCCGCATCGCTGCAGTCGACCAGGGGCTCGTCGCCGCTGGACAGGATGCTGGCATAGTGGAACTCGTGGCCGAAGATCTCGCTGCCAACGGCGCCCAGCGGACAGGCGCTGCGCAAGCGCGCGCGGCGATAACCGAGATGCAGCCGACGCTTCGCGAACGACGTCTCGAGCGCCAGCAACCCGACCATCGCGTGCCGTTGTCCCGACTGATCCTCGATTCCCTGTCCAAGCACCATGTAGCCTCCGCATTCACCGTGAACGGCCACGCCGCGCGCGGCGAGCGCGCGCACGCCGTCATGGAAACGGGTGGCCGCGGACAAGGCTCCGGCATGCAGTTCGGGATAGCCACCCGGCAACCACACGACATCGGCGCCAGGATCGGGCGGCTGATCGGCGAGTGGTGAGAAAGCCAGGATTTCCGCGCCAGCATCACGCCAGCGCGCCACGAGATGCGGATAGAGGAAGGAGAAAGTCTGGTCCTGTGCGACGGCGATGCGCTGCCCGGGTGGCGGCGAGGCCTTGGTCGCCCGCAACGCAAGTCGCGACGGGCTCACGCAGCCACGCACCTGGTCGAGGTCGACCGCCGCCCCGATGACATCGGCGAAATGATCGAGCCGGCGGTCGAGCTCGGTGGTTTCGACCGCTTGCACCAGGCCAAGATGGCGTTCCGGCAACACCAGCGTCTCGTCGCGTGTCACCGCGCCGAACAACCTGACGCCGACCCGCTCGAAGGCGGGTTTCATCAGATCGAGGTGTCGACGACTGGCGACATTGTTCAGGATCACGCCGGCGACCGCGACGTCCGCGCGATACTGCGCGCAGCCCGCGGCGACTGCCGCCGCCGTCTCGGTCTGCCCGGCGACATCGAGCACCAGCACGACGGGCCAGCCGAGCAGCGCCGCCAGATCGGCTGTCGACCCGCCTGCCGTCTGCCCGGCGCCGGCCGCGCCGTCGAACAGGCCCATCACGCCCTCGACGATCGCGAGTTCGGTCGATCCGGCATCGCGCGCCACCAGGTCGGCGAGCGTCGACTCGCTCATCGCCCAGGTATCGAGGTTGTAGCTGGGCCGCCGGGCGGCGACGGCGTGGAAAGCCGGATCGATGTAGTCGGGGCCGCACTTGAATGGCTGCACGGCAAGGCCGCGACGCGCAAAGGCACGCATCAGGCCGAGCGCAACCGTGGTCTTGCCGGCGCCCGAGCGCGGCGCCGCCACGACGAACCCTTTCATCGCCACGGCACCAGCGACGACAGCAGCTGCCGGCGCAACGCCGCGATGGCGCCGATCACGACGATGCACGGCGAGCCGATGCCGTGCCGCGCCGCATCCGATGCGAGCGTCCCAAGCGTGCTGTCGACCACCTTCTCGTCGGCTGTCGTCGCGCCCTGGATCAGCGCTGCCGGTGTATCGGACGCAAGGCCGCCCTGCTCCAGGGCGGCCGTAATGCCCGCGAGTCGCGTCATCGGCATGTAGAGCACGATCGGCTGGCCGAGCCGCGCCAGCGCTGCCCAGTCGGCGATCGAGCGTTCGTCTTCAGCGCGATGGCCGGCGGCCAGGACGACGGCGTGGTTGGTGTCGCGCGAGGTTGCCGGGATCCCTACCAGCGCCGCCGCCGTCAGGCCGGAGGTCAGGCCGGGCACGATGCGAAATCGCATACCGGCCTCGGTGAGCGCCGAGACCTCGTCCCAGCCGCGACCGAAGACGAACGGATCGCCACCCTTGAGGCGTACGACGCGCCGTCCGAGCCGTGCGCGTTCGATCAGGACATCGTTGATGTCGCCTTGCTGCGACGACGGCCGGCCACCGCGCTTGCCGGCGGCGATCAGCTCGGTACCGCTGCGCACCAGCCTGAGGACTCGCGGATCGATCAGAGCGTCGTGCACGACGTCGTCGGCCTGCGACAGGGCGTGCAGGGCCAGCACCGTGAGCAGGCGCGGATCGCCGGGACCGGCGCCGACCAGCCACACCTCACCCGGCGGAAATTCGGGCAGGTCGGGGAAATCGTCGAGGATCACGAGTCTCGGCCGCGAAAGCGTCGCTGGTAGGCCGCGTCGTAGAGCGCACTGTCGCGGAAGTCACGCGCGCCCAGCACTTTGCCCACCATGATCAGGGCCGTGCGCTCGATCGGCTGACGCGCGACCTCGCTTGCGATGGTGGCCACGGTACCGCGGATCACTCGTTCGTCGGGCCAGCTCGCACGATAGACCACGGCGGCCGGACAATCGGCGCCATAGAACGGCAGCAGCCGCTCCATCACTTTGTCGAGAACGTGGATCGACAAATGGATCGCAAGCGTGGCGCCGGTCGCGGCGAACGCCTCGAGCGTTTCGGTGGAAGGCATTGCCGAGGCGCGCCCTGACGTCCGCGTCAGGACCACCGACTGCGCCAGCTCGGGCAGCGTCAATTCCTGTCCCAGCGAGGCAGCGGCGGCAGCGAAGGACGGCACGCCCGGCGTGATCGAGCAGGGAATACCCAGCGCCTCGAGGCGGCGCAGCTGCTCGCCGAGTGCGCTCCACACCGAGAGATCGCCGGAATGCAGTCGCGCCACGTCCTGCCCGGCTTCGGTTGCGCGTCGGCATTCCTCGATGATCTCATCGAGCGACATCGGCGCGGTATCGACAATGCGCGCGCCGGCCGGGCAATGATCGAGCAGCGCCTGGGGCACCAGCGAGCCGGCATAGAGGCAGACCGGACAGCGCGCGATCAGGTCGCGGCCGCGCACGGTGATGAGGTCCGCCGCTCCCGGCCCGGCACCGATGAAATGCACGGTCATCGGCCGTCTCCCACCGCCAGGGCGCAGGTCACGCGCGCCGTCGCAAGACGCGGGCCGAGCAAACGGCTGTCGCGACCGGCCGCGACCAGTGCAGCCGCTTCGGCGATCGACGGCAGCCCCGTCGCCTCGACCACGCGCGCGGACCGCGTCAGGAGTCGGTCGGTGACGCTCTCGAGGTCGGCTGCCGCACAGACCACAAGCTCGACCGACAGGCGCTGCGCCGCTTCCTGAAAGCCCGACTCGCTTGCCTTGCCGGCTTCCGTCGCCAGCCGGTCGAGACGCTCGGCGCCATGCAGCGCGAGCGCCTGGCGCACCAGCGCCTCGATCTCCTCGGCCGTCGTGCCGAGGCGGAACCCTACACCGGCCACGATCACGGTTTCCGGACGCGCCATTGGACGATCGGCGCCGCCTGGCGCCAAACGAAGACGCCACCCGTGCCTGCCTTGCCCGCCTTCGCCACTTCCAGGCGGACCAGCTCGCCGCCATGGTGCTGGAACAGCTCTATCAGGCGAGCCTCGGACTGCAGCGACACGGCATTGGCGACCAGCCGTCCGCCGGACTTCAAGTGCGACCAGGCGGCATCGAACAGGCCGGGATCGGACAGCCCGCCGCCGATGAACACGGCATCGGGCGCCGGCAGACCGGCGAAGCCGTCGGGTGCCTGCTTCTGCACGATCTGCAGATCGGGCGCGCCGAGCGCCGCGGCATTGCGGGCCGCGCGCGCCGCCCGTTCGGGGCGATCCTCGATGCCGATCGCCTTGAGCGAGGGATGGCGCAGCAGCCATTCGATGGCAACCGAGCCGGCGCCCAGGCCGACATCCCACAAGAGCTCGCCCCGGCGCGGCGCCAGCGCCGCGATCGTGGCCGCCCGTACCTCGCGCTTGGTGAGCTGTCCGTCATTCTCGAACAGGCTGTCGTCGAGTCCCGGCGCCAGCGCGACCACGGCGGCGCCAGGCGACGCCACGACCTCCAGCGCAAGGGTGTTCAGCGAGGCAACATCGGCGGCATCGAAGCCAGCCGCCGTCGCGTGGCGCACGCGCTCGCGCTGACCACCCATCGCCTCCAGGACCGTCAGTCGCGATTCGCCCATGCCGCGGGCGACCAGCAATTCGGCGAGCTTGGCCGGCGTGCCCCCGTCCCACGACAGGGCAAGAATGCGCGCGCCCGGCTGCAAATGACGCACGATGGCGTCGAGCGCGCGGCCATGCAGGCTGACCTGTATCGACTCCTGCAGCGACCAGCCGAGCCGCGCGGCGGCAAGGCTGAAGGACGATGGCTGCGGCAGGCAGAGCGTCTCTTCAACAGGAATGGCGCGCAGCAGGAGATCGCCCACGCCGTAGTGGAAGGGATCGCCTGATGCCAGCACGACCACCGGCCGACCACGATGCTTCTCGATAGTGGGGATCGCTTCGCCGATCGGGCTCGGCCACGCCAGGCGACGACCGCGGATCAAGCGATCGGCCAGGGCGAGGTGGCGCTTGCCACCGACGACCAGCTCCGCCGACGCGATCAGCGCCTGCGCCGTCGACGACAGGCCGGCGACGCCGTCCTCACCGATGCCGATGATGGACAGCCAGCGCGCCGCCGGGCAGGTTGCAGGTTCGTTTTTCACGTGTGGACTCGCGGCGACTCGCAAACTCTTCGGTCGTCCTGAGTAAGGCGCTTGCGAAGCAAGCGCCGTAAGCGAAGGACCTCATCGCCGTTTGCCACGAGAGTGCTTTGAAACTTCAGGCGATGAGGTCGTTCGCTACGCTCAGGACGACAAGGAAAGGCGAACTCGCTCAACAGGATTACGGGCTCCGGAAATGACAGTCTGTCCGTATCAACCACATCGTCCCAAGCCCTAAGCTCATGGCCATGCGTGTTCTGATTCTCGGCGGCACGACGGAGGCTTCGGCGCTGGCCCGCCTCCTGGCGGGCGATGAGCGCGTCGACGCGACACTGTCGCTCGCCGGTCGCACGTCGACGCCACGTGCGCAGCCGATCGCGACGCGGGTCGGCGGTTTCGGCGGCGTCGACGGGCTGGTGCGCTACCTGCGCGACCACGAGATCGATGCCATGATCGACGCCACGCATCCCTACGCGGCGCAGATCTCGACCAACGCCGTCGCCGCCTGCGCCGAAACCAGAATCGCCCTGGCATCGCTGGTGCGGCCGCCCTGGCAACGTAAAGAAGGCGACCGCTGGCAGGAGGTCGCGTCCACGCGGGACGCCGCTCTCCAGCTCGGCCGCGTGCCGCGCCGCGTCTTCCTGAGCCTCGGCCGGCAGGATCTGCACTTTTTCGCCATGGCCCCGCAGCACCACTACATCGCCCGCCTCATCGAGGCGCCCCAGCAGACCAACCTGCCGCCGGACATGGTCCTCGTGCACCAGCGCGGGCCGTTCGACCTCGAGGCCGAGCGGCGATTGCTGATCGACCAGCGGATCGCGGTGATCGTCTCCAAGAACTCCGGCGGCGACGCCACCTATCCAAAGATCGAGGCGGCGCGCGCGCTTGAGCTGCCCGTTGTGATGATTGTGCGCCCCGACAAACCCGCCGGCCAAGTCGTCGCCAGCGCCGAGGCAGCCGTGGAGTGGCTCGCTCATGCGCGCGCTCCCTCGCGGCGCGGCGTGTAGATCCAGCGCCCGACCCGGCGCGTCGTGCTGGCGCCGACGATCACCAGGGTGCGCATGTCGGCAATCGCCGGATCGGCGCTGCCGAGCGTAGCGACCACGACCTTGGCCTCGGCGCTGCCCGCCGCGCGCACGAACAGTACCGGCGTGTCCGGGCTCTTGCACGTCGCCAGAAGCGCGAATGCACGGCCGAGCTGATGCGGACGCGCCTTCGACGCCGGATTGTAGAGGGCGATCACGAAATCGGCTTCAGCCGCCGCCTTGAGGCGGCGCTCGACGGTGGTCCACGATTTGAGATTGTCGGAAAGCGAGATGGCGCAAAAATCGCCGCCCAGGGGCGCGCCGACCTCGGCCGCCGCCGCCAGCATGGCGGTGACGCCGGGCTCGATCCGGATGTCGAGGTCGCACCACGCCGGATCGCCAACCTCGATCGCCTCGAATACGGCGGCGGCCATGGCGAAGACGCCGGGATCGCCACCCGACACCACAACGACCTGCCGGCCGGCCGCGGCCAGCGACAGCGCGAGCCGCGCCCGCTCGAGCTCGACGCGATTGTCCGAGGCATGGCGTTGTTGGTTCGCGCACACCGGCACACGATCGAGATAGGGACCGTAGCCCACGAGATCGGTCGCCCCGGCGATCGCCGCTTTCGTGGCCGGCGTCATCAGCTCGACCTTGCCGGGACCGGTGCCGACGACGATCAGCGAGCCGGTCACAACCGCCTCCCCTGCCCGGCGATCAACACCATGGCGAAGTAGGCGCCGGTCGCCGCCTTGCACTCGGCAAGCGGCACGATGCGCTCGTCCTGCATGGTGCCGCGCTCGACATAGACGGCGCGCGACAGCAGACCTGCCGCGTCGACCGCACGCCGCACCTTCGCGAGATTGCGCCCGACCTTCATGATCACGGCCGCATCAGTGACGCGCAGGCGCTCGACAAGGCGTTCCTCGTCCAATGTGCCCGGCAGCACGGCCAGCGTGTCATTGCCCCAGGTGATCGGCAGGTTGGCGCGCGTCCAGCAGCCCGACATGCCGGTAATGCCGGGCACCACCTCGACCGGGAAGTCGGGCGCGAGGCGCCACCACATATGCATGAAGGAGCCATAGAAGAATGGATCGCCTTCGGCCAGCAACCCGACCGATCGGCCCTGGCGCAGCAATCCGGCGAGTTCCCGGGCCATGTCTCGATAAAAGGCGCCGATGCTCGCCTGGTACTCGGTGCTGTCGGCCGCAACCTCGTCAGTCAACGGATACTCGAAGCGGCGTTCGTCACGTCCCTCGGCGAGCAAGGGCGCGACGATGCGGCGGGCATTGCCGATTCGGCCCTTCTTGGCGAAGTACGCGACGACATCGACGCCAACGACCAGCCCGGCGGCACGCAGGGTGAGATAGCGCACGTCGCCTGGCCCGACGCCAATGCCATAGAGCGTGCCCGCCGTCGCGGTGCCCGCCAGCGCCTCGAGCGCGGTCATTCCTGCTCGCTGGCCAGCGCGTTGACGGCGGCCACCGCCATCGCACTGCCGCCCTTGCGGCCGCGCACGATCAGGAACGGCAGGCGGCCGTCGCTGGCCAGCGCGTCCTTCGATTCGACCGCGCCCACAAAGCCGACGGGCAGGCCGATCACCGCCGCCGGCGCCGGCGCGCCCTCGTCGAGCAATTCGAGCAATCGAAAGAGCGCGGTCGGCGCATTGCCGATGGCCACGACCGAGCCTCTCAGGCGATCGCGCCACAGTTCCAGCGCCGCCGCCGTGCGGGTGTTGCCAAGCGCGCGGGCGAGGCCGGGCACCGACGGGTCGTCGAGCGTGCAAGCTACCTCGTTGGCCGCCGGCAGGCGGGCGCGCGTGATGCCGTTGGCCACCATCTTCGAATCGCAGAGAATGGGCGCGCCGCCGACCAGCGCCGCACGAGCCCGCACCGCGAAGTCGGGCGACATCACGACATCGCGCGCGATCTCGGTCATGCCGCAGGCATGGATGAGGCGGACGACGACCCGCTCTTCGGCCGCGGTGAAGCGCGCAAGTTCGGCCTCGGCGCGGATGATGGCGAATGACCGCCGATAGATCTCGGCGCCGTCGCGAACATAGGTGCGCGCGTCAGCCACGGTGCCCCTCCGCGAACAGGTCGGCGAGCGCGTCGCGCGACACACGGCGTTCCATGTCATCGCGTGCCGTCGCATCGTGTGCCACGCCGTACCCGCCGGCATCGCCGACCAGCACCAGGTCCGACGCATCGGAGCGCGCGCACCCTTTGGCGCAGCCCGAGACATGGATGCGGCCGGTGTAGCCGCGCGCCGCTGCAAGGGTCGCCAGCCATCGCGCGTCGGAGCGCGTCTCGACGCTGCTCGACTCGCAATCCGGCGCACCGGGGCAGGCATCGATCCTGAGAAGGGGGTCGCCTGGATCGACGATCAAGCCGAGCGATCGCGCCCCGGCGATGGCCGAGCGCGCCGCGGCTTCGTCTCGGGCACCGAAATAGAGTGTTCGCCACGGCGACAGGCGGAGCTCGGCGGCGCCGGCGTGCGCCGCGAGTTCGACGAGGTTTTGCAGCTGGCATGCTTCCAGGCGGCCAAACGGTGCTGCGATTCCGCCAACCCTCCCAAGGACTCCTTGCTTGGCCTGGGGATGTGCAGCCGAAAGATCCCTCGCTGTGCTCGGGATGACAGGCTCTTTGTCGCCCCGAGCCTCGTTGTCATCCCGAGCGCAGCGAGGGATCTTTCCGTCTCGAGTGCCGTCAATGAACGGCAGCCCGCCAGCGCGGATCCGTTGCTGGATCGCGACCGTCGCGTTCTCGAACGGAATACTCCTCATGCGGCCCCGACCGGCGGCAACGTCGAGGAAGCCGTGGATCGCCGCGAGAGCCGCCGCCGCAGCCGCGTCGATCGGCGTGACACCGAGCCACCGCGTGCCCTCGGCCGAGTCTATGCCCAGCGCTACAGTCCCCCTGTCCACCGCCAGCAGCGCGATGTCGGCGCGTTCCGCGGCGATCGACAGCGGCCCGCCGCCGTCGACCAGCACGCCGAGCTTGGGCGACAGCAGGCGCAACCGCGGCTCATTGACCAGTCGCCCGGAGATCGCGCGCGCCAGCGGACGGACATCGGCCGTCGCCTCGTCCAGCCCGGCGAGCGGACCGACCATGAGATTGCGCGCCGCTTCGGTCTCAGCATCGCGATCGATCAGGTCGAGCTCGGCCAGCCGAGCGTGAAGCGCCGGCAGGTCAGCCTCGACGAGGCCGCGGATCTGCAGGTTGGCGCGGCGCGTCAGGTCGACATGGCCGTTGCCCAGGCGCTGCGCCAGGTCGGCGAGGCCGCGCGCCTGCTCGAGCGACAGCGCGCCGCAGAAGGGCCTGATGCGCACGATCATCCCGTCGCCGCTCGGCATGGGCTGCAGGGCGCCGGGGCACCAGCCCTTCACGGCGATGGTCGCGGCGCTCATGGGCGTGCCGCCGCAAGGGTGAGGGCCAGTTCGCGCTCGGCCGAGTTGCGCCGCGTCTGCCACAGTCCGCGCGCCAGGGCATCGCTGAGGCGCGTGGCGATCGCCGCGGCGGCCGCCGGGTTCTTCGCGATCATCGCCTCGCGCACGGCATCGTCGGCGATCAAGGCGGCATGCGTCGCATCGAACAAGGGGCCCGACACGACACGGGCCGTTGCCGCGAAAGCGTAGAGCGCATCGACGCCCTGCGCGATCTCGGCAACGCCGCGATGGCCATGCGCCAGCATGCCGGCGATCCAGCGCGGGTTCGTCAGTCGGCCGCGCACGACGCGCGCAATCTCCTCGGCCAGGCGACGCGCCTTTGGGGTCTCCGTCCGGCTGGTGTCGAGATGATAGAGCTCCGGCTCGTTGCCGAGCAGGGCCGCCGCCGCTGCGAAGCCGCCGGCAAAATCGGCGACGCCATCGCCATCGAGCAGGTCGCGCTCGCGGTCGTCCTGCGGGTGAACCAGGGCGTCAGCCTCGGAGACTCGCTCGCGGAACCCGTCGCCGGCCGGCCGGATCGCCTCGGCGCCACCGTAGGCGTGGGTGACGTTGGCGAGATAGATCTCGCCCAGCTCCTCGCGCGTTCGCCAGTCGCCGTCGAGGGCGACGTCGGCGGCCCGCGCGCCATAGCTGCCGGGGGCGCCACCAAAGACGCGCGACAGATCGGCGCCGCGCCGGCGGACCTCGGCCAGCGGATTTTCCTCGGCCGGCTCGTCGAGCTCGGCAATCCGGCGCACAGCCACGTCAAAGAGCGCGATCTGCGCTTCGAAGATGTCGCGGAACAGGCCGGAAATCCGCAACGTCACGTCGATGCGCGGCCGGTCGAGGGTGGCCAGCGGCAGGATTTCGATGCCGGTGACGCGATTGGACGCCTTGTCCCAGGTCGGACGGACACCGAGATAATGCAGCGCCTGCGCGAGATCGTCGCCGCCTGTCCTGAGCGATGCCGACGCCCAGAGATCGAGCACCAGAGCGCGCGGCGGCTCGCCATGGTCCTGCAGATAGCGACGCACGACCTCGTCGGCGGCGCGCACGCCGATCACGGCAGCCGTGCGCGTCGGAATGGCGCGCGGATCGATCGACGTGAGGTTGCGGCCGGTCGGCAGCACATCGGCGCGGCCGCGCGTCGGTGCGCCGGCCGGTCCGGGCGCGACGCGGCGGGCGTCGAGAGCGGCGACCAGCGCGGCGCGCTCACAGGCGGCAGAGGCACGAACGGCTTCCTCGCTGCCCGTCGCCGCCGCGAGCGCCTGGATCGTGGTGTCGTCAGGCTCACGACCGAAGACATGCAGGCCGTCGCGGATGCTGAGCTCCTTGATGTCGCAGAGCTGGGCATCGAGCTTGGCGATCGCCTGCCGGTTCGGTTCGCCCTCGATGAGGCCACACTCGCGGGCGAGGCCGCTTGCCCACGCCCGTTCGACGATCTCGTCTTCCAGATGGTTCAAACGTCGGCGATCGAGTCCATCGGCTGCCGCATATTCCTCGATGATACCTTCCAGCTCGGCGAGCGGCCCGTGCAGGCCGGCCGCACTCAAGGGCGGAGTCAGATGGCCAAGCGTGACGGCCGCAAGCCGGCGCTTGGCCTGCACCGCCTCGCCCGGGTTGTTGACGATGAACGGGTAGATCACGGGCACAGCGCCCAACACCACCTCGGGCCAGCAGTCGGCCGACAGCGCCAGCGCCTTGCCGGGCAGCCACTCCAGCGTGCCATGCGTGCCGAGATGGATCATCGCGTCGATCGCCGCCACCTCGCGCAGCCAGGTGTAGAGCGCGAGATAGGCATGGCTCGGTGGACACTCGACGTCGTGATAACCCGCTTTGCGATCTGCCCCGGCACCGCGATCGGGCTGCAGCAGCACCAGAATCTTGCCGCAGCGAAGGACGGGAATCCTGAAGGGCTCGCTGCCGGGCGTGCCCCACGTTTCTTCCAGGGTCTGTTTGAGCGACGTCGGCAGGCGCAAGAGCCAATGGCAATAATCCGACGCGGCGATCTCGATCGCCTCGCTGCCACCGCGAAGCAATTGTTCGATGTCATCCGACTGCCACTCGCGGCCCGTGTCGTAGCCCTCGCTGCGCAGATGATTGAGAATCTCGGCCGCGCTGGCGGCGGTGTCGAGACCGACCGCGTAGCCCGTCCGCCCGCCGCGTGCCGGATAGTCGGAGAGCACCAGCGCAAGACGGCGCTCGTGGCGCGCCGTGCGGCCGAGCCGCACCCAAGAGGCGGCGAGGCGCGCCACGTAATCGACCCGATCCGGGTCGGGCTCATGCCGGACACAGGCAAATTCGAGTCGCGGATCGGCCGGCGCCGCCGTCTTGAATGAGATCGCCCGGGTCAGCAGTCGGCCATCGAGTTCGGGCAGCACCACGTTCATGGCGAGATCGGACGGCGAGAGGCCGCGCGGCGATGCCTGCCACGCCGCGCGCGCGCTGCCCGACAGCACGACCTGCAGGACCGGCACGTCGGCGGCATCGAGCACAGTGGTGTCGTCCTCGCGCAGGGCCGAGAACGCGGTGGTGTTGAGCACGATTGCCGGCCTGTGACGGGCGATCAGGGCGCCGAGGGCCGGCGCGACCGACGGATCCTTGAGGCTGCTCACCGCGACGCCGAGCGGCGCCACGCCGTGGCGGTCGAGCGCTGCCATCAGGCTGGTGATCGGCGCCATGTCGGCCGCCACGAGATTGGCGCGGTAGAGCACGACGAGGGCAACCGGCTTGCCCGGCGCGGGTTCGCCGAGAATCGAAACGGGCCCGACCGGATCCGGCGCCACCCACGGCAGGTCAAAGCCGATCAGGCTCGCCGCATAGCGCAGCGCCTGACGCAGGTTCGCGACCCCGCCTTCGCGAAAGAAGCCATCCAGGCGCGCGAGGTGATCGCCGGCGAGGGTGGAGACACCGACGAGCCGCGGATCGTCGCGGTCGTCACCCGGCAGCGCGGCGAACAGCACACCCTTCTCGCGCGCCGCATCGGCGATGTGCTCCAGGCCATAGCGCCAGTAGTCGAGCCCACCCAGGCAGCGCACGATCACGATCCTGGCGCGCGACACGACACTCTCGACATAGAGGTCGACCGACATCGGATGTTTCAGCCGCTTGAGGCTGGCCAGACGCAGCGGCGGCAGCCGATCGGCATCCTGTTGCCAGGCTGCGACCAGGGCAGACAAGTCGCTGTCCGAGAAGGACAGCACCACCATGTCGGCCGGCGACTGGCCGAGGTCGACGGCGACCTCCGCCTCCTCCAGGGTCGCGAGCTCGGTCGCGAGGACGTGCATGCCGCGCGCTTCCCGGTCCGGCGCTAGCCCGCAATCAAGGCGCGGATGGCGCCGCGGTCAAAGCCCTTCTCGCCGATCACCACCAGGCGGCCCTGCCGCGCATCGACGGACGACCATTTGCGATCGAAATGGTGCTGGATGCGCGCGCCGACACCCTGCACCAGCAATCGCATCGGCTTGCCGGCAATATCGACGAAGCCCTTCATGCGCAGCACGTCGTGTTGCTCGGCCGCCTTGACCATGCGCTCGACCAGCGCCTGCGGCGAGGCGAACGCCGGCAGGTCGATGATGAACGTGTCGAAATCGTCGTGATCGTGCTCGCCTTCGAGTTCGTGATGCGACGGACGGCTCGCCAGATCGGACTCGGCCTGGGCGCCGAGGCCCAGCAGGACATCGATCGGCACCCGGCCGTTCTCGGCTTCAACGACCTTCACGGCGCGCGGCAGGGTCTTGCCGATCTGGCCGGTCACGCTGGTGACGTCGTCGGCCGACATCAGGTCTGCCTTGTTCAGGATCACCAGGTCGGCGCACAGGATCTGGTCCTCGAACACCTCCTCCAGCGGATTGTCATGATCGAGCGAGGAATCCTCGGCGCGCTGCCGGGCGATCGCCGCGGGATCGTCGGCGAAGCGGCCGGCAGCGACCGCCGCGCCATCGACCACCGCAACCACGCCATCGACGGTGACGCGCGAAGCGATCTCGGGCCAGTTGAAGGCCTTGACCAGCGGCTTCGGCAAGGCGAGACCCGAGGTCTCGATGACGATGTGCTCGGGCGGCGACGGCCGATCGAGCAGACCCTTCAACGCCGGCACGAAATCGTCGGCGACGGTGCAGCAGATGCAGCCGTTGGCCAGCTCGACGATGGCGTCCTCCGGGCAGCTCTCGATGCCGCAGCTCTTCAGGATCTCGCCGTCGATGCCGACATCGCCGAACTCGTTGACGATGACGGCGAGCCGGCGCCCGTCGGCATTCTCCAGCACGTGCCGCACGAGGGTCGTCTTTCCGGCGCCCAGGAAGCCGGTGACGATGGTGCAGGGGACCTTGGCGATGCTCATGTCTGCTCCTTGATCGAGTGCAGCGGCGGCACCCGTGCAATCGTGTTCTTGCGAATGTGGTCGGGCCGTTCGCGCCATACCGGCAGGCCCTGCTCATGGGCGCGGTGCAGGCGCGCAAATTCGAGGATGTCGCCGGCATGCAGGTCGGGATCGAGACCGCCGATCACGTAGGTCCATTTGCCCGGCCCCGTCACCGCGGCGCTGCATCCCCGCTGGCAGTTGGACAGGCAGGCGACGCCGACCACGGTCACCCCGGCGCGCTCGGATTCGTGGCGCCGTTCGATGGCCGCCAGAAGACGCGCGCCCGGCCGTTCCGCCTCGGGCGCGGTGATCTCGCTGCGGCAGGTGACGCAGACATGAAGCGTGGAGGACGCCACGGATCCTCAGCCGACCAGGCCGGTGGCCGCAGCCGCCGTCATGCCGCCGGCCAGCACCACGACGATGCCCGCGATGGTCATCGACAGCCCACGCGCCGGCAGGCGTGCGAGCAGGGCGTAGGCGGCAAAGGCAATCGCCGTCTGGATGATCAGCAGCCCCGCGAGATAGGCCACGAGCGGCGCCGGCTCGGCGCCGACGATCGATTCGCCGAGGGCGTAACCATGGAGCAGGCCGACGATGGCGAACAGGAAGGCGGCAATAGCTGGGCCCATCGACTGGCGCAGCACGACCAGCACGCCGACGGCGATGGTCGAGAGGCCGACCAGCAGTTCGCTGACCGGAAGGTCCATCCGACCGAGGTGCAGGGCGACGCCGGCGATCAAGGCGCCGCTGAAGGCAAACAGAGGCGCCACGCCGCGCTGCGCGAGGGCGACCAGAAGCCCGGCGCCGACAATGGCGGCGAGATGATCGATGCCGATGACGGGATGGCCGAGGCCGGACAGCAGCCCCTGCAGGAAGGTCTCCGGCATCTTGCCGCCCATGACGTGATGGGCGAAGGCGGGCGTCTGCATGGCCAGGGTGGCGATGCCGACCCCTGCGCCGAGCCTGGCGATCGAAGACATCATGACTTCCTCCGTCGTCCGCGGATCCGGCAAGACCCGACTCGATGCCGCCCGACGGAGCCCGGCGCCACTGCGGCTCCGGGTTTGCCACGACCTCTGCGACTCCCCGCGCAAAGGCTCGGAACGGCGATGCGACGGCAGGTTTCCTGGCTTTCGGGTCCTCGCCGCCGGCCACCTTCCCGGTTTCCCAGTGGTATTCTGGCCCTTGGCTTACCGACTACAGTTGCGGGGGCAGCCGCGGATTGTGATCGCACCGCGTTCCCTTTTGATCCCCGTGAGGGGCACCGTCGGCTGCTTGATACGGGCCGCGAGGAAGCCCCGTCAACTGGCTTGCTGGTCGCGGTCCGGCCGCCCATTGTGCGGCCCCCGAAACGGAAGGCAGGCGACGATGGCCGCTGACACCGACGACACCGCCCGCCACAAGGCGAAGATGGCCAACCGCAAGGCGATCCAGGATGCCGAGGTCGCCGGCAAGACCGTCGAAAAGGGCCTGCTGATCGTCCATACCGGCAAGGGCAAGGGCAAATCGACGGCGGCCTGGGGCCTGCTGGTGCGCGCCGTCGGTCGCGGCCTGCGCTGCGGCGTCGTGCAGTTCGGCAAGGGCGCCTGGCAGACCGGCGAGCGCAGCGCCATCGAGCGGCTGGGCGGCGACCAGGTCGAATGGCACACGCTGGGCGAAGGGTTTACCTGGGAGACCCAGGATCGCAACCGCGATGTCGAGGCCGCGCATCGCGCCTGGGCCAAGGCGCGCGAACTGATGGCCAACCCGGCCATCCGGCTGATCGTGCTCGACGAGCTCAACATCGCCCTGCGCTACGGCCATATCGAGATCGGCGAGGTCGTCGCTGCCCTAAAGGGGCGCCGGCCCGACCAGCACATCGTGGTCACCGGCCGCAATGCCAAGCCCGAGTTGATCGAAGCAGCCGATCTCGTCACCGAAATGACGTTGGTGAAGCACCATTTCGCCGCCGGCGTGAAGGCCCAGGAAGGCATCGAGTTCTGATGACCGCCCGCGCCCTCATGATCCAGGGCACAGGCTCCGATGTCGGCAAGTCGCTGCTCGTCGCCGGTCTTGTGCGGGCGTTCGCACGACGCGGGCTCCGCGTGCGACCGTTCAAGCCGCAGAACATGTCGAACAACGCCGCCGTGACGGCCGACGGCGGCGAGATCGGCCGTGCCCAGGCGTTGCAGGCGCGCGCCGCACGGGTCCCGCCCAGCGTGCACATGAATCCCGTGCTGTTGAAGCCCCAGAGCGAGATCGGCGCGCAGGTCGTCGTGCAGGGCAAGGTCGTGGGCAATGCCCGGGCGCGCGAGTATCAGTCGATGAAACCCGGGCTGCTCGAGGCGGTGCTCGACAGCTTTGGGCAGCTTGCGGCCGAGGCCGACCTGATCCTGGTCGAAGGCGCCGGCTCGGCCTCGGAAGTCAATCTGCGCGCCTCGGACATCGCCAACATGGGCTTCGCCCGGGCAGCCGATGTCCCCGTCGTGCTGCTGGGCGACATCGACCGCGGCGGCGTGATCGCGAGCCTGGTCGGAACCAAGGCCGTGATCGATCCGGCCGATGCGGCGATGATCGTAGGTTTCATCGTCAATCGCTTCCGCGGCGATCCCACCTTGTTCGACGACGGCATGAAGACCATCGCCCGGCACACCGGCTGGCAGGCGCTCGGCCTGGTGCCCTTCTTCGAGGCGGCCGGTCGACTGCCGGCCGAAGACGCGCTCGGCATACCCGGGCGGAGCAGGACCACAGGCGACGGCCGCACGCGAATCGTGGTGCTCGCCTATCCGCGCATCGCCAACTTCGACGATTTCGATCCACTGCGCCTGGAGCCGGGCGTCGACCTGATGTTCGTGCCGCCCGGCGAGCCGATCCCCGGCGATGCCGCGCTGGTCATCCTTCCCGGCTCGAAGGCGACCATCGCGGACCTGGCGGCTCTGCGACAGGCCGGCTGGGACATCGATCTGGCGGCCCATCTGCGGCGCGGCGGCCATGTCCTGGGCATTTGCGGCGGCTACCAGATGCTCGGCCGCAATATCGCCGATCCCGACGGCATCGAGGGGCCACCGGCAACGGTCGCCGGGCTCGGCCTGCTCGACATCGACACGGTGCTCGGAGGCGACAAGATCCTGGTCGAAACATCCGGCGAGACCGTCGCCGGCAACGTGCCGTTCAAAGGCTACGAGATGCATGTCGGGCGAACGACGTCTTGCTCGGCCGACTCGCGGCCGCTCCTGAAGATGAGAAACGGCCACCTCGACGGCATGACCAGCGCCGACGCGCGGATCGCCGGCTGCTATGTCCATGGGCTGATGTCGGACGATCGCCAGCGGCGCCATTGGCTGGCACGCATTGACGGCCAGGCGTCGGACTTCGCCTACGAGCCCGAGATCGACAGCACGCTCGATCTGCTGGCCGATCATCTCGAACGGCATGTCGACTGCGGCCGCCTGCTCGAGCTCGCGCGCCAGCCCGGTATCAATCGGCCAGGCTGACCAGCAATACCAGGAGCACGACGATCTGAAGCCCGCAGGCGACCCGGTAGAGCTTCAAGGCCGCCCGGATGTGCGCTGCGGTCAGGTCGCTCTGCCCCTCGCCCACCCACGGCTCCTGAACCGGCACGCCGTGGTAGATGCGCGGTCCCGACAATCGGATGGTCAAGGCGCCGGCCATCGCCGCCTCCGGCCAGCCGGCATTGGGTGATCTGTGACGCCCGGCGTCACGCCATACCGTCGCCAGCGCCGCGCGCGGCGACAGGCCGAGCAGCGCCGCCGCCAGCGCCAGCCACAAGGCGGACAGGCGGGAGGCTGGAAGATTGACCAGGTCATCGCAGCGCGCCGCCGCCCAACCGAAGGCGAGATAGCGTTCCGATTTGTGGCCGATCATGCTGTCGGCCGTGTTGATCGCCTTGTAGGCCAGCGCGCCCGGAAGCCCGCCGACGACCATCCAGAACAAGGGTGCCACGACGCCGTCGGAAAAATTCTCGGCCAGGCTCTCGATCGCGGCCCGGCACACCGCGGCTTCATCGAGCGATCGGGTGTCGCGCCCGACGATGTGCGAGACCGCCTGCCGGCCCGCCTCCAGGCCGCCACGCTCCAGGGCTGTCGCCACCGCGAGCACATGCGTATCGAGGCTGCGCTGGGCCAGCAGGCTGCTGGCAAGAACGCCGCACGCGAGCAAGGCGGCCGATGACGGGAAGAGCCGGTCGACGACCGCGGTGACAACGACGCCCGCGAGCACGGCCACCGCGATCAGCAGCACGAGTGTCAGGACGCCTCGGCCGCGGCGCTCGTCGACCGAGCGGATCGGCGAATTCCAGGCCGTGTCGCACCATGTTATGAGCCGCCCGATCCAGGTCACTGGATGGCCGATCAGGCGATAGACCGCGTCGGGATAGCCGATGATCGCTTCGGTCGCGACGGCAATGAGGGCGAGGTCGGCGAACATGGCAGAGGTGCCTATCACGGGGCCCACGGCAGAAAAACCGCTGGAGCATGGCGGCGACCTCGAAGCGCTGGGCCGCCGCTTTCCGCAGGCGCCCCGTCCCTGGATCGATCTGTCGACCGGGATCAATCCGGTCCCCTACCCGGTCGGCGACCTGCCATCGGACGCCTGGTCGCGCCTGCCAACCCATGCGGCCGAGCAGGCGCTGCTCGCCACCGCCGCGCGACGCTACCGGGTCGGCAACGATGCCGTGCTCGTCGCCGCGCCGGGGACGCAGGCCCTGATCCAGCTTCTGCCGAGCCTTGTGGCCACGTCGAAAGTGGCGATCGTCGGACGAACCTATGCCGAGCATGCGTTGTGCTGGCGCCGGGCCGGCCATGAGGTCACCGTCGTCGCCGACCTCGGCACGGCGGCAGGCGCCGACATCATCGTCGTCGTGAACCCGGACAATCCCACGGGCAGGCTTGTGCCGGCCGACGCGCTGCGCGCAGCGCGGGCCAGCCTGCTGGTCGTCGACGAGGCGTTTATCGACTTTCTGCCCGCAGAAGCCAGCCTGGCGAGCGCGCTGCCGGGAAACGCGGTCGTCCTGCGCTCGTTCGGCAAGACCTATGGCCTGGCAGGCGTTCGCCTGGGCTTCGCCATTGCCTCATCGGACTTGGCCGAAAGGCTGCGCAGGGCCCTCGGACCATGGGCCGTCTCCGGCCCCGCCCTGGAAATTGGGCGACGGGCCTTGGCAGACGATGCCTGGTTGGATGCAGCCGCCCGGCGTCTGGCGACGTTCGCCGAGAGACTGGACACGCTGCTGGTCGCGGCCGGCTGCAACGTGCTTGGCGGAACCATTCTCTTCAGGCTCGCCGAGCATGCCGACGCCCGATATGTGGCAGACACCCTTGCCGCCGAAGGCATTCACGTCAGGACATTCAGCGACCGGCCGACCTTGCTGCGGTTCGGCCTGCCGGCAACCGACCAGGCATTCGCCCGCCTCACCGCCGCGCTTCAGGTGCCGCAGAACGTCTGACACACTCGTTGCTCGGCCGAGGGCGGCTCGGCGTAGGCGGCGTATTCGGGCCGATCCTCGAACGGCCGCGCCAGCACCGACAGCAGCTCCTCGAACGGCGCATAGTCCTCCTCCACCGCCGCCGCCAGGGCAGCCTCGACCCGGTGATTGCGCGGGATGTAGGCGGGGTTCACCGAACGCATCGCCTTGCGCCGCGTCATCGCGTCCTGCGGCTCGCGCGCCAGCCGTTCGCGCCAGCGCACCGCCCAGGCGTCATAAGTCTCGGGATTCAAGAACAGCGCGCGAGCAGCGATATCGAGCTCGGGATCGAGACGCCGGAAGGTCAGGGTGAAATCGGCCTGGCCTTCCGCCATCGCATTCAGGAGATCCTGGGCAAGTGCCGCATCGCCGTCCTCGGCCGTGAACAGGCCGAGCTTGCGCCGCAGGCCCGCCAGCAGGGCTTCGCCGTACTGCCTCTGAAAGTCGCCCAACGATTCATTGGCAATTGCCAGAGCCGCCTCCGTGTCGTCGGCGATCAACGGCAGCAGCGTCTCGCCGAACCGCGCCAGGTTCCAGTTGGCGATGCGCGGCTGGTTGGCATAGGCGTAGCGGCCACCGTGGTCGATCGAGCTGAACACCGTCTTGGGATCGTAATGGTCCATGAAGGCGCACGGGCCGTAGTCGATCGTCTCGCCAGCAATCGAGCAATTGTCGGTGTTCATGACGCCGTGGATGAACCCGACCAGCATCCACTTGGCCACCAGCTCGGCCTGGCGCGAGATGACGCGCTCGAACAGGGCGCGATAGGGCTGCGCCGCATCGCGGGCATCGGGATAGTGGCGGTCGATGACGTGGTCGGCGAGCAGACGCAGCGCCTCGACATCCTCGCGCGCGGCAAAGAACTGGAATGTCCCGACCCGGATGTGGCTCGAGGCGACGCGGGTCAGCACGGCGCCCGGCAGCTCGGTCTCGCGGTACACCGGCTCGCCGGTCAGCACGGCCGCAAGCGACCGCGTGGTCGGAATGCCGAGCGCCGCCATCGCTTCGCTCACGATGTACTCGCGCAACACCGGTCCCACGGCTGCCCGGCCGTCGCCGCGACGCGAGAACGGCGTCGGTCCCGAGCCCTTGAGCTGGATGTCGCGCCGCCGGCCCTGCCGGTCCACGACCTCGCCCAGCAGGATGGCGCGGCCGTCGCCGAGCTGCGGCACGAAGTTGCCGAACTGGTGGCCGGCATAGGCGAGCGCGATCGGCTCCGATCCGGCGGCAATCCGGTTGCCGGCGAGCATGGCGACACCCTCTTCGGACGACAGGGCGTCGGCATCGAGTCCGAGTTCCTGGGCAAGACCGAGATTGAGTCTCACCAGGCGGGGCGCGCCGACCGGCGTCGGCGCCAGCCGCGCGAAGAAGCGGTCGGGCAGGCGGGCGTAGCTGTTGTCGAACGGCAGGTGCAGCGGTTCGCCGCCGAGCGGCAACCCAGCGGCCGCCGCTGTCTCGCGCAGGAAAGGCAGTCCGGTGTCGTTCGCCATGATGCTCTTGCCTTTCGCTGTTCCCTTACTCGTCGTAGCTCGCCGTCGTCACGCCACTCATGCGGTCATACATCAGCTTGATCTTGCTCAGCGTGCAGATGTTCAGGTCTCCCCATATCGCCGGTGGGCCGCCGTCGGCAAAACCGATCTTCATGTCCGCCTGGCAGTAGGTCGTCGGCGCATTGAACGTCACCTGGCGGCGCGCGCCTGCCGCAAGCGGCGGCCCGGACAGCACGTTGGGGGTCCAGAAGCCCAGGTCGGTCGGCGACACCGACATCTGGCTGATCGGATAGCTGGTGCCATTGATCAGCAGAAAGCTGGTTTCCTGGGCTAACCCCTCGGTTGCTCCCAAGGCCAGGGCGGCAACGACGAGTGAACGCAACATGTAATCCCTCTTCAGGCGGAGATAGGCATCTTATCGTCGCTTTGCGACGCCTCTCAAGGTAAAGGGGAGGCAATGAAGATGTGCCCGATTGCAGGCATCGGGCACGAAGCACGGAGCGGCTGGTTTGGGAGTGTGCGGGGCAACGAGACTTGGCATCGCCATCGCATCGCTGGTGGCGGTGTTTCATCCCGTCCTGCCGGCCCAAGCGGAGGAGGAGAAGCAGCGGACCGGCGGCTCATTCTACGCTGGCGCCCATGTCGGCCTGATGTTCGGCACCGCGAGCGCCACCGTCAACGATCCGGTCGGCTCCGCGGTAGCGGGCGGCAGCAACCCCTACGGCGCCCTGTTCGGCGGCGTGCAAGGTGGCTGGGAGTACGTCGCGCCGTCGCGCCTTATGTTGGGTATCGAGCTCGATTTCTCGTTCCCCAATTACGAGGACGCCTCCAAGGTCCTGTCCTACCGCGCCACCAGCTCGGGCTATGTCAGCGAAGAATACGAATGGCTGGCCACGCTGCGCGGCCGCGTCGGCTATGACTTTGGACGCTGGACCCCCTATCTCACCGGCGGCATCGCCTGGGCGAGCACGCGCTTCTCGCGCATCGATCTCAACACCGGAAACGAGGACGCCAACCCGGCCAACATCCGCCTGGGCTACGCGCTCGGCGCCGGCATCGACTTTCGCCTCGACTCGCGCTGGTCGGCCCGCGCCGAATACCTCTACACCAAGCTGGGCTGGACCGGCTTCACCTTCGCGTCGGCGCCGTCGACCTACGGTTCCCAATACGACCTCCAGCGCATCCGCTTCGGATTGAACTACCGCTTCGGCCGACCCGAGGAAGAGGACAAGAAAGGCGACGATCGCGGCCCCGGATCGTTCGAGGTCCATGGCCAGGCCGTGTTCGTCTACCAGGGCTATCCACCGATCCGGGCGCTCTACGATGGCCCGAACAGCCTTCCCGCGGTCGGCCAGAGCCGCGAGACCTGGGCGACCTCGGGCTTCCTCGGCGTGCGGCTGTGGAAGGGTGGCGAGCTCTACTACAATCCCGAGCTGCTGCAGGGCTATGGCGTCGCGTTGAGCGCCGGCGCCGGCGGCTTCCCCAATGGCGAGGCCCAGCGCGCCTTTCGCCTGGGCGGCGAGCGCGAGAAGGTCGAAAGCGACCTCGGCCAGCTTTCCGGCGAACGCGACATCTCGCGCATCTCGATCCATGCCGGCAAATACGCCGTGCAGGATTTCTTCGACAACAACGCCTACGCCAACGACCCGCGGGTCGACTTCCTGAACTGGTCGATCTGGGGCGCCGGGGCCTTCGACTATCCGGCCGACAGCGTCGGCTTCAGCTGGGGTCTGACCGCCGAGCTGAACCAGCCGAACTGGGCCGTGCGGGCCGGCTACTTCCTGGTGGCAAACCAGCCCGACACCAACGTCTACGATATCGACATCATCAATCGCAGCGGCATCGTCGGCGAGCTCGAGCTGCGCTACCAGCTATTCGGCCACAATGGCGCGACGCGACTGGCCGCATGGACGACCCGCGCCTGGGCCGGCTCTTATACCGACGCCGTCGCCCTGATCCCGCAGAATCCCGGGCTGAATGCCAACGGCACGATCCCCTTCACCCGGCGGCCGCGCACGAAATACGGCTTCTACGTCAGCATCGACCAGGAGCTGGCGGACGATTTCGGCGCCTTCGCGCGGCTCAGCTGGAACGACGGTCGCAGCGAGATCCTGGCGTTCACCGACATCGATGCGAGCCTGTCTGCGGGCGTGTCGATCAAGGGCAGCTATTGGGGCCGCCCCGACGACACGGTGGGCATCGCCGGCGTGCTGAACGGCGTTTCGCCTGGCCACGCGAGCTTCCTGGCAAACGGCGGCCTCGGGCTCACGGCAGGCGACGGAGCGCTCACCTACGCCACCGAGATCGTCGCCGAAGCCTACTACTCCCTGCAGCTCACCAAGGGCGTCTTCGTGACCGCCGACTACCAGTTCATCGGCAACCCGGCCTACAATGCCGTGCGCGGTCCGGCGCATTTCTTCAGCGGCCGTCTGATGGCCAAATTCTAGGCGAGGAACCCATGGCGACCCTGCTGATCAGCCATCCGTCCTTCCTCGAGCACGATACCGGTCCTTATCATCCCGAGCGACCGGAGCGGCTGCGCGCGATCCTGGCAGCGCTGAGCGATCCTGAATTCGCCGGCCAGCCGTGCCTGGAGGCGCCCGGCGCCACCCTTGAAGAACTGACGCGCGTTCATCCCGAGGACTACGTCGAGGCGATCCTGCGGATCCGCCCCGGACCCGGCGAGCGCGTCAACGTCGATGGCGACACCGTCATGAGCGGCGGCAGCGCCGAGGCCGTGTTGCGCGCCGCCGGTGCCGCCATCGCCGGCGTCGACGCCGTCATGCAGGGCCAGGTGCGCACGGCTTTCGCCGCGGTTCGCCCGCCGGGGCATCACGCCTCGCCCGACATCCCGGGTGGCTTCTGCCTCTTCAACAGCGTCGCGATTGGCGCGCGCCACGCCCAGGCCCGCTACGGCGCCGAGCGCGTCGCCATCGTCGATTTCGACGTCCATCACGGCCAGGGAACGCAGGCCGTCGTCGAACCCGACCCGTCGCTGTTCTATGCCTCATCGCACCAGTATCCGCTGTACCCCGGGACCGGTTTCGCCAGCGAAACCGGTATCGCCAACAACGTCGTCAACGTGCCGCTGTCGCCGGGCTCCGACGGCAGGCTTTTCCGCACCGCCTGGCGCGACCGCATCCTGCCGGCGCTCGATCGCTTCTCGCCCGACCTCGTGATCGTCTCGGCGGGCTTCGACGCCCATGCCGCCGACCCGCTGGCTCAGCTCGAGGTCGAAACCGAGGACTTCATCTGGCTGACCGAGGAGTTGCTGGCGATCGCCGACCGCCGCGCCGGCGGGCGCCTCGTGTCGATGCTCGAGGGCGGCTACGACCTCGAGGCGCTGGCCGAGTCGGTGTCGACTCACGTCCGAACGCTGATGAAAGCCTGATCATTGTTGCGAATGGGCCGTATCAGTCGCCTGGGCAATGGATGCCGCTGGCATCGATCGCTGCGGCTTGAAGCCGCAACAAAACTGTAATCATGACATCCTAACGGACGGTCGCGCTTGCCAGGTGCTTGCTCAGCAAGGGGACGACAATGAAAAGACGGGGACTTTGGGGCCTGGATGGGATGAGCCTGCACGCTGTGCCGCGACCGGTGCAGATGGCGGCCATCGTATTCGCCCTGCTGGCGCCCGCTCCGGCGATTGCCGGCGATCCCGCAACGCCGAGGTCCGGCTTCTACGTCGGCGGTCACATGGGCTACCTGTTCGGCTCAGGCACGGCGACGCTGGCCGATCCGATC
>Ga0310811_10001835_pt1 | contig 26387 bp, 19 predicted proteins | sample YCmetagenome_FD_207642 | JGI IMG/M metagenome (GOLD analysis project Ga0310811, IMG submission 207642) | Soil microbial communities from experimental microcosm in Duke University, North Carolina, United States - YC | ecosystem: Engineered > Artificial ecosystem > Soil microcosm > Unclassified ... | reverse complement strand
ATACTCGCCGCCCGTCGAGAAGCCCTGCACGAGCCGCGCCGCGAGCAGCAGGAGCGGTGCGGCGACGCCGATCGACGCGTACGACGGAATCAGCCCGATCGCGAACGTGCCGCACGCCATCAGGATCGTCGTCATCGCGAGCACGCGCTGGCGGCCGATGCGGTCGCCGAGCGGGCCGAACACCATGCCGCCGATCGGCCGCACGACGAACGCCGCGGCGAACGTGCCGAACGTCGCGATCAGTTGCGCGGACGGGCTGCTCGACGGAAAGAACACGCGGCCGAGCGTGACGGCGAGGTAGCTGTACACGCCGAAGTCGAACCACTCCATCGCATTGCCGAGCGCCATCGCGCCGACGGCGCGTTTGAGCAGGTCGCGATCGACGATCGTGATGTCGTCGAGCTTTAGCGGGGCGGACGGGGAGCCGGTGGGAATTGCGCTCAAGTGTTGAGTCTCCAGTGACGGTGCGGCGCGCGCCATGGCGCGAATCCGCTTCGTTGCCGGAGCGTGTGTTTTCGCGAAAAGCCGGCAGCCGCAGGCTCGAAGGAGCGCGCGAATGGCAGACCGGGGCGTCGCGAAACGACACGCGGTAACGATGCTGAGGTTGCACCTGCGTGGCCGGGGGCGGGGGGCAGGATGCAGAAAGACGCTGCGGCGGCATGCGATGCCGCCTGCGCCATTGAAAGACTCGTCGACCGGCGCTTCAGGCAGCTCTGGGTGAGCTGAGCGGGCGACCGGCAAGCCTCAAGGAAACGCCCGGCCTGCCACGCGAAGAGCGGCGCCCGCCGAACGTAATTGATGGTTAATCAATGTTGAACGAGGCAACATGCTAGCACGATGACCGACGATCGTGCAAACCCGGTCCCGCCGACGGAGCCGGCGACGCGGCTCCTTCCCCGTGGGGCGGGGCTTTGCGGGGAACAGGCGGGCGCGGCGAACCGGCGTTCGGCCGCGCACCGATGCGGAACAAAAAGGCAAAAAAATCCGCGCCGGAGCGCGGATTTCTTCGATGGGCGATGGACGGGCCTCGATCAACCCTCGGTCGGCGGCACGTAGCCCGATGCCTGGTCCGCGCCTTCGCCGAAAAAGAACTTTTCGGTCTGCTTCATCAGATACTGGCGTGCACGCGGATCGGCCATGTTCAGCCGGTTCTCGTTGATCAGCATCGTCTGCTGCTTGAGCCACAGCTGCCATGCCTCCTTCGACACGCTTTCGTAGATGCGCTTGCCGAGTTCGCCCGGCAGCGGCGGAAAGTCGAGACCTTCGGCTTCCTTGCCGAGCTTCGCGCATTGAATCATTCGGGACATGCTGTGCTTCTCCTGTAGTCGTATGGGGCGCGGCGCGCCGTTGCGTGGGCGGCGATGCTCAAAGCTGCTTCATCAGCACGAGCGACTTGCGCTGCCAGTTGTAGAGGCGGCGACGGTCTTCGGGCAGGTCGTCGACCGTTGCCTTCACGAAGCCGCGCTTCAAGAACCAGTGTTCGGTGCGGGTGGTCAGCACGAAAATGCGCGTGAGGCCGCGGGCGCGCGCGCGTTGCTCGATCCGGCGCAACAGGCGTTCCCCGTCGCCGGAGCCTTGTGCTTCGGGCGCGACGGTCAGACACGCCATTTCGCCGATGCGCTCCTGCGAATACGCGTACAGCGCGGCGCAGCCGAACAGCACGCCGTCGTGCTCGATCACCGAGAAGTGGTCGATGTCGCGTTCGATCTGATGGCGTCCGCGGCGCACGAGCGTGCCGTCGGACTCCAGCGGCTCGATCAGCGTGAGGATGCCGCCGACGTCGTCCGGCGTCGCTTCGCGCAGGCTCTCGAGGTTCTCGTACGAGATCATCGTGCCGACGCCGTCGTGCAGGAACAGTTCGAGCAGGATGCTGCCGTCGAGCGCGTACGGAATGATGTGCGCCCGCGCGACGCCGCCGCGGCACGCGCGAATCGAATGCTTCAGATAGAAACCGGCGTCGCCGAGCACGTGGCCGCTTTCCTGCAGCTTGTACGCGTCGTCGAGCGACATTTCGCGGATCAGCTCGCCGTCCTCGGCCATCAGGCCCGGCGTTTCGGTCAGGAAGACGATCTTGTCCGCGCGCAGCGCGATCGCGGCGGCCGACGCGACGTCTTCCATCGACAGGTTGAACGCCTCGCCGGTGGGCGAGAAACCGAGCGGCGACAGCAGCACGAGCTTGCGGCTCGCGAGCGAATGGCGGATCGAATCGGCGTCGATCTTGCGCACGACGCCGGTGTGCTGGAAGTCGACGCCGTCGAGAATGCCGACTGGCCGCGCGGTCACGAAGTTGCCCGACACGACGCTGATGTGCGCGTGCGCCATCGGCGTGTTCGGCAGACCCTGGCTGATCGCGGCCTCGATGTCGAGACGCACTTCGCCGGCCGCTTCCTTTGCGGATTCGAGCGCGCGGGCATCCGTGATGCGCATGCCGTGCGAGAACTCGGACTCGACGCCGTGCAGGCTCATCTGCTCTTCGACCTGCGGACGCGAGCCGTGCACGAGCACGATCTGGATGCCCATCGCCTGCAGCAGCGCGATGTCGGACACGAGCGCGTTGAGCAGGTTCTGATGCACGACCTCGCCGCCGAATCCGACCACGAAGGTCTTGTTGTTGAACGCGTGGATGTAGGGCGCGACCGATCGCATCCAGTCGACGAACTGCGCGTGCTGCGTGACGGATGCCGCGGCGCCGGACGATGACGGCGAGCCTGCGGGCGCGGGGGCGAGGTCGGTTTGGGAATTCATGCCCGGGATTATAATGCGCCCCCATGTCGAATGTACCCAAAAGTCCTGCGTCCCCGCAGGGCGGCAACAAGCGCGGCGAAGGCCGTGACGAAGCCCGCGCGGCGGGCGCCGCGCGACGCGAACGCCGCGTGCCGCGCGCGAGCGTCGAGCCGAGTCCCGTTCCGACTGTTACGTTCCCCGAAGCGCTGCCGGTGTCCGGCCGTCGCGAGGAGATCGCGCGCGCGATCGCGTCGAACCAGGTCGTGATCGTGAGCGGCGAGACCGGCTCGGGCAAGACGACCCAGTTGCCGAAGATCTGTCTGTCGCTCGGCCGCGGACGCGGCGCGGGCGGCACCGGCCTGATCGGCCATACGCAGCCGCGCCGGATCGCGGCGTCGGCGACCGCGCGGCGCATCGCCGACGAACTCGGCACGCCGTTCGGCGACGTGGTCGGCTACAAGGTCCGCTTCACCGACAACCTCGCGCCCGGCGCGTCGGTCAAGCTGATGACCGACGGCATTCTGCTCGCGGAGACGCAGACCGATCCGCTCCTGACGGCGTACGACACGCTGATCATCGACGAGGCGCACGAGCGCAGCCTGAACATCGACTTCCTGCTCGGCTATCTGAGGGAGATCCTGCCGAAGCGTCCGGATCTGAAACTGATCGTCACGTCCGCGACGATCGACGCCGATCGTTTCGCACGCCATTTCGGCAGCGACGAGAAGCCGGCGCCGGTGATCGAGGTGAGCGGGCGGCTCTATCCGGTCGAGGTCCGGTATCGGCCGGTAATGGAAGACAGCCCCGCGGTGAAGGCCGCGCAGGGGACGACGGGGCGTGAACGCGGCGAACGCGGAAGATCCCAGCGCGACAGCGACCGCGACCTGATGGAAGCGATCGTCGACGCGGTGGACGAGCTGTGCCGCGAAGGCTCGGGCGACGTGCTCGTGTTCCTGCCCGGCGAGCGCGAAATCCGCGACGCGGCCGAGGCGCTGCGCAAGCATCATCCGCCGCATACGGAGATCCTGCCGCTGTTCGCGCGGCTGTCCGCGCAGGAGCAGGAGCGCGTGTTCCGGCCGTCGAACGCGCGCCGCATCGTGCTCGCGACGAACGTCGCCGAGACGTCGCTGACGGTGCCCGGCATCCGCTACGTCGTCGATACGGGCCTCGCGCGCGTAAAGCGCTACTCGTATCGCAACAAGGTCGAGCAGCTGCAGATCGAGCCGGTGTCGCAGGCCGCCGCGAACCAGCGCGCGGGCCGCTGCGGGCGCGTCGCCGACGGCATCTGCATCCGCCTTTATGAAGAGTCGGACTTCGTCGCGCGGCCGCGCTTCCCGGATCCGGAGATCCTGCGCTCGTCGCTCGCGTCGGTGATCCTGCGGATGAAGTCGCTGCACCTGACCGCCATCGAGACGTTCCCGTTCATCGAGCCGCCGCCCGGCCGCGCGATCGCGGACGGCTATCAGCTGCTGAACGAACTCGGCGCGGTCGACGACGACAACGCGCTGACGCCGCTCGGCCGCGAACTGTCGCGGCTGCCGCTCGATCCGCGCGTCGGCCGGATGATCCTCGGCGCGCGCGACGAACAGGCGCTGCGCGAAGTGCTGATCATCGCGAGCGCGCTGTCCGTGCAGGACCCGCGCGACCGGCCGATCGAGGCGCAGGAGCAGGCCGACCAGGCGCATCGGCGCTTCGCGGACGAGCGCTCCGAATTCCTGCAGTGGCTGAAGATCTGGGCGTGGTTCGAAGAGGCGGTCGCGCACAAGAAGTCGAACCGGCAACTGCTCGATGCGTGCCGCGCGAATTTCCTGTCGCATCTGCGTCTGCGCGAATGGCGCGACGTGCACTCGCAACTGCTGACCGTCGTGCGCGAGCACGGCTGGCGTGTGAACGAGGCCGACGCGACGTACGAGCAGATCCATCACGCGCTGCTGACGGGCCTGCTCGGCAACATCGGTCTGAAGGCCGACGACGAACCGTACTATCTCGGCGCGCGCGGGATCAAGTTTCATCTGTGGCCGGGCTCGGCGCTCGTGAAGAAGGCGGGGCGCTGGGTGGTCGCGGCGGAACTCGTCGAGACGAGTCGGCTCTACGCGCGCTGCATCGCGAAGATCGAGCCCGAGTGGCTGGAGAAGGTCGGCGCGCATCTGTTGAAGAAGTCGCTGTCCGAGCCGCACTGGGAGAAGCGTCCGGCGCAGGTCAGCGCGTTCGAGCGCGCGGTGCTGTACGGATTGACGGTTTATCAGCGGCGGCGCGTGGCCTTCGGCCGGCAGGACCCGGCGCGCGCGCGGGAGTTGTTTATTCGCGGCGCGCTCGTCGAGGGCGAGTTCGACACGAAGCTCGCGTTCTTCGCACACAACCGGCGACTGCTCGCGGACATCGAGCAGCTCGAACACAAGTCGCGCCGCCAGGACGTGCTCGTCGACGACGAACTGATCTACGCGTTCTACGATCAGGCGATTCCGAAGGGGATCTATACCGGCGCCGCGTTCGAGCGCTGGTACCGCGACGAGGTGAAGAAGAGCGGCCAGCCGGAAGACAAGCTGCGCCTCCTGTACTTGTCGCGCGACGACCTGATGCGCCACGAGGCGGCCGGCGTGACGACCGACCTGTTCCCGAAGCGGATCACGATGGCCGGCGTCGCGATGGCGCTCACGTATCACTTCGAGCCGGGTTCGCCGCGCGACGGCGTCACGCTCGCGGTGCCGCTCTATGCGCTGAACCAGGTCGACGCGCGCCGCGCCGAATGGCTCGTGCCGGGGATGCTGAAGGAGAAGGCGCAACTGCTGCTGAAGTCGCTGCCGCAAAAGCTGCGGCGTCACTGCGTGCCGCTGCCCGATTATGCGGCCGGTTTCGTCGAGCGTCATTCGGCTGAGCGGTTCGGCGCGCCCGCGTTGATCGACGCGCTGATCGCCGACGTGCGCGAGCAGAAACAGATCGCGTTGAAGCAGTCCGACTTCAAGCTCGAAACGCTGCCCGCGCACCTCTTCATGAACTTCAAGGTGATCGACGAGCACGGACGGCAGCTCGCGATGGGCCGCAATCTCGCGCAGCTGCGCGCCGAACTCGGCGCGCAGGCGCAGCAGCAGTTCCAGCGGCTCGCGGCGAGTGCGGGCGTCGCGGCGGCGCCAGGCGCGCCAGGGCCGGACGCCGCCGCGCCGGCGGCTGGTGCGAAAGACGTTGTGAAAGACAGCACTGCAGCGGGCGCGGGTGCGCGTCAGCGTGGACCGCAGACCGCCGTCGCGCGGCAGCCGTCGTCCGCACCCCAAACAGCCGCCGCGAACGCAGCGCCGGGAACCACCGCGCTGTACGAGAACCTGACGACGTGGAACTTCGGCAAGCTCCCCGAGTTGCTCGAAATCCGTCGCGGCGGCCAGACGCTGTTCGGCTACCCGGCGCTCGTCGATCGCACCACGCATTGCGACGTCGAAGTGTTCGATTCGCCGGAGGAAGCCGCGCGGATTCACCGGCTCGGGCTGCGCTGCCTGTTCGCGCTGCAATTGCGCGAACCCGTGAAGTATCTGGAGAAGAACCTGCCGGGGCTGCGCGAGATGGCGATGCAGTTCATGGCGCGCGCGACGCAGGAGGAACTGCGCGACCAGCTGATCGAACTGACGCTCGATCGCGCGTGCCTGCAGGACCCGCTGCCCGACGACGACGCGAGTTTCCACGCGCGCCGCGACGAGGGCCGCGCGCGCCTGTCGCTGCTCGCGCAGGAGATCGCGCGCCTCGTCGGCCAGATCCTGACCGAGTACGCGTCGGTCACGAAGAAGCTCATGCAGGCAAAGGGCTTCGCGCAGGCCGCCGCGGACATCCAGGCGCAACTGGACGCGCTGATCGGCAAGCGTTTTATCGTCGATACGCCGTATGCGCAGCTCACGCACTTCCCGCGCTACCTGAAGGCGATCGCGCTGCGCATCGACAAGCTGCGCGCCGATCCGGCCCGCGATACGCGCCAGTTCGCGGAACTGCAGCCGTTGCTGCAGCAATACCAGCGCGCGGTGTCGCAGCGGGGCGGCGTGTTCGATCCGGGGCTGCGCGAGTTCCGCTGGCTGCTCGAAGAGTTGCGCGTGTCGCTCTTCGCGCAGGAGCTGCGCACGCCGATGCCGGTGTCGGTCAAGCGTCTCCACAAGGTCTGGGAGTCGATGCAGCGGTAGGCAAGAAGGTCTGCGTCGCAAATCGCTGAGTTATCTCAAAATATTGAGCGGGCGCTAACCTTTCAACACGGTGAACGATCTACAATCGCGCATCCCCCTTAGGCAAATTCTTATGCGCAGATCTTTCCTTCGCCGCACGGCCGCGCGCGTCGCGCTGCCGGCGATGCTCGCGCTCGCCGCGACGCTGCCTGCCGCGGCGAGCGCCGCCGCCAACAACATCATCGTGCTGAACTCGGCGGACGCGACGCTCACGCTGATCGACGAAGCCACGCAGCAGGTCGTCGGCACCGTGCCGACCGGCAAGGAGCCGCACCACCTGTTCCCGACGCCGGACAACGCGTCGCTGATCGTCGCGAATTCGGTGTCGAACAGCCTGATGTTCGTCGATCCGAAAACGGGCAAGACGCAACGCTGGCAGCAGGACATCGAAGACCCGTATCAGCTCGGCTTCTCGCCGGACCGCAAGTGGTTCGTGACGACCGGCCTGCGGCTCGACCGCCTCGACGTCTATCGCTACGACGGCCCGCAGATGACGCTCGCGAAGCGCCTGCCGCTCGCCACGATGCCGAGCCACATGGCGTTCACGAACGACAGCCGCACGGTGTTCGTGTCGCTGCAGGTGTCCGGCGAGGTGGCGGCGGTCGACCTGCCGACGCAGACCGTCAAGTGGAAGATGAAGGTCGGCCCGACGCCGGCCGGCCTGTGGCTCACGCCGGGCGACAAGTATCTGCTCGTCGGGATGACGGGCGCGGACTACGTCGCGGTCGTCGACTGGCGCAACCAGAAAGTCGTCAAGCAGATTCCGGCGGGCAAGGGCACACACAATTTCCGCTCGCTCGTGGACGGCCGCCACGTGCTGGTGTCCAATCGCGTCGCGAGCACGATCAGCATCATCGACGAGGAAACGTTGACGAACGTCGGCGACATCACCGGCCTGATGCCGGGCCCGGACGACATGGAGCTGTCCGCCGATCGCCGTTACCTGTGGGTCACGTTCCGCTTCGCGAAGCACATCGGCGTGATCGACATGACGACGCACAAGCTCGTCAAGGTGATCGCGGTGGGGCGCTCGCCGCACGGCATCTATTTCTACGATCGCGCGCCGGTGACGGCGCCCAACGGCGCATAACCTTCGCACCGCCCTTTCTTCGGCCCCGCTGCGCGGGCGCGCCCGCGCGAAAGGCGCGGTGCGCCCGCCGTCTCGTCCTCCAAAGCGTTCATACCCGGCGACCGCGCGCTGGTTTATGCTGTCGGCTGTGCCGCAACCGTGCGGCAGTCAACGTTTTCCGCCCGTCACTTTTTTGCCGTCATCCCGCTCGCATGAATGATCTCCTGCGCTCGTTCGGACGCGCGCTATCGAGCGTGTTCCATCCGGTGATGCTGTTCCTCACGTTCGTGCCGTTCGCGGTCGCGGCGCTCGTGTGGGGCGGCCTGCTGTACGTGTTCTGGCAACCGCTGCTCGATGCGACGCGCGTGTGGCTCGAGCACTGGCAGTTCACCGCGACGCTGTATCACCTGTTCGACTGGCTCGGCTTCGGCGCGCTGCGCGCGGTGGTCGCGCCGTTCGTCGTGATCGCGATGGCGATCCCGCTGATCGTGCTGACCGTGCTGCTGCTGATCGTCACGATGTCGATGCCGCGCGTGATCCGCCATCTGTCGACGCGGCCGCAGTTCAGGTCGCTCGAAATGCGGCACGGCGGCACGTTCTTCGGCAGCCTCGCGAACTCGGTGTGGACGACGACGCTGTGCATCGGCCTGCTCGTCGTGACGCTGCCGCTGTGGCTGATCCCGCCGTTCTTCGCGCTGATCCCGCCGCTTTTGTGGGGCTGGCTCACGTACCGGGTGATGTCGTACGACGCGCTCGCGCTGCACGCGAGCGCCGACGAGCGGCGCACGCTCGTGCGGCGGCACCGGCTGCCACTCCTTGCGATCGGCGTGGTGAGCGGTCTGCTCGGCTCGCTGCCGACGTTCATCTGGGCGTCGTCGGCGTGGCTCGTCGTGTTCTTCCCGGTGATGACGGCGGTGACCATCTGGATCTATGCGTTCATTCTCGTGTTCACGGCGTTGTGGTTCGGCTATTACTGTCTGCGCGCGTTGCAGCGCATGCGCGAGCAGGCCCCGCACGACGTCGCGGCACTGACCTGAACCGCAACCCGGCCGCAACCCGGCTTTTTCGATTTTCCGCGAGGCGATAAAAATGGCATTTGGCGTCATCATCATCGGCGACGAGATCCTGTCCGGACGTCGCAGCGACAAGCATCTTCCGAAAGTGATCGAACTGCTCGGCGCGCGCGGGCTGTCGCTCGACTGGGCCGAGTACATCGGCGACGACCCCGGGCGGATCACCGCCACGCTGCGGCGCACGCTCGCATCGGGCGACATGGTGTTCTCGACGGGCGGCATCGGCGCGACGCCGGACGACCACACGCGCCAGTGCGCGGCGAAGGCGCTCGGCGTGCCGCTCGCGCTGCATCCCGAGGCGGAAGCCGCGATCCGCGAGCGGATCCACGACATGCACACCGGGTCCGCGCCGATCGACTTCGGCTCGGCGGAAAACCAGCATCGCTTTCAGATGGGCACGTTCCCGCAGGGCGCGGAGATCATTCCGAACGGATACAACAAGATTCCGGGCTTTTCGGTGCGCGACCATCATTTCGTGCCGGGCTTCCCGGTGATGGCGTGGCCGATGATCGAATGGGTGCTGGATACGAAGTACGCGCATCTGCACCATCTCACGCCGCGCGCGGAGAAATCCCTGCTCGTGTTCGAACTGCCCGAATCGACGCTGACGCCGCTGATGGAGCGCATCGAAAGCGACTTTCCGGGCGTGCGCGTGTTCAGCCTGCCGAGCGTCGGCGATACCGAGCGCGGCGGCATCTACGCGCGGCGTCACATCGATCTCGGCGTGAAAGGCGAGCCGGAAGCCGTCGCGGCAGCGTTCGTCAAGCTGCGCGAAGGGGTGCACCTGCTGGGCGGCGACGTGGTCGAGCCGGTTCAGGCGCCGGCGGATGTGGGCGAGCGCGACCAGCGCGCGGAGCGCTGAGGACCGGCGGCGCGGCCCGCGTGCCCCATCATCGGGTTGTCATGTCGAACCAGGATGATGGGGCAGGGCCGCGTCGGACTCGCGCGGATCAGGCCCCGATCCACGGCAGGCCGCGGAAGCACCAGCCGGACACGGTCTTGCGATGACCGAGCGTGTCCTTGTCGCCTTCGAAGCCTTCCAGCAGGTCGAACGCGCGCGTGTAGCCGACTTTCGCGGCTTCGAGCGCGGCGAGCTTCGAGCGGGCGGCGCTGCGGCACAGGAACAGCACCGGCGCGTCCGGCGTCGCGACGGCGCGCAGCTGGTCGAGGAATTCGGCGTTCGGTACGGCGCCCGGGTAGCGGGTCCATTCGACGTGCGCATACTGGCCGTCGCCGATCACCGGCCGGCCGACCCAGTCGAGTTCCGCGCGGGTGCGAACGTCGACGAGCCGCGCCTGCGGGTCGAGCTGCAGAAGCTCGAACGCCTCGGCGGGCGACAACGCGCCCGCGTAGGGCAGCTGATTCTCGTTGCGGCGCTTTTCGGCCTGGGCGTACAACTGTTCGAGCGTGCTCATGACAGCGGATCTCCTTTGTGCGGTGGACCAAAAGACCATTCTAGCGCCGGCGTCCGCCGCGAATGAACCGGTACCGAACAGACTGAGCGCATCGCTGGCCGTTCGGCTGTACTCTTTCGGTGCATTTTCCGGAGAATGCACCACAATAATGCTTTTGCCGCACGCCAAATGCGGGACTGCACGAAAACGGTGCGCAACACGCCAAGAGGGGCGGAAGACCGGCGCGCGAGGCGGCGATAACATCTGCGTAAATGCGTGTCGATGCAGGAACTTGCGCCAGGTGGGCGCGCTGATGGCACAATAGATGCTTAGCTTGTCGCGATCGATTCGCGAGCCGGCAAGAGCCGTGCAAAGCGGCGCGCCGTCAGGCGACGAAGCGCAATCACAAGAATTGGGACGGCGGGCAGCTCGCCGATTTCGTTAATCAGGAGAATAGGTTATGACTAAATCCGTGGCCGACGTCATGCAACTCGTCAAGGACGAAGACGTCAAGTTTGTCGATTTCCGTTTCACGGATACGCGCGGCAAGGAGCAGCACGTGTCGGTGCCGGTGTCGGCATTCGGCGAGGACAAGTTCGAAAGCGGCCATGCGTTTGACGGTTCGTCGATTGCCGGCTGGAAGGGCATCGAGGCGTCGGACATGCTGCTCGTCCCGGACGCGGACACCGCGTACATCGACCCGTTCTATGAAGAGTCGACGCTCGTGATGACCTGCGACGTCGTCGAACCGGCGGACGGCAAGGGCTACGAGCGCGACCCGCGCTCGCTCGCGAAGCGCGCGGAAGCGTATCTGAAGAGCTCGGGCCTCGGCGACACCGCGTACTTCGGTCCGGAACCGGAATTCTTCATTTTCGACTCGGTCCAGTGGAACGTGGACATGTCGGGCTGCTTCGTGAAGATCGGCTCGGATGAAGCGCCGTGGTCGTCGGGCAAGGAACTCGAAGGCGGCAACCCGGGTCACCGTCCGGGCGTGAAGGGCGGCTACTTCCCGGTCGCGCCGGTCGACAGTTTCCAGGACATGCGCTCTGAAATGTGTCTGCTGCTCGAGCAGATCGGCATTCCGGTCGAAGTGCACCACCACGAAGTGGCGGGCCAGGGCCAGAACGAAATCGGCACGAAGTTCTCGACGCTGGTTCAGCGCGCGGACTGGACGCAGCAGTTGAAGTACATCGTCCAGAACGTTGCGCACTCGTACGGCAAGACGGCGACGTTCATGCCGAAGCCGGTCGTCGGCGACAACGGTTCGGGCATGCACGTTCACCAGTCGATCTGGAAGGACGGCCAGAACCTGTTCGCGGGTAACGGCTACGCGGGCCTGTCGGAATTCGCGCTGTTCTACATCGGCGGCATCATCAAGCACGCTCGCGCGCTGAACGCGATCACGAACCCGACGACGAACTCGTACAAGCGTCTCGTGCCGCACTTCGAAGCACCGGTGAAGCTCGCGTACTCGGCGCGCAACCGCTCGGCTTCGATCCGCATTCCGCACGTGAGCAACCCGAAGGGTCGCCGTATCGAAACGCGCTTCCCGGATCCGATGGCGAACCCGTACCTGTGCTTCTCGGCGCTGATGATGGCGGGTCTCGACGGCGTGCAGAACAAGATCCACCCGGGCGAAGCCGCCGACAAGAACCTGTACGACCTGCCGCCGGAAGAGGATGCAAAGATCCCGACCGTCTGCGAAGGCCTCGACCGTGCACTGGAATCGCTCGACAAGGATCGCGAGTTCCTGACGCGCGGCGGCGTGTTCACCGACGCGATGATCGACGCGTACCTCGCACTGAAGGAAAGCGAACTGCAGCGCGTGCGCATGACGACGCACCCGGTGGAGTTCGAACTGTACTACTCGCTGTAAAGACGGCGATGGCGCCCACGCCTGCGTCGGTTTCGATGCGGGCGTGACGCTCTCCCGACGTACGCGATCGGTCACGAAGGGACGGCGGCGCCGTCCCTTTTTCGTTGCGCGTCCTGGCCGGACGAAGGCGGTTTTTCGCGCACGGCCGCGCGGCGATCTGGGTACTCCTCCGACACGGCCGGCGCGCCTCACGGCGCCCGGTATGCGACATGGTGCTGAAGAATCTGATCAAGGCGAAAAAAGGCCACGCCGATGCCCTATCTGACGACGCACAGCTCGTCGCATCGGGTCTCTTGCCTGGCCTCGAAGCGTTGCCGACCGTCGTGCTCGTGCTCGAGAAGCGCACGTTGCGCGTCGCGTTCGCGAATCCGTCCGCGGAGGCGATGCTCGAACTGTCGCGCCGTCAATTGCAGCAGATGGCGTGGCCCGATCTCTTTTCGAACGCGGACGAGCTTATCGAGACGATCGCCGCGATCGCCGAGCATCGCTTTCACGCGACGCGGCTCGACGCGACGCTCGAACGCGTCGCGCGCGAGCCGTTGCACGCGCATGCGATCGTCGGTTTTCTCGAAAGCGCGCCGGACTATGTGCTGCTGGAGCTGTTCGAGAACGAGCGGCATCTGCGCAGCGACCGCGAAGAGCGCATTCACGACCTGACGACCGCGAACAAGCAGCTGATCCGCAATCTCGCACACGAAATCAAGAATCCGCTCGGCGGCATACGCGGCGCCGCGCAACTGCTCGAATTCGAACTGGGCGCGCTGCATCGCGACGAGTTGCGCGAATACACGCAGGTCGTGATCAAGGAGTCGGACCGGCTGCAGACGCTCGTCGACCGGCTGCTCGAACCGCACCGTCATCCGCACATCGTCGGCGACGTGAACATTCACGAAGTGTGCGAGCGCGTGCGCGCGGTGATACTCGCGGAGTTTCCGCGCGGGCTCACGATCGAGCGCGACTACGACGTCAGCGTGCCCGACCTGCGCGGCGACAAGGAACAACTGATCCAGGCGGTCCTCAACATCGTGCGCAACGCGGCGCAGGCGCTGCGCGAACGTATCTCGCAGGGCGATGCGCGCATCGAATTCCGCACGCGCGTCGCACGCAAGGTGACGATCGCGAAACGGCTGTGCAAGCTGGCACTGGACTTGCATATCATCGATAACGGACCGGGCATTCCCGATGAGATCCGCGACCGCATTTTCTATCCGCTCGTGTCGGGGCGCGAGGACGGCAGCGGTCTCGGCCTCACGCTCGCGCAGACGTTCATCCAGCAACACGACGGTCTGATCGAAGTGGAAAGCCGGCCCGGACATACCGAGTTTCAGATTTTGCTGCCGCTCGACTGACCGCTGAAACGCCGAAAAGCTGACAGCTGCAAGCCACCAGGACTTCCGACGACCTTATGAAGCCGATCTGGATAGTAGACGACGACCAGTCGATCCGCTGGGTGCTCGAAAAAGCACTCGCCCGCGAAAGCTTCGCCACCCGCAGCTTTTCGAACGTGCGCGAGGCCGTTGCCGCGCTCGACCACGACAGCCCGCAGGTGCTCGTATCCGACATCCGCATGCCCGGCGGCTCCGGGCTCGAACTGCTGCAGACCGTGCGCGAGCGCGTGCCCGGCCTGCCGGTCATCATCATGACCGCGTTCTCCGATCTCGATAGCGCCGTTGCCGCGTTTCAGGGCGGCGCGTTCGAATATCTCGCGAAACCGTTCGACGTCGACAAGGCGGTCGAACTCATTCGCCGCGCCGTCGACGAGAGCGTGCGCGGCGAGCATCCGTCGGACGAGCGTCCGATGGAGACGCCCGAAATGCTCGGCCAGGCGAGCGCGATGCAGGACATGTTCCGCGCGATCGGGCGGCTGTCGCATTCGGCCGCGACCGTGCTGATCACCGGCGAGTCGGGCACCGGCAAGGAGCTGGTCGCGCGTGCGCTGCACCGGCATAGCCCGCGTGCGAACGGGCCGTTCATCGCGTTGAACACCGCGGCGATTCCGAAGGATCTTCTGGAATCCGAACTGTTCGGCCACGAGCGCGGCGCCTTCACGGGCGCGCAGGCGATGCGGCAAGGCCGCTTCGAACAGGCGGAGAACGGCACGCTGTTTCTCGACGAAATCGGCGACATGCCGTTCGATCTGCAGACGCGCCTGCTGCGCGTGCTGTCGGACGGGCAGTTCTATCGCGTCGGCGGGCACAATCCGCTGCGCGCGAACGTGCGCGTGATTGCGGCGACTCACCAGAACCTCGAAACGCGCGTGCGACAAGGCTTGTTCCGCGAGGACCTGTTTCACCGGCTGAACGTGATCCGGCTGCGTCTGCCGCCGCTGCGCGAGCGTAGCGACGACATTCCGCTGCTCACGCGCCACTTCCTGCAAAAGAGCGCGCGCGAACTCGGCGTCGAGCCGAAGCGCGTGTCCGACGAGGCGCTCGCTTATCTGTCGTCGCTGCCGTTTCCGGGCAACGTGCGACAACTCGAAAACCTCGCGAACTGGCTCACCGTGATGGCGCCCGCGCAGACCATCGAGATCAAGGACCTGCCGCCCGATCTCGTGCCCGCGCATGGCAACGGCGCATCGGTCGAAACGGCGGCGATCATGCCCGGCAGCGACGCGGGCGCTGCGATCGTGGCGACGGCGGCCGGCGTCAATGCGCCCGCCGTCGGCGGTGCGATGGGCGGTGCGATGAGCGGCATGCCGGGCGTGTTGCCGGGGCTCGGCGCCGTTGCCGGCGGCGCGGGCGTAACGCTCGCAACGCCGGCCGGCGTGTGGGAGAGCGGGCTGCGCACCGAGGTAGCGCGTCTCTTGCGCGAAAACAGTGCGGATGTGATGGACGAGCTGTCGCGCCGCTTCGAGGCGGCGGTGATTCGCGAGGCGCTCGACTTCACGCGCGGCCGCAAGGTCGAGGCCGCCGAGCGGCTCGGCATCGGCCGCAACACGATCACGCGCAAGATCCAGGAACTGAATCTGGAGTGATGCGCGACGCCCGCTCGCGTTCTTCGCGCGAGCGGGCGGTCGTTCATTCGGGCGATGAGGCGCGCCCGCTGCCGCATGCCCCGGCAAGGCATAATCGACGCTGTTTCCAGCCGGTCTCTGATCATGCCCGTCAAATCCCCCTGGCCTCGCGAGGCCGACCCGTTCCTGTCTCTCGAATCGCTCGATGACCCCGCCGTAGATGCGTGGGTCGACGAGCAGAACGCGCGCACGCGCGCCGCCTGGCATGGCGGCGAGCGTTTCGACGCGCTCGCGAAGCGACTGGCCGAGGCCTACCTGCCGCGCGAGCGGCCGGTGATCCCGAGCCGCTGGAGGCAGTGGGCATACGACTTCTGGGAAGACGAAGACAATCCGAAGGGCCTGTGGCGGCGCACGCCGTGGGCCGACTGGCGTGCGCGTCGCGCGGCGTGGCAGCCGCTGATCGACTTCGATGCGCTCGGCGCGGCCGAGGACCGGCCGTGGGTCTGCGCGGGCATCGACATCCTGTATCCGGATGGCGACCGCGCGCTGATCCAGCTGTCGGACGGCGGCGCCGATGCGACCGTCGTCCGCGAATTCGACATCGAGCGGCGCGAGTTCGTGACAGGCGGATTCGAGATCGCGAAGGCCGGCAAGCACGCGATTTCGTGGGTCGACCGCGACACCGTGTACGTCGGTTGGGACAACGGCGCGAAGACGCTCACGCGCTCGGGCTATCCGCGCGAAGTGCGGCGCTGGGCGCGCGGCACGCGGCTCGCCGATGCGCCGGTCGTGTTCCGCGGCGAGTACGACGATATCAGCGTCGAGGCCGACTACGATCCCGTCGAGGATCGGCACGACGTCGTGCGCAGCGTCGATTTCTTCGATTCGCATTCGTACCGGCTGAGCGACGCGGGCGACTGGGTGCGCTACGACGCGCCGTCGCATGTGGAGGTCGGCGCGTGGCGCGGCTGGCTGCTGCTGGAGCCGCGGCTCGACTGGGTCTGCGCGGGCGTCACGTATCCGGGCGGGTCGCTGCTCGCGATCCGCGAGGACGCATTCGTCGCCGGCGAGCGCGTCGGCACCGTGCTGTTCACGCCGACGCCGGTCACGTCCGCGTGCGACTGGACGCATACGCGCAACGTGCTCGTCGTGTCGTGGCTCGACGACGTACAAAGCCGCACGATGTTGTGGGAGCCGACGCAGGACGACGACGGCGATGGCAACGCGTGGTCGTGGCGCTCGCGCGCGTTTCCGGCGAGAGCCAGCTCGCAGGTCGACGTGTCGGCAATTGAGGAGACGCTCGACGACGAAGTGTTCGTCGACGTCGACGACTATCTGCAGCCGCCCGAATACTGGCTCGCCGATCTCGCGAAGCCGGATCTTCAGGACTGGGAACTGATCGACCGCTGGCCGACGCAGTTCGACGCGTCGTCGCTGACGGTGATCCGCTCGCATGCGCAATCGGCCGACGGCACGCTCGTGCCGTTCACGGTGATCGGTTCGCGCGATGCGCTCGAAGGCGAATCGCGCGGGCCCCGTCCGTGCGCGCTGACCGGCTACGGCGGCTTCGCGATCGCGCTGACGCCGCAGTATCTGGTCGGCTCCGGCATCGGCTGGCTCGAGGAGGGCGGGGTCGTCGCGATCGCGCACATTCGCGGCGGCGGCGAGTACGGCACCGCGTGGCACGTGAACGCGCAGCGCGAGCATCGGCAGCGCTCGTTCGACGACTTCATCGCGGTCGCGCAACAACTCGTCGCCGATGGCGTGACGACATCCGCGCAACTCGGGATCAAGGGGGGCAGCAACGGCGGGCTGCTGGTCGCCGCGTGCATGGTGCAGCGGCCCGAACTGTTCGGCGCGGTCGTCTGCGAGGTGCCGCTGCTCGACATGCAACGCTACCCGCTGCTGCATGCGGGCGCGTCGTGGCTCGACGAATACGGCGATCCCGACGATCCGGACGAAGCGCGCGCGCTGGCCGCGTATTCGCCGTATCAGCGGGTGGCGGCGTCGGGCGTGTATCCGCCGGTGCTGTTCACGACGTCGACCAGCGACGACCGCGTGCATCCGGGCCACGCGCGCAAGATGGTCGCGCGCATGCAGCAGCAGGGGCACGACAACGTCTGGTATCTGGAGAACACGGACGGCGGTCACGGGCCGGGCAGCGACGCACTCGAACGCGCGCAGTACGACGCGCTCGTGGACCGCTTCCTGTGGACGACGCTCGCCGGCAAGTGGTGAAGATGACGCGCGCCGCGAGGCCGGCGCGCTGGCGCGCTTACGCCGCCGGTGCGAGTTCCGCGACGACCGGCGCGTGATCGGACGGCTGTTCCAGCTTGCGGGGCGCCTTGTCGACCGTGCATGACGTGCACTGCGGCACGAGCGTCGGCGACAGCAGGATGTGGTCGATCCGCAGCCCCGCATTGCGCCGGAACGCGAACATCCGGTAGTCCCACCACGTGAAGGTTTTGTCGGGCTGCTCGAACCGGCGGAACGCGTCGACGAGACCCAGCTCGACGAGCCGCGCGAACTGCGCGCGTTCTTGCGGCGACACGAGGTTCTGGCCTTCCCACGCCTTCGGGTCGTGCACGTCGCGATCTTCGGGCGCGATGTTGTAGTCGCCGAGCAGCGCGAGCTTCGGATAGCGCGCCATCTCCGCGCCGAGCCAGTCGTGCAGCGCGTCGAGCCAGGAGAGTTTGTACGCGAACTTCTCGGTGCCGGGTGCCTGGCCGTTCGGAAAATACGCGCTGATGATGCGCACGCCGTCGACCGTCAGCGCGATCAGCCGCTGCTGCGGGTCGTCGAACGCGGGGATGTTGCGCACGACGGTCGCCTCGTCGACGAACACGTTCTCGCGCACGAGTATGCCGACGCCGTTGTATGTCTTTTGTCCGGCGAACCAGCTGCGATAGCCGCAGGCGGCGAGTTCGTCGCGCGGAAACTTTTCGTCGGGGAGCTTCAGTTCCTGCAGGCACAGCACGTCGACCTGGCTTTGCGCGAGCCAGTCGCACACGTGCTGCAGACGGACCTTCAGGGAGTTGACGTTCCAGGTGGCGATTTTCATGTTTCTCTAAGACGGTTGTAAATCAGTCATTTATCGTTCGATGCTGCACGATTCCAGGCGCTGGCTACCCGATATCGGGCCGGCGGCGCGGGCTTGCCGGCCGTTGCATTTCCGCCATCGTATCAGTGCTCACCGCTTCATTTCGCCGGCCAGCAATCATGGCTTCGATGCTGGCTACGGTGATGCCGCTCGATCTTCACGAGTTCCAGCTCCCCAAGGGAGAACAGTAACGGAAACGGTCGTTTTCTTTACAAGATCAGATCGCGACCTGCGCGGACAGCTACGCCGCGCGCATCCTGCAAGGACTCTTGATGTTTGCTTTCGATGAGCTTTCGTACTTTCCACGTGGGATAATGCGTGCGGCGTCCAACTAACGGAGACTGCGTAGTGCAATCCATCGTATTTTGTACGAGCTTCATCAAGAACGAAAAAGCATGGAACGAACGTTATTTGCGGTGGCTGAACTACTACAACCAGTCGCCCGTTGCAGATGCAATGAAATTCATGATTGACGATGGATCACCCTTCACGCCCTCTAGTGCGACTATCGAAACCGTCTCTCATACAGATCCGATTCGATACTCGGCAGGCAGCAACGTTTTAGTTCGATTTCCGAACAATCTAGGCCGGCAGGGTGTGGCGGAGTATCCGGGTTGGTGGAGAAGCTTTCTCCATTCCATCGAAATTGCCCGTGCCGTTGGCGTGCAAAAGATCATTCACATCGAATCGGACGCCTACATTCTGAGCGAGAGATTGTTCGATTTCGTCAACGAGGTCGAGTCCGGTTGGCATGTTCTTTGGGCTCAACGCTACGGCATGCCGGAAACGGCGATACAGGTCATTTGTCACGACCGGTTTGACGCCTTCGCCAGCTTCAAGGCGCAGGCAGCGGAAACGCCCGTTTCCGATATCGCGGAAAGAGTCCTGCCGTTCTCCGCTATCGACAAAAGATTCAAGGGCGATCGATACAGCGAATTCAAGCGCAATCGGGGGATGCTTTTCAAGTCACGAAAATTCAACGCTATCCCGCTATTCCAGAGCCAGTTCTTTTGGGAGCCGATACCCGATGATGCCGACTTTGCAACGCAGGTTGTCATGAGGCAGCACATTGCGCCGATTCAGGCGCGTTGGCAGGTCGGCGTCTCCGCTTGATGTAGTCAAGCGGCGAGGCCGTTGGTTGACGGCATCGGCGCAATTTCATCACTTACCGGGCTTCCCGAAGTTCGAGCGGTGCCGGGCGCTCGTCGGATCGTCGCGCACTTCGAGGGCGACTTCGCACGTATAGCGGCCGTCTGTCAGCTCGTGCCGCACCTTTTTCACGAGCCATGATTCGTTGTCGATATCGGGCTTGAAGCCGTTGAGATAGACGGGCACTTCGGGGTAGAGGTCGGGCGACCGAGCGCAAGCGCGTAACTTACGGTCGCCTGGCTTCGCTGCGTGCGGTCGAGCTCGTCGAGTTTCACTTCGATCTTGCGTTGTATCGACGCGATGGACTTCAGGCGTCGCCTATCGATTGCCAGCTTGGCAAGCATCAGCTTGCAGGCATTTCCGACCGGGGTTCTCTCTTGGTCGGCAGATGCCGCAGCCGGCTACGTGGATATGCGCTGGAAATGACGTTGCGCGGGGCTAGTCATCACACCCCCGTTGCGACAGATTTCGATCTGTTCGGCCATCGCGGCACGACCGAGTTCTTCGACAACGTACGCTTCGCTCGACGATTCGTGGTTTTCGATTCTGTGGCGCTTCGCGTTGTCGAAGATCGAGCGACGTCGGCCGCCGTCCTGGTCGTACAGCGATAGCAGATTTTCCTATCGGCGTTCAATCGGGGAAGGGTGAAGGCGGATCAGCGCGCAGGAATACACGAATCTGTTGATGTGCCAGTTTATCCACGACACGGCGTCGATATTTCCGCTCGGCGAGCTGCAGCGCTGCATGGTCGACTCGTGGGAAGCACGGACCGACGATTTCAAGCCGCTCGTATCGAGGCCGTTCGGCTATCGCCCCGTATGGGTCGGCTACGCCCCAACGCTTTCTGGCGACTCGGCGGGCCTCGTCGTTGTCGCGCCGCCGGCGGTGCCCAGTGGGAAGTTCCGTGCGCTCGAAAAGCGCCAGTTCCGCGGCTTGTTTTTTGCCTGGCGTTTCCCCCCGTGGCGGATGCGAAGTGCAGGGGCCTGAATCGCTCTAGCTACCCATCTTTCGCGCGAGGTAGTGAAACATCGTGACACGGCATGAAACGCGAGAACGAGGTGTGGCGGGGCCTTCGGAAGGGTGATGAGACGTACTGGAACGTCCTGACACGTCATGGAAAATCGCAGGTGGCGATTTTCATGTGAGGCTCGGATGGGCGCGCGCCGCGCAACACTATGAACTGCTTCGTGTTGTGGGCGTTGGGGCGCTCACTGCAGGCGCTCACTGCGCCCCGCGCACCACGTCGGCGTTCGCGAGCCCGAGCCTCGCGCGTGCGGCGTCGTACTCGCGCGCGAGCCGCGCGATCAGTTCCGCGGCAGGCATCACGGCCTTCACCGCGCCGATGCCCTGGCCCGAGCCCCAGATGTCCTTCCACACTTTCGCACGCGTGCTGCTGCCCGAGCCGAAGTTCATCGTGGTCGGATCGGATTGCGGCAGCGCGTCCGGATCGAGCCCGCTCGCAGCGATGCTCTGACGCAGGTAGTTGCCGTGCACGCCGGTGAACAGGTTCGAATAGACGATGTCGTTCGACGTGCCTTCGACGATCATCCGCTTGTATGCGTCGGCGGCGTTCGCTTCGCTGGTCGCGATGAACGCGGAGCCGACATACGCGAGATCGGCGCCGGCGGCCTGCGCGGCGAGAATTGCGTTGCCCGTCGCGATCGCGCCGGACAGCAGCAGCGGGCCGTCGAACCACTCGCGAATCTCCTGCAGCAGCGCGAACGGCGACAACGTGCCCGCGTGGCCGCCCGCGCCGGCCGCGACGGCGATCAGCCCGTCCGCGCCTTTCTGGATCGCCTTCTTCGCGAACGCGTTGTTGATCACGTCGTGCAGCACGATGCCGCCCCACGCGTGGACGGCCGCGTTGACCTCTTCGCGGGCGCCGAGCGACGTGATCACGATCGGCACCCTGTAGCGCGCGCAGACCTCGAGATCGTGCTGCAGCCGGTCGTTCGACTTGTGCACGATCTGGTTCACCGCGAACGGCGCGGCGGGGCGCTCGGGATGCTTCGCGTCGTGTTCGGCAAGCTCGGTCGTGATGCGATCGAGCCACTCGCCGAGCACGTGTTCCGGCCGCGCGTTCAGCGCGGGAAACGCGCCGATCACGCCCGCCTTGCACTGCGCGATCACGAGATCGGGATTCGAAATGATGAAGAGCGGCGAACCGACGACCGGAATCGACAGCCCGCGACGCAGCACGGCAGGAACGGACATGGAATCTCCCTGGATCGGCGGCGCGTGGTTCGTCGCGCGTCGCCCGGGTTGGACGGGACGGCGCCGTGGCGGCGAGCATCGGCCGTCGCGGTGCGGTAACGGCAAACATAGCAAACGCGTTCTCACTATGCAACCAGTTGCATAGTGAGCGGGCTCGATGGTTTAGAATCGCCGCATGTCGACGCCTCATGCCATTCTGATTGCGCTGATCGAAAAGCCTTCGTCCGGCTACGATCTTGCGCGCCGCTTCGATCGTGCGATCGGTTATTTCTGGCGCGCGACGCATCAGCAGATCTACCGCGAGCTCGGCCGCATGATCGACACGGGGTGGGTGGCGGTCGTCGACGACGATGCATCCGCGACGACACGCAAGAAGACTTATCGCGTGTTGCGCGCGGGGCGCGAAGAGGTCGCACGCTGGGTACGCGAGACGCCGCTCGGCATCGAGGACCGCAATGCGTTCCTGCTGAAGCTGCGCGCGGACGCGGCGATCGGACCCCTCGGTCTATCCGGCGAACTGCAGCGACTGACCGACGAGCATCGCGCACGCCTCGCGACCTACCGCGAGATCGAACAGCGCGACTTCGCCGAACGCACGCTGACGAACGCTCGGCAACTGCAGTATGCAATCTTGCGCGCGGGCATCCTGCAGGAAGAGATGTGGCTCGAATGGGCGATGGAGGTGGCGCCGCTGCTAAGCGCGCAGCACGCTCGGCACCGCGGCGCCATTTAATTCGGGATCCCGAATGATCGGGCCGAAACCCGCATTCCTCGCGGATCTCGCGTGTCCCACCGCGGGCAAAGTTTGAAAACGATTTGACGCGATGTAGGGATTCGCGTACAATGCTTTTCATTCGACGGACGCGGGGTGGAGCAGTCTGGCAGCTCGTCGGGCTCATAACCCGAAGGTCACAGGTTCAAATCCTGTCCCCGCAACCAACCTCTCTGAAGGTTTCCATTCGTCGCTTCATCAAACCCGCTTAAGTCACTCGCTTAGGCGGGTTTTTTGTTTTTCGTCTGTCCTTTTCCCTGTTCTTTCCCCGCGCGAGACCTCCTCGACGACGCATGCTCGCGTCGTTGACTGCCGTCAACTCATACTTCCAGTGCCGTCGTTCGCGCAAAGATTTGCGCGAAGGGGCGCAGGTATGATCGGGCCTCCCCAAGCAAACAAGCGACAAAGGTCAGTGCCAGTCGGCTCGTCTTCGATCGGCGCTTCTGACCGTTCCGGTTACGGGCACCGTCCCGCCATCAAAGGAGACAGGCAATGAGCATCGCTAACGAAGTAAAAAAGTATCCGAACCCCGCGCCACTCGGGCTCGCCGGGTTTGCGTTGACGACCTGGTTGCTCAGCATGATCAACGCCGGATGGTTCTCCGGCGATGCGCTGAATCTGGTGCTCGCGAGCGCGCTCGCATTCGGCGGCACCGCGCAGATGATCGCGGGCATCATGGAATTGCCGCGCGGCAACACGTTCGGTGCAACGGCGTTCATCAGCTATGGCGCGTTCTGGTGGTCGTTCGCGCTCTTCGTGCTGTTCCTGCACGACAAGGTGCCCGTGGCGTTCGTCGGCTGGTGGCTGTTCCTGTGGGGCGTGTTCAGCTTCTATATGTGGCTCGGCACGTTCCGTTCGCCGAAGGTGCTTCAGGCGATCTTCTTCGCGCTGTGGGTCACGTTCGTTCTGCTCGCTGCCGGGGACTGGACCGGCTCCGCTTCGCTGCACGCAGCGGGCGGCTATCTGGGCCTCGTCACGGCGGCGCTCGCGTTCTATCTTTCCGCAGCGGAAATCGTCAACGACGCGTATGGGCGCGAAGTGTTGCCCGTCGGGCAGCATCGGCCCCAGTTCCGCGAACGCGAAGCGGTCTGACGCAACAGCGGGCGTCAGCGGATATCGTCTGCTTCGATCGCCCATTCGACGGCCGCCTGCGCATGCAGCGCGGTCGTGTCGAACACCGGCAGCGACGAATCGTCGGCGCCGATCAACAGCGTAATCTCCGTGCAGCCGAGTACCACGGCCTGCGCACCCGCAGCGGCCAGCCTCTCGATCACGCGACGGTATACGCCGCGTGATCCGTCATCGACGACGCCGTGGCAAAGCTCTTCATAGATGATCCGGTGAACGTCCGCGCGGTCGTGTTCGTCGGGCACGATTGCGTCGATCGCATGCTGCTCGCGCAGACGTCCGACGTAGAAGTCCTGTTCCATCGTGTAGCGGGTGCCCAGCAGCCCGGCGCGTTCGACGCCTGCCGCGCGCAGCGTCGTGCCGGTCGGGTCGGCGATGTGCAGGAACGGGATCGAGACCGCCGCCTCGATCGACGCCGCCACGCGATGCATCGTGTTCGTCGCGAGCAATACGATGTCGGCGCCGCCGCGTTCGAGTTGCTGCGCGGCGTGCGCCATCAGCGTGCCGAGCGTGGCCCAGTCGCCGGCGCGCTGCAGCGCTTCGATTTGTGCGAAATCCACCGTCGCCATCAGGCTTCGCGCGTTGTGATGGCCGCCGAGTCGGGCCTTCGCATGCCGGTTCAACAGCCGGTAATACTCGGCGGACGATTCCCAGCTCATTCCGCCGATCACGCCGATCGTTTTCATCGCCTCTCTCCGCGCATTACGGTTCACGCAGTATAGGGGCCGGCTGTCGCCGCGCCGCAGTACAGTCAGGCGAGCGCGGGCCGGTACGGCGCGGGGCGGCGTCCGGCGTTTCCTGGCGGGGCTTTTCTGGCGTCGCTAGAATCGACGCAAACGAGGAGCCCGCCATGGACCTGATCATTCGCCGCGCCACGCTTGCACACCCACCTCTGCAATCGGCGAAGCAGCCGAAGCCGCAGCCGGACACGTTCGATATCGGCATCGACGCGGGGCGCATCGTGGCCGTCGAGCCGCGCATCGACGCGATCGCGCGCGAGGAAATCGACGCGAACGGCTCGCTCGTCACGCCGCCTTTCGTCGACGCGCATTTCCACATGGACGCGACGTTGTCGTACGGCCTGCCGCGCGTGAACGAGTCGGGCACGCTGCTCGAAGGCATCGCGCTGTGGGGCGAGTTGAAGCCGCATCTGACGCAGGAGGCGCTCGTCGAGCGCGCGATGCAGTATTGCGACTGGGCGGTCGCGCGCGGGCTGCTCGCGATCCGCAGTCACGTCGATGTCTGCGATGCGCGCCTTCTCGCCGTCGAGGCGCTGCTCGACGTGCGCCGCCGCGTCGCGCCTTATCTCGATCTGCAACTGGTCGCGTTTCCGCAGGACGGTCTGCTGCGCAGTCCCGGCGCGTTCGACAACCTGAAGCGCGCGATCGCGATGGGCGTGGACGTGGTGGGCGGCATTCCGCATTTCGAGCGGACGATGGCCGACGGCGCGGAATCGGTGCGTCTGTTGTGCGAATTCGCGGCGGAAAAGGGCTTGCGCGTCGACATGCACTGCGACGAGTCCGATGATCCGCTGTCGCGGCACATCGAAACGCTCGCTGCGCACACGCATCGGCTCGGGCTGCACGGACGCGTCGCGGGCTCGCATCTGACGTCGATGCACTCGATGGACAACTACTACGTGAGCAAGCTGCTGCCGCTGATGCGCGAAGCGGGCGTCGCGGCGATCGCGAACCCGCTGATCAACATCACGCTGCAGGGTCGATCGGATACTTATCCGAAGCGGCGCGGGATGACGCGCGTGCCGGAGCTGATGGCGGCCGGCATCGACGTGGCGTTCGGCCACGACTGCGTGATGGACCCGTGGTACGGCTTCGGTTCCGGCGACATGCTGGAGGTCGCGCACATGGGCCTGCACGTCGCGCAGATGACGGGCGTGGCCGCGACGCGCGCGTGCTTCGACGCGGTCACGGTCAATCCGGCGAAGATTCTGGGCCTCGAAGGCTACGGCATCGCGCCGGGCTGCGTGGCGAACTGCGTGGTGCTCGACGCGCGCGACCCGGCCGACGCAATCCGGCTGCGCGCCGCGCGGCTCGCGGTGGTGAGCCGCGGCCGGGTGGTCAGCCGCTCGCCGGCCGCTAGCGCGACGCTCGCGCTGGAAGGACGGCCGACGCACGTCGACTTCCGCTTGCAGCGATAAAAAATCGCGACGCCGTCTGAAGCGGCGTCGCGATTGGCGAGGCGTGCGGACGGGCGTCGACGGGCGCGCCCGCTTGATCAGTGCTGCGCGGCCGGCGGCTCGGTCATCCCGTTGTGGCGCAGCAGCGCGTCGATGTTCGGCTCGCGGCCGCGGAACGCCTTGAACGATTCCATCGCCGGACGGCTGCCGCCGACTTCGAGAATTTCGCGGCGATAGCGGGTGCCAGTCGCCACGTCGAGCACGCTCGTGTTCGCGAGCTTCGCGGCTTCCTCGAATGCGGCGTACGCATCCGCGGACAGCACTTCCGCCCACTTGTAGCTGTAGTAGCCGGCCGCATAGCCGCCCGCGAAGATGTGGCTGAACGTATCCGGCCAGCGCGAGAACGGCGCCTGCGGCACGACGTGATAGCGCTCGTTGATCTCGCGTGCGAGGTCGTTTGCGGACTTGCCCTGCGACGCATCGAAGTCCACGTGCAGCGCCATGTCGAACATCGAGAACACGATCTGCCGCAGCGTGCCGAGGCCGCTCTGGAAGTTCTTCGCGGCGAGCATCTTGTCGAACAGCGCGCGCGGCAGCGGCTT
>Ga0310811_10001834_pt1 | contig 26392 bp, 17 predicted proteins | sample YCmetagenome_FD_207642 | JGI IMG/M metagenome (GOLD analysis project Ga0310811, IMG submission 207642) | Soil microbial communities from experimental microcosm in Duke University, North Carolina, United States - YC | ecosystem: Engineered > Artificial ecosystem > Soil microcosm > Unclassified ... | reverse complement strand
GGCGGGCGCGCAGGTTGATCGCCGCCGCCGTGCTGCCGTCATTGTTGAAGCCCATGCGGTTGATGACGGCGCCGTCCTTGGCAAGACGAAACAGCCGCGGGCGCGGATTGCCGGCCTGCGGCTTGGGCGTGACGGTGCCGCATTCGACAAAGCCGAAACCGAACTTGGCCATCGTGTCGGGCACTTGCGCATTCTTGTCGAACCCCGCCGCCAGCCCGATCGGATTGGGGAAATCGAGCCCAAAGGCGGAAATTGCCAGGCGGGGATCATCGGGCGCCGGACTGGGCAGGAGCGGCTCCGCAAAACGAAGCAGGCCCAGGGTGGTGGTGTGGGCGGTTTCTGCAGGCAACTGCCTCAGCAGTCCGGCCCCAAGATCAAACAGGTGCAATGGCTTTCCTCTGGACGGCTCCCCGCCCTGCTTCTACTATAGGAATATAACCGTAATGTCCGGTTTGTTTCCTAATGCTGACCCATCCGCAAATCTGGCGCGCCATCGACGCCCTCGCCTCCCGGCACGGCATGTCGCCATCAGGCCTCGCCAAGCTTGCCGGCCTGGATCCCACCACTTTTAACAAGAGCAAGCGTGGCGCCGCCAATGGAAAGCTGCGCTGGCCCTCCACCGAAAGCCTGGCCAAGGTGCTCACCGCCACTGGAGCATCCCTGGAAGACTTCGTCACCTTGGTGAATGAGGGGGGACAGCGCGCCATCCGGGTGCGCATGGTGCCCTTGATCGGCATGGCCCAGGCGGGCAGCGAAGGCTATTTCGACGATGCCGGTTTTCCCGCCGGTTCAGGGTGGGAAGACATCGCCTTTCCCGAGATCGCCGATCCGCATTGCTATGCACTGGAGATCACCGGCGATTCCATGCTGCCGGTCTATCGCGACGGCGACCGCATCGTGGTGTCGCCGTCCGGCTCCTTGCGGCGCGGCGACCGGGTGGTGGCCAAAACCCATGCCGGAGAAGTGATGGCCAAGCATCTGGGCCGCATGACGGCGCAACGGGTCGAACTCAAGAGCTTCAATCCGGCTTTCGAGGACCGCAATTTCGCCTTGAACGAAATTGCGTTCGTGCATCGGATCATTTGGGCTAGCCAATAACTAGAAGTATCAAAGTGTCATGGCCCGCCGGAGTGCGGGCCATCCAGGTGGGCTGGCACGAGTCTCCAAAATTGGATCTGATATCCACGAATCCGAATAGCGAAAGTTTCGACTGGATGGCCCGTTCGCACGCTGTCGCTACGAACTTGCGGGCCATGACAATCTTATCTCAGGACGTAGCTGTACTCTGGACGTTTCTTGCTCTTCCATAAATCCAGCAGCGATTTTTCGAGCGCCGCGCGGTCCGCGAAAGTGCAGGCGCCATCTTTGCCCGCGCGCGTGCCGGAGGCGCGTGCTGCGCGTGCATCCTTTTCACAGTCGGGACGGATCTCCTGCGCCCCATTGGGTGCAGTGATCAGCAGAAGGCCGTAATAACGCAGATTGTCGCCGCTGGCCGGACGATCCAAAGCAGCGGCCTGGTAAATCAGCACATGGCTGGGCGCGCCCGGCAGCGGAAAGAAGCCCAGCTCAAAACCCTGGCCGAAATCCTGGCCACGGTCGGTCTGGGTCATGCGATAGCGCCCGCGAGCGATCTTCCTCAACGCGTAATGGGTGATCTTACGGTCGCGTCCGGTTGCAGTGATTTCGCCTGCAGCGAAAGGTTGTACCCCGATCTCATTGCGATAGGGCCGCGAAACGCTTTGCCAGCAGCCCGCCACCAGCAGCGAAGCCAACAGGATGAACGGCGCCAACTTTCGCAAAACCAGCCCTCAGCCCCCAGACCTCAACCCCAAGACCCCAATCCAAGATCAGTCCGGAAATCCCTGATATTTCCGCACCCGGTTATCGAACGCATCATGGGCGCCCTGGTTCAACAGGTCGAGCAATTCTGTGGCGCGAGATTGTATCTTTCTTTCGTAAGCCGTCTCGGGCGTGTCCGAAATCGCCGCCTTGAATTCCGACGCGATTCGGTCCCGGTACTTGACGGCGTTGAAGCCGGCCAGGGACAGCCCGATCTGGTAACGCACGGCGACATTGCCCGGCGCCAGACGAACGGCGCGGTCGAACAGGGCAATCGCCTCGCTTTCCCGGGCGCCGTAGAACAGCCGGGCCATCGGAGCGCCGCCGCCCCGCACCACTTCGATATGCCAGCCGCCCAGGGCGGAGACGGCGAAAGCATTGCCGGGATCGTCCGTCACGGCCGTTTCGAGCGCCGTGCGCGACTGGGCCGGCATGTCCTTCAGCCGCGCTTTCACAGCGCCGATGATGCGCGCCTGATAGCCCAGCGCCACCGACAGCCAGACCTGGCCGAAAGCGTGGTGCGGATCGGCGGCGATCGCCTGGCGCGACAGCTTTTCCGCGCGCTCCAGGCAAGGAAGGCAGGGCGTGTCGCGCAGCACCTCATCGGCCAGTACCGCACGCGCCGCGGTGGCAAAGCCCGGCGCAGTGCGGGACGCCTCGCCCATTCGCACCGCCTGTTCGTAATCGCCGCGCGCATAGGCGGCAAAAATCTCGTCCGTCGCCGCCCGCGCCGACAGCGGCACCAGCAGCACAGCCAAGACCAGCGCAAGCCTCATTTCAGGAATTCGCCTTTCAAGGCGCTGCGGATCATCGCCGCCGTCTGGGCGCAGCCGAACAAGGCCGCAAAGGAACCGAAACGCGGCCCCTGGGCCTGGCCCAGCAGCACTTCGTAAAGCGCGCCGAACCAGGCGCGCAGCGGCTCAAAGCCGTGTGTCTTGCCGACATCGTAGACGATATCCTGCACAATCTTGCCATCGCGTTCGTCGCCCAATTTTTCCAAGCGCCCGGCAAGATCCTCCAGTGCGGCGCGCTCCTTGTCGTCCGGCGCGCGATACACTTTGCTGGGCTTCACGAAATCCTCGTAATAGCGCAGCGCGAAATCCGCCAGCTTGTCCAGACCCGGATTTGTCTCAGGCGACACGGCTTCCGGCGAATAGGCCTTGATGAAGCCCCACAGCACATCGCGATTGTGCGCATTGGAGGCGGACACCAGATTGAGCAGAAGCGCAAAGCTGACGGGATAACGCTCTTCGGGCACCTTGCCGGCATGGATGTGCCAGACCGGATTTTCCAGCCGCTGCTCGTCGGTGGTTTCCGGCGCGTGATAGGATTCCAAAAAGGCGATGTATTCGTCCACCGCCTTGGGGATCACGTCGAAATAGAGCTTCTTGGCGGTGCGCGGTTTCTGGAACATGAACAGCGCAAGACTTTCCTGCGAACCATAGGCCAGCCAGTCATCCAGGCTGATGCCATTGCCCTTGGACTTGGAAATCTTCTGGCCCTGATCGTCCAGGAACATCTCATACATGTACTGCTCGGGCGGATTGCCGCCGGCGATCTTGCAGATGGCGCTGTAGAGCGGCGCCTGGGAAAGATGATCCTTGCCATACATCTCGTAATCCACGCCCAGCGCCGCCCAGCGCATACCCATGTCGGGCTTCCATTGCAGCTTGCAGTGCCCGCCCGTCACCGGCACGGTTTCCAGGCTGTTGTCTTCCTCGACATAGGTGATGGTGCCTTTGGCGAGATCACGCTCCACCACCTTGGCCAGCAGCACCTTGCCGCTGCGGGGTGAGACCGGCAGGAACGGCGAATAGGTCTGCTGCCGCTCTTCGCCAAGCGTGGGCAGCATCACCTTCATCACCTCGTCATAACGCGCCAGGATCTTCAGCAGCGCCTCGTCGAAGCGGCCTGACTTGTAAGTGGCGGTGGAGGAATAGAAATCATAGCGAAAGCCGAAACGGTCCAGGAACGCGCGCAGCCGCGCATTCATGTGATGGCCGAAGCTTTCATGGGTGCCGAAGGGATCGGGAATGGCGGTCAGCGGCTTGCCCAGATTGGCCGCCAGCATTTCGGGCTGCGGCAGATTGTCAGGCACTTTGCGCAACCCGTCCATGTCGTCCGAAAAAGCGATCAGGCGGGTGGGAATGTCCGAGATCGTCTCAAAGGCATGGCGCACCCAGCTGGTACGCGCGACCTCGCCGAACGTGCCGATATGCGGCAGGCCTGAAGGGCCATAACCGGTCTCGAACAGCACCGAATCCACCTGCTGACCGGCCTTTTTGCGGCTCTCAACCCGCGCCAGAAGCTTGCGGGCCTCCTCAAAGGGCCAGGCCTTGGCGGCAAGCGCCTGTTCTCGCGTCACTTTCACAGCCGTCTTCACCCTTCGTTAAGTCTGAACTTAAGCGTTTTGAAAGGGCGCGAAAGTTAAGGTGCGGCAGGGTTTTGCGCAATGACCGTGGATATCTCGCCGCAGGAAAAGCAGGCTGATCCGGTATTCACCGGCCGCATCGATCTCCTGTATGCGCTCGGCCGCCATTATCTGTCCCTGCCCTTCGCGGTTTTATGCGTTCCCGCCACCATGGTGGCCGGCCGTGCGCCCGGCATCCTGCCGCTGGTACCGCTGATGCTGCAGCTGGCCGTGGTGATCGCCGCCGAAGAGCTGACAAGCGCCTATAGACGGCGCCCGAAAGACAGCGATCCCCATTTCTGGGCCCGGCGCTATACCTTCGTGTCGGCAATTTCCGGCGCCACCTGGGGCGTGGCCGCGCTGTTCTGGTTTGTGGCCGATTCCTTCCCCGCCCAGGCCTATCTGGCGATGGCTTTCCTGGGCATGACGGCGACCGAATTCATTGCTCGCTCGGCGCATCGTCCCGCCTATGTTGCGCACACCCTGTTTGCGCTGGGGCCGCTGGTGGGGTTGCTGGTGTGGCAGGGCGGGCTGTATGCCGGCTGCACGGCCCTGCTGGTCAGCCTGTTCGCGGCCGTATTGATCAGCTATTGCCACGGCATGGCGCGCCTGCTGGATGAAAGCCTTCATCTGCGCAACAAGAATGGCGAACTGGTCGTCAAGCTCAAGCGCGAGAAAAGCGAAGCCTTGCGCGCCCGCGATGAGGCCCAGGCCAGCGCGCGCGCCAAGGCCGCATTCATCGCCAATATTTCCCATGAGCTGCGCACGCCGCTGAACGCGCTGCTCGGCATGGCGCAGCTCCTGGAGCGCACCGAACTGCCCAAGCAGCAAAAAGACCATGTCAAAGTGATGCTGCAGGCCGGCCGCGGGCTGCAAACCCTGATCGAGGATGTCATCGCGCTGACCCGCGACGATCACCGCCTGATGGAAGACGAGGACTGCGATCCCCTGCAGGCGGCGCGCATCGTCGCCCGGCTGCTGCAGCCGCGCGCCTGGGAGAAGCAGCTCCGCCTGACCTTGAGCGCGGCACCCAGGCTGCCGCGTGTGGCGGCCGATCCGCGCCGGGTGCGGCAGGTCCTGCTGAAGCTGGTGGACAATGCGCTGAAATTCACCGAACGCGGGCTGGTGGATATCCGCCTGGATTTGAGTGAAGACGGACAGTCCGTGCATTTCTGTGTCTCCGACACCGGTCATGGCGTTGCGCCGGAAGTGGCGCCGCTTCTGTTCAGCCCTTTCCAGCTGGGAGATTCCTCCTACGCCCGCAAGCAACAGGGCGCCGGCCTGGGCCTGGCGGTCGCCAAGCGCGTGGTCGAACAGGCGGGCGGCACGATCGGCTTCTCCAGCAAGCCTGAAGAAGGCGCGCAATTCTTTTTCACCCTGCCGGTCTCGAATATCGCAACCGCCTTTGCCCGCGAGCCTGACGAGACCGAGACCCGGCTGATGCCGCCCACCGGCCTGTCCCTGCTGCTGTTCCTGCCCAATCCGGCCGTGGCCAACACCGTCGAAAGCCTGTTGGAGCCCTTCGGCAACCATGTGGTGCGTGCGCAAAGCCTGGCCGAAGCGGAGGAGCAGGCAAACCGGGAAAGTTTCGACGCCATCATCACCGGCGGCGCCGAAGCCGACATGCTGGCCGCCGCGCCGGGGTTGAAAACGCCTCTGGTTGCGATCCTGTTGCGGGGGAACCGCGCCCCCAATGCCACCGGCAATGTGCTGCGCTGGCCGGTGGAAGCCGATCTGCTCTACGGCACATTGGACCATGTCTGCGAGGCAAAGGATCAGGAAGAAACCGGCGCCGCCGCCATCGATCCGGAAGCCTTCAGCACCCTGGAAAAATCGGTAGGCGTGAAGACGCTGGTGGAAATCCTGCAATGCTATATCGCCACCGCCGAGCAGCTCACCGCCGCACTGGCGGAAGCCTGTGCCTGCGAGAAATGGGATGAAGCGGCACGCCTGGCGCAGGACATTGTCGGCGCGGCGGGCGGATTGGGCCTTGCAGCGGTCACCCTGGCGGCGCGGGAATTTGCCCGCAAGGCGCGTGACGGCGAGAACCGTCATGAATTGTGCAACGCCGCCCAGGCTGTGGTCGGCGAGCATATGCGCGCACGACAGGCGCTTATTCATCTGTATCCAGAAGTAGCGTAACACTCCCAGAAATCGCTACGCTTTTTCCTTCGCGCACTCCAATATCGCGCGCCCATGGATTCTCTTGCTTCCCTGATTGCGCTTGTTCCCGCCCCGCCCGGCGCCGCCATAGCGCGCGCCGACGGCAATGCCGAGCGCGTCGAACTGCGTGATGCGCGTGCCTTGTTCGAGGGCGGCGATGTGCTGGTCGCCCATTCTGCTTTTGTCGCAGGGAGGCTAGGCACCCGCGCCAGCCCGATGCTGTTTGATGTGTTGGAGCTGTTCGCCTTTGTGCGGCCCGGCCTGCCTTTTGTGCCCAGCGCCTTGGGACTGGCGCGTGCCCTGGGCTTGGCCGTGCCACACACACCGGAGCAATCGGCGCAAAGCCTTCATGTAATCGCCCGCACCTTGTTGGCAGAGATGGCATCTTGGCCAGATGATGTGCGCACAGCGCTTGCGCCATTGGTGGGCACCTTGGGGCGCGCCGGCTGGCGCTGGGCGCCGTTGCTCAAGGAAATCGTTGGCGAAGTCCCGCATGGTTCGCCCATTGCGGGCCTGGAAGCCTGGCGCGGCCTGCCGCAGTGGGAAGACCAGGCCCTGGTGGGCGATCCCGGTTCACAACCCGTGGACCCTAAAGAAGCACGCGCGCGGTTGGCCAGCATGGTGGGCGAGATGCGTCCCGAACAGGGAAGCTATAGCGATGCCGCAACTTACGCTTTTGGACCGCGCGAACAGGCGGGCGCGCCGCGCGTCGCTCTGGTGGAGGCCGGAACGGGAACCGGAAAGACGCTGGGTTATCTCGCTCCGGCTTCGCTGTGGGCGGAGAAGAACGGGCCGGGACTTTGGATCTCCACCTACACCCGCAACCTGCAGCGCCAGATCATACAGGAGATCGCCCATCTTTGGCCCGATCCACTGGAGCGCGCGGAAAAGGCGGTGGTGCGCAAGGGACGGGAAAATTATCTCTGCCTGTTGAATTTCGAAGAAGCCGCAAAGCGCACCGCCCTGGCGCCCGGCCAGCGCACCGTGGCGCTGGCCCTGATCGCGCGCTGGATGGCCTCCAACACCGATGGCGATCTCTCCGGCATGGGCTTTCCCGCCTTTCTGGCCGCCTATCTGCCTCTGTCCGCCATCACCGACCGGCGCGGCGAATGCATCTATGCCGCCTGCCCCCATTACCGCATCTGTTTCATCGAGCGCGCCATCCGCCGCGCCCGCCATGCCAGCATCGTGGTCGCCAACCACGCCCTGGTGATCGCGCAAGCTTCGCAGGATTGGATAGGCGAGGACGAAACCACCGACACGCCCAATGAAAAACGGCTGCGCTATGTCTTCGACGAAGGTCACCACCTGTTCGATGCCGCCGACAGCGGTTTCTCGGCGGCGCTGTCGGGCCGCGAGATGGCGGAGCTGCGCCGCTGGATCCGCGGGCCGGAAGCACGTACCCGCAGCCGCATGCGCGGGTTGGAAGAACGGCTGAAAGACCTGATCGCCGATGACGAAAGCGCCCAGCGTGCGCTGGAAGAAGCCGTACAAGCCTCGGGCGCACTGTCCGGTGAGGGTTGGACCACACGGCTGGGCTCCAATCCGCGCGGTCCCGGCGAGGTGTTCCTGGCGGCGGCCTACCAGCATGTGCGGGCTCGCAGCAGCGACGGCGATTCCTTCTATTCCCTGGAAGCCGAACCTCATCCCATGGGTGAAGTCTTGCTGGAGGCGGTGCAGGGGCTTTCGCGCGGCTTGAAGCGCATTGCCGATCCGCTCGCGCATCTGGCGCGGCTGCTCCGCAAGAAGATGGACGACAAGAGCGCCACGCTGGAGCCTTACACAAGGGCGCGGCTGGAAGCTGCCGCACGCGGACTGGATCGCCGCGCCAAACGCATCCTGCCAGCCTGGATCGGAATGTTGAACACGCTGGAGAATGGCGAGATCGCGGAGGAATTCGTCGACTGGTTTGAAATCGCCCGCGAGGACGGCCGCGATGCCGATGTTGGGCTGAAGCGCCACTGGGTCGACCCCACCAAGCCTTTTTCCACCACCGTGCTGGAACCGGCCCATGGCGCGCTGATCACATCGGCCACCTTGCGCGATACGGGTGGCGAAGCGGATGACCATTGGGCCAGCGCCGAAGTCCGCACCGGCGCGGGCCATCTGCCCCAGCCGGCGCGCCGCGCCCATTTCGGATCGCCCTTCCGCTATGAGGACCAGGCGCGCATCTTCATCGTCAAGGATGTCACCCGCCGCGATGCCGATGCGCTGGCGGCGGCCTACCGGGAATTGTTTCTGGCGGCGGGCGGCGGCGCGTTGGGCCTGTTCACCGCCGTGCGCGCCCTGCGCGAAACGGGGACGCGCATTGCCCCGCCGCTGGCCCAGGCGGGCGTGGCCCTTTACGCCCAGCATATCGACCAGCTCGACACTGGCGCCCTGGTGGATCTGTTCCGGGTGGAGGAGAATGCCTGCCTGCTGGGGACCGACGCCTTGCGCGACGGCGTGGATGTGCCGGGACGGTCGCTCAGGCTGGTGGTGTTCGACAAGGTGCCCTGGCCCAAGCCCACCATCCTGCACAAGGCGCGGCGGGCGAAGTTCGGCAAGAGCTATGACGACCTGATCACCCGCTTCCGTCTCAAGCAGGCCTTTGGGCGGCTGATCCGGGGTCCTGGGGACCGGGGCTGTTTTGTGATCCTGGAGGGAGCGACGCCCAGCCGCCTGTTGACGGCATTCCCGGAAAAAGCCCCCGTCAAACGCTGCGGCCTGGCCGAGGCGATTGGGGATATCCGGGAGTTCCTGGGTCCGGAAACCGTGACCCACGCCCCTCCCCCCCTTATAACCGGCTGATGGCCGCGACCTTGGAAACCCTGCATCCCCCCTTTCCGGAAACGGGCGAAAGTTATGGTCGCTTCTCGACCGGCATCCTGCCCAGCCATGTGCTGAAGCGGCTGCTCGATCAGGGCCGCGAGATCACCGCGTCCGAGCCATTTGCCCCAGGCCAGATCCAGCCCGCCAGCATCGATCTGCGGCTGGGGCCGGTGGCCTATCGCGTGCGCGCCAGCTTCCTGCCCGGGCCGTCGGCCACGGTGGAAGACAAGTTGCGCACCGTCTTCATGCATGAAGTGGATTTGCGCGAAGGCGCGGTGCTGGAAGCGGGCTGCGTCTATATCGTGCCGCTGCTGGAGCGGGCGGAATTCTCGGCGCGGATTTCCGGCGGCGCCAATCCCAAAAGCTCCACCGGACGCATCGACGTCTTCACCCGCCTGATCACCGATTATGCGCCCTCCTTCGACCGGGTGGAGCCGGGTTATCGCGGCCCGCTTTATGCGGAGATCTGTCCGCAAACCTTCCCGGTGCTGGTGCGCAAGGGATCGCGGCTGAACCAGCTTCGCATCCGCCATGGCTCGCCCAGCTTCAGCGACACCGCGCTGCGGCGGCTGCACGAACAGAGTCCGTTGGTGGACTTGGGTGATGAAAAGGGGGAGCCCAGTATCGATGACGGCTTGGCGCTCTCCATCGATCTGAAAGGCAGCGCCGATGCCGGCAAGAGAATCGGCTTCCGCGCCAAGAAACACACCGGCCTGATCGATGTAGACAAAGTGGGAGCCCTGGACCCGGCGGATTACTGGGAGCCGATCGTGGCCAATGCCCGCGGCGACATGGTGCTGGATCCGGACGAGTTCTACATCCTGGTCTCCAGGGAGCGGGTGGCGATTCCTCCCGACCATGCCGCCGAGATGGTGCCCTTCAATCCTCTGGTGGGCGAGTTCCGTGTTCACTATGCCGGTTTCTTCGATCCCGGCTTTGGCTATGAGCCGGGCAAGCCGCCATCGGCGCGCGGCGTGCTGGAAGTGCGCTCTCGCGAAGTTCCGTTCATCCTGGAGCATGGCCAGATCATCGGCCGGCTGATCTTCGAACGGTTAACCGATCCGCCGCCGGAAGGGTATGGCGAGGGGCTGGGCTCCAACTACCAGCGCCAAGGTTTGAAGCTTTCCAAACACTTTCGCACCTGACGGGCGAAGGCCTGCGAGCCGCTCGTAACAATTGTTGCGAAAAGTCCACATTGTCCGTGCAAAGAACAGAAACACACGGAAAAACAATGCAAAGCCGTTGCGCCATGCCGTGTCTGCGGCACAGTTAGCGCGCTCGCGGACGGACGGTTTGGGGAAACCCCGCGAGTTGTTGGCCTGGGTGGGGACCCGGTCGACTGTCCTGTTTGAAGGGGGCAGTGAGAGGCGGTTACGGCGCTGAAGCAGCCGGCCGCCTCTCGTTTTTTAAGGGGTGAGGCACGACCCGCATAGCGGGTCAAATCGGTGTCGCGCCACGCTGCCGCTAGCGACGGACCGATTTGAGTGCCGAACGCCGCGAGCTTGGGCGAGCGGCCGGGAAAGCGGCCCCAGCACGACAAAGAGCCAGAGCTGTGCATGCTGCTCAAAACACCTAGATTGGTCCTGCGCCCGCAGCAGCAGGCCGATGCCCCCGCCTTGTTCGCAATCCTGAGCGACGCGCGCGCCATGCGTTTTTGGAATCGTTCCACAATTGCCCGCCTCGCCGTGGTGGAAGAATTGGTGCGCGAACAACAGGCCGCCATGGGGGATGGGCTGTGTTGCTACTGGACGCTGACCCAGGATGGCGAGGCGATCGGCAGCGTGGATCTCAGTCTTATCCAGGACGGCTCGGCGGAGCTGGGCTTCCTGCTCAGGCCCGACCGCTGGGGCTTGGGTCTGGCGAGCGAGGCTGTGGCTGCGGTGGTCGGGTACGGCTTCGAGGTGCTTCACCTGACGCGGCTGGCGGCGGCGGTGCAGACGGCCAACGGCCCCGCCGCGCGGGTGCTGGAAAAGAACGGTTTCGTGCGCATCGAATCGCGCCCGGTCCGGCTGGCCGACGGTCAGAGCAGGGACTGCGACTTCTATTTGTGGGTGCCCTTTCCAAGCCCTTCGCTTCCGCAGCACGGTCAAAGAGCTTGAATTGAGCTCATGCTTCGCAAATCCTCCAATGGGGAATGGCCGGTAGAGCCAGGGGGATTATATCCATGATTGATCGCAGAGATTTTCTGGCAACCGCGTCCGCGCTTGCGTTGCTGGGGCCTGCCTCGGCCGAAGCTCAGACCGCACCGCGCAACACCGACTGGCTGCATTACGCCAACGATCTCTCCAGCACCCGCTATTCGCCGCTGGACCAGATCAACGCCTCGAACTTCGACAAATTGGAACTGGCCTGGCGGTTCAGCACCAACGCCTTCGGCCCGCGCCTGGACGCGTACTACCAATCCACGCCGCTGGTGGTGAAAGGGCGCATCTATGTCACCGCCGGTTTCCGCCGCGATGTGGTGTGCCTGGACGCCGGCAGCGGTGAAATCCTCTGGATGCACACCTATGACGAAGGCGAACGGATCGGCTCGCGCGGCGGTCCGGGCCTCGGTGTCGGGTACTGGACCGACGGCACCAGTGAACGCATTGTCTATGTCACCCGCGGCTACAACATGTTCTCGCTGGACGCCAAGACGGGACGGCCCGATCCAAATTTCGGCGACGGCGGCCGCGTCGATCTGCGCCTGAATAACGACCAGGAGATGGATCTCACCAAAGGCGTCATCGGCCTGCACGCGCCGCCCTTTGTGGTGAAGGACACGGTGGTCGTGGGGGCGGCGCCTACGGCGGACTCCAAAGGTTATATCCGCGGCTTCGACATGCGCACCGGCAAGCGCAAGTGGATCTTCCATACCATCCCGCGCAAGGGCGAGTTCGGTTACGAGACCTGGACCACGCCCGGCCAGGCCGAAACCAGCGGCAATATGGGCTCCTGGGCGCCTATGTCGGCCGATCCCGAACTGGGCCTGATTTATGTCGGGGTCGAATCCCCGCAGACGGATTTGCTGGGCGTCAGCCGCACCGGACCCAACCTGTTCGCCGAAAGCCTGGTGGCGCTGGATATCGAGACGGGCACGCGCAAATGGCACTATCAGATGATCCATCACGGCATCTGGGACCGTGACGTTTCCTGCGCCAGCGTAATTTGCGACATTCCGCACAATGGCAAGACCGTCAAAGCCATCGCGCAGCCGACCAAGCAAGGCTTTGTCTATGTGCTGGATCGCACCAACGGCAAACCGGTCTGGCCGATCCCGGAAACCAAAGTCGCCAAAGGCAATGTGCCGGGCGAATGGTATTCGCCGACCCAGCCCATCCCCAGCGCGCCGCCGCCCTTCACCAAACAGGGCATCACGGCAAGCGACCTGATCGACTGGACGCCACAGATCAAGGCGCGAGCCGAAGAGATCGCCAGCCATTATCAGCTCGCCTCCCTTTACGATCCGCCACCCCTGACCAACGACAAACTGTTCGGCGCGCTGTGCGTGCCGGGCCTGCAGGGCGGCATCAACTGGCCGGGTGCGTCCTACGATCCGGAAAACCACATGCTGTATCTGTTTTCCAAGAACCAGCTCGGCATCATTGGCGCGGCAGTAGGCAAAGACGGCAAGGTGGTTCAGTCCGGCGGTCCGCCGCCTCAGGGCAGTGCCGATCCCAATGGCGGTGTTTTTGGCGGCATCGCCAGCCTGAAGGGCGGCTCGTCTCCGTTTCGCGGCCGGCCCGATGGTCTGAACGCCCCCATTGTGCCCGGCCTGGCTTCGATCGAAGGCATTCCATTGCTGAAGCCGCCTTACGGCACTATCGCCGCCATCGATCTCAGCAAAGGCACGATGGCGTGGCAGATCGTGCATGGCGAGACGCCCGATCACATCAAGAACCATCGCCTCCTGAAAGGAGTCACTCTTCCCCGTACCGGCCAGACCGGCATCGTGGGAACCCTGACCACCAAGACACTGGTGATCTGCGGCGATCCCGGCCTGTTCACCGACGAAACGGGGCGCAAGGGCGGCCGCCTGCGCGCCTATGACAAGCGCACCGGCGAACAGAAGGGCGCGGTGTTCATGGACAAGGCACAGACCGGCGCCACCATGACCTACATGCACAATGGCAAGCAGTATCTGGTTTGCGCCCAGGGCAGTTCCTTTGGCGCCGATCTGGTTGCCTATGCCCTGCCGGGCGAAGCGCCGGCCACACCCAGGCCTGAGGAACGGTGACGAACGCTAGCGCTTCAAGCCGAACGCCCAGACATGGCCGGCATGATCCACGGCGAACACTTTGCCCAACGCCACCACCGGCTGGGTGAAATGCACCGTGTTGCCGTCCATGGTCTTGCCGCTGGACCACAATTGCTTGCCGGTTTCCGCATCGAAGGCGAACAGGGTCATGGTGGCGTGAGGTGTCATGATGCGCTCAATCGCGCCCTTATCCGGTGTCCACCCGGCCGGGCGAGCGCCACCCTTGAACATTTCCCTGGGCACCTGCACCGCGCTTTCCGCCGTCTGAAGCGCATAGACAATGCCATTGGCCACCACCGGCGATGACGCCAGGTTGAGATCACGCGAGATCCACCCAGGCTGCAAACTGACCTTGCCCTGATCCTCCACCACCTTCAAAGCCATGACGCTGCCACTGGGCGCATCGCCATTGGTGATGGGAAATTTCGGGCTCGTCTTGCCGGGCGCGCCCCACATCGGCGTATAGACCCAGCGCTCGCCCTTGTCGCTCTGCCAGGTGGCGAGGCTGCCCCACACACCCAAGGCCTGGAAATCCTGGGTGTCGTTGCCCAGCCGGGGCGATTGGTACAAGGACGTCATATGGTCGACGCCGCCAAGGTTGTCTGCGTCCAGCAGATAGACCACCGATTCCTTGGACGCGGTGGCCAGGATGTTGCGCTTGCCGAACGGAAACAGGATCACACCGCCCGAACCGATATCCAGGTCGCGGGCATTCACATAGCGCCAGTTGGTCGGAATGAAACTGTCGTTCAGGCCCCAGCCATGCGGACGGATCGCCAGGATCATGTCGCCATAGACACCGCTGCCGGGATTGTTGGGACCGTCAGCGGTCGAGACATAGGCGCCTTGCGGGCCCCAGGCCACGCCGGACGCTCCCCACGGGCCGGCCGGGCGACCCTTGCCGGTATAGAAGCGCGACAGCGATGGGTGGGCGGGGTTGGAAACATCCATCGCCGCCACCGTGCCCCATTCAACCGGCTGGGCAGCGCTACCGCCACAGCCGCGCGCCGTGGTGGTGTAGACCACATCGTCGATCAGCGCGAGGCTCCAGTTGCGGCTGAAGGGCTGCACCATGTCGGTGGGGGTGATGGCTTCGGCGCCGTCGCCCAGCTTGGCGCCGCGCAGCTTTCCATCGCTGGTGGTGAAATAGATGATGCCCTTGGCCTTATCGATGACCGGCGTGGCCTGCTCGGTATTGGAGCACTGCACGGACATGGGCCTGAGCGGCTTGAGACTATTGTCGAAGTGCTTCTGCCAGACGATGTCGCCGCTACCCGCATCCAGCGCCGTCAGCGTGTCATCCATGCCAATGGTGAAGACCAGATCCTTGGCGCCGCCCGCAGTCGAGACACCGCCTGCGACCACCGGCGCCGTCAGGGTCGAGAGAACCAGCGCCGGCGTGTTGGTGAGGAGCTGCTTGTTCCATAGCGGCTTGAGCTGACCAACCGTCGCTTTGCTGAGCTGTGTCTCGCCGCGATTCCAGCCAGAGCGCTCGCGGTCATAATTATAAGCCAGCCAATCTTGCACCGCGGGGCCCGGCTCGATCAGTTTGAGCACCGGCGGGGGCTCGGGACGTACGGGCGGTGTGGGCGCGAGCTCCTGCGCGGCGGTAGCCAAAGACCCAACCAAAATGAGCGCGGTCGAAGCCGCCAGCTTGCGCGTGATCCTGATCATTTTCTCCCCGGAAGACAGTCAAAATGCCGCCTTGGCCAAAGCGTCCCCTATCCGCGTCCCGGCTGTCAACCAAGGCCGGGCGCGTCTAAGGTGCCCAAAAACAGGGGGAATCATGGGCCTGCCGATCAAGCGAGGCATCGAAAAGATGCCTGGCGGCATGGTGATCGTGCCTTTGACCCTGGGGGCGGTCATCGCCACCTTTGCCCCGGGGACCGCCAATTTCTTCGGCTCATTTACCGGCGCCCTGTTCACCGGCGCCCTGCCCATCCTGGCGGTGTTCTATGTCTGCATGGGCTCCACCATCCCTTTTGAGACCTTGCCCCAGGTCGCGGGCAAAGGCGGGGTGCTGCTGGCCGGCAAGGTCTCCCTGGGCATCATTGCGGCGCTGGTGGTGGGCCATTTCCTGGGCACCGAGCCGGTGAAGACCGGGCTGCTCGCCGGCCTGTCGACCCTGGCGGTGGTGGCGGCCATCAACGACACCAATGGCGGTCTCTATATGGCGCTGATGGGCCGCTACGGCACGCCGCAGGAGATGGGCGCCTATTCCGTGATGTCACTGGAGTCCGGCCCCTTCATCACCATGATGACCCTGGGCGGGGTGTTTGCTTTTCCCTGGCAGACCCTGCTGGGCGCGATCCTGCCTTTGGGAATCGGGATGCTGCTCGGCAATCTGGACCGGGAGATGCGCGATTTCCTGGGGAAAGCTGTGCCGGCCTTGATCCCATTCTTTGCCTTCGCCATCGGCGCCTCACTCAATCTTGCCAATGTGTGGCGGGCGGGACTGCTGGGACTGGCGCTTGGTGTGGTGGTGCTGGTGATTTCCAGCATCGCCATGTTCCTGGCCGACCGCGTCAGCGGCGGCAAAGGTATCGCGGGACTTGCCGCTGCCGCGACAGCGGGCAATGCGGCCGCCGTGCCGGCGCTGGTTGCTGCCGCCAACCCGGCCTATGCCGAGGCTGCGCCATCCGCCACCGTGCTGGTGGCGGCCAGTGTGGTGGTCACCATGCTGACCGTGCCGCTGATCACTGCCTGGTGGGCAAAGAAGATTTCCGTAAACGCGTAAGAGGCGGCATCCCCTTCCTGCGTGTGGCGCATGAAGAGGATGCCAAGATCAGACCAACTAGAACTGCGCGCGGACACCCACCATGTAGAGCGACCCGGAGTCGTAATAGGTGTTGGTCGCATAGGAATATTGTTCGTAGGTGCGCAACTTCGTCTTGGTGAGATTCTGGATGTCGAAGGTCAGATCCGGATCGCCCGGGATATCGCCAAACAGATTGGAGAGCCGGTAGCTGGACGACATGTCCAGCTGGCCATAGGGCGCGGTGATGAAATAGGGACCCGCCGTGCAGCCGGTGCTCTGGGACGCGATGCTGGGCAGGCACAGGCCCATGATGCCGCCGGTATTGCCCGTGGTGTAGTACTTGTCGGTCCAGGTGTAGGAGAAGCGGATCATTGCGCCGTCATGATCGTAATAGGCGGTCGCATTCCAGGTGAGTGGCGCCACACCGCCGGCGATGGCGGGCAAGGCGCCGCTGCTTTTCTGGTCGACAATGGTGACGTTCGCGGTGGTGCCGAAGCCCGGCAAGCCATACTTCTCGAGCAGGAAGTCCAGCGGCTGGGAATAGTCCAGCTCGATACCGTTGACGGTCAGAAGCCCCTGGGCGTTGTTGGATTGGCTCACAATGATCGGCAAGGAGGCGGCGTTGGTGCCGCCGACGCAAGTGCCGCCGTTGAGGGCGGTAACACAATTGGTTTTCTGGTCGAGCGCGGTCTGCTGTTGCGGGCTCAAGGTCGCATAGGTGATGCCGTATTGCGCCAGGAAGGGGAAGGTCTGGGGGAAGCTGGTCGTCACCGTGAAGCCGCTGATGGATTTGCGGAAGACATCGATGCCGATATAGCCCGCGCCGCCGGTATAAAGCTCGGCGCCCAGGTCGATATTGTTGGAGAAATATGGCTTGAGATTGGGATTGCCCTTGGTGGCGTTTTGCACCGCCACGTCGCCAAAATTGACCGTGTCGATCATGCTGTTGACATTGGGGCGCGTCATGGTGCGGGAGAAAGACGCCCGCACCTGGAAGTCGTCGGTCACTTCATAGACGAAGTTGGCCGACGGCAGGAACGCCTGGTAGGTGTGTGACTCGTTGAGGAAAGTATAGGTGACCGGATATTTGGCGCCATCCGGCAGACTGTTGTTGCGTGGGTCCGCATGCGCCACCGGCGAGATGATGTTCTGCAAGGTCTGCACCCAGCGCAGGCCGAAATTGTATTTCAGCTTGCGCGCATCCAGGTTCAGGATACCGCTGGCCATGAAATAAAGCCCGGCAGTGCGCTCTTCCTCCATGCCGGACGTGGAACCGGTGTCGCCGGCGCCCAGCGCAAAGGGATAGGTCACCGTCGAGCCGACCCTCGGCACACCGACCGAGGCGATCGACGCCGCATCGAGCGCCCGATAGTTGGTTGCCGCTTCGATGGCCGCATAATTCATGGTCACAAAGCCGGTCGGTCCAGGGCGCAGATAACTTGCGAGCGACGCGGTGGGAACCAATGAGCCTTGGTAAGCGAAGGCGGGAATGCCGGCGCTGTAACCCTGGCCATAGGCGGGCGTGGCCGCTGCAGCAGCACCAGTTCCAGCAACACCAAAAGACGGATATCCGCCGGGTCCAACGCCCGCGGCATTGGGCGTCGTGGTCGTGAGTCCCTGGCACGGCGGAGCACTGTTGGGCGGCGGCAGGAAGACGGTGGGATTGTCGCCGCAAACCGCCGACTGATACTGGGCGTCGGGATTGATGCCGATCACCTGGCGGAAGGCATCGTCATAGGCGAAGCCGACTTTCACGGCGAACTCGTCGCCGCCATATTTCGCATCCAGATGCGCGCCGTTGGTCTTGGTGATGTGCCGCTCGTCCTGCATCCGGACCAGGCCGTTGTTCCACTGGTAATTGGCCGGGTTGTTGGTGTCGATATTCGACGTCGTCAAGGCGTGAGGAGATGCCAGGGTATAGGTCGAGACCGGACCACCGGCGGGCGGCGTCGGCCCCGGAATAGTGGCGTTTTGCGACGGCGGGGCCGTCACCACATAGAAAGTCGGGGCATCGCGGAAGAAATTGCTGCGGCTGGCATTGAGCTGGAAATCGACATGGAGCAGGTCGGTGGCTTGCCACGACATGCCCGGATTGAGGCTGTAGAAGTTGCCATGTTCGACATAAGGACGGGCCTCGACGCCATAGATGCCGCCCAGGATGGTGCCACTGGTGATGAAGCTGTTGGCGTCGACCGACAAGCCTACCGGAACGATCGGAACGGAAGCGGCGCCGGCACGGATGCCCAGCGTGCTGTCGGTGCGATTCAAATTGTTGTCGGTGATGCCGCCGATCAGATCCATATAGAATTGCAGGTCTTCGGTGGGACGGTATTCGACGCTGAACACCCCATTGAAACGGTCGCGATAGCCCTCTTCAAACATGGGACGGGGGAATTTCGGCAGCAGCGCGTTGCTGAATTGCGCCGTGGTCAGGCCGGGATTCTGCCGCGTGATGAAGGCCGCATCGATCGGCTGACCGGCAGTGATCTGGCCGCCCGGGCCCGCAAAGCTGACGCCGGCCGGAACGGTCGGCGCAAGTGCTGCGTTCGGATTTGGTGTACCCAGCGTGTAGCTGTTGCCGCCCAGGTTATCGCAGGTGTTGCCGGCGCCGCATGACGCGGCATTCAAGGCCGCGGAATTGACATAGCCGCCATTGCCGGTTTCCCAGCCCTGGGTGAAGATCTTGCTGTGCACGGCGCTTAATCCCAACAGCACGCCGAACGGACCGATGGTGTCGCTGGCGATCAGGGTTCCCTTTTCACCCATGCCGCTGGCGCGCGAATAATCGGTGCCCTGGAACGAGCCGGTCACGTGCAGGCCGGGATTGTCGAAGGGCCGCGCACTGCGCATGTTCACGGTGCCGGCAGCGCCGCCTTCAAGCTGGTCGGCTTCCGGGCTCTTGCTCACCGTCAATTGGGTGAACAATTCCACCGGGAACATGTTGAGGTCGACTTCGCGGTTGTTGTTCTGCTGATCGATCGGGCCGGTAGAGGCCACCGCGATCTGGGCATTGTTCAACAGGATCTTGGTGAAATTGGTGCCCAGGCCGCGGATGGAGACGTTCACGCCCTCGCCGGTGCTGTCGCGCAGGATGGTGACACCGGGAATGCGGTTCAGCGATTCCGCGATATTGCTGTCGGGAAACTTGCCGATGTCCTGGGCGAAAACGGAATCGGTGAAGCTGAGCGCCGCGCGCTTGGCATTGATGGCGCTTTCCAAGGAGGCTTGATAGCCCGTCGCCGTGACGCTTTCCACGCCGGCCTCTTGCGCTAGCGCAGCGGATGACAACAGGGCCGTGCTCGCGGCCAGCATGCTTGTGCCGAGCAGAATGGACTTGATGTGAAGAGACCTGGTGTGCGCCCTCATATCGTTTACCCCCTCAGGTAAGACTTTCGTCGCTATCCACGAAAACGGTGCGATCGATTTGTCTTAGAAATCTAGGAGCGGCGCGAAACGATATCCAAGTCAAAGGGCCTATTGAGCAATGCTGTCCGCGTATAGATGAAAACAGGCTAATGAAGAAACTTTCATCAACATGCGGTGACTGACGGTTCGATGTATCGCCTCACCGATATAATGAAAAAAAATTTAGCGCACGAAATGTCAGAGCGCTTCGATCGTCTGTATTCAGTTGGGGATCGCGTCGAAAGCGATTGTTGTTCTCGTAGCGGCTGCGCGAAACGGAATCGTTCCGTGCCACATATAAGAAGGGAAGAGAACAAGCCGGCCCGGCACAGGTTGAATCGCGCGACGCACAGTATCGCGCATGGAGGCCGTGAAGGACGGCTCTCCAAACTTGATCCAGCCCTGCTTGGCCGATGGATCAAGCGTAACGTCGGGCACCGCCACATAATAACAGGAGCTGATCCAGCCTTTGGGATGGACATGATTGGCGTGAAAACCGCTGTCATGAAGCCGCGATGACCAGGAACCGGCAAAGGCAAATCCGCGACCGCGGCGGCCGGTCAGCGGATGGCTCTCATCTCCGCGCGGCATCCGGGCAATATAGGCGGCGACCGCCTCTTCCATGCGTTGGCGCAGAGCCCTGAGCAGGACATTGCCGCCACTGAGCAAGGATGGTGCGGTCTGCGTTCCATGACGGAGCGTTTGATCGACATGCTCGCGCAGATCGGTATGCATGGTATCGAGATGGGCGTTCAGGGCCGCATTGAATTCCGCCATGGTGGAAAAGCCCTGCGGAGCTTCCAGATCGAAGATCTGGATGTGCTGCTCGTAGTCGGCCAGGCGTTCGGCGCGCGGATCGCCGTTGGCCCGCAGCGCCAGCTCATGCACCGCCAGCGCGGCCTGATCCAGCGGCAAGCGAGGCACCGCCTCTTCGGTGAGGCGCAGGGCGCGCCTGGCTTCGCCGGTCTGCAGCAGAACGCAGGCCAGCCGGACCCTGGTCACGAAGTCATCCGGCTGCAACCCTATGGATTTTTCGTAGGCGGCGATCGCCGCATCGGGCTGGCCGAGGCCCGCATAGGCCGCAGCCAGACCGTTTTGCGGCCCCGCACTCTCAGATGCAATCGCTGCGGCTTGCGAGAAACAATCGCGCGCTTCCTCAAAACGCTCTGCGTCGATTAGAAGTGCGGCTTTCTGCATCAACAAAGCGCCGCGCGCGCCCGTCTGGGACGCTGGCACGCGCCGGGCCGCTTCCTCATAAGACGAAAGAAATTCGCCGGTCCGGCCCATGCGGTACAGCAGAGCATTAAGCTCCCGATGCGCCTCTTCATCGGTTGCATCCAGCGCGACGGCACGGCGCCAGGCCTCGATAGCCTCCTCCGCCCCGCCCTGCAGATCCAGCGACAGGCCGAGGTTTCGCGCGATCTTGGCCTGCCAGGCCGCCGGCCTTGCGGTGTCCTGCGCCGCGGCCCGCAACAGCGGTTCGGCCTCTGCCGGGCGGCACGTTTTGTTGAGCAGAACGCTCAAGCCGAGAAGCGCCACCTGGGATGCGGGCTGAAGCCGCAAAGCAGAACGGTAATTCTTCTCGGCGCCAGCGAGGTCGCCAACGGTGAATTGCACCTGCGCGAGTATGACAAGTGCGTCGAAATGATCAGGCAGGGCCGCCACCTGGAGCAAGTCGATCGCCTCCTGATAGCGACCCGCTTCCGCCAGAATTCTGCCCAGATGGACTTGCACATGCGGCTGCCTTGGGCGCGCGGCGAGAGATTGGCGAAAAAGCTGCTCCGCCTCCGCAAGCCTGCCCTGATTTTCGCGGACCAGGCCCAGAAGCTGCAGCCCATCCGGCTCGCCGGGATGCGCAGCGAGAAGCTGGATTAGCAGATTCTCCGCCTGCGGCCATAGGCGGCGGCGGACCAACTCCGCAGCCTGCAGGATGGACGCCGCAAGGAAATCCGCCGGGCCTCGCTTCATGGCGCCAGTATATCGGCTAGCTTTTCGGAGTGAGAAGCGGCGCGTGCAACGCGCGAGCAGGTCCAGTGGACCTGCGAGAGCGACGAACGCCGCGAGCTTGGGCGAGCGGCCGCGGACACCTCAGGCTTTTGGTACTACGTCGAATGCAATCGTCGTTCGCACCGCGTCGTCCTCGAAGGGAATGGTGCCGTGCCACATATAGGACGGGAACAGCACCAGCCGTCCCGGCACGGGCTGGATGGCGCGCTTGATGGGATGGGATAGCGCCAGATCGGCCGCCGGTTCGCCGAATTTGATCCATCCCTGGCGGCTTTTCGCATCCTCCGTCACCTTCGGCACGCCGGCATAGTAACAAGAGCTGATCCATCCCGCCGGATGGACATGGTTCACATGAAAACCGCAATTGGTCAGCCGTGACGACCAGGACCCGGCATAGTCAAACCTGGCGGCGCGCCGCGATACCAAGGGATGATCCTCAAGCCCCTGCATGACACGAATGTAATCTTCCAGCGCCTGGGCGATGCGCCGTTCCAAGCGGTCCACCAGATCATGCCCGGCATGAAACAAGTGATCGGGCGTCTGGGTGCCACCGCGCAGCGACTGGTCGATATGCTCGCGCGTCTTGGGATGCATCCGGTCGAGCGTGGCGCAGAGCTCGGCGTTGAAATCCTCCATCCGCGAGAAACCCTCCGGCGGATCCAGATCGAAGATGCGCACATGCCGGTCATAGCCGTTAAGCGCGTCCTCGCGCGCGTCCTGCATCATGCGCCAGGCAAGGGACAGGTTTGCCAGGCAGAGCTGGTCGTAAGGCGCGCGCGCCAAGGCACGGCGGCAGAAGCTTTCCGCCTTTTGCGGATCGCCGGCCAGGAGGGCGGATTCCGCGGCGCGCACCAGCAGGGCCGCATCCTCTTTTTGCTGCAGCACAGGTTCGAGCAATGCCAGAGCATCTGACGGCTGCTTCATCAGGTTGAGCGCGTTGGCCGCGCCCAGCAGGGCGGCCTTGTCGCCCGCATCGCGCCCCAGCAATTCCCGATAGATGCCGAGGCTTTCGGCCCCGCGCTTTTCCTGGGACAGCAGGGACGCTTTGCCCAGCAGCAAGGAACGGCTGGCGGGCGCCTTGTCATAGGATTTCAGATAGGCGTCGCGCCGATTGAGACGATAAAGCAGCTCGTTGGTGCGATGGTGTAACTCCACATCGCCCGGATTGGCCGCCAGCGCCGCTTGATAGACCGCCAACGCTTCGTCATGGCGTCCCAGATTTTGCAAAGCTTCGGCGCGGTGGATGGCAAGACCTGGTTGGCCGGGATGGAGCGCCAGCGCCTGGTCATACTGTTCCAGCGCCTCCTGGTCTTTACGCTGGCGCCGAAGGGCCAATCCGAGATTGGTATGGAAAGCCGCTTTCAGCGCTCCCGGCGGCGCCAGACTGAGGCCTTCCCGCAAGACCTGTTCCGCCGCGCCGGGCTGCTTGGCATCGATCAGCACACCGCCCAGCGCCAGCCGGGCCGGCACATGATCCGGCGCACGCGCCAGAAGCTCTTTCAGCACGCCTTGTGCTTTTTCCAGCTCATCCAGGCGATGAAGCGCCGCGGCCAACTCATAACGGGCATCGGCAGAAGCGGGATCGAGATGAATCGTCGCCTGATAAGCCTCGACAGCTTCCAGATCACGGCCCAGCGCCGCCAGAGCCTCGCCATGGCCGAAAGCCGGCCGCGCCTGGAGCGGCGCCAGGCGGCGGGCCAGCGCAAAAGCCTCCGCCGCTTCTGCAGGGCGTGACAGCTTCAGCCGCGCTACGCCAAGCAGATAGATGGCTTGCGGGTCGGTGTCCCCTGCCCCGGCCAGGAATGCGGCCAGTACCCGTTCTGCTCCTGCAAAATCCGATCGTTGCAGAAGCTGAAGCGCTTCAGCGACGCTCACGACTTGGGATAATCCCTCCACAGCCATTCCAGCGCCGCGGGCAGGGTCTGGCGCACCACGCGGTTGTCGACATGGCGCGCATCCATGGCGAAGACATAGCGATAGTCATAGCCCTTCTTCTTGAGCACATCCGCCATCCGGTTGTTGGCCAAAGGCCAATTGTGCCAGGTATTTTCCGGATCGTCGAAATGCAGGTCCTTTTCGCCCACTTCCATCCAGATGCGGATGGGTTTCTTGGCGGTCTTGGGGATCATGGTGGCGTGATATTCCCACCCGCCACGCGGCGTCTTGGGATCCTGGGGCGAGGCCTGGTTCACAAAGGTGCCGGAATAGGAAAGCACCTTGTGATAGCGCTCGGGATGGAACCAGGCCATGGTCCAGGCGCAGATCGCGCCCGACGAGCCGCCCATGGCGGCGCGGCCTTCCGGATCATTGGTGAAAGTGACGCCGTAATTCTTCGACACGGCGGGCAGCAATTCCTGCTCCACCCAGTTGGAATAACGGTCCGACAGGGTGTCGTATTCCAGCCCGCGCTCGGAGCCTTGCGCATCGCTGCCGCCGGAATCCGGCGCGATGATGATCATCGCGGGCACGCGCTTGGCGGCGATCATATTGTCCAGCACCGGCGCCATGCGGTTGATGTAGGAATGACCGTCCTGCACCACCATGAAGGGCGCATTGGGCTTCACCTGTTTGGGGATATAGACATAGACATGCCGCTCATAGCGGCCGGGCTTGGAGAGCTGCTCGGCGGGAAACGGCAGCCTGTTGCCATAGGGATCGCGCTTGTTGGCCAGATCGCCTTCGACGCGCACGATACCAGGATAGACCTTGCTGTCCTCGGAATAGAGGATGAATTCGCGCACCTCGCCCTGCGGCACCGACGGATCGATCTTGTATTCCGGCGCATCGGCATAGTCGGGCTTGATGATGCTGGTCTGCGCATCCGCCGCAGGGGCCGGCGTTGGAAATTTCGGCAGCGACGGATCGGGCGCGGGTTGGGCAAAGGCGGGCAGCACCGCCAGGAATGCACCGGCCAGAAGCGAGAATGCCAGCTTGCGATTTTTCATCTTTGGTTCCCCGTCAATGGTTGGTCTAGGTCATGCCCCTCCTCCCCTTCATGCGCGTAAGCGCATGGGAAGGGGAGGTGGCCGTAGCATCGTTTACGATGCGTAGGCCGGAGGGGTTACTTAGGAAAGTCCCGCCACAGCCATTCCAGCGCGGCGGGCAAGGTCTGCATCACCACCCGGTTGTCGACATGGCCGGCGCCCATCGCAAAGACATAGCGATAGTCATAGCCCTTTTTCTTAAGCACATCCGCCATGCGGTTGTTGGCCAGCGGCCAGTTGTGCCAGGTGTCTTCCGGATTGTCGAAACGATTGTCCTTTTCGCCCACTTCCATCCAGATGCGGATGGGTTTCTTGGCCGCCTTGGGCACCAGCGTGGCGTGATACTCCCAGGCGCCGCGCGGCGTCTTGGGATCAGGCGGCCAGGCCTGATTCACAAAAGTGCCAGAATAGCTCAGCACCTTGTGATAGCGCTCAGGATGATACCAGGCCATCGTCCAGGCCGCGGCGGCGCCCGATGAGCCGCCCATGGTGGCGCGGCCTTCCGGATCGGTCGTGAAGGTGATGCCGTAATTCTTCGACACGGCGGGCAGCAATTCCTGTTCGACCCAGTTGGAATAGCGGTCCGACACGGTGTCATATTCCAGCCCGCGCTCGGAGCCCTGGGCATCGCTGCCGCCGGAATCCGCCAGGATCAGCACCATGGGCGGCAGCCGCTTGGCTGCGATCATATTGTCCATGATGTTGACCATCCGCTTCACATAGGAACGCCCGTCCTGCACCACCATGAAGGGCGCCGGCGTGCCTTGCGCGAGCTGCTTGGGGATATAGACATAGACATGGCGCTCATAGCGGCCCGGTGCGGAAAGGCCCTCGGCGGGCGCGACGTAATTGCCGCGCGCATCGCGCTCCATGTTCCGGACGCGCACGATACCGGGATAGATCTTGCTTTCCTCGGAATAGAGGATGAACTCGCGCACATCGCCTTGCGGCACCGCCGGATTGGCCACCGACTCCGGCGCATTGGCGTAATCCGGCCCGATGACGCTGTTCTCGGCGGTCACCGCGGGCGGCGGGGTGGGGAATTTCTTCTGGGCGGTATCCTGCGCGACAGCGGGCAGTGCAGCCAACATCGCGACGGAAGCAAACAGTGCGGCCTTACGCATCCCCTCTCCTTATATTTTTATGACGCGGTTGCCGGAATAACCGATTTTGCCGCTTCCGCCAAAAGCGCCGGGACGGTGTGAGAAATATCCAGAATCACCGCATGTTCGTCGGCTGTGGGTTTTTCCAGGGTGGCGAACTGGCTGTCCAGCAGCGCCGGCGGCATGAAGTGGCCCTTGCGCTGCTTCATGCGATTGCTGATCAGTTCGCGCGAGCCGTCCAGCAGGACGAACTGCACTATGCCATGCACCTTTTTGCGCAGGCAGTCGCGATAGGCATGCTTGAGGGCGGAACAGGACACCACCACGCCATGGCCGGTGACACGCTCGACCTCCATCCGCTCGCCGATCGCCTCAAGCCAGGGCCAGCGATCGTCATCGGTCAGGGGGATGCCGCTGGCCATTTTTTTCACATTGGCGGCCGGGTGCAGCGAGTCGCCTTCGACAAAAGGCACGCCCAATGTTTCGGCGAGGCCGCTGGCGATGGTGGTCTTGCCCGATCCGGCCACACCCATCACCACAATCAATGGCTTTTCTGAAGTCTGTGTCATGTGCGATGCAAACGCCGCCTGACCGGCGGCCACTCCCTATCCCTCTACCCGGCACTGTTTTTCTGTGCGCGCCGGATACTATAATGTGGGACGCTCAAAGCCACAG
>Ga0310811_10001833_pt1 | contig 26403 bp, 32 predicted proteins | sample YCmetagenome_FD_207642 | JGI IMG/M metagenome (GOLD analysis project Ga0310811, IMG submission 207642) | Soil microbial communities from experimental microcosm in Duke University, North Carolina, United States - YC | ecosystem: Engineered > Artificial ecosystem > Soil microcosm > Unclassified ... | reverse complement strand
CGCTCTCCGCCCTATCCAGCTTGTAGAGCGCGTCTCTCACCTCGTAGCTATCGACGAAAGCACCGTTTTCCAACTGCCGCCAGCGGGGTGCATCGGGGATTGCATAGCGATCGGAAAGCCAGGACGCTAGGATCGCTCGTTTCTGTTCAACATCCAGCGCGAAATCGTTCAGAACGTCGCTTGGGCGAGCCCACCAGGGCTCACCGGCAAGAGACGCGGGCGCGGATGTTTCTGACGTGATTGATGATGTGTTGCTCATCTGCATGTCTCGGCAACCAAAACCTCCCGGCCGGAGCCGGGAGGCAGTGACCACGGTTGGCTTAGAAATGGCTCAGGCGACCTTCGCGGTCCGGTCCTGGGCACCCTCCATGAGCTTCGGCTGATTATTCTGCGCCGAAATCACGGCAGCAGCTCGGCCGCTGAGCTCGATCCGGCGCGGCTTCAGTTCCTCCGGAACCTCGCGCACCAGTTCTATCGCGAGCAGTCCGTCCTGCAAATTCGCCGATGCGACCTTCACATGATCGGCGAGGCTGAAGGTCTGCCGGAAGTTCCAGAATGCCAAGCCCTGGTGCAGAATTTCAGAGTTGCCTTGCTCTGTCGTCTTCTGCCCCGCAACGGTCAGCGTATTGCCTTGCTGCGTCACCTCGACATCATCGGGGCCGAATCCCGCGACCGCCATCCGGATACGGTAATTGGCGTCGCCGCTCTTCTCGATGTTGTAGGGCGGCCAGTCGGGCCGGGCCGTCTCATCCATCAGGTCGAATAGTCGGTCAAAACCAACCGTCGAGCGAAACAAGGGTGCAAAATTCAACGTTCTCATCACCACATCCTCCTTGAGCAACGTGGGCACGAAATCGCCTATCTGACTGATATGTCGAGCCATTTGGCCTCGACACTCGCCCATCTAGGTGACGAGATTATCGGCATCAAGAGGGCTGCCAAAAAAATTTTGCTTTGACGATCACCCGGTTGCACAAGGTGGCGGAGCCTCGACCGGCATCGGCTGGGACTCTGCCCCTGCCCGGCTAAAGCACCCTTTTTTGGCTCTAGTGCGACTAGTCAATGTGTGCATGAAGCTTCCTGCTGCAGCATTCTATGGTCAGCTTCCGAGCACCGCCTCCCAGACTGCGGGCGCAGTTCGGCCTTGAAGACCGAGATGTCCCAGCGCGAACTGTCCCTTGCGAATGCGATGCACCAGCTCACTGTCCGCGATCGTGATTGGTGTGGTCCTGAACCGCCCGAAGCCGAGCATCACGGCGACCCGCTGCTTCACGCTTCGATGGTCCTGCTCAATCAGAATTTTCAGGTGTTTCTACGAACGCACCTCCGTATCCGGCGGCAGCACGCCATCGGCCTTAAGTTCGCGCACCGCACGGTGAGAGGCGGCTTAGCCATCCAGCGTGATCGTCTTCGGCGCGCAGCCGTCGTCCTTGATCGCCTTGCGGAAGAACGCCTTGGCAGCGCCACCATCGCGACGAGTGCTCAGTCTGAAGTCGACCGCCCTGCCCGCCCGGTCAACGGCGCGGTAGAGGTAGCACCACTTGCATCGGATTTTGGCGCAGGTCTCGTCGACACGCCAAGTTGGACCGACCGCCGAGCCGAACCGTGTCCACCGCTTCTCGAGGCCGGGCTTGTATCGCTCTAACCAGCGCATGATGGTCTGTGAGCCACGGAAAGGCCGCGCTCGTCATCTCTAGCTAGTCGCGCAGGCTTAGCTTGAACCGCAAATATCAACGCACGCAGAGCATGGTCACTTCCTGGTCGAAGTGACGACCAACGAACAGTTCCTCCGCGCTCTTCGGCCTGGCCATTGGACAACTCTCCATCGGTCAACCAGCAGCGCAGCTGATCAAGGAGCGCCAATTTGCACCAGAGCCGACGAAGATCCCCTTTTAAGGAACGACAACATCAGAAATCCTCGGTAGAACCGGTTATCAACCGAGTGCTCCGGCGATAGGTAACATAAGCCCATAACCAGTTGACCGCGACAGCCACGCGGTTACGACCGCCTCCCAAAAAAAGGATATGGGCAAGGCCCCAAAACCACCAGGCGGGCGCACCCCAAAGTCGGAGTGACCGCAACTCAGCCACAGCTGAGAGGCGCCCTATCGTGGCAAGGTTCCCGTAATGCTTGTATTGGAAGGGCGATCGAGGCGTCCGGTCCGAGATCATGGCTCTGATGACATGAGCGACGTAATGTCCCTGCTGTTTGGCGGCAGGCGCCAGCCCTGGCACCGCTTTGCCTGCCCAGCCATCGGAGGCAGCAGTGTCGCCGATGGCAAAGATTCCGGGACAGTTCGCGACAGAGAGGTCAGGACCAACGATAATCCGTCCCGCCCGGTCGCCGGTCTGTCCCAACCATCTGGCTGCAGGGAGGCGGCGACGCCGGCCGCCCAGAAAGTCGTCCGAGCTGCAATCCGAACATCATTGACTTGGACACCCCCAACGTCAATCGATGTAACCTTCGCGCTCGTGATCACCTCAACACCAAGCGCACTGAGTGCTCGCGCGGCCTGCTCGGATGATTTCGCGGAAAACGTCGGCAGCACTCGAGGTGCGGATTGGACGAGCAGCACCCGCGCCTGGGAGGGATCGATACGGCGATACTCCATATCCATCCCTGTCTTTGCCAGTTCCGCTAAGGCTCCCGCCAACTCGACCCCGGTGGGACCACCGCCCACAACGACGAAGGTGAGCCAGGCATTCTGCTTCTCGGGATCCGCTTCGCTTTCCGCGTGTTCGAAGGCACGCAGCAACCTCGCCCGCATGGAGATCGCCTCCTCAAGGCTCTTCAAGCCTGGCGCCAAGCGAGACCATTCATCACGCCCAAAATAACTGTGCTCAGCCCCAGTCGCGAGCACTAGGAAGTCGAAGGGGATACGCTCATTCCCAAGAAGCACATGTTTGGCTGAAACGTCTACGCCAGTCACGGTCGCGAGACGGACGGACACATTCTGCTGGCCGCGCATGACACTCCTAATCGGAACCGCTATGTCAGCCGGAGAAAGGGCAGCGGTCGCCACCTGATAGAGGAGCGGCTGAAACAGATGATGGTTGCGCCGATCGATCAATGTGATCCGGCAGTTCGTTCTGCTGAGGGACCTAACGGTCGAAATTCCGCCGAACCCTCCCCCAACCACGACGATCCGGGGAGAGCCTTCCGTCACGCACTCCTGGCTGCTGTTCAGAATGCCAGTCGCCTGAACTATGACCCAGTCAAGGGACAGCTTACCCGGGCCACGGCAGACGACGAGCAGCAGAAGTAGTCCGACGGACATGACGCTCTGCGTCGGCCCAAAAAAGAGCATTCGGGGCCAAATGACCCACAGCACCACCGCGATCGGCCGCGTAGACAGGCCCAGAACGAGGCACCAGCCCAAGAGGATCAGCCACCAGGGGGCCGTCAGAAGATCACCGGTGATCGGCTGCGCCCATAGGGCGGCCCCTGAACCAGCGGCGAGGAACACCGCTAGGTAGAGGCGCGTAGCAAACGGCAGTCCCTCTTTGGTTAACCGCTCGATACGCCCATAGAGCTGCCCGACAACCCTCACCAGCGAAAATGGAACTCGCCGCAGGCCAACGCGCAGCAGGTAGTCGATCGAGAGCGGACCAGCCCCCTGCGCCAGTAGCCACAAAAGCAGGAAGCCGCGGGGACCTGCCCACTCGTGCTCAACGCCGGGTTGACCAAGCCCGAGCAGAAGAAGAAGCGCTGTGGGCCGTGTGAGGAGACCCATCACCAGCAACAGGGGTAGAAAACCCTGTAGCATTGTGCTGAGGGCGGGCGGCGCACGGGAGAACCCTTCGGCCTGCATCATCGCCATCAGCCCATGTACGAAGGCTGCCTGCGCCAGCCATAGACGGGTGGCGAGGATTGCGGCTGCATAGGCAATCTGTCCTGCACCGGATAGCCAGCCATGGATAGCGGCCAAAGCCTTCCTCAAGGCCGAAACATCATTTTGAAATCGACAACCTCGCCGGATGATAGCGTTTGCTTCTGTCACCTGATCGTTTGGAACTTCGCGATGGGAGGGCTCGTTCATGGTTCAGGACGCGAACGCGAGAGCGCGTGCCACTCGGCCGTCATACCGGATCCCCGGAATGAGACGCTTGGCAAACAAATTGTCGATCCCCAGGCTTCGACCGGCATGGGTCGTGGCGAACATACCATGCGTGCAGATAATGCCGACATAGGTCCAGGGCCACTCCGTGGGGTCGTTGTAGAGGCCAATCAATAGGTTGAGCGTGAAAAGTGCGGCAAGGACGCCGGAAAGGCGCACCATGAAGCCGAGCATCAGGGAAGCAGTAAAGAAAATTTCTAGGAGGTAGATCACCGGCTGGATCAAAGCGATATGATCCAAGAATATCTGCATTACACCGGCGTGTAGGGAGAAGGAGCTATATTTGACCGATGCACCGAGCCAATAGTGGAATCCTGGCGACACCGGCAAGGGAAGTTTCCACAATGTGCCGAGATACCACATCCCAGCCGCCACGGTCCGCATGAAATAGATGCTGACATGGTTAATCGTCCGCTGACTGGAATCACGTTGCCAGTTTAGGAAGACGACGTAGAAGCTTCCGAGAAGAATTGCCCAATAGAGCAGTACGGTGAACCATCGCAGATCTCCTAGAGACAATTGGTCGGGAATGCTTCCGGTCAGAAACTGAAAAAAGGTGTGAATGGGATTGTCGCGCACGACGTTTACCTCTCGGATTGAAACAGGCTCCTATCCCTATCTTCGTTGTGTCGGCCCAAACAGTTACGGCGCGACCGCCGACGCTTGGAGTTCTCATCGGCCCCCATGATTCGGAAATATCAGCTGAGGTCCCCGTAACCTCCTCCGAGATCGAGCCGTAATAGCAGAGGGGATTGAGTTCTGCGCCCCCAACGCTCAGACAAGTGACATGCCCGGCCAGAGGGGGAACCAAGGCCGATACCTTTTTGTTGCGTTTTCAGTGTATTTATCAACGCGCTCTGTTCTTCCAGTCTCTCGGCGCAGGTCCGGGCATCCCGCGCTGTAACGCCGGTTGCTGGCATGCGCAGTCGTCACCTGTCCGGGTCGCAACAGAAGTTCTTGATCTTTGTAAAAAAGGAAAAGTTTCATGGTTAATCTAGTTGCGCAGCGGCTATGGGCTGCGGCTCGATTGAGGGGCGGCTCAATCGCGCCTGATGACGTCTCCGAATGCGATATTGCTCATGGAAGGGCGGAGGGCTGGCTCACCTGCCCGGGCATTGGCCGTTTTCAAGCTACGGACAAGCTAAGACAGGCCGCACTTTCGACGATGGGCGATGATGGAGAGGATCTCTCTATCTTGCTAAGCTGATACTTTGCTATCCGATTTCGCCGAGCACGAGAACGGAGAAGTTTAGCAGGCAGTTGTCGTTGCCTTCGTCTGATGCGGATTGCCGTTGTCACCAGTTGAGGCTCGTCTAGACGCGGTCGTGCGGACGACTCTGTAACCTTCTGCCTGGACGAACGTAATACGTGACTATGGTCAGTCGATGCGCTTGGCGCGCGTGGACTAGTCAAGTTCCCGGCGAGACCAGGAGAGGACCCGAATATGCATCGGCGGAGTTTAACGGTGGTGATGCATTAACGTCGACGCACGTCGTAACACGCGACGCGTGTCGCTCAATGCTCAGAAAACTATTAATTTCAAACGGCTATTCACCCTGTCTGTGCGTAGAACCAAAACTAGTAAAGCTGGCTCGGACAGAGGCGGATCTGCACACGCCAAAAGTGGCTTCATCGACGCACGCGATCACGGTGCGATCGAAGATTTTTGGTCGATCCGACCGGCATGCGCGATCTAGTTCGGATTCCGGGCCGTACTCAACTTAAACACGAACGTCAAAAGAGTGAGGACAAACGATGAGATACACCACAATGACTCTGACTACTATCGTCGCCCTAGTGGCGATTGTCATGTTGAGCGGGTGTCAGTCCCTGAGTGATTCCAGTTCCGTGAGCACTTATGGGATAACCCGGGGCGCACCGGGCTCCTTCTATGCTGAAGGGCGCGGTTGAAATCGATGAACCGGGACACTGTTTCAGAGCTGCCGCTGTAGGTGATTAGCCGGGGATTTTGGAGCGAGCCACCTTTTTCAGACGTAGGGCTCGATGCTCCATTGCTGACAGATGAGGTCGCAGGATGCCCGCCTCCTCAAGGTCTTCACTCGCCGTGCGCAGTGTAGGGTGCTATTTCGCGGTCACTGCGGAGGCTTGTCAGCAAGAATGGCTTCTGGCTTGGCACTAGCCGGTTCAGTGAGATCTTGAGCAGCGCCGTAGTCAGACGCTTCGATGGCCGTCAGGACCAAGCCGAGAGGGTGTCCCCGCCCGTTTTGCACCAGCCTCGTTTCTCCAGGTCCGCTAGGTACGGCCCTCATCGTCCTGCCCAACGGGGAATCGGATCCCCATAGCCGCAACCGAACCCACAACGTTCGGCAGCACATGCCCAAGGCCGAATTCCGGCGCGTGGATGCCGACCATCTCGAAAGCCTCTGGTCCATACGCCGAACGAAGCGGGCACCTCCCAGGTGAACGGGATTACGGCCCTTCTCGAGAGATCCATGATGCTGCGCTCCTCTGCCAGGCGAGCCCGCCGGCGACGGCACGCGCCGCCGGAGGGTGAGAGATTACGCTGCTTCGCTGGTCCGCACGACGGGAAAGTCGATCTCAGTGCCGGCGACGATGTTAAGCAAGTTGGTAAAAATGTTCTCAGCTACCACCGCGATGATTTCCACGATCTGGGCATCGGTGAAGCCGGCCGCTTTGACCGTCTGCACGTCGGCATCGCCGACCTTGCCGCGTTCTTCGTTAATCTTGAGGGCAAACACGACGGCAGCATTGGCCCGCGGATCGCCCGAGGCGCCTTTTCGGGCCAAACTGATTTCACCGGTATCGATCTTGGCGAGATTCAGAGCGATATAACTGTGTGCCGAAAGGCAGTAATCACAACCATTGCTCTGCGCGATGGCGATGGCGATGCGCTCGCGGGTTTTGAGGTCGAGCGCCTTGCCCAAGGCGGCATTCAGGCCAAGGAGGCCCTGCAAGACGGCCGGGCTGAGCGAGAGGACGCGAAAGCTGTTGGGGATGACGCCGAGCTGCTTCTGCACAGCCTCCAACATGGACTGCGAAGCGGCGGGAGCTGTTTCAGGCGTGGGAACGGTAATGCGCGACATGGGTCTTTCCGTGATTGAACCGCCACTTGCGGTATTGCTGAAAATTAGATTTTCGGAGTTGAGGCGATAATCCCTTATGTTGGCTAGTCTTTATTACTGCCCTAGCAACAAGGCGGGACTTGCCGTTACATCGCCAATTCGGTTCGCTTGATATTGGCAATGGGAGCGAGGATCGCCGGATCAAACTCGTTAAGAGTGCGGCGATCGGACAAGCGTTGCGGCAGATCGGGATTGGCCAGTGCCCCGCGGGCGATAGTGACGATGTCGGCCCCATTGTCGAGCGCAGCTACGGCTTGCGCAATATTGTGCAGACCTCCATTGGCAAGGATCGCGGCCCTGGGGGCGTAGCGCTTGGCGAGCTGCATTAAGGATGGCCCGCCCTGCGTGAATGCCGGCTGCCAGGCAGCATATTCGGTCACATGGATGAAGTCGGCGCCGGCTTCGCCCAAGCTGCCGAATATGATTTCGGCGTCGCGCTCGGCCGCGACCCATTTGTGCTGGTAGTCATTCACCTTCCCTTGCGAGATGCGCACACCCACCGGCACCTCCGCGCCGACTTTCGCGCGCACGGCTTTAAGAGTTTCGAGGATCAATCGCACTCGGTTTGGCGTATCGCCGCCCCACCGGTCGACTCTGGTGTTAGTGTAGTCTGTTAAAAACTGGTCAAGAAGATAACCATTAGCGCCGTGGATTTCGATGGCGTTGAACTTAGCAACTGTGATGGCGCGCTTCGCCGATTCAGCAAAGCCGTCTATTACGTCGGCAATCTGCTCTTCCGTCATCGCGTCCGGCACCGCGTAGCGGTCCCTGCCATGATAGAATGCCATCTGTTCGCCAATAGGCTGAATGGCTGACGGCCCCAGCGTGCCGTGACGAAAGCGGTTGCCCTGACTAAGCGCACCAGCATGCATGAGCTGCGCAATGGCGAGCGCGCCGTGCGTCTTGATGCCGGCCACGACGGGCTTCCAGGCTTCGGCCTGAGCTTCATCGCTCATGCCAGGCTGATTTGCGTAGCCTTGTGAGAACGCCTGATCGGTGTAGATCCCCTCGGTGCTGACCGCCCCGAAGCCACCGAGCGCAAAACGCTCATAGTAGTCAGCCATCGTCTCGCTCGCCCGGCCATCTTCTGTTGCGCTGATGCGCGTCATGGGCGCGACGGCGAGGCGGTTTTGCACAGTGCGCCCGTTGATAACGATCGGCGCAAAAAGCGCACTGGTATCGATCTCTATCGCCCTCATCTCCGGTCTCCGTTGCCTGGACCGCCAGTTGGGGTGTGACTCCTGATGTAAATTCCGGGCGTCGATGCGATAATCCCCCATCTTGACAAAACTTTATTGCTCTTTCAGCAATTATGCATGGACAATCTCGAAGCCATGCGCATCTTTGTCTCCGTCGCCTCCCAGGGCAGTTTTAGGGAGGCGGCGCGGCGCATGCGGCTGTCACCGTCGGTGGTGACGCGGTCCGTCGCGCATATCGAGGAGCGGCTGGGGATCATGCTGCTCAACCGCACGACCCGATCTGTGCAATTGACCGAGCGAGGCCAGATCTACCTGGAGGACTGCAAACGCATCCTGGATGATTTGGAGATGGCAGAGCGGCGGGTCCGCGGCGAGGATGCAAAACCCCGCGGGACCTTGCGAGTCACGGCACCGGTTCTGTTCGGGCGGTTATACGTCTTGCCGATCGTGAATAGGCTGTTGCACGAGCATCCCGCACTATCGATCCATCTTACATTGTCTGATCGCAACGTTAATCTGCTCGAGGAGGGCGTGGACGTTTCCGTTCGGGTCGGCGAACTTGCCGATAGCAGTCTGATCGCGGTCAGGCTGGGCCTTGCCACCCCAGTCCTCGTCGCCAGCCTCGCCTATCTGCAAAAGCGGCCTGTGCCAGTATCGCCGGCCGCACTCTCATCGCATGACATCATCCTTTTCGAAGGCATCGGCGCCACCAATGAATGGCCATTCGGCGCCGATCGAAAAACAGTGCGGGTTGAGCCGCGCCTCATCGTCAACGGTGCCGACGCGGCGATCACAGCCGCGGAGGCCGGTATTGGCATCGCACGAACGCTCTCCTACCAAGTGTGGGACGCCGTACGCGCCGGGCGTCTCACGCTCGTTCTACAAGAGTTCGCGCCGCCGCCCTTACCAGTCAGTGTAACATACCAGGCCCGACGAATTGCGTCTGCCAACATCGGCGCTTTCGTCAAAGCCATACGGGGACATTTTAGGGCCAACCCACTCGTTCAGTTCGACAGCGCAGGTAGTGGCTGAGGGATTTTCGATAAAAAATGGTAGTTTAGCCTAACCGGCACCGATAGGACGTGTGCGAGCGGCCCTTGCCTTGGCGCGGCGTAATCTGCGCCCCTGGTTGGATGCAGAGAATGGCGGCAATCTGTGGAGAGATTTGCCGCCCTGTCGCGGGGTCTCGGGCAAGAAGGCCCATCGACTTCGAGGTTACCTTGCTTAGGACGGCCTCCGACTGCCACCTCCAGGACGGGACAATTTGCGATGGGTGTGTATAGGAGCCTGCAAAGCCGAGACGCTGGATTCCATTGAAGGGACGCCGGACAACCGTGCACCCTTCAGCCCACCGGCGAGATAGGTGTTCCTGGTAATGGGCCGGTGATCTCGGGGTCGGCGCCATGTTGTTGCGTTCAGGCAGGGCTTCCAAGCGTATCCATTTGTCAACGCGCTTGCGGCTGAGACCGAGTTCCTGAGTAATTTCAGTGACCGCCTTGCCGGCATCATACAGCAGCCGAACCTGTTCGAACCTTGCTTGCCGGAGCTGATGCAAACCCGCCTTCGTGTCCTCGTTCTCGACAGCAGTCGAATGGTGCGCGCGAAGCGGGCGCTCAAGACGGCCAAGTTGCTTCTCGATCATCTCACGCAGATTCTGGACCAGATGGAAGCAGTCGGCCACCTGGCGAGCCTGTGGAGCGTCGATCCGTGCTCCTCCTGCATAGAGGCCTCGGCGGTCGCGACTGATGATCTCGATGGAGTGTCGCGCCTTGAAGCAAGCAGCGACACTCGACGACGACCTGTCGTCAAGCACATCCACTACGGCGCGACGTTCAAGATTGACCATGATGGTTCCAAAGCGAAAGCCCTTGCGCCAGGACCGGTCACCAATCCCGACGATGCGCAGGACGCCTGCACCTCGCTGGCTGGATGACTGCTTGAGGTTCCGGATAACGGTATCATCACTGATAGCCATGCCAACGCGGGCCAGCAATCGCTCGGAGGGACAGCCGCCGGCGCTGTGAGCCAGCACGCGGACTAGCTCGCTCACTCTGAGGTCCGGCGCTCCCGACGGCCCGTGAGAGCGGATTTAATGCCGGCGAACGTCCGCCGAAAGCATAATGAATCTCGGCACTTAAGCCTCGTTTCCGTCAGCTTGATCGTCACGGGTGATCCTTGCGCAAGTCCTGTAGCGTCTGGCGGTAAGAGCTGTGCCGGGAGCTCGGGGCAATCCCACACGATGGACAGGTACCGCAGCCGGGCCCTCAGCTAATACTTCCTAATCCGCTCCAGTTCGCATGACCTCATTGACATCAATGGCGGGGAGTGGCGCGACAACGAGAGTTTTGTTCATGCTGTACCCTGCCGCCGCCGCGCCAAGCGGGGAACCGCCAACAGCTAGCGTCACACAATGTGAGGAAGGACCGGCTACGGGATTTATCCCGGATTGTAGCCTTCCCTCTCGAATTCCAAAACTGTTAGGTCAATTGGGCCTATCTCGCCTGTGAAGGCGCTTCGGCTTATCCGCGCTCCCCGGGCCCCCTTCACAAGTTGTGTGCCGGCTGACATGGTCCAATGCCATATCGAGGGCGACCTCCAAGGGGCGCGTGGTGCGCATGGTTTGCGCCATGAGAAGGCCACCTTGGAGTGCCGTGAGTAGGCCCGTGGCAAGCTGAGGGATGTCGGCTGCCTTGGAAAGGCTTCCCTCCCCGCGCATCCTTTCCAAGGCACTGATCAGATGCGCGTCCCATTGGCAGAAACTCTGCGCGAGGGCATCACGCGCCGTCTCCGAGCGGTCCGCAAGCTCGCTTGCAAGAGAACCGATTGGGCAGCCTCCCGCACATTGCTTTGCGCGATTGACTGCGACGATCATGTCCCGCCACGCGCGCAGCCCCTCGAGCGATCTGACCTTGCTCAAGCAGGATGCCTGAAAGTGGAGAACGCCTTGGGACTGCAACTCGACGACGGCGCGCATTAGCGCCTCCCGATCAGAGAAGTAGTGGTAAATCTGGGATTTGCTGGTGGCGCTTTCCACCATGATGTCATCCAGCCGGGTTCCAGCGACGCCGTTTTCCGTCACCAACCGCGATGCCGCCTCTACAATTCGCGCGCGGGTCGCGGCACCTCGGACGGTCGTCCCGGAATTCTTCTCCAATATCCGTGGTCTTGCCATAGGCTGGCTATATTCTAATTGGACTTGACAGTCCAGTCATATTCGCAGATGAACTTCCGTGGACTAGCTGGTCCAGAACCCGGAAGGTGGGCATGCACTTCTTGAACAATGATGAGCCTGTCCCGGGTGCGAAGATTACAGCGCCTAGAGCCACACGGTCGTGCGCCTTTGCGGCTGCGATGGTGTCGAGCGCTTAGGCTTTGTCGAAGACAGGGGCCGGTTAAGCCCCTCCCGCTTGGCGCGTCAGAATTCATTGTGAAGAACCGAGCGGGCTTCTGCCGCCGCGCGAGGCCCGCAGATCTTATATTTAGAATCTTCAGAGGAACAGTGAGATGGGCAAACTCGACGGAAAGGTTGCATTAATTACCGGGGGTACTACGGGCATCGGAGCAGCCACGGCCAAGCTGTTCCAAGCGGAGGGCGCAACTGTCATCGTAACAGGCCAAAATCCGAGGTCCGTCGAAGCGATCAAGTCTGAGTTGCCCGGCATTGAGGCCTTCGTCGCCGACCAGGGCGATCCAAGCGCTGCCAAGACGCTCATGGATCGGGTCAAATCCAAGCATGGACGCCTGGATATTCTCTTTGTGAACGCCGGTATTGCCTACTTCTCGCCGATCGAGGCCGTAGACGAAGCGTTCTTTGACAAACAGTTCAATATCAACGTCCGTGGCGCCTACTTTGTCGTGAAGCACGGTGCGGCCATCATGCCGGATGGTGGGGCGATTATTTTGACGGGGTCGACAGCGGGCTCCTCCGGTGGGCCAGCAATGAGCGTGTATTCGGCGACCAAGGCAGCCATTCGCTCCTTCAGCCGAACATTGGCCGCCGAACTGGCGCCCCGCAATATCCGCGTGAACACGCTGAGTCCCGGCCCAATCGAAACCCCGATTTTCGGCAAAACGGGCTTGAGCTCGGAGCAGATTGGCGGTTTTATCGCTGACATCAAGACCCGCCTTCCGCTAGGTCGCATCGGGCAGCCGGGAGAGGTCGCGGCCGCCGCTCTCTTCCTGGCCGCGGATGCAACTTTCACGACGGGTGGAGAGCTTTTAGTAGGTGGCGGCCTCGTCGACGTCTGAACGGCAACGCTCGCTGAGCAACGGTGCTCTGTCGCGCGGCAGCGTTCGTTAGAAAGATCGCTTCAGCGCGCACGTGACGGTCTTAATGACTCAGATCATACAGGAGGACACCATGACCCAAGTCGCACTCTATGTTGAGCTAAAAGCGAAGCCGGACAAAGCAGAAGAACTGGCACAGTTCCTTGTTGGTGCGCAACCTTTGGCGGCGGCAGAAGCCGAGACGGTAGTCTGGTTTGCTATCCGGTTTGATGAGACGACGTTCGGAATCTTCGACGCCTTCGACAACGAGGCGGGCCGCCAAGCTCATCTGAACGGGCGTATCGCCGAGGCATTAATGTCGCGCGCCGAGGAATTGCTCGCGGTGATGCCGGAAATCCGGCAGCCGATCGTGCTTGCGAATAAATTGCCCCGCTAGTCCCAGGTGGTCAAACGGTCAGGATCGCCTCGCGAAGATCGAGCAGGCTCGGAATGCTAAGGTCAGGCTCCGAAGACAGACACTCAGACTGGGTCCGAAGGGCCGCGAACATTTCAACGGGTCCGATCGGCTGTCGCGCCAGTTGCATCCTGAGCCTTGCAGCCGGTTGGCGTTCGATCCTGGCGGTGCGCAGTCCAAACCGGAATCCGCCATGAAGGTCGAAACCATTGGAAGACACCAGCAGGATTTCCTCGGGCGCCAGGTTGAGCCGCGTGCAGGCAAGGCGGTAGACATGCGGGCTGGGCTTGAAGGTTCGCGCGTCGTCGACGCTGATCACTTCCTCGAACCTGTCCAGAATCCCCGCGTTGTTGAGAAGCGCGGCGAGCATCGCGGGGCTTCCATTGGACAGGACCGATAGCCGCATACTGGCGAGGCCATCGAGTGCGGCGAGAGCGTCCGGGAAAAGGCGCAGCGAATCGTAGGCGCAAACGAGCGCCTCGAGTCGTTCCGGTGAAATCACGACGCCTAGCGTGCACAGGCTGTAGCGCAGGGCATCGCGCGTCACCTCTCCAAAGTGCTTGTAATCTCCGCTAAGTCCACGGAGCCAGCTGTATTCGAGCTGTTTCAGACGCCAAATTTGGGTGAGATAGTCCCCCCGACCGGGGAACGCCGCCTCAAGCGCATCCCGCACGGAGTGGGTATCGAACAATGTCCCATAGGCGTCGAACAGAATCGCTTTGACCGTACCCCCTTGACCTGCAGATCCTTTTGACAACCGTCGATCCTCCGAATTCATGTCTTGGCGTCGCCGCCTGTCGCGACGACGAGAGCTACAGGCTCCATCGCATCCCGCAGTTTTGGCAAGGGGGCGGAGGGATGTTGGACATGAAATCTCTCCTGTTTCGGCAGACGGTGGCCGTATCATGGCGGCGATGCCGAGCTCACTCAGCGTTTGGCGGGTAAACGGTGCTGCATAGCCTCCCGCTTCGGAAAAAAGCCGCGCCAAGGAAGCGGCATCATCAACGTCGTGCCAGTAAGGAAGCTCGATTAACTCAAGACCGAGTTCCCACGCCCGTTCCCGCGTGACCGCCGCGACCGTATCGGTGCTCCACGCGATGTCCTTGAAGCGTCCCGCATGCGGGGCACGCATGCCGAGCAGATAGTAGCCGCCATCATCGCGGGCGCCAAGGACAACGCGCCGCTCATCACCTTCGAGCAGGAACGTAGCAGCGTTTGCCAAAACGTGGTGGGCAGGGTGGGCGTGTCGGAACTCAGAACGCAAGCCGCCGTGTGACCCTGCTCGAACTGCCCAAGGATGGCATGGAGGAGGCAACGGCCAAAGCCTTCCACGCCCTCCGGCGTGGGGATCGAGCCGTCAGCGGCGGGCAGAACTGTGTTTTTAAAATTCCGGGCCTTGGAGATTTCGCCATGACACCAATGCCGCAGCTTCTAGGAAGGTAGCCGATTGAGGCGGCACCTGCAGTGTCGGATGCCGACGCGGCGGTGCCCCCGGACGTTGCGGGACTGGACATTCGTCCAGACTTTACCTCCGTACCGGGTTCTTTCCATTCATCCAAACAGCGGCGGCGAGCGAGAACCTTGTCAAGACGTGCCCCGGCCCACTTCTATTCTGCGCGAAGCCGGCAAAGGTTACACACAGGACCCTGGATTTGCTGAAGACGGAGGACAGGATTCGAGGACGAGCCGCAAGATTTTGTGCAGGATCTTTCGTCGTGCAATCACTCCTCGTGGGAAGGTTTTGCTTTTTCGCCCTTGAGCACAGGAGTGTTCAAAACCATGGTTGAGCATATTCGTCGCTGCATTGATCCAATGCATCACTCCGACGGGCAACGGTATGCACGTCGCCCTGTTGGGGCGGCCCGGCATCGCTCGTCGTTTCTTGGCACATGCTATTGACCCTTCGGAGATGAAGGCAGCTGGGCTACGAAACAGGAAGGCCGACCGGCTCCCTCCGCCGAGGAAGTCCCTGTTTCGTTACCATCGCGCCAACCGCGCAAGGACGAATTGACCAATCAGAGTGACCGTCCCGCAACCGACGCTGTACCACACCGCGATGTAGAGCGGGTCGTCCGACGGGCAGGCGAAGACGAAGACAAAGGCACCCCAACCGGCAGACGCGAGCGCGGCCGCTAGAGTCGTCCCGGTTCGATCCGAGGGGGCACCTCGTCGAATGAGGAAGGCCAAGGCGATAACCGCCGGAACGGAGAGCGCGATCATCTTCCACGCACACTGGATCCCCTGGCGCCAGTTCAGGCGCATGAGCAAGTGTAGCAGGCCGTCCTGAGCCGCATCGATCAGCCATCCGCTCGCGAAGATGATAGTGATACAAATCAGGATCCATCGCAGCCCGCGGCGGGGCGAGCGGGTGGGATCGATGGAGCACAGTGCTATCCCCGCGCCGAGGACGGCGATTAGCCCCATGCTGATGAGTTTCCACCAGAAGGACGGGGCATGCATCGCCGCTGACATATCCGGTCGCATGAACCCCATGGCCAGGAACACGACCACTTCTGCGACGCCCAGAACCGCCAGAATGGCTGCCTCGCGCAGGATGCTTCGGGGGCGAGCCGGTTGGAGGTCGCCACTCAAACGTTCGATGAGAGACTCAGTCCTCATCAGAAACTCGTTGCACGGCGGACGCTAGACGTTTGAGACCCCGGTGAATGTTCACCTTCACCAGAGCGACCGACTGACCCGTCGCCCGCGACGCGTCTTCGAGGCTGTACCCTTCGATCTTAACCATGCGGATCACTTGAGCCTGGGCCGGGCGAAGCCTTCCGAGCATCTGCGTGAGCGTCGTCTCCGCGACCACGCTGTTTTCGTGATCGGGCGTTCCGAAGTTTTCGTCCAAGGGTTCAGTCGACTGCCATTTCATCGAACGGATGCGATCAATCCATTTGTGGCGCGCGATCGCGGCAAGCCACGGGCCAAAGGGCCGCGACGGGTCGTAAGTGTGCCGCTTTTCATGGATCGCCAGTAGCACATCCTGTACCAAATCCTCAGCCATCATAGGCGGAACCCGGCGCCGATAATAGCGTCGCAGCCACGGCACCAGTTCCACCAAGAGTGACCGATACGCATGAGCATCTCCCGCCAGCGCCGCCGCCATCAACCTATCCCAATGACCCGCCGACGTGTCGGGAAGCGTGGCATTCGCCATCAAAACGCCGCCACGACAGACCGGTGGGTGGGGCGCGTCCGGGAGCCATTTGAACCAGCGGCGCTACCTCCCAGAGATATCTTCGCTCGATTGATCTCTTTAGTTACAGAGCGGCATTTTGCGGATGCTTCTCTTCTGGTTAGTTGGGGCAAGCGGGGACGCTTCATCCGCGCCGGCAAACGCATTGGTTTGGTCGCTTGGCTGATGTATCGCAATCTCGGCAGCGGTAGCGTTGACATACCGTGGTCCGGCATAGGTCCATTGTCCTAACGTGTCGCACGGCGGCTTCCATAACGTTCCCAAAGCATGGGGAACGTTTTGCTACGCAGGCAATTCTGGCCCCTACGCACGATTCTAGAACGACTGGACTAAAACGTCCAGTCGGTCGATATTGTGTGACACGGTTGGGCTCTATAGCGCATTGGGCCTTCAGCAGCCGTCGGTGGAACCAATTGTCGGCCAGGTTATACGGCGGTAGGTGATGCAGGCCCGAGGCCAGCTCGGATCGACTGCCACTCGATTGCGTCCACCCACGAATAGAATGGGCAACCGCCCAGAACGATCATGCGGGCGGTCCCCAGAGGCGAAGCGATGTAAGGTCGCCGACAGCCAAACGCTGAGCGACGGTAGCAAGTATCGATAGGCCCGTGGCAGAAGGGCACTCGACTGGAGTAGGCCCGCCACCGTAGCTCTCTCATCTCAGCAGCATAATAGCCCTGCCGGTTGACGGCGGATGCCAGGTGCAGCACCGATTTGGCAACTCAGTCGTTCGAGGCAGCGGTATCTCCGATGGCGAAAATGTCCGGCGATCTCTCTGTAACTTCTTCGAACACCGAGCCGAAGGATTGCTAGAGGGCCAGTTAGTGCGCTTCGCGCCCTGGCCCAAACCCGATACCCCGGCTCGCCGGGAAAGAGGCATGGCATGCAGCGGTGGATATTGGTTGCGCTGGGTATTTTCGTACCGACGCTCGCGATGGCGCAGGGCGCGCCGCGTCCGATCGTCGGCGAGCTCTTCACCTCCGAAGGCTGCTCGTCTTGCCCCCCGGCGGACGCCAAGATCGCCGAGCTTGCGAGAACCCGACCCGATCTGCTTCTATTGACGTTTCACGTCACCTATTGGAACTATCTCGGCTGGCGTGATCCTTTCTCCCTCGACGTGGCGACCGCGCTTCAGCAGCAGTATGTGGCGCTCGGGATAAGCCCAGAAGTCTATACGCCGGCTCTGATTGTCGATGGCAAATTGGATGCTATTGGCTCGGACGGCACGGCCGTCAACGCGGCCTTCAGGCGCGCTGAAGCAACGCGGGAAACCTCAGCTCAAATCTATCTTCAACGCAGCGGGCCAACGATCAACATTACTCTGAGCTCGGGCTCGGCTCGGGGATCGGTACTGCTTATCGGCTATGACCGCCTGCATCGGACTTCTGTCGGTGTCGGCGAGAACGGCGGCCGGACCCTCACTGAAGCCAATATTGTGCGTTCGATGGCGGTAATCGCAGTCTGGGCTGGGCAGACTCTGCATCTGAGCGTTCCGCTCCCTCAAGGCCAGGAGGTGGCGGTCCTTCTCCAGCAGGAGAACGGCCCGGTCATCGGTGCGTCCCGGCTGGATATCAGCGGAAACTCCTAGAAGGCGGCGTGGGTCTTAGAGAGGCCGTCTTCTTCGCCGGCTCGGCCGGGACCTCAAACGAAGCTAGGACAGCAATGAGGGATATTGAGTTCGACGCCATAAGCTCCACCCATCTCGAGGCATACTTGGCGCAGACCATGGTGGGCGCCAAGTATGACCTGAGTAGCTCATACAGCGACGTTCTGGATCTGAGCATATTGCGGAACCTGGCCAGCGCCGATGACTTCGGAGTTTGGGAGACTCTCGACTTCGGTTATACTGATCCAGTTGGTTCCGAGAGGCTGCGATTACGTATCTCAAACCTCTATTCGGGCCTTGGCAATTCTAACATAGTCTGCTGTACCGGGGCCCATGACGCAGCGGCTTGCATTGCAGAGGCACTTCTGACGCGTGAAGATCACGCCATCGTCGTTTTGCCTCTGTATCAGCCATTGGAATGGACTATCACAGACCGAGTCAATGCGACTGGCATTTCCCTCGATGCGGCAAGCCTTCGTTTGGATTTAGACCATCTGGAGGCAGCGATCACGCCGCGAACCCGTGTCGTGATGATGAATTTCCCAAACAGCCCAACCGGCGTGATACTTGATGACGAGACGCTGAACGGCCTCATCGCTTTGTGCCGCCACCACGGCCTCTGGCTGGTCAACGACGAGGTTTACCGACATCTTGTGCCAGGCAGGCCGGCGCCCCCAATTGTCGACCTCTACGAGAGCGGCGTTTCCATCGACGCTGTGTCAAAGGGTTATGGACTGCCCGGGCTCCGCGTGGGATGGGTTGCCTGCCACGATATGGAGCTCCTTCGCCGCGTCTCACTGGTGAAGGCGAGGCGGTCCAGTTTCCTAGCGGCTCCGAGCGATGTCTTAGCCGGTATCGCTTTGGCGAACCGCACAGAACTTCTCGCTCATGCCCGGTTGATCAGCACACGAAATCGGACGTCGCTGCGTGAGATTCTCAGTACTTTTCCCGAGGCTTTCGATCTCAACCTCGGGAGCAATCTTCTGTTCTCCTGCCCTCGATATCTCGGCCCAGACGGAGCGGCCGGCTTTGCCGACCAGCTTCTGGCCCGCACCGGCGCTGTCGTCTTACCGACAAGTCTATGGAAATCACCTCTTGCGCCGATCCCGCAGGATCGCTTGCGTATCGGCCTGGGACTCCGCGGTAGTGCCGCAGGCTTGGAGGTGCTTGCCGATTATCTTTTTGCCCATCGCAGTGTCAACGCCTAGATCCAGCCTTATCAAGGCGAGGAGCTCCTCCCATGCGTATTAATCCATTGCTTGTAGGCCTGTCGCTGGCCTGTGCCATGGGCTCCCCCTCGGCCGACGCCGCTACTGTGCAAAAATACGAGCAGGGCGCGTTCGTGGCTGCTCAGCAGAACGGCGACCCCATCCTCGTCTTCGTTGAGGCTTCGTGGTGTCCGACCTGTGCCAAGGAGCGCCCGATTCTAAGCCGACTTTATACGCAGCCTGAGTTCGAGACTCTTCAAGTGTTTGAGGTCGACTTCGACACGAGCAAGCCGCTGCTGCGCCATCTCGGTGTCCAACTGCAAAGCACGCTCATTGTCTATCACGGAATGAAGGAGACCGGTCGCTTAACCGGCGCCACGAACCCCGCTGTTATCAAGCATCTTCTAGAAACATCCGGAACTTAGCCCGTGCCGATAACCAGTGTTGGCGCGGGGCTGCTCGCGGGCATTCTGTCGACCTTATCGCCCTGTGTCTTCCCATTGCTCCCATTAGTCGTCGGCGCAGCAACTTCCACAGGGCGTTTCGGCGCTTTGTGGCTGGCTGCTGGTGTCGCGACTTCCTTTACTTTGGCTGGCCTCTTCGTTGCTACAGTCGGTTTCGCGATCGGCTTGGATGGCGACGTTCTCCGCAGATTCTCCGCAATCCTGTTGGTTATCCTCGGCGTTGCGCTGCTGAGCACTGGGATTCAGAGCCGACTTGGGTTCGCCGCCGGCAATTTGACCAACGCAGCGGACCGAATGATCCGGCAATTGCCCGTCTCGAGAGGACAGGGACAGCTCATTGTTGGTCTCCTGCTTGGCCTGGTATGGAGCCCTTGCGTTGGGCCGACGCTCGGCACCGCGTCCTTGCTCGCCGCCCAACGGAAAGACCTGCTCGGCGTGACTGCCGTCATGCTGGCCTTTGGTGTCGGTACGACGATTCCAATGATGCTCATCGCGATAGTATCCCGCCGGGCGTTGCTGCGCTGGCGTCAATCTGCGCTCACTTTTGGACACATCGGCAAGCTGGCCATGGGCGCGAGCGCCCTTGCCCTAGGCGTTCTCATTCTTACAGGGGCCGACCGTTATGTCGAGACGAGGCTTGTTCAGGCTTCGCCAATGTGGCTGACAGATGCAACGACATATTTTTGACCGCACGACTGCAGCGCCAGATACGGTCGGCCTCGCCTCAAGAGTCGAAACGGCAGCGAGTTACAATATGGTTCGGCACGACTGTTATGTTTCTTGCTCCGTTTTAAGCGAGTGCGAATTCCTCGATACTGTCAGCAGAGGCTTTGCCCCACCTTAGTCATCAAGTGAGCATCACAAGGATCGTCTCGATGATACGTCCCATTGCCAATGTAACTCTGGCTTGCGGCATTGGCGCTTTTGCTCGCGCATCGACTTCAAGTCCACACGGTCTTTTCGTACGGGCCGTGGCGACTGAGTTGGATCACCCCGGGCAGAAATCCGATCTTGCTTGTCGGCGGTGGCTATAACGTGCAGCCCAGCCAGCGGCCGTCCTCTCTCTGCTGAGCCCTCCTATCTGAGGCGCAGACAGTTTCGTCTTGGGGTGCAGCTCAGCCAAGAGAATCGCGGAAGTTTACCCCAATTCCCCTAACTCTGAAACAAAGCTGCTGACGTCTGATCCTCAACATCGCTCAGATGTACAAAGCGAGCCGGAAGACATGCGACGATGGGAACGGCGTTAGCCTCCGCAGCCTGTAACCGAATCTGGAGAACAGCCGAATAGATTCTCAGCAAAACATTCAGGATAACTTAAATGCCCAGGAGGCGCGAGCTGCGAGGTATGACGGTGCACGCAGGCGCAAGTGTGGTCGCCTGGTGGCCGAAAGGAAGCCGAGCTGGAGCTACAACATTCCAGGTGACGCATACCAATGCCGAATGGCGCGGCTTGCTCCATCCTGAAGCATACGAGGCGTTGCGACAGCAAGATGCTGAAATTCCCTTCTCAAGCAAACTTGACGCCGAAACGCGCCGCGGGGTGTATGCCTGTGCTGGCTGCGCGCTGCCGGTCTATTCTTCAGCGGCAAAATACGACAGCCATACTGGTCGGCCCAGTTTTTGGCAGCCACTGCCGAATGTCGTCGCACAAAGCGATGACACGAGCATCGGAATGGATCGTACCGAAGTGCACTGCAGACGATGCTGTGGCCACTTGGGACATGTTTTTCCTGACGGTCCCCAGCCAACGGGTTTGCGCTACTGCATAAATGGTGTCGCTTTAACCTTCACGCCAGCCTGACCGCCTGTTCTTCCCTCACCTCCACGTGAGACCACAAATACCTTATCACACAGCGACGTTGGGACAGAAAATGCATAAGATACAAATGCTATTGTCATCTTTCGTTGTAAGCGGGGTCGCGATTGGCGCAAGTCCAGCTTGGCCGCAAACCCCTGAGCTGTCTCATTCGAGCGCTCACGCCGAGGATCAAGGCATGGCCGCTACCCCACACAAGAAGCACAAGCATCACAACCGAAACTTTTACGGGAAACATTATGATCCATGGGCTCATTCCAAAGGGAGTCACTGAGCCTAGCCATATGACCTACGCAGGAAGCTTGCAGACTTCGACGTTGAAAAGATCGATCCTGCCGCTTTTCTCGGCGAGCCCGTTGAAGGCTAGGCTTAGCTCGCACTCTGATGTTCGCAACTGCGCGCGGCTGCGCCAAAACGCTCGTATGGCTGAGCTTGGTTTCTACGGCCTAAACAACATTGTCGTATAATGCCTCCGCCGCATCATTGTGAGATACAATGATAGGAGAGACGCCCCTCACGGTTATGTCAGCCACGCGTCGCGTGGCTGAAGCGAGGGGAGTTTGACGTGGAGCCCTCGTAGTTTCGTATGGTCGCCTGCTACTCCTAGAGGACGCTCGGTGCGATTGCGGCCGGTCACAAATCCTGTAGAGTTTCGGGCGCCGAGGACATACGAAAGTCCGGGAAGTCGGAGCCCGTGATGAGCTGGCATTGGTCTATGGGGAATTGAGCTTTTGGCCTGTGCGTGGAACGTTTCGGTGAGGGCTGCGCGCTGTCACAAGGCGAGATTCGCGGCGCACGCAAAGTACGACATAGCGGCCAGGCAGGCTGAGGCGGCGGCCTGAGACACTGTTCAGGTCGCGCTGGATGGGCATTGTCAACTTAACCATCCGTTGTCGTGTCTGGGCAGGAGTCTGGGACGATGGCGCGACTATGCTGCGTTTTGGGCGCAGGCCTCCTTGGTTCAGATCTTGAAGGCCAGGGCACGCGCGCCCCGATAGTTCTTGGCTGTGGTCCGGTGGCGTCGCGGACGGGCGTGGCCATAGATGAAAGCTTGGGCCGATAGAAAGCGCCGCGCCTCCGACACCGATTTGAATCTCTGCATCTGTCGCTCTCGTCGGCGGGTTGATCGATACGAATTCTCCTCGCGATAGTTGAGGTAGCGGCTCTTCCGATGCTCGACATCGGGCAGCAACTCTCGCTTCGCCACGCCGTAGCCTCCCAGCGTGTCGGTGATCAGGATGCGAGGCATATACTGCAGACCTTTCAGCAGCCGTGTGAAGAAGCGCCTCGCCGCCCCGGCGCCGCACCTGAATATCGAGCACGATTCTATACTGATTGACGGCGCGCCACAGGTAGTGCATTTCGCCCTGGATCCGGATGAAGAGCTCATCCAGGTACCATTTGTCACCCGGGCGCGGCCGTTGCCGTCGCAGACTGCTCGCGAAGCTCGCGCCGAACTTGAGGCAGCACCGGCGAATGCTCTTGTAGGAGACGATCACGCCGCGCTCGATCAGAATCAGCTCGACATCACGAAAACTCAGGCTAAGGACATGATAGAGCCAGACCGGGTGGCGAATTAGCTTGGCGGAAAGCGATGACGATAGTGTGGGTCGGACGACTTCCTCATGCTGCTATCCTGACCCAAGCCACTGCTGTCCACCAGTTACCGCCACAAAGCCATCTCGCCCTCGAAGTGACGTCCTTTGAAGTCCGACATGGGCCGGCCTCCTACCCTTGCGCTCCCCATCTCGGCGCTCAGCGACCAGGTTTGCAACAGAGCCCTCGGGAGCGTCGAACCGACTGTCAAATCCGGCATGCTGGACGTCACTGTGAAGCCCTGGTCCGTCGGGCTCCATTCATGGTGCTTGAACGCTCTCCGGTTTCGAGAAACTAAATCTCAGAGCGCCACTCCGGCAACAGCACTGTAATTCGGCGTTGCGTTGTGACCCCACCTAACTCCGCGGGACTAGCAAATTATCCTGCCGATCGGCGCCAGTATTCCCCGCCGGTCCACAAAAGCCCCCGCCCTCTACTGATGACGATTGATCGCGCACACTCAACGTGGCACTCCTGCTGTAGCGGCTGAGGTGGCCACGAATCGTCGCCGGAGCATTGCGTTGGCAGGATCGCCAATAAGCCTGGCGACAGCAGCCGCGGCGATAATGGATGTGAGCACGAACAGAATAAGCAACGGGATCTGCCAAGCCGATCCCAAAGATTTGCCCGGAATGATGTCTCGCATGACGCCGAGCACGATGATGTGGAACAAATATAGCTCATAGCTGTAGCGGCCGAGCCAGCGGACGGCCCGGCCTACGACTGAAGAAGTGATTGTTGTTGATGGCTTGGCAAGGCTGCCCAGGATGATCGCTGCGGTAGACAACGCAATGATCGTGAAGTTGAATGCTACATGCGGACCCTGGAAGCCTTGCAGCCAGAATAGGATGAGCATCGCCCACCCGCCTACCTCCATGGAGAGGGCGATCGCGGCGGGAGGACGCCATCGTTGTGCAAGCATGGAGGTCAGACAGCCAATCGAGATGGCGTCAAAGCACGCGAGATTGGCATAGAGATAGAAGAGCTCATTATCTGCGTGAGCGTTACGGTAGAAGGGCGCGACTGCGATGAATATAACACAAGGAATGGCAATGAGCGCATCGCGCTTGAGGACGAGGCAAAGGACTGGGAAGGCGAGATAGAAGACCTCTTCGACCGACAACGACCAGTAGACGTTCAGCGCGTAGTCGAAATAGCCCAGATGCTGCATCAGAATGTTATGGAAAAACAGAAGCACGGACAGGATACCAAGCAGAAGGTCGCTGTTCGAACTAGGGGCCTTGGTGGCGAAAGAACCGACCGAACACAGGCCGAGAATCGTGATGACAGCCAGGGCCAGCAGAAGGCAGGGCGTTAGCCTTGCGAACCGCCTGATGTAAAACGAGCGAAGTTCTATCTTACCGAGGCCACCGGAACGCTCGGCGGCATTGGTCGTGATCAGAAAGCCAGAGACGACGAAGAACATGGTGACGGCAAAGTTGCCGCGCGCGAAAATGGCGTGGGTCCAGTTATGGCCTATCAGATCCACCAAAGGACCGCTATTCCAAAGCCGATAGGTGAGGCTGAAGTGCAGGAGCATGACCATGAGAATGGCGACGCCGCGAAGGATGTCGATCCCGGCATTGCGCACGGGCGAATTCTTTAAGCCTAGTCGCATTCCATCGATGTCCTGCTAGCCTTGCGCCCATTGCACGAAAACTGCGCCCGCTTCGCGAATAGCCGCCTCACGATCCGCGGTCGTCGTCTTCGGGACGTTGCAATAAACCGCGACAATGAGCGGTGAACGCCCGGGCGGTCGAACGATGGCATAGTCATTGGATTCGTCGTTTATGTTCTCACCGGGCCGGTGACCAATGACCCAATCACTGGGCAAGGATGCCCGGATGCGCCTGATGCCCGGCCTGCAGGCCCGCATACCATCCTCAAGCTTGGCTTGAGCCGCAGGGGCCAAGGCTCTGCCAAGCAACAGCTGATGCACAGTGCCAACGATGGCGCGCGGGGACGTCGTATCCAGCGCTCCATCATAGTGGTTGGAAAGCGGTTCATATCGGTCTGACCGAGTCACGGTATCACCCAAACCTCTGACGAATTCGGTCAAGCCGGATGGTCCACCCGCACTGCGCATCAAGAGAATGGCGGCGGTGTTATCGCTATATTCCAGCATTGCCTGCGTCAGGTCTCCTACCGACATCGCGCCTTGGCCAGCGTGAGCCTTTGTGACGGGCGACGTGAAAATCAGATCGCGCTCGGAATAGGGAATCATACGCGATAGGGAGTCTTTGCCGGCATCCACCCGAGCCAGAACCAAGCCGGCAAGAAGGCCTTTGAACGTGCTGCACATGAGGAACCGCTCGTCGGCACGATGACTCAATGTCCGGCCGGAGCCGGTATCCAGTGCGAAGAGGCCAAGGCGACCGCCATGCGCCTTTTCAATGGCGGCCAGTGCGGACTGCTTCTGTGCCGAGGCAGGGCGGATCGCCGCGAAAGCTGAGGCCATGGATAGTACGGCCATCACGGTCCGTCGCGTTAGCAAAGTCTTCACAGGATATCGGGCTCCCATTGATCGTCATCGTCCCTAAAGGACGTCACGGTACTAAATACAATCAAAACAATATGTTATTGAAGTGCCGCCGTGCGCGCCTCTATCGCATTGATCACGGCCACCATATCCGCCTCACCAAGGGCGAGCGCCTGGGTTTCGCCATAAAGCGCAACGCATGCGTCGATCAGCGGCGAGGCGATTGCGGCCTCCCGCGCAGCGTGGGCGACCAGGCGGGCATTCTTCAACACGTCGGAGATGGCGGCTTGCCGGGCGAAATCCCGGTCGCGGAGCTTCACTGCCTTGGCCCGCGACACATCGCTCGCCATCGGTCCGGCATCGAGCACGGCGAAGAACTGCGCCATGTCCAGCCCGTGGGATTCTGCGAAATGCGTTGCTTCGGCGAGACCCGTCACCATCGTGATCAAGAAGACATTCACCGCAAGCTTCATCAGCAGCGCGCCAGGCACCGCCCCGCAGGAAAACGCCGCCTTGCAGACCGGTGCCAGCAAGGGTCGGATTGACACTAAATTCTCCGGTTGCCCCGCCAGCATGGCCACCAGCGCACCCGCCTCCGCAGGTTTGCGAGAACCGGATACCGGCGCCTCGATGTAACGCCCTCCCGCGGCCAGGATATCCGCCTCCAGCGCTTTCGAATACCGGGCGGGAACCGTGGCCATGTTCACCACCATGCGTGCCTTGACCCGCGCTGCAAAGGCAGCCGAGCCACGCGCCAGCACCGTGTCGATCGCGTCGCCGTCGGTCAGCATCAGCATCACAACGCCGCATTCGTTGAACACCGCCGCTGCGTCGTGCGCCACGGTAGCACCCGCCGCCGCCAGGGAATCGGCTTTTGCGAGGGAGCGATTCCAGACCATCAGTGCAGTGCCGGCCCGCACCAGGTTGAGC
>Ga0310811_10001832_pt1 | contig 26419 bp, 27 predicted proteins | sample YCmetagenome_FD_207642 | JGI IMG/M metagenome (GOLD analysis project Ga0310811, IMG submission 207642) | Soil microbial communities from experimental microcosm in Duke University, North Carolina, United States - YC | ecosystem: Engineered > Artificial ecosystem > Soil microcosm > Unclassified ... | reverse complement strand
GCAGCAAGCGTCGGATTACTCGGCTGCGGATGAAGTACTGCTCGCGTATGACAGGGCCGGCATTGATCTCGTCGCCTTGGCTGCTCGCTTGCAGGAAGACGGCGCCGAGGCCTTTGTTAAATCATGGCGGCAACTGCTGCAACGCATTGAAGAGAAGAGCGCTGCTTTGGCGAGTAAAGCTTAAAACCTGCCGAATTGGGCTTGCCTAATTCGCCCCGCCGTTTTCATGGCGCCGTACTGAAGCCCGCTTTGGCGGGCTTCAGTATTTTTGTCTTTGGTTTTTGTGGGTAGCCTTGGTATGCAATCGGGCTATTTTCAGCGTGAACGAAAAATGCCCGGTACGGTTACTTGTATCTGACGTCCCGGCATGCCAGTCCACACGATAATCGCCTGTCGGCAACGAGCGGGTCGGCGCAGCATGCGGGGCAGTCTGGAAATCGGAATCGCTTGATGTTTTGTCAATGAGGCTTGTCGATGCGTTCATTTGATCGCCAGGACCAGCACGCCACCGGCAACCATGGCAATGCCCAGCCATTCGTGCAATGAGGGACGTTCGCCGAGAAAGAGGACGGCGAAGATGGCAACCAGTACGAGGCTGAGTTTGTCGATGGGCGCGACTTTAGAGGCTTCGCCGATTTGCAGGGCGCGGAAATAGCAGACCCATGATGCACCGGTTGCGCATGCGGACAGCGCGAGAAAGACCCAGGTGCGCGACGACCAATGCCACGGATTGCTCCATTTACCGGTGAAGGCCACGAACAGTGCAAGTAATGCAACGATGATGCTCGTGCGTATCAAGGTGGCCAGGTCAGAGTCGATACCCTGAATGCCGATCTTGGCGAAGATGGCCGTCAGCGCTGCGAAGACCGCAGACATCAAGGCCCATGGCAACCAAGTCATGCTCATGTGTGACTCTCCTGAAACGCCAAAGCCCGCAAAAGCAGGCTTTGGCGGGCTTTGATGCGGTGCCGGATCGGAATCGATCCGGCCTGCGTACGCGAACTTTTGTTTGCTGATAATTAAGCCTTAACGGCATGGTACCTATTTGCAAAGCATAGAGGATGGAAGAGTCAAGGAAAGTTGCCAGTAAAGTCTTAACTTTTGGCTCGAAATGAGCGGGTCAGGCTTGGCCTGGAATAATTAAGTCTTAACGCGAGGTATTTTTTTCTTGCGCTGCATTTCCTAAAACTAAGCAATTAGCTAAAGCTATTCAACGGCAGAACTTTGAGGATTTGGTTCTTCTGTAAGTAAATTTGGAGAACCGTAGACTTGTATTGAGTCGTTTTCCTGGCGGGGAATGCTGAGTTTTCCGAGATCGAAATCCCTAAACCAATTCCAATCGCTTGATCCAGGGCCAAGGGATTTGATGAGTTTAGCCAGTTGTTCGATCCATTCAGAAGGGAGTTGGCTTGGATTGACGACGGTAGGAAGCTGCCTTAGGACTGAAACTATCTTGTCGGCTTGCCCCGCAATGGTGACAGCAACCATATAGCAGTCATACTCCCAAGTCATTGAAATCGATGCGCTACGAATTACGTCCTGATCGACGTCTTGCTGGAGCGCATCGGCAAGTGGAGTTAGCTCGTCTGATAGCGTTGGGCCAAGCGGATCGGAAGTGTCAATGTGGAGTCTGGCTAGATTCAAGATGCCATCGTCGAAGCCGCCAGTTAACAGCTCCGTTAATTGAAATCGAGTGTGCAGATAGGTATGGACCGCTCCGATGCCCGTTTCCGCAAAATCGACTCTGTGCCCGTTACGCAATATCTGTTGCTCCCTCCAAAGGTGAGTGCTGCTACCACCTTGATGTGGCTTTAGTGCGACAAATGCAGCGACGCCTAGTCCGGGAGTTTTATTCGGCGGCTCTTCATTGGCAACAGTCGGCACCGTCTCTTTCTCTGGGGGCGCGCCAAGGTATTCCGGGATAAGTTTGTTGCCCATGAAGTAGTCGGTGAGCAATCTTTTCCAAGCCGCGATGGGGAGTGATCCATCGAAGCGAAATAATTTGGTGTAGTCAGTGTTTTTTCCAGCTCGATCGATAGAGGTCTCGATTCGTTGTAGATAAGGTGTAGCCTCATAGGCTCGAATGGCTCCGTCGAAGTGGGTGATGGTTTTGTCTTGATAAGAGTATTCGGCATGCGCATAGCGGCAACCAAAATGATCTGCGCTAATTCCCCATGAGGGGTTTTCGATGAGCTCTTCGACTTCTAGCGTGCGAAATTTGATTGTCTGGCTTCCATTTTTTCTAGACTCCGGTACTTTCCACCAAATCTGGGTTCGATCAATTCCATGGTAAAACCGGTCGTCGTCGTCGCCCTTGTGCTCGGTAACTCCGTCTGGAATTGAGGATATATCGTCGCTGAAATGGGGGCCTCGCCAGTACTCTAATTCGATCATGGTGCGGGAAGTGGCCGGATGGCCGATGGCATCTGGATCGAGCCTTAAGCGCATGGATATCTCTGGATGTTCACTTGAGGTGGCGTGGAAACGCTCCAGAAAGTAGGCGTTTAGCTTGTTGACATGAGATTGGCTCCGCCGGAAAAATCGGTGTGCAAACAAAATGAGATCGCGCTTAGGCTCACGAAAGACGCCTGGCTGAATTTGCTCTGTATGTTGGAGAAGGTAGCGGTAATCCACCAAGCCATCTTTGTCGACATACGCGTATCCGTTTGTGAAGAATTCGGGATACAAATTCGCAGCAACATTTGGAGAGATCAGAGTAATAGCTTCTCGCCGCAAGGTGCGTGCATTGGCTAATGAAAGCGGATTTGCTCTTAAGATGAGTTCTTCGCGGTGCGTCTCCGTCCCGTCGGTGTGAAATTGTCTCCAGAAGTATTTGGTTTTTTGGGACAGCTGTATTTTCTCTTCCTCTGTCTCAGGAAGTGCCATTTGTCCCACCGTCCGCACCATCGAACCATCTATGTGCAATCCAAGTGTTTGCGACCAGCCAACTGGTCGATGCATATCGTGTTGCATATTGACGGGTAGGCCAAATACTTTTCCGCCCTCAATACTTTCTCGCAAAGCTTGCTCGTACGACTCCATCAACGTTGCTGCTGGGATCAGCATGTGGTCGCGATTGACTTGATCGGTACTACTTACGAGTAGCTTGGTTCGCAATTCGACATCCCCAGTGCTTGAACATATAGCTAGTTTGTCTTGTCCTCCATGGCGGCCACACCGTCGTGGTCTATGGAATCATGAGGAGAGTGAAGACGCAATCGTATTGATCGGAAAAAACCTTTACTTCCTTCAGCGCCATACGCTTGTCAGCCTAGGGAAACCAGACTTGAGCTGGAAGCTCGATACCGCCGCGATCATGTGCAATATAGACGTTAGCTGCTAATGGAGCATCGGGAAGGAACACTCTGGATTCTGAGCTTTAGGGTGGGTCAAATTTCAGTGCAAATCTAGGGTCAGGATTTGACGCAATTCAACACACTGCTTTATCTAGTGAGCCCCTTAAGAACGGGCTGCGTGCTCTATAAGTTAGCCAGTTCTCGGTGCAACTCAATATCAACAGGGAAAGCCCCGCTAGAAAGCGGGGCTTTCCCTTTAAGTTTTCTAGAATTCGAACCAAGACACCGGCGGCCATGATTCAGCCGAGCCCCGTTTTGCAGTGTATTCATTGGTCTTGGGATCGTATTCGTAATCCTTTTCCCAAAGACGAGCATGTTCCGCGATTTCTTCGATCGCCCGCAGACAAAAATCTATATCCTCTTGTGCTGTAGTAGGGTGGAAAGAAATCCGAACCCAACCGGGCTTTTCCGAGAGATCGCAATTGTCGATGCGACTAGTAATGTTTCTGGACGCTATTTTGTCTACGTTTAAAAGAAAGTGACCATACGTCCCGGCGCAGGAACACCCCCCTCGTGCTTGAATTCCGTACCGATCATTCAGCAGCCGTATAACAAGGTTGTAGTGAACATTATCAATATAAAAAGAAAAAATAGGGAGCCGATCTCTTAATTCTTTGGCCAGAATGTTTACGCCTTTAATATGTTCTAGTGCGCAAAATACGGACGAAACTATCTGGCGCTCTTTAATGCTAATTGCTTCTACACCAACCTTTTCCTTCAACTTAATACACAGCGCAACGCGGATAAGCTGCAAGAACCCTGGAGTGCCGGCGTCCTCTCTGGATTCAATGTCTGAGATGAATGAATGCTCCCCCCAAGGGTTGCTCCAGGCAATAATCCCCCCGCCTATTGAGTCTGGTATAGAGTTTTTTATTAGCTTGCCATTAAGAAGTAACACTCCAGCAGAACCTGGCCCACCAAGAAACTTGTGAGGGGAAAAATAAATAGCGTCTAGACACTCATCCGGGTCAATGGGATGCATATCGATATTGACGTATGGGGCCGAAGCTGAAAAGTCTACGAAGCACAAGCCTCCTGCTTTGTGCATCATTTTGGCCACTGTGGCGTAAGGAGTTTTAACGCCTGTAACGTTGGAACAGGCTGTGAGTGAACCAATTTTTAGACGTCGATCACTATATCGGCCTAGCAAGCTTCCTAGTGCGTTAAGGTCGACCTCCCCATTTTTGTTTGGTGGAATGACTTCGACATCAGCAATGGTTTCCAGCCAAGACGTCTGATTGGAGTGGTGCTCCATGTGGGTAACAAAGACAATCGGCCTATCGGCTTTAGAAATCTTTATGCGCTTTTGAAAACGTTCTGGCGCTCGTAATCCCAATAAACGCTGCAACTTATTTACCGCGTCAGTCATGCCGGAACCGCACGCAATTAGTACATCGTTACCGCTCGCATTAACGTGACGTTTGATTATTCTGCGCGCTTCAGCATAGGCGGCCGTCATTGCAGTCCCTGTAACACTAGACTCGGAATGAGTATTGCCAACGAATGGGCCAAACGTTTTGGATAGCTTTTCCTCTAGAGGACCGTAAAGTCTTCCGCTTGCAGTCCAGTCAGCATAAACAATTCGTTTTTCTCCATGTGGGGAAACGAACGTTTGGTTTGTGCCGATAGTGTTCTCGCGAAGGTCGTCAAAAATATCTTCGGATTCAGAAGGAACGGGTGCCGCCACATGTTTCCTTGCACGATCTTCTGCAGAGAACAATGGTTTGAAAAACGAACGTTCTTCGATTTTGGCTTCCATTATTTCTTGCACTTGGTCTGACATTCTTTAATCCGAAATGGGCTAAAAGACTTAAGCGGAAAATACGAGAGTTCGTGGTTGGCTAGCGACGATGGAGGCACCTGTGCTATAGGTACCCCCATGCATAAAATTTAAGCGTCGCGATCGATCTTAAATGTGTTGAAGACGATGTCAGTTGCGACGTTTCGAGCTGCATAGTGAACAATGTCAAAAATCTCGGTATCGCTCCAACCGATGTTCTTGAGCGCATCGATGTCTTGCTTGGCAATAGCTTGCGGTGTACGGCTAGCTTTTACCGCAAACAAAAATAGCGCCTTGTCTTTTGGTGTGAGGTAAGAATTAGCATCCGGGTCAGCTTCTGTTTGACTAATAAGCTCACGCGAGACTTTGCCTTGCTCCATCAGGAACACTTCATTGAGATTTAGGCAATAGGAGCACTTATTGTCTTGAGCGGTAATCAGCGAAACGGTTGCCAGCAGAGGAACGTAAGGAATTGTTGGATGTTCCATGTACATTCTGACGCTGTCCCACCAGTGTTGAAGAAGGCGAGGGCTAACGCTGTAGATTTTTAGAGCGTTGGGTACATAACCGAATGCCTTTTCGATTTGGCCGTAAAGATCTTTAACGAGACCTTCTGCATTTTGTTGATCAACCATCGGAACTAAAGCCATACATCCTCCTTTTTAAAAATTTGAAGCGCAGGGCGCCATGGGCCTGGTTTCCAGGTCCATAACGATTTCTAGTTTTGGGTGGTACAGACTTAAAGACACGTCAGTTGATTAATCAACTGACGATCGAGTTACCTATTTTTTTGTCTGTTAAGCGGAGCAAAAGCCTCGGAGAAATAGCGAGGGGTATATCGATCACTGCCTTGGTATTGATCGATATAGGCTGGCGGAGCACCAACTTTGTTTCGCGATGGATCAGAGACTGGCGGCGCGAACACTATTTTTGCAGGAACCACTCCGATCCATGCTGGCCAGTCTGGGGAGACAGTTTCTTCATCCGGAAATTCATCCCGAATCTTTGCCGAAACCTCCTGCAGCTTTAGACGCATCAAAGTCAGCGCTCTGACCTCATTATCCTTGACTGGCCGAATATCCTGATAGCGACCTGGCATGACATGTTCCACGAAGGATTTCATGAGCTCAGCCTTGGTGTCGTGATCTTGTATGACCTCAGCTCGACCATGGACAACAACCGAACGGTAATTGAACGAATGGTTGAATGCGCTATGGCCAAGTACTAGCCCGTCGAAGTGCGTAACGGTAAGGCAGATGTCGCTATTGGAACAGGCTGTAGCAAATCTTCCCTTCGTCCCCGAATGGAAATACACGTACTCGCCTTCTCGCCAATATGTCATTGGAATAACAATGGGCTTTCCGTTGTGAACAAATCCGATATTGCAAATGAATGCTGAATCGAGAATTGAAAATATCGTGGCCTTGTCATACGCCCCGCGTTCCGCAGTTCTTGAAACACGATTTTCTGGAGAGACGACGAACTCTTCTGTGGTTGCCATTAATTACGCCTTTGTATTAACCGAGCTAGTGACATTGCCTACTTCGGGGCCCGTGAAGTTTTTGAAATAAAGCCCTAGATAGCAATCCGAAAAATTATAAGAACTCAAAAGCCCCAACCGCAATACCAAGTTTTTGGTATTTCTTACTTGGTTTGGATCTATATCATCGCTCGCGATTCAAGCCGTTTGGCTTTATATGGGCGCCGTTAGTTTTGCATTTTTAGTTGGCGCGAAGCAACCAATTAGCCGCTTTTCCCATTGGCTATCTTGATCAAATACTCGGACATACGACATGGAAGTTAATGCCGCTGTTTTATTTTTTTCATTACTACTGTTTCTAGTAATTTTTCTCCCTATTGTTTTGTGCCGGTTATTTGATCTTCCAAGCCCATGGACCATCTTGAAATTGGCCCTGAAGTTCGTCCCCCCATCTAAAGTTTATGCGTGCTTTGATGCGAAGATAGTTTGCAAGCCACTAGTTTCTACTTCGCTTGGCGCAAGGCCGTGCAAATTAGAGATTCGTACTATGTGGCATGGGGCTACTTTGGTGTCGTTGGAAGAATTCCTGTCTAAGACCCATACAAAAGCCTTCCTCGTAATTAATGACAATGCGATTGTTTATGAGGCCTATTACGGCGGCGCTGACAAAGCCACAATTTTCCCAGCGAACTCTGTCACAAAAGTTTTTCTTTCTACGCTTGTGGGCATTGCAGTCGACAGCGGAAAACTTCACTTAGAGGATCGAGTTGGACAGTACCTTGATAGATCATCCATTGGTGAGGGTTGCTCAGAAATAACTATCTACGAACTACTAAATGGACGCTCTCGCCTTGATGTTCCGGAAAAGTATTCTGGACTTTGGGGGGCGATCGTAAAGATGTATCTGACGACAGATCTGAATCGCTTCATGAGGTCGGTTGGCAGGTTCGATAGTAAGAGGGACAAGTTTGAATACCGAAGTGTCGATGCACAGCTATTGGGACAGGTTCTCTCGAGAGTATTGGGTGCCCCCCTTTCTGAGTTGCTGGAAATCTATTTGTGGCGCCCTTTAGGCGCTGAACAGAACTGTTCTTGGAATATTGATAGTAAAAAGTTCGGCGTAGAAAAAGCATTCTCTGGCCTGAATGCTACTGCCCGAGATTTTGCGAAATTAGGTTCGCTTTATTTAAATGAAGGAACTTCAAATGGGGTTCGGGTGCTTAGCTCGGACTGGGCCAGGATGCCGTCCTCTCCGACTGAGTATGACGATGGAAGGCGAATGGGGTACAGAAACAATTGGTGGGCCCCATTTATGAATACACGTGATGGAAGCTATTCCAGTATTGGCATTCATGGTCAGTACATATACGTTAATCCAAAACACAAAACGGTCATCGTCAAGCTCAGTGAACATGGCATGGAAGAGGATCTGGAATTTACTTTTTCGGCATTCCAGCAAATCGCTCGTGTTGCTCAATCACTTAACCCGGGTGCTGCCGTACATGCGATGCCTCAGGAATTAGAGCCAGTGCTTGTTTCTTAATATTTCGAAAAACGAAAATACAGACAATGAATACTCAAACCTCAGAAAAGAAAAATGTCTTAGTGCTTGCGTCGATGCAGGCGTTGTTCCAAACCGCATCTGTCATGGTGATGACCATTTCAGGCTTGGTAGGGCAACTTCTCGCGCCCGATAAAAGGCTTGCCACGCTGCCGATTGCTTTGATGGTTGTAGCGGCAGCAAGCACAATGATTCCGGCCTCTTTATTCATGCAGAAATTCGGCCGCAAGCCAGGCTTCATTCTTGGCATTTGTCTCGGAGGTTCTGCCGGTGCTGTCGCGGCGATGGGAATTTGGCTCGCTAATTTCTGGATTTTCGTTGTCGCCAATATGCTCGTTGGTAGCTACCAGGGCTTTGCTCAGTATTACCGATTTGCTGCTGCAGATTCCGCGAGCGAAAACTTCAAAAGCCGAGCGATTTCCTGGGTTGTTGCTGGCGGTGTTGTTTCGGCTTTGGCAGGCCCAAACATCGCAAGGTTCACCAAAGATATCGGGCCTGTTGCTTATATGGCTCCTTACATGGTCATGTGCGTGCTAGCAACGATCGCGCTGCTGTTGGCTAGCCAAATCTCTATTCCGCCTATGGCAAAGCAAGCAAGCGTATCTTCAAGTGCCCGGCCACTGTTTGAGATCATCAAGCAGCCTGTTTTTCTTACTGCAGTGACGGGTTCATCAATCGGATTCTCGGTGATGATCATGGTTATGACAGCGACTCCTTTGGCTATGAAGGTTTGTGGCCACCCTCTAGGCCTCGCGACTACAGTGATTCAATGGCATGTGCTTGGTATGTTTGCTCCATCGTTTTTCACTGGTAGTTTGATTCGCCGCTTCGGGGTTCTGACGATTATGGCAACTGGAGCGCTACTGATGTTTTGGCATATTCTGTTTGCCATTACGGGAACTGAGTTTTTCAATTTTGTTTCTGGTCTTGTTCTGCTAGGTATTGGTTGGAATTTCTTGTTTATTGGCGGGACTACTTTGTTAACTAAAGCCTATTTGCCTGGCGAACAGGCTAAAACACAAGCCACTCATGATTTTCTGATGTTTTCCCTCGTGAGTATCGCCTCTTTCTCCGCGGGCGGCGTACTAGAAGCTTGGGGATGGAGGACTGTGAATATTGTTGCGTTGCCGGTGCTTTGCATCGCTCTTGCAGCAATCACCGGTCTGGCTTTGTCTTGGCGCCGAACTCAGTCGCAAGCTGCTTTTGCTGGATAAGGGTTACAAAAAAGGCCTTCAGAGCTGACTCTGAAGGCCTTTTGAATTTTATTCATAGATTCCAGTGTTGAATTGCGTCGAAAATTGACCCACGTATAGAACACACTGCCTGCTCTCAAATGAACAGGAGATTGGAGTGATCGACGTGGCATTGCTGAGCATTATTCGACGCTGGCACCTACGTGACTAGGTCTCCATGAGAGAGATCGCAAAGCGTCTTGGCATCTCTCGCAACACAGTACGAAAGTACCTTCGCGCTGAAACGATAGAACCCAATTACGCGCCTCGAAAGACGCCCAGCGCCCTAGATGACTACGCTTTCAAGCTCACCGCGTGGTTAAAGGCCGAGGCAAATAGACCCCGTAAACAGAGAAGAACCCTGAAGCAGATTCATGCGGATCTGCGATCGCTGGGGTTCATTGGTTCGTATGATCGTGTCGCAGCCTTCGCCAGACAGTGGAAGGTGGATCAGTTAGACAGGGGCAAATCTGCGAGCAAAGGAATACCCTGGATTCTGAGCTTTAGGGTGGGGCAAATTTCAGTGTAAATCTAGGGGCAGGGTTGGACGCAATTCAACAAGAAGAGGTCAGAATACCTGAGATAGGTATGGCTGCAATGACTGCTTAAATTTACCAATTGTACCTAGGTACCGTTTGAGCTCTTATAAGTGAAATCGCTATTTTTGAGTGGCGTGTTGGCAAATGACCTCGGACTTTCCCTGAAGCATGGCCCTAAGAATTTTGAAGTACTGACGAAATGTGATGTACACCGCCTGATCAGGCATTGGATGCTTGCCGATAAATGGACGACAGTAAAGGCTTGGCTCAGTATGATGCAGCGTATGCTCACGGCTATCTTGGTGAACGTAAAACAGGAAGATTTTTGCTAACAAGCCATTTGACGACAAATTTCGAGTCTGGCTGGCACGAAAGCGAAAATCTCCTTCAACGATCAAGTTTCCGTGCTCGATTAGTTCGTTATGGTGATGAAAAACGGATACAAGCCAGATAGTGAAAAGATAGCTCGCCAGAATTTCGGAAGTAGTAACTCCTGGGAACGTAGCTGAGGCGAAGCCAACTCCAATCCAAATAACAGCAGTTGCTGTTAGGGCTGCTACGGATCGAGTCGCTGCCGCTTGCCACTTTAGGCCTGATGGCTGGTTAACGCCAAGGGCTAGTAAAAAAACTGAGCCGAGCGTTATCGACAAAAAATTGCACAAGACACGCATCATCTTATTGTGTATCTGGCCAATCGGATAAAACTCCAGATCTTCGTAGGTATTTACTTTGGCATGGTGGCTCCGATGGGCTACATCATAAAGGTGAGGCTGCGAGAATACTATTGAGCACAGAATATTGAAGAGGAGCCGGTTCCATCGAGTTTCAAAATACGAATGCCATGTTTCATGCTGAAAATAAATAAGCAGATTGGAAACGAAGAGGCCGAGCGACAGAGAAAAGGCAAGCCCGAGGTAGATATTTTGGTGCCATACCCATGGGGCTGAGACTATATAAACCACCCAGCAAACGAGGCAAAGCACTATAAAAAAACCACGCTTATAAAGCTTTTCAAAAATGGCAATCATTTTTTGATCCAAATTCGTGGCGACCTAGCTCTCAATGCCTAACAACCGTGCTTTAAAGATTGCTTCAGTTCGAGAGTTAACGTTCAGCTTCCGGTATATGTTTTTTGTGTGTGTTTGCGCGGTTAAGTAAGAAATTCCCAGTGCTTGCCCAATTACCTTATCGCTCTTTCCTCGGGCAATTAGACATAGGATTGCCGATTCTCTTTTGGTGAGCAGAGACTGATTGGAATTTATTTCCACGGGAATTTGGCCGGCCTTTGATCGAGCACGCTCCATCACTATGTGCGCGATTTCTGGGCTCATTGGGTTGCCCCCAGAGTGCAGGTCAAGGATCGTTTTTGCGATGCCATCGCCAGCTACATCATGTAGAAAATAACCAGTGGCACCGGCCTCTATGCACTTCAGTGCCATAAGCTCGTCTGCATCATCAGATACTACTGTAACGCTGCAATTGGGAAGATGAGCTTTAATTTCCTGGACGATTGGTGCTGCGCAACCATCGGGAAAAGACGAGTCCAAAACGATGGAATCGGGTTTTCCGTACTTCAGCAAACATCTAGCTGAATACATCGACTCGCAAACTTGCAATAAATGAAGCTTTGATTCTCGGGCGATGGCATCACGCCAGACTTCTTGTCGTTCTCTATCTGTTTGGAATATTGCAACGTCTAAACGAACGAGAGTCGTGTTAGTGGCAAGAGCCGTCAATTTTTGCCCCAAAAATGAATCTGCCAGCTCTAAATCTGTGCATCTTAAAACTTGAACTAAGTTGTTAAAAAGAGGCCGATTTTCGACAAAAAATTGACAGATGATTGATGTTTTTAAATGTTATTAAAATAATTTAAAACATTTTTAAATTAATTTTTTTATTAAGCGAATGCATTAATGTTTATTGTGTATTTTTATGGTTTATTCAAATTAATCCATTAAAAACTGTCTTAATGCTGACTTAAAAAGCTCAATTCAATAATATATGTATGAAATTGATATTTATTTTTAGTAAAGACTAATTGGTGTCTTTAGCGTGTGGCAATTTCATTTCGGGGCGAATACTAGTTTGGTGACGGTGTAATGTCAAATACCTAAAATTTGGTACCAAATCGTCGGTATTGATGCTTCGCGCGAAGCTTTTCTACTATCCCGGCCACATTTGGCACCGAAGAGATTTTCTTGGGCCAGTTTCTAATAACAATTCCCTGGGTGTGGAAATTGTGACTGTGGCCTTCACTAAGTACCTTCGTGATCTGATCATCGATTTACCTGGCGTTGAAATCTGTCAGGCCTCTCATTCGGAAAGCTTGGAAAGTGCTCTCGTTCAATTTCGAGAGGCTGAATACCAAGCCCGAGAGTTGAGCTATTTGCTCAATAAGCCTTCGAAAAGCGACAACGATTTCTCGGCAGTAGATCGGAGAAGCCTTCACATTTGGGCGGAAAAAGGCGAACGAATAATCGGTGCAATGCGTGTAACTCGAGCGCCGTTTGAGCTTAGCCAGTTGGTACCTGGCTCCCTGCTCGGCAGGCGAAATTTTGAAAACTACGTTGAGTTCAGTCGACTGCTGATCGGTGCATCTGATGGCGTTTCGGCATTGGCAAAAAGGCTGATTGCATCTGCCTGCTTGTATGGAATGGAGACTGGTGCGAGCGGCGTTATTGCTATCTGCAGGGCTCCACAGCGCCGCCTATTCGAGCGACTCGGCCTTTCCACGATGCCTGAGAGCTTTGTTGTGCCAGAGCGGCAAGGCGGAAAGTATTGGTTAGTCCACGGCTCATGGTCGGAGATTACAAAGACTTTGTCTTTGCACGAAGAAGAGGTCATTAGTCAACGCCAGACCGCCGAAATTATCTAAACAAATCTGCTATTTCACCTGGAGAACAACATTGGATTTCGCAAAATTTTTTGTAACTATCGACGAGCGCATTGAGGTTGTGTGGGGGAATTTGCTGGCTAATTCAAAACTGGTTCAAGCAATTGAAGAGAAAAAAATCTCGCCTCTCCTATATGCAATCTACATGGTAGAGACATATCACTACACCTCGCACAACGCACGCAACCAAGCTCTCGTTGGCGTGAGGGATGCTTCGAATCCGGTCTATACCAAATTCTGCTTTGAGCATGCTTCGGAAGAGGTTGGCCATGAGCGGATGGCGCTTCATGATCTCAAGAGCCTTGGTCTTAATGGTTTAGAAGAAAAGCTCAAAAAACCTTTGCCTGAGACAGAAACGCTGATCGCGTATTTGTATTGGATTTCTGCAACGGGAAATCCTCTACAGCGCTTGGGATATAGCTACTGGGCTGAGAGCTGTTATCAATATATCAACCCGCTTATTAATAAGCTGAAAGACACTCTTTCCCTAACGCCAAACCAACTCACGTTTTTTATTGCCCATTCGGATATTGATGCCGACCACTTTGAAGACATAAAAACGATTATCACCCGTGCCTGCAAAACTCAAGAGGACTTGGACTCTATCCTGGATGTTATGGAAACCTCTTTAGTTCTGACGGGCCGGATGCTAGACGGCGTATTTAACGAATACACCAAAATTAAGAGCGGAATTCCTAGCAGATACGACTTCCTTGAGGATTTATTTGAAAAAGTAAGAATCTTGGAAGAGGCTCATGCCTGATTATTTCAAGAAATTGAATTACACGCTTGGTGATGAAGACCCGTCGTTTGAGATGAGTGTGTTACCTGAGCGTGTAAACCATGTGATGGCAGTTGCTGACTGTGGCAGCCGCATAGTCCCTTTGCTGGCTAAACAGCCACAAAAACTGACATGTGTCGATATCTGTTCTGATCAACTCTCCGTCACCAAGCTTCGCATAGCTCTATTGGCTGAATGCGACCTCGTCGAGTATCGCCAGTTCTTAGGCTACGAAGAGGGTATGTCTTCTATTGAACGGGAAGAGATATTCGAAATATTGAACATCGATAGCCCGGCAAAAAATGCTCTTAGGGAGATGTTCAGCGAAGTGAAATGGGATGCTCCCCTGTATCACGGAAAATTCGAGCGCACTTTAAATGTGCTCTCTAAGTTGATACGAATGATTTGCGGTAGTGGGGTCGCAAACATTTTTGATTGCAAAACAATCGAAGAGCAACGAGCGTACTACCGAAGTCGGTTCCCTCATTTTCGATGGAGGATCGCACTGTTCTTTCTGGGGAATTCGACGGCCCTGAATTCACTTTTGTATAAAGGCGATTTCCCTAAGAAAAATATTAATGCGAGTTATTTTGAGGTCTATTCAGAGATATTTAAGAGGTTGTTTACTCATGAGCTCGCACGAAATAGCTTCTTTCTGCAACTGCTAATTCTAGGCCGAATTTTCTACAAAGAAGGTCTACCCATCGAATGCGAAGCCGAAGTGTTCTCAGCGGCAAAGTCTGCCCTAGAGCATTGTGAAGTCACTTATTCGGAAAACGACGTTTTCGAAGAAGTAAGAAAAACGGATGGACTAAGTTTTCTCTCTTTATCTGACGTCCCCTCATTCCTTCCTAACGATATTGCAAACGACAGCCTGCAAATCGTGAAGCCGCACATGTCATCTGGCTCGTTGGTCGTAATTAGAGGCCATGTACGAATTGTTAAACCGAACTCAAACGGGTTCAAAAACATATCAGCGAATTTTGCGCCAATGGCTATGCGGGAAAGCACGCAGCTTTGGACGATCGACACATACCAAACGGCTTAGCAATTGACACTATACGGACGCGCAATCATGGATGACACCGGCTACCACTACATTTTAGATCTCAAGCTTAAGTGCAATGACATTCTGACTTCTGGCGAAAAATTGCGAGAGCTTTTTGAATCGGCCTTGAGTGGCTTTACGATTTTAAAATACGCCGAGCATAAATTCGAAACAGAAGGTGCAGGTGTGACCGGATTTTTTCTGCTTTCTGAATCGCATCTATCGTTTCATTCCTATCCAGAAAATAACTACATCGCTGTCGATATTTTTACCTGTGGTCGGGATCCAAAGGCATCAGTCGGCGACCTTTTGAAAAAATTAGATTGCCTTGGCCAAACGATAAGGCACGTTACCCGAGGCTCGTCCGTTATTGCTAAGGCTCCCACACCAGAAAAAAAACTAACCGCTGTCCTTTAAACCTACTCATATCCATTTAATTAAAATGCTTCTGGCTGACGAGAAAAAAATCGCTCAAACCGTTGTTCCTGATCTGGTGCGGTCTCTGGAGTCCCTCTCTCTCCTTGAATTAGAGCGCAGTGGTTCAGAATTCATAGCGACTTTGTTTCGAGATTGTGGAGGCGCCAACCTTCTTGTAGCTAAAGAGCTTGGTGGCGGGGGCATGTCCGGACGTGAAATTGCGCAACTGTTAACTTGGGTTGGTTCTCACTGTCCAGCGCTGGCGGTCATGATGACCATGCACCATCACACAGTTGCCGGAATGATGGCCGGTAGTCAATTTTTCCCACAAATCAAAGAGCTCTTGGGGGGCGTCGCACAAAACAACTGGCTTGTTGCATCTGCCTTTTCCGAAGGGAGGGCCCATTCCCATAATCTACAGTCGAAAATGAGAGTGGAGCGGGCACCTGGCGGATACACAATAAATGGCGCCAAAAAACCATGCACGATGACCCATCACTTTGATGTCATCACGATGGGTGTGAATTATGCGGAAAACGCCGGTCCTACTCGGATTGGCATCGGCATGGCTTTCGCAGACGATCCCGCCATTGAGCGCCGGAAATTTTGGGGCGCGTCTCATCTTCAGGCAGCGGATAGCAACGAAATTATCTTTAGAAATCTATTTGTCCCCGAGCAATTCATGTGCTTCAGCGACGATGTGGATGGAAAGACCGAGCAAGACAAGCAGGTTGTTGGTGAAAACATGTTTGCGATATGGTTTCAGTTGCTCGCCGCAGCTTCCTATTTAGGTATGGCATCTGCAATGGCAAAGCAGGCGTTAAGTAATAACAAAGGCTCCGAAACTGACCGTGTGGCTTTGCTGATAGATATCCAGGGTGCGAGCGCTTCCCTAGCTGGATTGGCTGAGCTCGTTGATAAGCAAAGCTTCTGTTCGCGCAGCTTGGCGAAAGCTCAAGCTATTCGGTTCTCAGTTCAGGAAGCAGTTCACAGAATCAGTACCAAAGCTTTTGAAGTGATGGGAGGAATCGCCTTCTTAACCTCTGAAGAACCCTCTTATTTGCTGGTGGCGACTCGGCTTTTGTCTTTCCATCCCAGTTCTAAGCTCGCAAGCAGCAGTTTGATGTGCGCAGAGCTAACCTAAGAATACCGAGTGAAGACCATGTCGATGCTCCAACGACAATTAGGTGCGCTGGGAAAAGCCTCGGCCTATCCATTTTTGATGAGTTTGGTAGTTTGGGCGGCGTATGTCGAATACTCGCCAGGAGCTGAACACATATTGGCGCCTGCGATATTTCTTCCTGTGTTTGCAATCGCGATCATTCTCGAGCGGTCTTTTCCTTACAAAGCGATTTGGAAAAGATCCTGGCGAGAAAGCGCCCAAGACATCAAGTTCTTTTTTCTGATCCAACCCGCCGTAGTGGTAGGAGAGTTGGTCGCTGTTTCGCTTGGGATTTATATAGCAACGAAATTGTCCGTATCGCTCCATGAAAGTTGGGGTCTCTCGGCCTGGCCGTTTTGGATCCAATTCGTTCTAGCGTTATTAATAGCGGATTTTCCCCTGTATATATTTCATCGCGCATGCCATGAAACAAGCGGAACCCTCTGGCGCCTGCATTCAATTCATCATAGGCCTGACCATGTCTATTCGATAAATTTTTCGCGATTTCATCCTCTAAACGTTGTAATCAATTCAACTGTGACGCTATTACCACTGGTCGCTTTAGGTGTCCCAGCAAAGGTGGTTTTCATAGTGGCCATGTTCCAAAAAGCCCATGGCGTATTGACTCATACGAATTTTGATTTCCGACTAGGTCCTCTAAATCGCCTATTGAGTATGGCAGAGCTGCACCGATGGCATCACGTTCGAGAACTGGAAATCGCCCTAGGAAACTATGGAAGTACTTTAATTATTTGGGATTCGTTGTTCGGCACAAAAAAATACCCGAGTGACAGAGAAATGCCGGATGTGCTGGGAATACACGAAACCAAAAAAGAACCGATCTGGAAACAAATGATTGGAATTTTCGTCCCTACCGGGAGCACGCGGTGATGAAAAAAACAGAAGCTACGTCTGGCCATAACAAATGGGCAGTGATATTTTCGTACTTTGGGGTGGCGGCCATGAGCCAGATGCTTTGGTTGAATTTGGCGCCGTTGACAGCCCATATTCGCGAAATTTACGCAGTAAGCGATATGCAGATTGGCTTGCTATTGCTAAGTTTTCCTTTAGTTTATCTTTTGTTGTCGGTTCACGCCGGGGGGCTGATTAGCCGTCGTGGATATCGAACATCAATTTTATTCGGAGGATCGATATGCGTTGCTTCTTCTTTCTTGAGAATTCCCAATGGCCATTTCAGTCTTCTTTTTATTGGAGAGATTGGAATAGCTATAGGGCAGCCCTACATAATTAATAGCATCTCAGCTCTTGTTCAAAACTGCTTTGATGAGAAACAAGTCTCTCTAGCCTCGGGAATTGCGACTGCCGGCCAGCTATTCGGGATGGCAGTTGGGCTTGGCTTAACCCCTATCTTGCATCTGGCCTATGGGTTTAGTGCAACGATGGGTATAGCGAGCCTAATTTCAGCAGTATGCGTATTGGCATTTTTTTGGATGTCACGCTCCAAACGTCAAATGCTCCCTGATCAAGCAACATTTAAATATTCGACGATAAATCAGGGCCAGCTGATCCAAAGCACCAAACTGTTTGCCAATAGGAATTTTATTTTTCTATGCCTGGCTTGGTTTTTTGCTTTTGGCTGCTTCAATGCACTTAGTGTTTGGATGGAGGAGATTCTTGGCCAGCATGGGTTTAGTGCAGCTGATTCAGGAATCGCCGGAGCTTGCATGATCCTCGGCGGATTTCTTGGCTCATTATTAATTCCGAGTATTGCAGAGGCGCTTGAGCTGCGAAGAGGTTTTCTGATTTTAAGTTGCACCTCTGCACTGCTAACAATCTGGCCCATATGCTCGTCGACTTCGCCTGTCGAGCTGAGGTATTTATGCTTTGCTTTTGGTTTTTTATTTTTACCAGGCTACCCACTGGTTTTGAAGGTTTGTGATTGCTCATTTCCCGCAGAACAACTTTCGAAGGCCACTAGCATCCTAATGTTGTTCGGGAATGCTGGGGCGATCACAGCAATCGGTTCGATTCCGGTTATTCATTTTTTGAGTTCTAAGTGGGATGGCGCTGTAGCTTTACTGATTTCCTTCTCTGGGGTGGCAGTACTTTTGGCGATTCTCCTGCCAAAGGATATCTTCAAGCAGCAGCGTTTGGCGAGCTGAGCATGCACTTAAAGCTCGTATTCGAATTTCATGTCGATGAACCTTGGTGAAAAGGATCGCACCGCCCATGAAAAATAAAAGAATTTTCTTTTCTCCTTGTGAGACTTTGAGTGCACTACAAGAGCAGGCAAAATTATTAGCGAGTGAAGAGGTTGTTCTAAGTGATTTTTTAGATCAAGCGGTTTTGAAAAATAGATCGCTCGGTGAATGCTTTGCAGCGGTGCTATCGAGACAGCTCGAGTGTGAACGGATGTTAGGGACTAGTCTTTGCGGTGTGATGAGCGAAATTTTTTTGGCTGACGAATCTGCGATTGAGTTCGCGACCGAAGACCTTTGGGCAGTCGTAGATCGCGACCCCGCCTGCCCGAACCTCCTGCATGCGTTGTTGAACCTTAAAGGTTTCCATTCCTTGCTTGCTTATCGAGCAACTCATTGTCTATGGAACAACGGCCGACAGCGGCTTGCCTACATTATTTCAAGCTTGGCCTGTTCAAAACTAGGGGTAGACATTCACCCCGCAGCGCGTATTGGGAAACGCGTAATGTTTGACCATGGCACTGGCATTGTGATCGGAGAAACGTCCGTTATCGAGGATGACGTTTCGGTGTTGCAGGGGGTGACCCTGGGGGGGACTGGAAAAGAGGCCGGTGATCGCCATCCCAAAGTACGCCGCGGTGTCTTGATTGGAGCTGGCGCGAAAATACTGGGCAATATAGAAATCGGAGCCATGAGCAAAGTTGCTGCGGGCAGCGTGGTACTCAGAGGAGTACCGCCTAAGTGCACTGTAGCCGGCGTGCCCGCAAAAGTTGTTAAGTATCACGAGCCTGAACAGGTCCCTGCGTTTGATATGCAGTAACCCAAATTTACGAACTAACAAAGACTATGCTTAAAAACTTAGACCCAATCTTAACGCCGGATGTATTGCATGCCCTCTGTTCCATGGGGCATGGTGATGAAATTGCCATCGTTGACTCTCACTATCCGGCTGATACGGCCGGGAAGGCTTCTACTGTGGGTAAAGCCCTTCGAATGGACGGCGGTGATTCTGGCCATGTCGTCGCTGCGATCCTATCCGTATTTCCTTTAGATCATTTTGTACCGAATCCTGCCGAAAGAATGATGGTTGATGACGAGCCAGAAACCATTCCAAACGTTCAATGCGAAGTTCAGGCAGCTATTAATAAGGCTGAGGGAAAAGAGCTCAACATGGCTTTTATTCCACGAAGGCAATTCTACGAACGAGCAAAAAAAGCTTATTGCGTAATTATTACCGGCGAAACTCGCGGGTGGGGCTGCTTCATTTTTAAGAAAGGCTTAGATGTCACCCCCGACTTGCCTAATAACAAACGAAGCGCACATATCTCTAAATATAAAACCTTGTGAGCATACAAACCAATGCCACTACCTGTTGAAAGTCGGCTTGCAAACCAAATGGAGCGTCCTATGCAGTATGACTATATGTGGGTGAGTTCACCAATCGGTAACTTGAGGCTTGTATCTAATGGTTCAGCGCTGTCCGGAATATTATGGGAAACCGAACGACCTAATCGCGTGAGTTTCGAACCAATGGTGGAAAATATTAACTGTCCTATTCTCAATATGACAGCAGACCAACTTTCAGAATACTTCTCAGGAAGGCGTAGTGTGTTTGATGTGCCATTACACTTTAAAGGGACGGACTTTCAAAAGCAGGTTTGGGATGCTTTGTTGACGATTCCTTTTGGCGAAACCAGAACGTATAGCGAGGTGGCCCAACAAATTGGGCGACCAGCTGCTGTTCGTGCGGTTGGCGCAGCAAATGGCCGAAACCCTATTGCAATTATTGCGCCTTGCCATCGAGTAATTGGAATGGATGGCGCCTTAACCGGTTTTGCTGGCGGCCTTAAAGCAAAAGAGCTACTTCTTACCATTGAGGGAAGAACAAGTTCGAAAGGTTTAATTCCTATCAATGGTGCTCACCCGACGCAAGGCCAAACGCATTTCAGTGAGAAGTGAAAATTGGGCGCATGCCCGAAGATTAAAACAGTAGCCATATTCGTCGTTGTCCAAGATAGCGTAGTAGAACGTATTTCTTCATGTCCCCCTCTTTAACGGCAGGTTTCCACCTACCATTACCTCACGAATATGATGTTTCGGATGCCTTGAGTTTCAATGGCCGAGACTCTCACGAGGTAGCAGAACGTGTAAGTAAGAGGGGGATACAGAAGGCTTTGCTGTTAGATAATATTCCCGTCGTAATCGATATCAAGTTCAATGGTGAATTCAATGGTGCCCGGTGTAGTGTTTTTACAGACGGCGCGCTAACACCCAGAATTCTTGATCAGGCATATGAAACCTGTCTGAGCATTCTGGGGTTGCGTATCGAGTCGAGAGGGTTTTTCGATTTGACGCAGGGCGACGCTTTATTTACCCCTTTAATTGAGAAGAAAAAGGGCCTCCGAATCATCCAGTCGGCGTCCATTTTTGAAGCGCTAACTTGGGCAATTATTGGGCAGCAAATCAATGTTCCGTTCGCCATTTCTTTACGCCGAACCTTTGTTCAAAAGGCAGGGCGCCGGCATAGTAGCGGCTTGTGGTGCTACCCTGTTCCTGAAGATGCGGCAAAAATTGATCGCAATGTGCTGACGTCCAATCAATTCTCAAGCACAAAGGCCGAAACTCTCTTGCGAGTTGCCAACTTAATAGCTCGGGGCAATCTGAATCTGTTGGTGAGCGAAAACAATACGATCAACCAAATCAGTGATACGTTGCTTAAGATTAAAGGGATTGGGCCATGGACAGTCAACTATACGCTGTTGAGGGGGTATGCCTATGCTGATTGCTCCTTGCATGGAGATGTGGCCATACGGACGGCAATTTCCAAGCTAGTTGGAATAAGCCCACGCCCAAGCATTGCAGAGGCTGAGGTGTTTTTGCGCCGATATAGCCCACACAGAACGATGGCAGCAGCCTATTTGTGGTCGAGCCTAGTTAGTTAAGGGCCCACAACGAGTCTCAGTCAATCAGATCTTGGTGATGACTTTCCCGGGTAGTGCGCCACATGCCTCGCACCATTGGATGAATTCGAGTACATCCATACCTATTTGCAGGGCATAGAGGATAGAAGAGTCAAGGAAGGTTGCCAGTAAAGTCTTAACTTCTGGCTCGAAATAAGTGGGTCAGGTTTGGCCTCGAAGAATTAAGTCTTAACGCGAGGTATTCTTTCTTGTTCTGCATTCCACGCAGCTATATCACTACTTCCGAGTCAAAAAGAACCTTGACTAAACACATTACCCCGAATAAATGACTTGAGTGCCTCTTGCACGTCGATTGCTTGAAATAATGTTGGATCAACAATGTACTCGCGCCCTTCGCGGAAAGAGAATTGCACTTTGAGAGTTGGGCCAACGGACCGAACTTTGATGTCTATAGCTTTGTTTGGCGACAGGGATTGAGACCAATTGATCTTAGGCTTGTCATCCTCTCGATCATCGATAAGTTTGTATAGACGTTTGCTTGAGCGGACTAACCAAGAACGCCGAGTTCCTCTGTCAAACAAGAGCAAAGCGTTGGCAGATGATAGGTCCTCGCCTTCATAGTTTGTCGACTCAGCGCAGTACTTGATGATGTCCTCTTTACTGTATGGTGCCCGTCGGCCATAGTAAAAATCTGAAAATTTCATTCTCATTCTCAATCCTCGTCCTTGCTAGTGCTTTCGTCTTCTTGAGCATCGGGCTCTTTCTCGGCACTTTTTGATGATACTGCCGCAACCCACTTAGAAAGCACAACGGGCCAAGCAACCCCGAGGACGATGACTGCTTGCCTATTCAGTTGAATGATTTCTGCATATCCGCCAATCAATCCCATAAAGCCTGCGCCAAAAGACCACATTGCTAGCAGAGCAAACGCGTTTTTCCCTGTGTAAACAATCCCAAGCAGAGAGTCCGTGCCCTTCAATTTATAGACGACCCAATCGACTACAAATACAACTGCCCCTACCGCTATGCAATACGCAGCGAACCAGAGTAATTCCCCCCAGTTAGTTACCTCAAATGATGGTGCCATTGTCTCCCCTGCAAAATCCTATCAAGGCTTTTTAATAATCATGCGTACTACGGAAAAACAACTAACGTCAAATTATTAAGTTTCACTGCTTCGGTGGCTTTACCCCAAGCATTTTCATCGTACCGCTTCCGTTATTTACTGCATGGACCTTGGTTTAAATCGAGTTCACATATTTGACCGCGCGAAGCAGCATGTTGCCAAGGGCTGAGTTTTTAAAGTAAAGGTTTGGAGCCCCAATGGCTCCGCTAGGTGAGGCCTTCATCAGCCCTGTACTAGACAAGCGCTGTGCCCAGTCATCAGTCAAGAAGCCTTGAGTGGTGGGCGCTTCAATGAAGGTAACAAGGTCCCATGTGGCGGCCATGTCTATTGCATGCGCCAGCCTCAGTACCGATTCAGCATCGATTTCATCACTAAGGTAGGCAGCGTACACTTTGCCGAGAAGTTCGGGTTTCTTGAGGTCTGTTACTTTGTCTAGGACGAGCAGCAGGGTTGTCCCGATCTGAGCAGCTTTCTCTTCATCCTGATAGATAGCGTTCCGCAGGCGGCGTGCTTCGGCTGCCTTGGCCAAAGATGGTTCTTTCAGGAAAGCGAGTAACTTCTGTTGCAGGATGCGCTCACGAATCGCATCCATTGCTCGCACTACCGAAAAGGCTGTGCCAACCACAGGAATGGCCGCTACGGTTTCCGAGCTGATTACATCGGCAACGATTTCTGCCGCTTCAGCACTTAGCTGAATGATGGGCAGGTGCCATGGATCATTGCTCATGCTGCGGCTAAATGTCCTGCGACTTCCAAGGCGCCCACACTTTTTCTGAGCGGGGTAACTTGAGAATCGTGAAGATGCAGCCGTATTGATCTGAGGCGACTTTCATCTCCTTGACTGTCATGTTTTTGTCGGCATGGGGAAACCAGACTTGTGCCGGCACTTCAACACCACGCCGATCATGCGCGATGGAGGTATTGGCCGCTAGCGAGGCAACAGGGATTTCAATGATGTCCTGACTGGTCCTGAAGAAGGCGCCAGCATTGTGCGCCCTTTTGCTTGACCAAGCCCAGTCCATATATCCGTCTTTCGAAACCACCAGTACAGCGCTGTCGTCTGTATGTTCAAGCCATTTCAGGATGGCAGCTGTCAATGAGACGCCATAACGATTTGCACAGTGTCCAAGCAGATCGAAATCCACATCTGCATTGAGTTGTTGGCGATAGTCGTCCAACGGCATGAGCAAGTACGAAGCAAACAAGTCAGCTTGAGCTTCGATATTAGTTTCGTCGGATGACCAATCGCGCATATCTTTCTCGGTGCACTTGAATTCTTCCCGCATCATCCTGTGCAGGATGTAGTGCCCGAGTTCGTGTGCCTGTCGTCCTCAATGAAGAAAACAGCGTCGACGCCGAGCTGTTTACCTAAGCGTAGCGGCGAGTTGGCATAGTTGTGCGAAGCATTGCTCATCCCGGGCAGCCCAGTCCACCCTTGGGTAGTGGGGCTGCGCATGCGCAGCGGAAGCCCGAATCTTCTTTGGCAATATGGTGCGCAGCCATTCAGCGTCGTTCCTTCGTAGCCAGCAATAGCCTGGCGGTGATACTTGAACAGCGTCAGCTAACGTTGCGTCTGGATTGGCCGATAAGTAGTCGAGCATGTCAGCCCTTGCCCTCACTCGTTTCCATTCTATGTTTGCGGCCTGCCATGCGGCATATCGTTCTGGGTTCTCCTGGCAAACGCGATCAATGGTCGCGCGCGAAAGCCCTGTTTGCTGTGCAATGTTGCGTTGCGGTTCACCACGCAGCAATGCACTGACGACTTCCGTCTTCAGCGCATGGTGTAGAACTTTGGGGCGCCGCCGAATCCCCGTGCTGCCAACTTTTCCGATCCAGCGCATCGCCGTGCTGATGTCCAGGCCATGTTGGCTCGCCAGGTGGCGAATAGGCTGCTGCGGGCCTGGTTCGCTTAGTTCGGTAATGAAGGCCTCAATCCGCGCGGGGATCGCGATGGAGGTGGCCAAGAAAGGTGCGGTTTCGATCGCCGGTGTCAGGCCGGCTTCCCAAGCGTACACAGCGACGAACGCATTCCATTCCCCGAATAGCGCATCGATCAGCAGTGAGTGATAAAGCGGATGGAAATCGGTTCTTGGTTTTCGAACCATACGCAGCAGTGTGGCCTGATGCGGATCAGCCAAGGCATGACAAAACGGCTCAAGTGCTTGGATCCTTCGGAAGCGCGCATGCAGACAATTCAAGTAGGCCTGCACCCGTAGCTGGCCGCCTTTTGTTAGTAATCCGTTCGCCTGCAGTCCGTGCCGATAGGTCGTCAACATGCGCTCTCGTAGGTATGGTTGGGGCAAGTCGTGCTCGAGGATGTGCGTGTTCAGATTCGCGAGGCGATTCAAGCATGCGGAGGCCGCTGCATTCAGTAGCGGAGCTCGGATTCGATCAAAGACGCCAATATCCTCCGGAAGCAAAAATTTCGATTTGCCACGTCTATCGATGCGCAGTGAAGACTCAAGTAAAGGGGTAGCGTGTACGCTGCAAAAGAAACTGCCCGGCAACTGATGTTTTCGCTGCCACGAGGCAATGCCGTGCTGTGTTCGATCCTCTTCCATGCATAGCGGGCAGGCACGCAAGGGCGAACGGGCTCGACACAGGCTAGCAGGAAGCCCCAGGACATGTTTGAGCCGGGGGGCTCCCACTCCAGCCATGGCCTCCTGCGTTGAGGCCTCCACTGCCGGTGGCTTGAAGCGCAGGAAGTAAGGGGCTGCCGTTAGTCGCGCTGCGATTGCTTGAGCTGACCCCAAATACCCGTGTGTGTTGACTGCGAGCTGCGCTAGATGATGTGGGAAATCATGGTGAAGCCCCGCATCTGGATGTTTGAATAGAGAGCGACTTGTTGTGCTGCCTAGCGTATCGCCACGTAAACGACAATTTCGGGCAACGAGGCCGTACAGTGTTTCGTCTGGTAAAGGATTGGTTAACAGCATCGAAGCTGGTATTCGCACCTGTCGGTGCACTTGGTTCATCGTGGCTCAATGTATTGGCGCAGTTGCCGCCACTGCTTTAGGTGCTTGGTTGTGCCCTGCGAAGAAAGCGTAATTCGGTTGCTTTGCTTTAAACGCTGGAACACTCGGCCATCGTATCAACGGGGCAGAGCCCCTGGGGCAAATAATCATAGCGAAAAGAAAAGGGCACCCACTGAGGGGTGCCCTTTTTCTTTTGCTTGCCGTTAAGACTTTATTAACGGCCCATCGAGATAAGTTAAGACTTAATTATCGAAGTTAAGACTTAATTATCATCGAACAACTTTGCTTAAGGTTTAAGCGAAGTTCTTGGCCGCGAATTCCCAGTTGGCGAGGCTGTTGAGGAAGGTCTCAACGAACTTCGGACGGGCGTTGCGGTAATCGATGTAGTAGGCGTGTTCCCACACGTCGATGGTCAGCAGTGCCTTGCCTTCACCGGTCTTCAGCGGGGTGCCAGCAGCGCCGGTGTTGAGGATGTCGACGGTACCGTCGGCTTTCTTGATCAGCCAGGTCCAGCCGGAACCGAAGTTGCCGACGGCGGATGCCTGGAAGGCCTTCTTGAATTCTTCAAACGAACCCCACTTGGCCTTGATGGCATCGGCCAGTGCGCCGGTCGGTTCGCCACCGCCCTTGGGCGAGAGGCTGTTCCAGAAGAAGGTGTGGTTCCAGACTTGTGCGGAATTGTTGTACACGCCGCCGGCGGGCGCCTTCTTGATGATCTCTTCGAGGGACAGGTTTTCGAATTCGGTGCCCTTGATGAGGTTGTTCAGGTTGGTGACATAGGCTTGATGATGCTTGCCGTAGTGGAATTCGAAGGTTTCCTTCGAGATGTGCGGCGCGAGAGCGTCCTGCGCATAGGGCAGGACCGGCAGGGTATGTTCAGCCATTTTTATTTCTCCAGTGGGTTTGGGGTAAAGCGTGTGTGGGCATTCTAGACGAATCTGCGATGCGGAAAAACCGCGTTGTTGGCATGTGCTTATTCCACTATGTCT
>Ga0310811_10001831_pt1 | contig 26420 bp, 18 predicted proteins | sample YCmetagenome_FD_207642 | JGI IMG/M metagenome (GOLD analysis project Ga0310811, IMG submission 207642) | Soil microbial communities from experimental microcosm in Duke University, North Carolina, United States - YC | ecosystem: Engineered > Artificial ecosystem > Soil microcosm > Unclassified ... | reverse complement strand
GGTGGGCGGGATTGAGTGGAGGAGTGGGATTGCATTTGCGGAGACGGCTGGGCTTCGTTTTGGGACAGCGCCGATGCGGGGTCATTTGCGAGGACCCATTTTGCGAAACCCGGCACGTCACCCTCCGGGTACTCGGTGGTGTATTTCTCCCAAGCTGATAATAAAGGGATTACAGATCTTGCTCCGCCGCTCATCTTTTGAAACGATTTTGATCCAAGTTACAAAAATAATTAAACAAAAATGGTTTACTTTACAACAAATTTGTTTATTTTCGGTTTAAAAATTAGAACGAAATTGTTTTATATGGATCCGGGTCTTTTCTTTCTCCTTCTTTTTTTGTGTATGGACTGGCGATGGCGGGCTTTTCTCTTTGATCAGCTGGGATCGTTTATGAAGCGGATGATCGGATGAATTATATTGCTCAAAAATCGACGATGCGGTATTTGTTTATCGGAATGTTGGCATTTGCCGGCCGGGTAGCGGCCCAGGCTCCTGCTTTTGATTCGGGATCGGTGGTTGCAGAGGGGGCGATCCAGCCGCAGCTGGTCTCCCATCAGTTTGCATTTACGGAAGGGGCGGCGGTGGACAAGGCGGGCAATGTGTTTTTTACCGATCAGCCCAATAATAAGATCTGGGAGTATACGCTGGATGGGGGGCTGGTGCTGTTTATGGACAGTGCAGGGCGGTCGAACGGGATGTATTTTGATCCCGGGGGGCGGCTGGTGAGCTGTGCGGATGAGCAGGAGCAGCTGTGGTCGATCGGTCCGGACCGGCGGGTAAAGATCCTGTTGCGGGACATTGGCGGCCGGCGGCTGAACGGCCCGAATGATCTTTGGATCGATGCGCAGGGGGGGATCTTTTTTACTGACCCCTATTATCAACGGCCTTATTGGAGCCGGACGCGTTCCGAGCTGGATGGGGAGAAGGTGTATTATCTGCCGCGGGGTGCGAAGCAGCCGGTGGTAGTCGCTGCGGACCTGAGGAAGCCAAACGGGATCGTGGGTACGCCGGATGGGAAGATGCTTTATGTGTCGGATCTCGGCGATGGGAAGACTTATGCGTACAGCATCGGGTCCGACGGGCGGCTTTCCAACCGGCGGTTGTTTTGCATGCAGGGTTCTGATGGGATGACGCTTGACGAACGGGGGAATGTGTATCTGACGGGGGACGGGGTGACGGCGTATGATGCTTCCGGCAAGAAGATCGCGCACATTCCCGTACCGGAGCAATGGACGGCAAATCTTTGTTTCGGAGGCAAGGACCGGAAGACCTTGTTCATTACGGCATCGCGGGGAGTATACGTGTTGCGCATGCGGGTGAAAGGGGTAGAGTGATCAGTGGGCGACGAGGAACTGTTCGATCATTTCGCGGTAGGCCTGCAAGGTGTCGGGTTTGGCAACGACGTCCTGGGCACCCAGCTCGAGGCATTCCTGGTAAAAGTCCTTTACCTGGTAGGTGGAGTAGATAATGTCCGGGATATGCCGGTAACGTTCGCTTTCCTTTAGGAAGACAAGACTTTCCTTGCCTGTCATCTTGGGCATGTTCTGGTCGAGGATGATCATGTCGGGCAGTTCATCATCGGTCATTTTATCCAGAAGGGCTACCATCTCGAGGCCATTTTCTGCTGTGACGACCTCGGCTTCGGGGTCGACTTCCCTGAGGATCTCTTCGAAGATCTGCCGGTCATCGGCATCGTCGTCCACCAGCACTATTTTCTTATACTTCAGCATACTCTTCATTTAACCCATCAATGACACGGGATAGTTTTTGATTGATTATGTGGAGGGAAATGGGGAACTAATTCCCCAACCTTCTCCCTTGCACCCCAGGCACGATCTTATCGCTTCAAGGGGGGCAGCAAATTATCCAATGGAAGAAAACAAAAACGCGGCCATTTTTTTTGGAGAGGCCGGACGGATTGTGATTACCGGGTGGTCTTTTGCAGGCGGATGATGATGAGCTTGGAGACGGGTGTATTGCTTTTTTTTGCAACGCTGTCGATCGGCACCAGGACATTGGTCTCGGGGTAGTAGGTGGCTGCGCAATCGCGGGGGATCGGATAGGGGACGACGACGAAGCTTTTTGCGATGCGATGAGCGCTGTAAATGTCTACGATGTCGTTGGGTCTGAGGCTTTGCTGCCGCATATCTTCTTCATTGAGGAAGATGACACGTCTTTCGTTGAACACCCCGCGATAGCGATCGTTCAGCCCATAGATCGTGGTGTTGAACTGATCATGACTGCGGATCGTCATCATCATGAGCTCGCCTGCCTGCAGCTTGATCGTTGTAGGGGTGGCGATGTTGAACTGGGCCTTTTGATCGGGTGTGTTGAATTTTCCTTCCCTTGGTCCGTTTGGCAGATAGAAGCCGCCGGGCTTGCGTATCCGCTCGTTATATTGTTCGAAGCCAGGAATGGTCCGTTCGATGTCTTCCCGGACGGCGTCATAATTCTGCTCATAGGCATTCCAATCGACCTTTGTGTTCCCGAGCGTAGCTTTTGCCAGGCGGCAAACGATCGCCGGTTCACTGAGGAGATGTTCCGAAACGGGGTTAAGCACACCTTTTGAGGATTGAACAACGCCCATGCTGTTCTCGCAGGAAACAAATTGTTCGCGGCCGCCGGTATAGTCGCGGTCGCTGCGGGCGAGGCAGGGCAGGATAAGGGCTTCTTCCCCATGGACGAGGTGGCTTCGGTTGAGCTTTGTCGATACATGGACGGTCAACTGGCAGCGGCGAAGAGCCTCTGCGGTGAATTCGGTGTCGGGAGTGGCGGACAAAAAGTTGCCGCCCATGGCGAAGAAGACGCTTGCTTTGCCATCGTGCATGGCTTTTATGGCGTTTACGACGTCGTAGCCGGGCTTACGGGGTGGGTTGAACCCAAATACCTTTTCGATGCTGTCGAGGAGCTGTTGGGTAGGTCGTTCCCATATGCCAACTGTCCGATCACCCTGAACGTTGCTGTGGCCGCGGACCGGGCAGGTGCCGGCGCCGGGTTTACCGATGCTGCCTTTTAAAAGGAGGAGGTTGGCGATCTCTTTTATCGTGTCGACGGCGTTTGTATGTTGTGTGAGGCCCATGGCCCAGCAGATGATGATCTTCTTTTTATGTTTTATGATATCTGCGGCTTTTGTGATCTCTTCGGTTGGGATACCACAGGCTGCAGCCAGATCGGGAAGGGAGGTTTTTTGAATATGTTGGATGAAAGCGTCATAGCCGGCGGTATTCTTTTGTATGAAGTCGAGGTCGAAGATGGTTCCGGGAGCTGTTTGTTCTTCCTGCCAGAGAAGAAGCTCGATGGCCTGGAGCAGGGCCATGTCGCCATTGAGCTTTATGGGCAGGTAGAGGTCCGTCAGGGGGGTTGCGAGGCCGAGGAGGCCTTTCAGCTGCTGTGGATTGTTGAAGGCCATCAGGCCGGTCTCCGGGAGGGGGTTGACGGAAATAATGGTGGCGCCGTTGTTCTTTGCTTTTTGCAAGGCCGTCAGCATGCGTGGGGCGTTGGTACCCGGGTTCTGACCCATGATGACGATGACTTCCGCTTTGTGGAGGTCATCGAGGGTGACGGAGCCTTTGCCGAGGCCGAGGGATTCTCCGAGGGCAACCCCACTCGATTCGTGGCACATGTTGGAGCAGTCCGGGAGGTTGTTGGTGCCGTATTCACGGACGAAGAGCTGGTAGAGAAATGCGGCTTCGTTGCTGGTGCGGCCTGAGGTGTAGAAGACAGCGGCATCGGGAGAGGGCAGGGCGTTGAGGTGGTTGGCGATGAGGCTGAAGGCGTCCTCCCAGCTGATCTCCTGGTAGTGGGTTGCGCCCCTGGGCAGGTACATGGGCTGGGCGATGCGGCCTTTATAGCCGAGGTGGTAATCGGAGAGCTGGGCGAGGGAATTTATATCGTGGTCTTTGAAGAAGTCGGCGGTGAGTTTTTTTGTGGTGGCTTCGTCGGCGACGGCTTTCGCGCCGTTCTCGCAGTATTCGGCTATGCCGGAGCGTTCGTCGTCGGGGTCGGGCCAGGCGCAGCTTGGGCAGTCGAAGCCGCCTTTTTGGTTCATGTGGGCGAGGGCTTTGAGGCCGCGGGCGAGGCCGGCTTCGCCGATGGCGTGGCGGAAGCTGGAGACGATGGCGGGGAGGCCGACGGCTTTATGGCGGATGTGGCCGGTGTGGAGGCCGGTGAGACCGGTGGGGTTTTCGGCGGAGGGAAGATCGTTCATAACTATAGTTTTATATGTGGATACGGTGGGCGCAGGAGTAGATATTGAACCGTTGTTGCCGGAGGAAGCCGACCAGGGTGATGCCGGTGTCTTCGGCGTGACGGATGGCCAGGCTTGAGGGTGGACCTACAGCAGCCACTATCCTTATGCCAGCCATGGCGGCTTTTTGGATCAGCTCGAAACATGCGCGGCCGCTGAGCAGGAGGATCGTATGCGATGCCGGGAGCCATTGCTGTCGCAGGGCATGGCCGATGAGCTTGTCAAGGGCGTTGTGGCGGCCGATGTCCTCGTGGAGAGCCAGGATGCGGCCCTGGTCATCGAAGAGACCTGCGGCATGGAGGCCGCCGGTGGCGTCGAAGATATCCTGGCCTTCCCGGAGGAGGGCCGGGAGATGGTACAGGAGGGTGGCGGGGATAGAGAGCCCGGTATCTGCGGTATCGGGGATGTCAGCCTGAAGGCTATCCAGGGAGGTCTTCCCGCATACGCCGCAGCTGGAGCTTGTGTAGGAGTGGCGCTGGGAGCGGGAGAGGTCGGGGGGGTGGCCTTCGGGCAGGGCGATCGTTATGGTGTTGGGCGTGGGCAGGATGCGGACGTCCTTTATAGCTGTTTGGATGATGCCTTCCGTGTACAGCCAGCCGAGGGCGAGCTCTTCGTCGTTGCCCGGGGTGCGCATGGTGACCGAGAGGCTATGTTCCTGTCTACGGCTTGCGGGGCCGTATTGGATGCGGATCTCCAAAGGGTCTTCGATCGCGATAGGGTCGGAAGTCGCCCGGAGCGAGTCTCCCGCTATTTTTTGCACTGGCAGCCGGGTTATACCGGGGGAAGGAACTACAATTTGAGACGAGTCGGGCATATTCAAATTTACATTAAATTAGGGGGATGAATAAATTGCTGCTTTCCGTATTCTACGGACTTTTCCTGCCCATCATTGCTTGTGCACAGCCTTTTTCTGCTGCGGACCGGCAGCGTTGTGAGCAGGAAGCGAAGCAGGTCACGATCGTTCGGGACAAATGGGGCGTTCCTCATATCTATGGCAAAACGGATGCCGCCGCGGTATTTGGGTTGTTGTATGCCGAATGCCAGGAAGATTTCTCCCGGGTGGAGAAGAACTATCTCGAGATGCTGGGACGGCAATCGGAGGCTTACGGCGACAGTTATCTCTATACAGATGTGATGATGCGGCTGGTGTATGACAGCGTTCAGGCAAAAGCAGATTATGAGCATTGCCCGGTTTGGATGCGCCAGCTGCTTGATGCATTTGCTGATGGGGTTAATTACTACCTGTACAAAAACCCAGCAACCCTACCACTGGTGTTGAAGCATTTTGAACCCTGGTATGCGTTAATGTTCACGGATGGAAGCGTCTCGGCGACCAGCCTGGGCGGGGTCAAGATGGACGAGATCAAGAACTTTTATAGTCAGTCGCATGCCGTTGCAAAAGCGGCACCGCGTGCTGTGCCCTCCGATGTTGAAAGAATGGTTTTGGAGGACAGGGGAATCGGTGCGTCGCCGTCGCCGAGTAAGGGAGAGGGAGGCGGGCATGAGCCGAATGATGAACCGGGTGGCGAGCTGTTCGATGAGCGGGAGCGGGGGTCCAATGGATTTGCCCTTGCCGGTTTCCGGACCGCGTCGGAGGCGACGGAGCTGTATATCAACCCGCATGTTCCTTTTTACTTTCGAATGGAATGCCAGCTGGTGAGTGACGAAGGTTTGAATGCCTATGGGGCCGTCACCTGGGGGCAATTCTTTATCTACCAGGGTTTCAATGCCCATTGTGGCTGGATGCACACGTCCAGCTATGCGGATGTGGCCGACCTCTATGCGGAGAAGGTGAAACAGGAGGGATCCGGTTGGATATATGAATATGAGGGGCAGTCAAAGCCTGTAACGACAAAGGATGTTACGGTGTATTACAAGAAAGACGGCGCGGTGCAGGTCCTGCCGGTAAAAGGCTATTATACGCATCATGGGCCTGTGATGGCCACCCGCGACGGGAAATGGCTGAGCTTGCGGGAATACAATCGAAGCCTGAACGCGCTGGAAGAGGCGTGGCTGATCACCAAGGCAAATACCTTTGACGAGTACAAGAAGGCCATGGACCTCCGGGCCAATACGACCAACAATACCGTCTATGCGGATGACCAGGGGAATATCGCCTACTGGCATGGCAACTTTATGCCGAGACGGGACAGCTCCTACGATTGGAGTCAGCCGGTGGATGGGAGTATCGCCGCCACTGAATGGAAGGGCCTTCATGAGCTGGATGAGATCGTACATGCTTACAATCCTGCTACCGGGTGGATACAGAACTGCAATTCCACGCCATATTCACTCTCTGGCAACAGCAGCCCGGAGCGGAGGAAATATCCTGCATACATGGCGCCTGACGGCGAGAATTTCCGCGCATTGAATGCGGTTCGCCTGCTGAGCGTCGCCAGTAATTTTACGCTGGATAGTCTTACGGTCAAGGGATATGATCATTATCTGTCGGCCTTCGACGTCCTGCTGCCATCGCTGTTTGCCGCGTATGCGGCTGCTCCGGACAGTGTCCGTAGGGGGTTACAGGAGCCCATTGCGGTGTTGCAGAAATGGGATCGCCGGTCGGGGGTCCGATCCGTCGCCACCAACCTGGCTGTGGAGTGGGGGACGAGGATGGCACAGTATGCGCCCCGACCGAGGACGGGCGAGGAGGCTTCGAATGCTGTTGGGAATATGCAGGTGGAGATAGAGCGGAGCACGCCGGAGCAGAAGCTTGCGCAATTTGGCGCTGTCGTGAACGAGCTACGGCAGCGATATGGCAGCTGGAAGATCGAGTGGGGCGAGGTGTGCCGGTATCAGCGGCTGACGGGGAGGATCGTCGAGAGCTATGATGACCGGAAGCCGAGCCTGCCTGTGGGGCTTGTTTCTTCGGCATTTGGGGAGCTGCCTTCCTTTGTGAGCCGGGTGATGCCGAATACGCAGAAGCGGTATGGGGTTTCGGGGAATAGCTTTATTGCGGCGGTGGAGTTTGGGAAGAAGGTGAAGGCCAGGACTATTGTTACGGGTGGGGAGAGTAGTGATCCGGCGTCGCCGCATTTTGGCGACCAGGCGTCGATGTATTTGAATGGGCAGTTCAAGGATGTGTTGTTTTATATGGAGGATGTGGAGCAGCATGTGGAGAAGAGGTATCATCCGGGGGAGGAATAATCCATCTTTTTCAGGGGAAAAATATTTTGCTATTTATTTTGGCTTTATTGGCTAAATAAATTAGTATATTTACTGCCCTAAATATCTTATCTATGAAACAGGAGTTTGCGGCAGATGGGGATTATAAGATGTGGATTGTGGATTTGAAGGGGAGGATCCAGTCGGCACAAATCAAGGCGGCTTTGACGGTGAACAGCCAGTTGTTGGAACTATATTGGGAATTGGGGAGAGAGATTTGTGAGAAGCAGAAGAAAGCCCGGTGGGGAGATGGGCTGATCCAGCAACTTGCAAAGGATTTGTCGGGGGCATTTCCGGGGATGAAGGGATTTTCGAGGACTAACTTGTTCTATATCAAGCAGTGGTATTTATTTTATCGGGCAGCGGGAATTGTCCCACAAGTTGTGGGACTAATTCCCTGGGGACATAATCGAGAAATAATATCCAAGTGCATTAGCGTTGAAGAGGCATTGTTTTATGCACAAAGGACAATGGAGAATAATTGGTCAAGGGCCATTTTGACGGCGCAGATAGAAACCAAATTATTTGAGCGCAGTGGGAAGATCATAAACAATTTTGACAAAACCTTACCGCTACCGCAGGCAGACCTTGCGAGGGAGACGTTGAAGAACCCGTATAATTTTGATTTTTTGACATTGGGAAAGGAGGCAGGAGAGCGGGATCTGGAGCAGGCATTAGCGGGGCATATCCAGCAATTTTTGTTGGAGTTAGGGCAAGGGTTTGCATACATGGGCAAGCAGTTTCCTCTGGAGGTCGAAGGAGAGCAGTTTTATTTGGATCTATTGTTTTATCACACGCGGCTACATTGTTACGTAGTAGTTGAGTTGAAGACTACCAAGTTCTCGCCGGAATATGTTGGAAAATTGAATTTTTATTTGAATGTTTTGAACGACAAAATGAAGCATGAGCAGGATCAACCGAGTGTCGGCATTCTACTATGCAGGACGCCGGATAAGCTAATAGTAGAATATGCCCTAAAGAGCGTCTTAAATCCGTTGGGGGTTGCGGAGTATCGGATCACGAATGCTATTCCGGAGGATCTAAAGGGAAGTTTGCCATCGATCGAAGAATTGGAGCAAGAGATTGGGGTGCAAAAATAAATTGGGAACAGGAGGTGATCTCAGCACGAAATTTGGGCGGTGAGTGTAAAACATTATCGCATGAAATCACAATCGCAGGAAAAAACAGGGGGAGCTCCGGCCGGCGGGGCTCATGTTCTTTTGCAAGGGAGTTGGAGGGAGTTGCGGCCGGGCGCGCAGGTGTTGGGTGTGGCGGATCCCGATGAGTGGCTGGAGCTGACGATCAAGCTGAGGAGGAAGAAGGCGTTGCCGGAGCCGGGGAGCGGGGGCGGCGCCAAGGGGGTGAAGGTGTTTAGCAGGGCTGATCTGCAGGCGCAGTATGGGGCTGACCCGGCGGATATCGAGAAGGTGAGGGCGGTGCTTGCGGGGCTGGGGATGAAGATATTGAAGGAGGACGCGGCAACGTGTACGGTACGGGCCGGGGGGACGGCCGCCGTTGTGGAATCGATCTTCCAGGTGCGGCTGTTCCATTATTCTTATCCGAGGGGAAATTACAGGGGCCGGAAAGGCGATATTCATGTACCGGCCGAGTTGGCGGGGATCATTCTGGCGGTGTTCGGGTTGGATAACCGGAAGATGGTCAAGAGGCGGCCGCTGCGGCGGAGAACGACCTCGCTCACGCTGGCGCAGCGTGCGGCGGCAAGCCGGAGCTGGTTCTATCCGGCCGAGCTGGCGACGATCTATTCTTTTCCGCCTGGCGACGGGGCGGGCCAGACGGTAGGGCTACTGGAATTTGGCGGTGGTTTCTTTGCGAATGATCTTGCGGCCTTCTGTCAGAATGCGAATATCACTGTCCCGACGGTGAACCTGGTGTCGGTGAACAATACGCCCACGAATCAGCGGGATGGGGCGGAGGGTGAAGTGATGCTCGATGTCGAAGTTGTGGCGGGGGTCTGTCCCAAGGCCACTATCGTTGTTTATTTCTCCACTTTTGACGAAGGGGGGTGGGTAAGCGCTATCGACACCGCTATTCATGACGAACAGAATCCGATCAGCGTGCTCTCCATCAGCTGGGGCTATGCGGAGGATGCTCCGGGGGCCTGGACGCAGGGTGCGCTTGATGCCATCAATGATTCGCTGAAGGCTGCGGCCCTGCTTGGCGTGACGATCTGTGTTGCGGCGGGTGATGACGGGTCGGATGATGAGGTGGGCGATGGCCATGCGCATGTCGATTTCCCCTCCTCGAGCCCGTATGTTCTGGCAGTGGGTGGGACGACGCTGAAACGATCGGCGACGGGCGTCATAACGGAGACGGCCTGGAAGGATGGGGACGGTTTGCGGAAAGATAACGGCGGCAGCACGGGCGGAGGTGTAAGCACTTATTTTGCGCGGCCCTCCTGGCAGACGGTAACCGTCGACCCGGTAAACCCGGGATCGATCGCGGGGCGGGTCGTGCCCGATGTTGCGGCGGATGCCAGTGCGAATACGGGATATTGGATGGTGGTGGACGGGCAGGGTGGGGCCAGCGGTGGCACCAGCGCTTCGGCGCCTTTATGGGCTTCGCTGATCGCGTTGCTTAACGCCAGCCTTGGCAAACCGGTGGGCTATCTGAATCCCTTGTTGTACCAGGCGAGCGCGGACGGCAAGACGCTGGGGCAATCCGGCTGCAGGGATATCACTTCGGGGGATAATGTTACGGCGTCGATCGGTGGGTATTCCGCGGGGCCGGGGTATGATGCGGTGACGGGATGGGGTGTGCCGATCGGGTCTGCGTTATTGAATGGATTGAAATAAAAAAAGGGCCGCCTTGGCTACTATCGGGGTGCGCCCCGTGCACCAGGGCGGCCTTTTTTGTTATTGCAGACAATTGGCGGTGACGTTTGTGGCCTTATTGCTATAGAGGGCTTTTGTCACTTTGGTCAGATTGGTCTGAGAGGTTTTGCTGATGTTATAGGTCATCACGACGGCATAGCCGTTGTTCTTTACGAAATTGGCGGCGGTGGTCTCATCCGTTCCACCGATATCCACGCCGATACCCAATTTTGTTTTTGCCATTCCGGCGTTGACATAGGGTGCGAGACGGCCGGAGTAATTCGTATTCCCATAGCTCATTTCCCAGCCATAGTCGAGGATATCGCCGGCTTTTTTGCCATTGTACGTTGCGCTGAAATACTGGGTGTCGCTGAAAAGGGCCTTTGTAAGGTACCTGGTGGTTCCGAGCTCGGCGCGGAGGGCGGAGAGGGCGATGACCAGGGAGCTGGTGTTCGTTGTGCAGGTCGAGTACTCGTCATCGATATCGATGCCGTCGAGGCCGTATTGATTGACGGCGTTCTTGCATTGGACGGCGAAGCTGTCGGCCTGGGCATAGGTGGTGAAGCATCCCCAGCCGGCATTCTCGTGGTTGCCGAGTACCGTGAGCAGCACTTTTATCCCCAGAGATTGCAGATAGGCGACGTTCCCGGAATTGAGGGTGCTTTGGACCTGCGGGTTGAAATACAGGACGGGATTGCCGTTCGCATCGGCATTGATGTTTGCGGCAAAGATAGCGGCAAAAGTGAAGTCCTGCCTGGCGGGACTGCCATAGGTGTAGCACCCGGGGTTGTGGAAGCTGTTGGAGTTGACCTCCACGTAGGCTGTGATGAAGGGCGCGGTGACGGGTGTTCCCAGGGGGGTGACGGATGTGGAGGTTTTTGCGGACAGGTCTGGTGCGGACGTGGTTTTGGTTTTGTCGTTCTTGGTGCAGGTGACCAGCAATAATGACAAGGCAAGCGGGATGGGAAAGGTTCTTTTTTTCATATACAAGTTTTAGACTCATAAGGTAAGTATTATTTACGGGTCCAGGGGATCATAGGGGTCCATATGCAGGGATTCCATTACGGGATAGTAGGAGACGTCATGGGTGGCGACCCGGCGTTTGTCCTTATACGGCAGGTAGCCCAGCTCATGGAGGTTGCGTTGGTCGAAGCGTCCCTGTGGAAGATCGATGTAGTCGATTTGCGACCGTGTGCTGACGATATCGGAAGGCATGGTGATGGGGATGCCGTAGCGGATCATGAGGCGGTTGGCATTCCGAAGGTTTGTCGTCGTGTGACGGGCATGGGGTTCAATGATGATGGCGCTTTCGGGGATCCCCTGGGTGAGAAGGTACTTCTTCATTTCGAACGCTTCGGCATAGGGGGTATGAAAGGGATGAACGAAGCCGCCGCTGACGATGATGAAGGGGGCGAAGCCTTTGCGGTAGCGGTCGGCGGCGAGGTTGCAACGCATCCGGCCCATGGGGTCGAGGGCAACGGTGGGCAGTTCGGGACCTTCGCCGGGGACTACGATGGTGGCATATTTATATTTTGACCAATCTGTGGACTGGACAGCCGAGAAGGCTGCTTTGTTCTCGCCGGCTTCGAGGGGTTCGAATCGGGCGGCTTCGTCCCGGTCGTTGAGATCCATCAGCTGGAGGGCGAGAAAAAGAGAGGGCTCATAGAAGAGGCTCATCGAGTCGGTCTTTTCACTGAGATAGGCAAACATATCTTTTAATGCCGCCCGGTAATAGCGGCTGTTGACGTCATAGCTGACGGAGTCGATGGAGGGATACCGGAGTCTTTTCCCGAGGCCGTATTGGTCGATGATATAGTTGATGCCGACGATGGTCTGGGACCAAACGTTCCCGAGAAAGGTTTCGTTGTTGCCTGCGGCAAAGCGCTGATAGCAGCCGGAGGGCCGCAACTGGTGATCGATCAGGTCATCGAAGGCGGCGGTATGGGCGTGGTAGAGGGTGAGCAGGGCCTTTGCAACCCCGGCCGAATCGGCGGTGGTGAAACGGAAGTCGGTTACCAGGGATGGCGCCCAGCTGCAGGTGTCGGTCGCATGGGAGCGAAGGAGGGCCAGGCGTGTTTTGCGAAGATCGTTCAGGGTGGGATCGGCCGAGAGGAGCTGTTGGATGGCCGGGTTCCGGGCGATGGCCGAGAACCAATAGAAATTCTTATCGGCGACGGTGCGGGGCTGTGAATAACCCTGTACGGCAAGGGTCGAAAAAAACACTACCAGGAGTATGAACTTGTTGGAAGCGGGTGTCATTTTTAGTGATTTTTTTAGTAGTCTACGAAAAGAGCAAAAGAACTACCCACTCCGCAGGAATTAATAATTATTTCAACATTCCCTAATCCAACCATAACACCCTAAAAAAAGGACGCGAATGAAAATGGGCAATCTTTGCAAAACTTATGAGACCATTCCTCCTGCTTCTCGTCTCCGGGCTTTGTGCGGCGCCAGCGGCCTTTGATCCGGCAAAGCCAGAGATGCAATTATCCCACTCGCTCACCATCGATTCTTTGGGGGCTTGCCAGGGTATCTCGTGGCAGAAGGGCAAGGCGTATTTGTATGGGGACCGGGAGGTTGGGATGGTCAGGGAGTTCGATCTTGCGGGAGACTCTCTTCTTTACACCGGTAAGGAGTACCGGCTTACTCTCCATGATACGGATGTCATCAATCATCCTACGGGTCTTGCGATCCATGGGAAGGACCCCGTCTTTATAGGCAACAGTGTCCTGCTCGACCGGGCGACCAATAAATGGAAGGCCATAATATACTGTATCGACTGGCCCGGGCTGCAACGTACGGGAACACTGGACAAGGGGAATCTGAAGAACGTGATCGAGGACGACGCCTGTATACAGGGCACACGTCCGGAATATGTGGAATATAACCATAAATGGTATGTAGCGACGGCCGACTATGGTAACCGGGCCAACGAGGTGCGGCTGTATGACCCGGCGGTGCTGGCGCATGCCCAGAAGACGACCGATACCGGAGTATTGTACAAGAAGTTCACGTGCGGTCCCTGGGTACAGAACATGCAATGGATCGCTTCGAAGGGGCTTCTGTTGCTGATCCAGAACCAGGTGGAGGGGCGCAAGTGGCGGTTCACCTTCGTCGACCTGAACAAATCCCTGGAAACCGGTAAGGCGGAAGTGGTGAAGATGATCGATACTATCGACAGGGGTGACGAGCTGGAAGGGTTTTCGTTCCTTTCCACGCTTTCGAAAGGAGTAGCAGTGACCTCTTCCCGTAGGGGGAATGTCAATTTTATAGATATAAACTGGTAAGGCGACATGCAATCGGACCGGCACAGCGATAAGGAGCTTTGGCGGCTTATTTCGCAGGAGGACGACAGAACTGCGTTTGAGCACCTGTACAGGCGTACCCTGCATGCCCTGTTGGGAGCCATCTATAGGTGGGCGGATGATGCCGAAGAGGCGGAGGATATCCTGCAGGAAGTCTTTCTCGATCTCTGGGAGAAGCGGGCGAAGATCCAGATCAAAAATGAAGTTTTTTCCTACCTATACAGCATGGCTCGCTACAAGATCTTCGACCGGCTCCGGGAAAAGCAATTAACCGAGAAGCAGATCAGGGCCTGGACGCTTGTGATGCAAGACGAGGCGGTGTTCACGGCGGCTTTTCTTGAAGAAGAGCTGGCGAGCCGCGAGGCCGTCGTCACCCTGGAGCTGGAGCAGTTGCCGGCGCAGATGAAAAGGGTTTATCTCCTGAGTGCGGAGCAGGGTAAGAGCATTCGGGAAATTTCTGAAGAGCTGCTTGTGAGTCCCTATACCGTAAAGAACCATCTTCAGAAGATCCGCAAGCGATTGCGGAATGCGGCGCTGCGTCTGTCGGCTTTCTTTCTCTAATGTTACGAGAGTATTAATTCCCCTTTCACGAGTAGTTCTTTCTTTTTGTCCGGGAGACATAGATACGTATGTATCAAGAATCAATCAAGGAGTTATTAGAGCGGTATATCAAGGGCACCTGTACGGATGAAGAAGCAGCGCTGTTGGAAAAATGGTATGACCGGTTGACCTTGGAGAAAGATGCAACACGATTGCTGTCGGAAGCGGATGAGCAGCGGCTTGTGGGGGAGCTGTGGGAGAAGGTCGCATCCCGAGAGAACCCTGAGATGGGGAAGGAGCCGGAAAACCGGCTTCGAAACCGGAGAGTCCTGCGATATGCTGCTGTCTGGGCCGGGATGATCATGGTCTCGGGCGGGATCTGGATGCAGTGGAACCGGAAGGGGTTTCGGGGGGCTAAGCGCTCCCTGGCCTATTCGACGATCTCCACGGGTTATCAGCAGGTACAGAAGGTGCTGCTACCCGACAGCTCGGTGGTCTGGCTCAATTCCGCTACCCGGGTATCCTTTCCCACGGATTTTGCCACGAACCGGGAGATCAGGCTCAGCGGTGAAGCTTTCTTCGACGTTGCCCATGATGAAGCGCATCCTTTTGTGGTACGGGCGGGCGCCAGCTCAACCAAGGTGCTTGGTACCTCCTTCAATATATCGGCCTATCCGGAGGCAGGGGAATTACGCGTTTCGCTGAAGAGCGGCAAGGTGGCGATCGAATATGGGGACAAGACGCAAAGGGTGCTGTTGCCTGGCGAACTGATGATCTACGATAAGGAATCGGGCAGCGGCCAGGTGTTACAGGAAGCCACGGGGGATATGGATGTATGGACCGCGGGGCGGATGGTGTTTTACAAGACACCGTTGAAGGAGGCGCTGGCGCAGATCGAGGCGCGCTATGGGCTTCATATCATCTATGATCATTCGATAACGAACCGAACCATCACGGCAAGGTTCGAGAATACAGCGTTGGAGAAAGTCCTACAATCACTTTCGTTCGGCTGGGACCTTCATTTTGCCAGGGCCGGAGATACTTTACACGTCAGATAACTTAAAACAACAACTCGTAACGGTATGACAAGAAAACTAAAACGCAGCTTTATGGGATGTGGGCTGCTCCTGATGTTCCTGGTATTGGGACAACGGGGATGGGCCCAGGCGATCAGGCTCGATCTGAAGAGAACGGATCTGAGTAAGGTCGTTTCGGCGCTGCAGCAGCAGGCGCCTGCGGTGAATTTTACGTATAGCCAGGAAGTCCTCGAGAAAGTGAAGGTCGACAGGATCCAATTGAAGTCCGGGAGCCTGCAGGAGGCGCTGGAAGTTTTGCAGAAGCAGTATGGGTTGCATTACCTGCTTGATGGAACGAACCTTACCCTGAAATATGTGCCTTTGAACGCCGCTTCGGATGCCCCGATGGCCGGCGGCCGGAAGATCGAAGGATTTGTGACCGATGAGAACGGTCAGCCAGTTCGCGCCGCTACGGTGAACATCAAGGGGACGCAGAATTCCGTGGTCACCGACGACAATGGTCATTACATCCTTACGGCCATGGCCGGAGAGCACCTGGAGATCTCTTCGATCGGATTCAACACGCAGGATGTGCTTGTAAAGGGTGTCAGCCCGCTGAATATCCGGATGCGCCAGGGGCGTGATGCGTTGAACGAAGTGGTGTTCGTGGGTTATCAAAAGATGCGGAAGAGCGATTTTACCGGCGCCGTAGCGAGCGTGAAGGCCAGTGAGCTGAACGTATCGGCGCCCACGATGGGCCAGGGGCTGGTGGGCAAGGTAGCCGGCGTGGTCGTATCGCAGACCGATGGGTCGCCCTATGCCAGCCCGAAGATCAGGGTTCGGGGGGTAGGTTCTTTTAATGCCAGCACCGATCCGCTTTATGTCATCGATGGTTACCCGGCGGGTCCCGACCTGTATATCAACCCCAACGATATCGAGTCGATCGATATCCTGAAGGATGCGGCGTCGGCGGCGATCTATGGGTCGCGAGCTTCGGGCGGCGTGGTGCTGATCACGACGAAGCGGGGCCGGGCCGGCAAATCGAAGCTGGAGTATGATTACCAGTATGGGGTCAACCAGCTGGCGCACAAGGTGAAGCTGCTCAATGCCAACCAGTTTGCGCAGCTGGTGATCGACGGGCGGAACGACAGCTATAAGGACCTTGTACAAAACCAGGGTCTTGCCTGGAATGACAATATGTATCTCGATGACAACGCGACGCGTGTCGCCCGGGTGGGGAATGGCTCGTCTGTGAGCATCCCTACGGAGCTGTATGATTTCACGACGGGGAAGGCGATCCCGCAGAAGATCAATACGGACTGGCAGGACGAGCTGTACCGGAATGCGCCGTTCAACCGGCATAACCTCGCCTTTTCGGGTGGTACGGAGAAGGTTCGGTACATGATCAGCGGCGATTACCAGAGCCAGGACGGGATCATGCTGAATACCAGCCAGCAGCGGGTGAACTTCCGCGCCAATATCGATGGCGATGTCAGCGACAGGCTGAAGGTGGGTGCGAGCCTGTCCTATACCGGCAACACCAACCATGAGACCCAGGAGGGCCGGTGGGACCATAGCCCCGCGTTTGGCGCGTTGATCTATATGCCTACGTTCCCCGCCTATAACCCGGATGGCAGCATTGCTCAATTCCTTGCCGCTTCCGAATCCGCACAATTTGGATACCAGTCGATCGAGAATCCTATTGCCACGGCCGTGATGACGCAGATCAAGCGGCAGGGTAACCGGGCCACGTATAATGCGTTCGCCACGTATGAGCTGATCCCGCATCTTATTTTCAAGACCAACCTGGGACTGCAGACCTACAGCGAGAAATATGACTACTACCTGCCGACCTCGTTGAGCAACGGCACCAATCCGCCGTTTTCGGCGGCATCGATCGCAGCGGCAAATGCGGTGGCGCAAACGACCAATCAAAAGGACCAGTTGGCGGAGTTTACGCTTACCTATGACCGGCATTTTGGGCCTCATGCCATCAACATCCTGGGCGGCTACACGGCACAGCAGACCAGCAGTGATATCTTCGGGATCACCGCCAAGGGCTTTCAGAATGACCTGGTGCCCGAGGTGACCGCGGGTACACCGGGTCAGATCACGATCCTCGCCGGGAGCGGTAAGAGCGCCTATACGCTGAATTCCTATCTGGCCCGTGCCCAATACAACTATGAGGGCAAGTATTACCTGACCGGATCGTTCCGGACGGACGGTTCATCCCGGTTTGGCGAGGCCAACAAGTGGGCGGTATTCCCCTCGGTGAGCGGTGGCTGGACCATCTCAAAGGAGAACTTCTACCGCGGGTGGCTGGAAGAACATACGACCCTGCGTCTTCGTGCAAGCTGGGGTCTCAGTGGAAACAACAATATCGGGAACTACAATACCGTGCAGACCTTCACCAGTCCGTCGGGCGTCATCTTTGGGAACAACGTGATCTCCCAGGCTTACCATGTGGATACGGTAAGGGATCGTAACCTGGAATGGGAGTCTACCTCACAGTATAATGTCGGTCTTGATCTCGGCCTGTTCCATGACCGGGTCCAGATCATCGCCAACTACTATGACAGCCGGAGTTACAACCTGCTGGTGCAAAACAATATCTCGGCGGTATCGGGCGCGCCGTCGATCCTGACCAACCTGCGGAATTCGAGGATCAGGAACAGCGGTTTCGATTTCCAGGTGGACGGCAAGGTGGTCCAGAGCCGGGGCGGCTTCAACCTCAATTTGAGTGGCAATATTTCGATCAACCGGAACAAGGTGCTCAATCTTGGCGGGGCCAGCACGATCATCAGCGTGGGCGGCGCCGAGCGGCAATATATCACGCATATCACGGAAACGGGTCAGCCGATCGGGATGTTCTATGGATACAAGGTCGCCGGCATGGTCCGGGCCAAGGATACGGCCGGGATATCAGCTGATAACGCAGTGTACAAAGCGAACAACCAGTCCTTCCCGAAGGGGTACAAGCTGCAAGGGCCACCCCGTTCGCTGGCGCAAACCAACCCGCTTAGGCCGGGTGACCTTTATTTCAAGGATGTTAACGGGGATGGGGTCGTGAATTCCAGCGATCTTGGGATCATCGGGACACCCTATCCGAAGTTCACCTATGGCTTTAGCCTGTCGGCGAGCTACAAGTCCGTCGATGTCAGCGCAGCGTTCACCGGCAGCTATGGCAACCAGGTGCTGGATGGCCAGGACTACTACCTGTTCAATATGGAAGGTTCCGGCAACCAGTATGCGGAAGTTGCCAATCGCTACCGGTCGGAATCGCAGCCCGGCGACGGCCATGTCTACCGTGCTTCGCGTGCGGGTACGCAGAGCAACAGTACCCGGCTTTCCACTTTCTATCTGCAGGACGGAAGCTTTTTGCGGTGCACCAATATTTCGATCGGCTACAACCTGCCGGACCTCTCGGCGCTGCACAGAGTGGGGCTTAGCGGGATCCGTGTCTATGCGGGGATGAACAATGTATTTACGATCACGAAGTACAAAGGGTATAATCCGGAAGTCGACTACAACTACAGCATCAGCAGCACGACGGCTAACCTGACGCCGGGTGTCGATTATGGCGAATATCCGCTGGTAAGATCCTTTAACATGGGTGTACACGTAACCTTCTGATCATTTTAAAAATAATAAAATGAGAAACAAATTCTTTGAGATACTATTTATGGGGATGGTGGTGTTCTGCAGCTGCAAGAAGAGCTTCCTGGAGCAGACCAACCCGAACGCGGTAACGATTCCCGCGTTCTTTACCTCCGAGACCGATGTCCTGCTGGCATTGAACGGCTGTTATTATGAAATGAAGAACAACAATGCGATGGGTGAAGAGAGTGATCTGTTCACGGACCAGCGGTCCGATGATACGGGGACGAATGACAACCAATCGAATGCCGGGGAGCCGTTCCAGTTCAACAATTTCTCCCTGCTGCCGACGAACTCCTATCTCTACAGTCACTGGAAGCAGATGTACCTGTCGATCGCGCAGTGCAATATCCTGCTGGCCAACGTCGACAAGGTTAAGTTCACCGACAGCCTGAAGCCGACTTATGTGGCGGAGGCCAAGTTCCTGCGGGCCCTGCAGCTTTTCGATCTTGTACGGGAGTTCGGGGATATTCCGATGACGACCGTTCCGTTGAATACGACGGGGCAGATCCAGGCAGCGACCTACCGGGTGCCGGCGGCGCAGGTGTACAACCAGATCATTGCCGACCTGGTCGATGCCACCAAGAGCAATCTGCCAGTCCGGCAGCCGGCGGGAAATCGCGGGCATGCGTCGATGCAGGCCGTCAATTGCCTGTTGGGAACTGTTTACCTGACGAAGTTTGCGACGCTCGACGGCGGGAACAATGGGACGGCACCCAATTCCGATCTCGACAGTGCAGAATACTACCTGACCAATTGTTGGAACCAGCGGACCTTCACGGATCTGACCACCATCCCTTATACCGACAATTTCGATGTCAACAAGAAGGCCAGCTGTCCCGAGTTGATCTTCCAGCTGGTCTATCTGCAAGGGGATATTACCTATTATTCCCATCTTGCGGCCGATGCCCAGGCAGCGAACGAGAAGATCAATACCAAGAAGGTGCAGAGCGGGGTGGGGTACAATGTGACGCATGATCTTGTGAAAGAATATGAGCCTACCGATGTGCGGGACAGCTTTTCGATCAGATATGATACGTTCAAGACGGTGAAGGACTGGTATGTGACCAAGTTCAGGGACACGAGTGCGGCCGCGGGACCAAATGGCTATGGCGGGAATGATTTTCCCGTTATGCGGTATGCAGATGTGGTGCTGAAGCTGGCCGAGGTGAATCTATACCGGGGAAATACGGCGCAGGCCATCCAGCTGTTGAATATCGTCCGGACGAGGTCCAAGATGCCGGACTATGCCACCTCGATGGCGGATCCCACCTATAGCGCCAAGTTCCCGACGCTGAAGCTGGCTCTTCTACATGAGCGGCGCATCGAGCTTGCTTTTGAGCATTACCGTTGGTTCGACCTGCTCCGGTTCTTTACTATTAACGATCTCGTAACGTATGTGCATGCCAAGAACCCGGCGGACTGGGGACTGGCGAATATCGCGAACTTCAGTACGAAGGACGAATTCTATCCAATACCCTATAACGAGACCATCCTGGATCCGAAACGGATGTATCAGAACCCAGGCTATTAACGGAGAATGAGAGCATTGTGCAAAGGCCCGGAGGATCCTCCGGGTCTTTTGTCCTTCCGGTGGTTCGGAATTTGCATACAAATGGGAAAAGTCCGTATTGCAAAGAGAAAAGGAATGGGATTGGGAGATCGACCCGAAGTATCATTGGTTCAAGTGGGAGCTGGGAGCGATCCCCCGGTATAAGGATCTGCTTTATCGTCTTGTGAGGCGTGATCTGCTGGCTAATTACCAGCAGTCGGTGCTGGGGCCGCTTTGGATCCTGGTACAGCCGGTGCTGACAACGTTGTTGTATTGGATCATTTTCGGACGTATCGTGAAGGTCTCTACGAATGGGGTACCCCCACTACCTTTTTATCTGTCCGGTATTATCTGTTGGAATTTTTTTGCCGATTGTCTGAGTGGAACGATGTATACGTTCATTACCAATTCTGCTATCTTTAGCAAGGTTTGGTTTCCCCGGCTTCTTGTTCCTTTGAGCGGCATTTTGGCCCATTCTTTGAGACTGGCGATACAGCTAGGTCTTTTCATCCTCTTATATGGCTATTATTATTTACACAACCGGCTGCCGGGTCCCGGTATCGGCTGGTTGATGCTACCCATTGTCTTGCTATTGACGGGTCTGTTCGGCCTGGGGGTGGGGCTTATCCTGAGTGTGGCGACGGCAAAATACCGCGACCTCGATTATAGCCTACAGTTCATCCTCCGTTTGTGGATGTTCGCCAGCCCGGTGTTCTATCCAGCCGCGATCATTCCGGCCGGTTTTGTCCTATGGTTCTGGTTGAACCCATTAACCCCTCTGATAGAAGCTTTCCGGGCGCTGTGTTTTGGGTGGGGAGCTATTCCGGCCGGATATCTCTGGATGGCCGCCGGAACGGTGCTGGCGGTGCTTATCGTGGGAGTCGCTTTATTCAAACGTCATGAGACAAGCCTAACCGACATTGTTTGATCGTTTATTTTTTTCTTATGGACAGAAGCATGATCAAAGTCGAAGGCATTTCGAAGTATTACCGTTTAGGCACACAAGGCGCCGGCCGGTTCCGTGAGGACTTCGGCCATTGGTGGCGCGGGACGCCTGGACCGTCACGGGATGGGGTGTCCGGGAAGGAGGCGCATATCTGGGCGCTCAGAGACGTCAGCTTTACCATCGGGGAAGGGGAAGTGGCAGGCTTTATCGGGAAGAATGGCGCCGGGAAGTCGACGCTTTTAAAGATCATTTCGCGGATCACGCGGCCGACGGAGGGCCGGATCAGGGGTAGGGGACGGATCGCGAGTCTGCTCGAAGTAGGGACGGGTTTTCATTCGGAATTGACGGGGCGGGAGAATATTTTCCTGAACGGTCATATCCTTGGGATGACCCGGCGGGAGATCCAATCACAATTTGATGAGATCGTTGATTTTTCCGGTGTGGGAGCCTTCCTGGACACGCCGGTGAAGCGATATTCGAGCGGGATGTATGTCCGGCTGGCTTTTGCGGTTGCTGCGCACCTGATGCCGGAGATATTGATCGTAGATGAGGTGTTGGCCGTTGGGGACGCGGAATTTCAGCAGAAGTGTCTCCGGAAGATGAAGGAGATCTCCGGAAAAAAGGGCAGGACGGTGTTATTTGTCAGTCATAATCTTCAGGCGCTGGGTAATCTTTGTCAGCGGGTTTTTATCCTTGAGAAGGGGCGGCTGGCGGACAGCGGACCTCCCACTGCGATGATCGCCCGGTACCTCCGGGAGGATTGTATCCAATGTTTGCGCCAGGCGTACGACGATCCGGTCGTTGCTCCGGGGAATGCGCATATCCGGATCAAGCGGGTGGAATTGATCCCCAGCTATCCTGGAGAAGAGGAATTGATCGATGTGCGGACGGCGTTGCGGCTGGAATTGGAGTTTTGGTATGAACCGACGGGTTCCGAGGATATTATAGTAGGCATTCATCTATTCACCCTTGGCGGAGACTGCATATTCGATGTCGCCTCTCCGCGGAGCTATCCCGGAAAAGGTCTTATCCGTGCAAGTTGCGAGATACCGGCCCATTTCCTGAACGACGGTTCCTATTATATTTCCATTGTCTTTGTGAGCAATACGACGAAGAGGCTTTTTTATTTCGAATCCTGTTTGTCCTTTGAAGTAGCGGATCACCGGGAGAATACGGCCTGGTATGGGAAATGGATGGGGCATGTCCGGCCCGACTTCAAAGTACAGCTGGAAACCTATAATCCATTTGCCCATGTCTGAATTTCGTCCATACACTATCCATCATCCGCAGTGGGATCAAATCGCGGAGCTTGCGTTTTCCCCGGGTCGGCATTACCTGGTCATCTGGAATGGAAGTTTGCCGTTGGGACATTACTGGCTGGATGCGGGGCCGGAGGGAGCCAGCGGCAAAGAGCATGCGTTTGCAATCGCGAAGGTCATCGCTCCTATTCTTTATCACTATGCGTTGAATCCTGCCACGCCCGGGTCCGTCGGGCCGCAGGGTCTATCCGTTGTGATCTGTACCAGGAACCGGCCGGCCGACCTGAATCGAAGCTTGAGAGCCCTGATGGAATCGAGCGACCGCGACTTTGAGCTGATCGTGGTGGACAATGCCTCCGATGACGACCAGACAGCGATGGTCGTAGCCCGTTATCCGGGGGTGCGTTATATCTCCGAGCCAAGACGGGGACTGGACATCGCCAGGAATACGGGGGCAATGGCAGCCAGAAAGGAGATCGTGGCCTTTACGGATGATGATGTGGAGGTTGCCGGCGACTGGACGAGGCTGATGAAGACGGCATTTGGCGATCCACAAGTCATGGCGGTGACCGGCCTGGTGATCCCATCCAGCCTGGATACCGAGGCGCAGTTTATTTTCGAGCGGTATTGGAGCTTTAACAAGGGATACCTACCCAGGAGCTTTGATCAGCAATGGTTCAGGGCGACGCAGCCATCGGGTGCGCCGGTATGGGATATTGGTGCGGGAGCGAATATGGCTTTTCGCAGGAATATCTTTTGGCTTGCCGGATGGTTTGACGAGCGGCTCGATGTCGGAGCGGCGGGTTGCAGCGGGGATTCGGAAATGTGGTACCGGATACTGGCGGAGGGATGGAACTGTCTTTATCTCCCTCATCTTGTGGTATATCATCATCATCGTCGAACGATGCGGGAGCTGCAGAGACAGCTGTACCATTATATGCGCGGCCATGTCTGTGCAGGGCTGGTGCAATATGAAAAGTATGGGCATGCCGGCGAGAGGAAACGATTATTCAAGGAATTGCCGTTGTATTATCTGAACAAATGGATCGGGGGAGGATCGAGGAATACGATATGGAGCGAGGTACGGGGATGTGTGGATGGGTGGCGTTATTACCGGTCGGTTCGACGTAAACCGCCCCAGACGGAGGTTGAGGTAAGGGATGGGTCGCTGGTTTCGGTTGTTATCCCGAGTTACAATTACCGGCAATATCTAGGAATGGCTATCGAGAGCGTGATCGGTCAAAGCTATCCGAACCGGGAGATCATCGTGATCGATGATGGAAGCACGGATGGTACGGATCAACTCTGCCGCCAATATCAAGAAGTAAAATATATCCGGGTGGAGAGGGTTGGGCTTTCTGCCGCGAGGAACATAGGCGTCGGGATGAGCAAGGGTGATTTCCTGGTCTTTTTGGATGCGGATGATGTTTTGTATCCCAACGCCCTCGAGCTGAATCTCTACTATATCGGGTATTATCCCGATGCGGCCTTTGTCTCGGGTGGATTTGACCGGATCGATGGCGAGGGAAGATTGCTCGGGGCTCCCGAGTCTGTAGATCGTCCTGGCAATAACTACGAGGCCTTGTTGCGCGGGAACTATATCGGTATGGAGGCGACGGTGCTATACCGGCGGGAGTTGTTCTTCCGGTATTTTTTCGATCCCGGGCTAATGGCCTGCGAAGATTATGATCTGAACCTGCGGATCGCGCGAGACCTGCCTGTTTATGGACATTCCCATAAGGTAGCGGCTTACCGGATGCATGAACGGAACATGTCCAGGGACACGGGGTGGATGTCGAAGATGGCGTTGAGCGTCCTGAAGCGACAGGAGCGATCGATCCGAAATGAAGTGGAACGGAGCTGCTATGAGGAAGGGATAGCCAACTGGAAGCAATATTACGAAGTCTTATAAAATATTCCCTATGGAGATGGAACGGATACCTACATCGCCGCCGGCGATAAAGCCCGTCGGGGGCAGCGAGATCAGGACACTGTGGTCGGTGATGATCCCTGTTTATAATTGTTCGGCGTACCTGGAGCAAACACTGAAGAGTGTCCTTATCCAGGACCCGGGCGTTGAATTGATGCAGATAGAGGTAGTGGACGACTGCAGTACCGATGCGGATGTGGAAGAGATGGTACAAACGATCGGTCAGGGGAGGATCGGGTATTACCGGCAGGAAAGGAATGTCGGCAGCCTTCGGAATTTCGAGACCTGTCTGAACCGGAGCAGGGGGGAGTGGGTGCACCTGCTCCATGGGGATGACTATGTCGCCGCCGGTTTTTATTCGGAGATCCGGTCGTTGTTCGAAACCTATCCCGAGGCGGGGGCGGCGTTCACGGGATTTTATCATGTCGGAACAGACGGCACGGCGCTGTATCCGAACAGGATGCTTAGTGAGCAGCCGGGCTATGTAGACAACTGGATGGACACTATTGCCCAGTCGCAGACCATACAGCCTCCCGCCATTGTGGTGAAGCGGGAAGTTTACGAATCGGTCGGGTCTTTTTTCGGGATGCATTATGGGGAAGATTGGGAAATGTGGATCAGGATCTCCTGCCGGTTCCCGGTTGTTCATTCGCCTAAACATCTTGCCTTTTACCGGGTGCATAATACCAGCATCACGAGCCGCTATTTTGTGAGCGGGCAGCATATCAGGGATATCTCGAAGGTGATCGGCATTGTGCAGGACTATCTGCCGGTGCAGAAGCGAAAAGAGCTGAGACGGCTCGCATGTAGAAATTTTTCTATATATTTCGCCCGATCCACGGATATGGTGTATCATCGGCTTGGCGATCCACGGCAGGCGCTGAGGCAGGCTGTCGACGCGTTAAAATTGAGTTTCAATCCAATTAGTTTTTTTTACGTTATGAAGATTATGGCCAAGGTCGTGCTTAGATACCGGTGATTTTTGCTATTTTTAGATGAATGCTGACACGCAGGGAATTTCTTAAACGGTCGGGAATCGTTGCCGGTGGGGCTTACCCGGCCATGCTGGCGATGGGGCTTGTGCCGGCGGCCCCGGTGCATCCTTTTCGACTGGAGGGGAGTGGGGATGGGAAGGAGGTGGTGATCCTTGGGGCTGGGCTGGCGGGGTTGGCGGCGGCCTATGAGCTGAGCAAGCTTGGGTATCGGTGTACGATCCTGGAGGCGCGGGAGCGGGCCGGCGGCCGGTGCTGGAGTGTGCGGAGGGGTTCGGTGAACGAGGAGAAGGGGGGAGGGGTCCATACGGCGAATTTTGACGATGGGCAATATTTCAATGCGGGACCGTCGCGGATACCGCATCATCATGGATTGACGCTGCATTATTGTAAGGAATTGAAAGTGCCGATCCAGGTGTATAACAATGTGAACGAGAACACTTATTTCTATAGTGAGGGAAAAGGGCCTTTGTCGAACAGGAAGGTAAGGGTAAGGGAGGTGCATAATGATATGAGGGGGTGGATGGCGGAGCTGCTGGCGAAGGCGATGGATGGGGGGAAGGTGGATGCTGGGATGAGCAAGGAGGATGTGTTGAAGGTAATCGAATACCTGCGGGCCGAGGGTGGGCTGGACATCGACAAGCTTTATAAGGCGTCGGCCAGGCGGGGGTATATCGAATCGCCGGGGCCGGGGGACCGGGAGGGGAAGCTGGGAGAGCCGCAGACCCTGCTGGCGATGCTTCAGTCCGGCTTGTTGGACCCTGACTTTTATAACGTTGCGGAATACACCTATGAATTGCAGGGAACGCTTTTCCAGGCGGTTGGCGGGATGGACCGGATCGCCGCAGCCTTTGAGCAGCGGGTGGGGCCGAGGATCCATTACCAGGCGGAGGTGAAGAGTATACAGAACCTGGAACAGGGAGTGAAGGTGGGGTATCAGGATAAAGCAGGCGAGAAGGTGATAAATGCCGATCTTTGTAT
>Ga0310811_10001830_pt1 | contig 26420 bp, 38 predicted proteins | sample YCmetagenome_FD_207642 | JGI IMG/M metagenome (GOLD analysis project Ga0310811, IMG submission 207642) | Soil microbial communities from experimental microcosm in Duke University, North Carolina, United States - YC | ecosystem: Engineered > Artificial ecosystem > Soil microcosm > Unclassified ... | reverse complement strand
GTCCCTCGTCTACCTTAGTGCGAGTCTGAGAGTTGTTTTACAGGTACATGGTGGTTGTGAAAGTCGGCAAGCCTACTGAGCGTACGAAGCCTGGAAACAGGGGCAAGCGTGACAGTCAGATTCTCCTCATGCACTACTTGAATCGTGTCCACTTCGATGCGCCAATGTCGCCTCTCGAGCTCGAGATCTATCACCAGATGAGGAATGTTATTGGCATTGATCCTGCTGTCTACGAGTACATTTTCACTGTCAACGCTGACACAGTGAGTTCATTGTCTTGGTTCCTTCATTTATGCTGATGTCCGAGCGTTGTTCGCCAAAGTTACTCCTGCGGGAATTTCGTACTTGGACGTCAACAGGATCGGTGGAATGGCATCGTACGACTCGCAGTCGACCCCCATCTGGATTTACGAGTAAGTGTCATCAATGATATCGTTCACTATTAACCCACAGATGTGTTTGTTTTTCTAGATCCCTTCGACCTACGGATTTCGGCTACCTGCATGAAGCTCAGCATGAATACATGCCGCTCACTGTACCATTTTGGCAGCTCGACGATGAGACCGTCTTGCACACTGCTTCAGAGGCTTTTGCCGATATCTCTTGTGGTGAGTTGAATACTCGACCTTTCACTAGTCATTTGACGTTTAGATGGTTAAGCTTCAGGAAGTGCCCCCATTCACCATTTGCATGCATTAATGCTTCATCTGCGCAGTAATGCGCGCTTTGCCCTCAGGTACTGGAGATTTTATCACAAGTACCACCAGACCAAACAACGACCATAGTCTTGTTGTCCTGGACACAAGGATTGAACGATGACTTGTGACCCCAGCTTCAAAAAAGTCTGACTACCCATTTGTTTGACTGGCCCAACCTTCTGTCGCTTCGAATGGTCGTTGCCAACCCTGACCAAGCTTTTGACAATTGACAAGGCAAACCCTATGACGACTACTTACTAGTTGCAGCTCAGTGAATGAGATGCACTGGAAGCCTGCTCCTCTTGACGTTTCCTACCCTCCAGATCTTGTTCTAACAAAAAATCTGGACGTTGATCCTGATTTTGCAAACAATTTCACTTGTTGTGCCAGGTGGTATGCGTTTCAGTCAATCACTTTGAGTACCGTTCAAACATCGAAACACTGAAGGTGACCGCCAACTCTGTATAACACACACGAGTGTGAGGGACACCAGTACTACATCTGTATAACACACATGAGTGTGAGGGACACCAGTACTACATCTGCGCATCTCTAGTGCACGCCCACCACAGAACCAGATCAAAAAGATTACTGTAAGATCCCGGCTGTGGTCTAGCCATCAACCAATTCGTAAATTTTGCAAGGTCAGGCCACTGTGACGTCTGGTTGAAATGCACCATCGCTTCGTGCTGGATTGGGAGGTGCATGAAAATTCCTAGTGCTGCTGGGGCTACCACGTCAGCAAATTCACATGCGAGTCCTCTGCCTGCTTTGATGAATTGCCGGTGCAGATCATCGTTGATTTGCGGGATATGGCAGGTATAGCATATCTTCTTGTGGCTCTCGTTGTAGACTAAATCCTTGCACCAATTCAAGTACCGTTCCCAAGAGATGGACTGAGATGTGAGGTGCGGGCACTGGCTAAGCTCATGGTCGTCATCTATTAGATCCCCCCAGACTTGGCAAAGGCTGCAGGAGTACTTGAGAAGCTCCAGAGCCCTGCGTATGATAGGAACACGATCTGCCGCGATCTGCTCTCGTTCTGACCTAAGGTTATTGGAGCGGTTCATGGCCTTGGCAAATCCTAAAATTTCGGTGGGTGTGATGCTGGATGAGGCTCCCGGAGTGGGGGTGACAGAGGGAGGGAGACCCACAGGCGTGCTGAAGGAAAATTTAGGCCTGGGTGCAGGGGCGATTATTATTTCGGTCGGTTTGTGGTTTGGATTGTGCGTGCAAACACAGCAAAGCTGGTTGGAACTCAGGGAGGAGCAACTGATTCCAACACCGTCGTTGTGTAAAGTAATCCCATACCGCAAGCACCGCTTCAGACCGTATAGGTAAAGGTGCTCGTGCATGGCGACTTTGCCTTTATGGTCTGGGGCTGACACAGTTGGACGGCTGGCAGCGAGAGGAACAAGGGCGTAGCACTTAGCTGGCTGGTGGTCTCTACCAGCTCTTCCCTGCCCCTGGATAAACTCCAACATCTCCCAGGGCCAATCCAGATGGATAACAAGCCGGACATTAGGGTAGTCATTGCCCGTGCTGAATGCGCTGGTGGCGACCATGATTTTGTTGTCTCCTCTCATCCAGGAGTGATACACGGAGCTCCGAGCCTCGTCGGTCATGCTGCACCTATTCCCATTGTAAAAGGAACAACTCAATTCCTTGGCTGCCCTCTCCCCCAGAGCCAGACTAGGGACGAATACCAGGGCTCTATCTTGGCTCTCCCAACACGCCCTCTCATACTCCACAATTGCGATTGCTCTCGATATGAGATCGGTCGGCTGTAGCTTTTCAAGAAAGTAGGCCAGCTCCGCTCGGTTGGTACACTGTCTAACCGTCAGGGCATCTCCTCTCAAGCCAAAGGATGACTTGAGATCCGGAAGGGAGGAAGGCGATAGGGTGGTTGTGAGAAGGACGATCTGAAAAGCTAGGCTACGAAGCTCATAGGTGTGTCGCAGGGCTTCTCGATAGTCATCGGCAATAAGGGAAAGGTGAGCTTCATCAAATACAAGCCGGGCTATATGCTTGCGCTGGTTGAGAACTGCTATTGATTCTCTCCAGCCTTTTGTACAAGCCTGGTCCACCGTAACCAATATGAGGTTGTCTGTATGATTGAGATTGCCTTTGCCGGAGTCATAGATCTGGAAAGGTACCCCCATGCTTTTGAGCCGTCGTTCAAAATCCATAATTAATGACTTTAGAGGCAGGACCAGAACTGTAGCGCCTTGATCTCTCTCCAGTATGCTGGGGATGATGGCCAGCATAGATTTGCCTCCGCCAGTGCGAAGGACAGCCACCACATCAGTCTGCTGGGCCAACACTGCAGCCATTGCCTGGCGCTGTTGCTCAGAAGCCCAGGCAATGTCTTGATTGTGCAATAATGTTTGCATGGTTGCGAGAGCTTGATTGGCAGTAATGCCAGGTGTACAGAGTGCTAGGCCTTTGCTTAGATCAGGTCGTACAATATTAACATAAATGTCAGAGCTCACCAAGCGGTGGGATGATGGATGGAATAATCAGCGTCTCCGGATCTGAGCTCTCCACGTTTGTGACTTTGTTGGCCCAAGTTTCAGCCTCTGAGGCGTGTTCCTCCTCTGACTCCTGGACTAGGAGGCGACCCTGTACACTTTGAGAATTTGGCAGTGGGGTGGCTTTAGGAAGACTAGCCACTATATTGTGGATGGCTGCCTGTATCGTAGGGGTAAGAGCTGGCATCAACAGCTCCACGACCCTACGTGCAACGTCATCGATATTTGGTGCTAGGGAGGCATTCGACGGTGCTCCTCTACCTTGATGGCCGTCGGACGTTGGTGCAGGGACAATATTTTCAGTGGATCGAGCTTCGGTATATGGAAGCAGACTTCCACCTGGGACGGTCTTGCACGTCATCTGCCACACGGTACTGGCATTCAAAAACAAAGGCAGCACATCCTCAGCCGGGCCTGCTAGAGTCTCTACGCTGAGTCCATAGATACGATTCTCTGTTGCCCGAGAATGGCCTGCTTGCAGAGCATCCACGGTATCTTCAGCGTCCTCTTCTATGAGTTCTTCAGCTGAGCACCTAAACTTCCGCTTCCAGGCGGTCTGGATGTGCCTCCAGGAGTTGATCGTTAGATCGTAATTGAGGAATGCAAGGCTGTGGCGTGTCATGGTGGAAGATAGGTTGCCGGTGTTGAATAATCTATCAAATTTGACAAACAATTGCTGGCGATATAGCTCCTTGACCTGGATGTTGTCGGGAAAACAGACTGAGGCGGCAAATTCTGCGAAAGGCCTGGCCAGAGCGAGGTCTTGAATGAGAATGTCACCGGTCACTGCATCTAAGCTGTGGGGTATTAACTTGTCCTTCCTTGAAAGGGCGCTGGTCTTGGAATAGAGGCAAAGCATTGCCACATGCCGGCCTAGAATAACAAGATTGCGGGTCGGTCGGGTACGGGTATTGCGATATGTCATGGCCGTGAGTTCTGTTCCTCGTCCGGGGGCTCCACTCAGCATTTCACATCTGAGTAGCAGAAGGCTGTGGAAATCGGCATAATCTTGCAGCCATTTCCTGAGGTTTCCTTTATTCCATATTACTTCACCCTGGCGTATCACCCCAAAGTGGGAAAATATATCTTTATTACGAAAGAATGCGTTCAGCAGCTGGTCTCTTCTGGCAAAGCATGAGTTTCGTGGGTCGGATAAGAAGGAGTATCCAACATCTTTGTTGGTTAAGTCGTCGGTGATAGCGCGATATTCAATCCTAATGTGTAGGCCTTTCAACACACAATTCTCCCATGCGTCCACTAGTTTCGACTCTGTGCTGGCGAACATCTTGCATACATCATCTAGGTTGATGCGATTGCCTTTGTAAAGCATAGTTCGCCAGGTGATTGCATCCATCCACCAGATACGAGGAAGACCTGCATCGCTGTATGCGAGAGCCGAAGCGCGATGTTGCAGCGAGCGAAGTCGAGAGAAGGTGTAGTGGTTATTCTCCGTAAGATGCGGCTGTAGTTTGTCAAAAGCAGTCGATTCATCTTCTGCCTCTCCTAGGGACGTTCTGTTTCTGATTTCAGTGAGAAAAGCCAGTCGGATGCAGTACTCCTGTTTGGCTATGATGCCAGTGACGTCCTTTGGCTCTTTAAATGACCCGTCCTTCTGCAGTGTCAGAAGCGCCAGACAGCGTTCTGTGGGATCTGGTATGAGATTTTCTGCGGTCCGCTTCCATTTTGTGGTCCAGATGTAGATCAAAATTTGGTGAATGATAAGCGATATATCAGATGACTGGTATGGGGAATCTCCAGCTACGCTGCGGTCCAAGGTGACCAGGAGACTCTGTAGATCTGGAGGCATTGGAATATGATAGTCACTGGACTCATCGCTACGTATCAGGAAGGCAAGCAGGGCCACTATAGGCAAGATGTATCGCCGCATAGTCTCCCTTTCTTGATGCTTATGAAACGGCGTGTTGGATATTCCGCTGAAAATCAATTAAATGGGAGGCCGGCCTGTTGAAATGTAATTATGGAGCTCACAGCTTTATAGGATCAGGCGAATTGAGCCTTTTAAGTGTAAGTTCATCGGTGGTGGGCAACAGATCTAGAGCCCCCTGGAAGTATACTTCTACCACCTCTTTAAGCTTCACCAGATCTTCACCGTCATCATTCTGGGGTATTGCCACCATGGCTCGGAGATCCCCAGTCATATGACCGCTCACATGCTCATGCCACCGGGTGGTGAGCAACCAGGGGCTGACCATGCGGTCATCCTGGGGCACGGTCGCAATGGTCAAGTCTTCCCTTATCTTGGCCAGAACATCAAGAACGATTTGGTCTTCAGTCGTCGGATCTGCGTCAGGTTTAATTGAGACCTCCCAGAACAATTGGTGTCCAGGTTGTCCGCCTCCTTTTTGGAAACGTTGCGCTTGGCAAGGTCTCCATGAACCAGCCATCGGAGTTTCTTTGTGCTGGCTAGCATGGTGGGCCTGAATTTTTTTGGCCGACAACAGAATCTTGCTGCAGTGGTTACATGCGAAGGCGTCTTGGATGGATAGTCCATGTACCGGCAATCTAACAGATGATATGATAGGTAGGTCTGGTGGGACCCCAGTTTCCAAAATAGCTTCATGAAATTTAGTCGAGTCAAATTTTAACCCCAGATGTTTCCGAGTGTGACTTTTGGCATGCTGGGTAAGCACGGCAGTTTCACAGAGTTCACAACAAAGAAACCTGAACTCTGCGTTCACCACCAGGTTGAGCGTATCAAGGTATGAATTATGAATAAGAATTGGATCCTGGGCCGGTGGTGCAGACGCATCCGGTACGTGGGGCCTAGATAGGATGGATGCGGAATTATGTAGATTTTGCTCCCCTACAACTATGGGCATCGATGTTGCAGCATTGATAGGTGAGAGGGAGCGCATTTGAGTGTCGATATCCCAGGAGGCCTCCACAGTAGACGCAGTATCAATACTATCATTTGGAGCAGGCTTATAAATCATGATGAACTTTCCCGATACTGCCTGAGGGATAGAAATTGCGCCTCACCATGGCCGCCATCCTAGGTGCAGGATCCTGCTCTCTCAAGGTAGGAGAACGCATTATGGCATCCTGTGAACGTAAGTGAGCTACCAAAAAAAATTGATGCAGCTGATAAGCACAATTAACTTGCCTCATCTACAGCGGGTCTGTGACTGAGCGACTCAGATGCAACCACGCTTTGCTCTTCAAGGTCATGCGCCTGAGACTGCATCACTATAATTAGCAACATATAATATATATATATATTGGAATAGAAAGTACAACCATAGTAGGGACACTGGTGTCGTTTGAGGCTCTTTGCTATCGGATCGGGACAATTAGTTTGGGTTAAATGGCAACACAAATATCCTACCTTCTCTGGAACCCATCGGCAATTTGGAGTCTTCTTCTGGTGCGCTCTGAGACTGTCGAGAGTAATATATCCAGTCGGACTTGGGCATTTCGGGTCTGAGCAGTAACATAAAAATACTCCAAGGGCATTTCGTCTTATAGTGATGCTTTCTCCGGACAGATTGAAGGTGATGACAGGCGTACACTTCCTGGTATGTGTGTTATAAGCATTCTTGGCACTGAAAGATGCGGAGCAGAAAGTGCACTGGAAGACCATGAATGAGGTTGCAGAAGATAGTAATTGTCGGCATAAAATTAACAAACCCTAGCTTTATATTACCGAAGTGACTTACCGGATTCCAGCGGAGCGCAAGGGTTGGCTAACACCATGCGCTGACCCCAATTGATACGAAGCCCTAAGGCCTGAGAACCCTTTGATATATGGATGTGCACCATGGAACAAGGGTTCATCGACAGCATATGCATTGTGGTAGGATGCTCTGGTTGTACGCTGTGTGGCTGTCCGGTGAATCATTGTGCTACTACTGTGCTCTATGCATCGACAAAAGTGGCAGTGGCATGTAAGGCTGGTTATTCTCTTGTATGGCTTACAAACCTGAAACAGATATGCAACAACTTGTAGTGTGTATGCCAGTGCTACCAGAGATTTGTGGAATGTAAAGTGCGTACACAAATCTTGTTAAATGTAAACCTCATACATGAAATGTGATGAATGTAAAGCTAGTACACGAAGTGTGCGACGGTTGTACAGTTATTACGAGTCTTGTAAGTTGATGCGGAAAATTGTAGCACGCGTGCAAGCAGTAGCAGAAATCTGTCAAATGTAATGCATGTACACGATCTGTAATGAATGTATAGTTCATACATGAAATATGTCAAATGCAAGCCACTACACGGATTGCGCAAAGGTTGTAATGGGTACGCGCAAGCAGTAGCAAGCATGTGTCAAATGTAAAGCGTGTGCATAACATGTGTTGAATGTAAAGTTCTTAGTATTCCTGCAGGCAACCGAACGAGGATGGTACGGCCCATGTACATGTCCAGCAAGGAGGATGGGCGTTTTGAATCAATGTATAAGTCAGCATAGTATTTGGTAACCTGTGTTCACTGGGATGACGTATATGGGAAGGCTGCTCAGCCAAGTCGTTACAAGCGCGCTGGACTTTGACATGCATTGTCCTTAGAGTCCATGGCGAAAATTTGATTGACAATCTGTAGCAGCATGCCACAGTCATTCGATTTGCTCTCAGGAAATTATGTTGGTATTAAAAGTCATCTATTCCGCCGTCTACAGCGAACAGCATATCATCTAGCTAGCGTCCCAATAACAATCACACTTGACCATCCTGCGATTGTGATCTGTGAGCACAGTAACCTAACGCAAACGATAAACAAAACTAACCTTTAATATATAAGGGAGGACATGTCTGCGCGAATGCGGTTGCAATTGAAGATACCGTCAATGGGCCGAGAGCTGCAATAGTGATCTAAAAGGAAGCGATTGAGTGGATGTGCCCAGCTTCAGTTGGGAAGAAACTCTTACGTCCTTGTCCCACAGGTATTTCTGTGCGACGCGCTTGATCTCATCCGTGGTCACAGCATTGACGGCTGAGGGGTGAGACAGCGACCAGTGGTGACAAGTTGCCTTCCAATGTTCTCGGCAATTGCAGTCGTCCCGAAGAGAGAGCAACAAACCGGCCTTGAGCTGACTCTTGGCGCGCTCAACCTCGACATCAGTTGGAGCCATAGACATACGGCACCACTCCTTCAGAGTGAAATATGTCATGTCTTCGAGGTCCACGAGGTTCTCAGACACCAGGTAAATGCCCCAGAGACCGGTGTCGGAGTAAGAGTGGAGGACATGAAGGAGTTAGCAAGGTTGTTTGATGAGATAACGCGGGAAAGACGGGATGAAAGGAGAGAAGTCCCGAGGGAGCAATCCCAGTTGCCCATGATGCTCTGCATTACCTGCATGGGGAAGTAGCCAGGTGAGCTCCAACCAACACCCTCCACAGCAATGGCGATGTGTGCACAGGGAATTGCATCATGACGGAGGCGAACATCCGAACCGACAAAATTCGAACGAGGGTGAGCAAGACGGCCAAGAGGAATCGGGTTTTGTGAGACGGGAAGCGAAGAGAAATGCGTTTCAGTAAGGTTGACCAGCTCCCGGTGATCGACACCTCCAGCACCAACGAGAACCATGCGGTCGGTGGTGTAGTTGGTTTTGATGCAGGAATCAAGGGTCATATATTGCCCACACTTTTACCCAAAAAAATGGACTCAGATCATGGCTGGGGTGTTATTTTTGGTGTTTGGGAGTAAGATGGTAATGGAGGGAAAGGAGATGGAGGGAAAGGGGAGGGAAAAGGTTGAGGAAGAAATGAGGGAGTCGTCACGCTTGGTGGAGAGAATGTTGGCTTTGGGGCCAAGGATGGTACGACCGAGCGGTTGGTCTACAAGGGATGATGAATGAGTGTAAAGCAAGTATTAGAACGAAGCAAAAGACGCACGTTGGAAAGCAACAAGATGAAGGTGATCAAACTCTTCGAGCTGCTTGTACCTATTATCACAACTTGCTAAAATCCTCTAGTTCTTCGTCGCCGTCTTCGCCATCCTCTGCTCCCAGCTCGTCGTCGATCTCATTGCCCTCCTTGCCTTCAATGGCGTCGTCATCCTCTCCATCTTCACTATCATCCTCCTCCCCTTCGACCTCCTGTTGAATTCCAGAGCAGCCATAGTCGTCGTCTGAGTCGGGCTGGTCATTTTCATCTACTGGCAGCTCAAAAGCTTCGTCTTGAGTTGCAGATCCTTCCACACGGTCGACGATATCGCATTCATCATGTTCGGCACCTTCGCTTTCGTTGGAACAATCTGTAGCGCTGACGTGACGTACGTCCAATCGATCGCGATCACTCAGAAAGCCATCTGTGGCTTCGCCAGTTGTTCGATGACCGATGCCGCCCCCACGAAACCTCATAAACATATCTCAATCGACAAAACTGCTACAAATGTCAGCAATGAAGATGATGATCCATGATAATGATGCTCACATATTGAGATAGAAATAAGTCCAGTCTTCGTCGTTGTCACTAGGATGACGGATGATTGATGGTGACAGATATTTTGAGGTATGACCAAATGCAAAAGCTGGGATAAGGTGAATTCCACGGATGATATTTCTTGGGTCAATGAACCCAAACGCTCCGGGATCTTCACTAGGTATGAAGCCGAGTCAATGTAACCATTTCGCTTTCCAGCCTGAACGGTGACCAAGATCACGGCCGAACCAACGTACCCATGCAAAGTCAATTTGCACTGGATGGTATGATGACAGGTTGCTGGTAGGATCACGATAATAGACAAGTGCATGAAATGCACCAATAATTCTGGCATACCAGTAAGGATGACTGTTGGCAGGGTCATCTTCATAGGACAAGACCATGACGTCTGTGTGAGTCCGGGGGTTGAGTGAATCTTGGTCTCGTCGTAGATCATAGGTAGTATAATTGATGCAGATTACCTTGTGTCGATAAATGCGATCGTTTATAAATGTTAGTCTGCTGCATTCGGCAGAGGAGAAAGGGGATTCGTCGCCGTCATAGTTGCGTTCTAGTAACCGTGCCAGGATATGGTCTTGTAATCGGGGAAGAAAGTCCCGAATATTTAGAATTAGTGCCTTAGCATTGTGGGGTGCGAATTCAAGCTAGCAGCGGCACTCACTACGAAAGCAGGATCACCTGCGTAATTCCTCAACCATTGAGAAAGGTTCAAATAGTGGCGTACTTCACTTGACATATGATAGTGTACTCGAGGATCTGTGTATGGTTCTGAATCTTCAAAGCGCAATGATGGGATGTCTGAAGCATCAGCTTTCATGACCTGTCTCCTGCCCAGTGCCGTGGCCGTCCTCTTTGTGGACTGGTCCCCAAGAATTCGTTCCGCCATCCTGAAGAGGATCCTTTCGCGTCGCTGTTGTTTCGCAATACCGGACGTAAATTGAGATTTGCTAACTCACGGGTAAAAGCGTTTTACACGCCTGTGCTCAAGTTCACCCTAGAACCAAGGTTAGTACCAAACCAATTTCTACATGGAGCACGCTACTTCATACCAACAGGGTGGAAAAGTTATCTGTAGTCCCGAAACGTTTGATACTACTAACGTAGTCGCCCAGCGCGTGAAGCTTGTAAGTTTGCATATTGAACTTCCTGTGCTTCGAGCGACCCTGAAGCTGTTGTTTTGCTGAGTCTTGAGTACTTCGAGCTAGACCTTGGGCTGCCATCCGTGCTTTTCGGCATCCGCAAGCAGCTTCTTCACTTGGAAGATCTCGGGTGTCAAATTCCTTCTCGGTCTCGCTCGCAAAACACCTTAAAATCCTGCCTAGTCGAGTAGTTGATGTGTCAAGGAAGGATAGTGTAGTGTCGGTATGCATGCGCAACTTCGCCAATCCATGCCATGGCTAATTCAAAGAGGAGATCAAGGACGAGGACGTTGACGGTTCCGGAAGGAGATGTTCAAATACAGGGATGGCACACTTACAAACCTATATATCAGTACTATGGCACTGCTGTCTAAAACGTTCTGCAAAAGATCCTCGAAGTCCCGCGCCGCCAGCTTCTTCATGCCGGAGGCATTATTGCTGAACTTCCAGATCGTACCTCTACCAAACGTGGGGACTTGTCGATAGCTATTGATATATCAATACATTGTGTTTATTAAGGGGCTGGTACTCATACCGTTTGTTCAGTGCCTGTATTGTGTCGTGTCCATATGCGTAAAGAACACGGATCATGTGTGTGAAAGTGGCCTTCCAAACCCCCAACTCGAACTCATGGAGCAAATCTGGAACGAACATGGAGTAAAAATTGAACCCAAAGCGTGCAAACCGAGTTGAAAATGAATTCTAAAATCAATCAGGATAATAAATCAAATGTGACACAATCAACGTACCATAGCTGGGACGAGTGACTCTGATACAAGCATCTGCTTGACAGAAACGCTTGTGATGTTAGTGCCTTTGACGTACAACCACTCCCGAACCCGTCTGATCGTCGACCATATTACATTGCTGTCTTCGCGCTTCTTTTTCTCGCGCCAGTGTCTATCAGCTTGGCTTCCAAGGCCACCAATCTTGGCCTTGGGGATCAAGCATCTTGGACATGAGCACTGAGCGAGAAATTCGATTGATGCAAGAAGCGTTCTGGTTCCGACAATTCAGTGACATAAGACTGAAAACGCTTAATTAATGATCCTTACTTTTCAGGGTAATCAGCTGAATATGTGAACAGGTGAGGAAATACCCTGCGAAGGACGCCATCAACGCATTCAATGACTATTCCAAACTCGTATGCGTGCATGAAGTCGTCATCAAGTAGCAGTAGCCAGATCGCTTGCATCAACTCGTGCCGACAATGACTCAGAACTTCCGAAGTTACAGTCTTGTGAAAAACACGCCGGTAAAAGTCTTGAAGAGAGTCTGCAAGCTGTCAGAAATGCATCAGGCTAAGATAAATTAAAGGAAGGGCTGGATTCACACCTTTGAAATATAAGCAAGATGGTGGGCCGCGAACGATGTTGGCTTAGCTCGTGTATATTTTGACTGATTCCCAAGAAACATATAGATGGGTTATAGAGAAGCGGTTCCAAAGCTTGCGAGATGTGTCGAGTCGGACCAGAGCATCACTGCTGCGACGACAGTCTCGAGAGCGCAGTTGCCCTCATGGGGCTGTGAACGGATTTTCTCATGTTCTTCGAGCATTGCAGATGAATTATAGACTTCTCCGTAAATCTTCTCCACAGTGACACCATCAGAGGGCTGATAAAATGTTTCAAAGGGCGTGAGATGAAATTGCTCTGCAGTCGATTCACGAAATGCGGCTTTAATAACCTCGAGAGGCCGTCGATAGAATAAGCCAGGAACATCAAACTCTGGAGCTTCATCCTCAGAGACGTGTTGGACTCCGTCAGCTGGGATACGGATCTTTACGCTGGTTTGTTTCCAGCTGTCTGAAGTAGAGAATGATGAGCGAATGTCTGCATTGTTACCCTGATAGTTGTCCAGGCGGTGATTTTCCTTCAAGGCACGAAACTCTTGGAGATGGGCTCGGTCAAAGTCCTCTGCCAGGATGACTTCATTTACGAGATGATCTAGTTCAGCTAAAGATTTTGTAGTCGAACCACTGTAGAACCACCGCATGAGACGAAATGTCGTTGCATTGAGAAATGGAGTGAAGTAGTTGGTATGAGCGGACTGGATAGAATTTTCGAGTCCTGACCACCAAGGTTGAGCCAAAAGGCTGTCTGGACTCCGGATAAATGTTAGTGAGTCGGACAATTGCGCTACCGATGTAAGGCTATCAGGGTTGAATGATGGCAGGGAGTGCATATATTGGCGGTAGAGACCAAAGTGATCGCGCATAGTAGTAATAATGACTCGTTGGCTGGGAATTGGGGGCTGGGGATCTGATTCTACCAGCCCTACGTCCACATCATCCAGAGTTGTTGACGGCACTACTACTGGAACAGGCGGCAGATCATCGCGGAATCTTTTGGGCAAGCGACGACGACGATTTGATAAACCCGACGAACGATATGCAGGGGGTGATGGCGATCTTGGGCTGGAGTCCTGGACAAAACCTCAACAATACAACCATATGAAGAATAAGTGGACACACCGCCGGTAGTAATTTTGGTTCCGCAAAACCTTCACGTATGTCCTGGCGAGCCCTAAGGATTTCTGCTTCTTCCTGACGACGGACTTTAGCTACTTTGTAGACTTCCTTATTGCGTCGTCTCTTCGCTAGAGAAGTAGCGATAACACCCGTTACTGCCGGACAATATCGTTTGTGGGTAGAAAGACCCCTGCGGACGTCAAACTCGCGACTGCAACCCTTACATTTGTGGACCATGACAAAGAAAAGTAGAAATAAGCAGATATAGTATTGTGCTGGCATGGACTAAGACTGCACAGTAGGAGCATGAACATTGAAGACAGTTGGCGATTAACCGCCCGCCCTTACTAAGCACAGGCTTACATCAGCTATGGGCGGGCAAGCAAGGAATTCCATGTCGCTACAGCTAACAGCTTGCCGTAGATAAACGATACATGACCGTTAAGATAGTGGATGTGCGATGTGAGTTATAGGCTCATCAATATCATGGTTAAGCTCTTCATGGCGAGCCTTTCCAACGCCAGCAACCAGACGTCCTTGGAATCCCATGACAGCAAGGGGGATATCGTCTGTCTCTGGGTGTCAGCAAAATGAAGTATTCGCTAAGATATGACTTCACCTTGTGAAGTAGCTCCATTCCCATGCCATCCTCGGTGAAACGATACGTTCGCAAGAAACCACTGGTACATGGTCGCGGAGACAATAGAGCATCCTGAGCGGTGCCTACGACAAGATTCATTGTTTCGTGCAGAAAATGATACGAAAGCAAGGCTGAAGGCAGCCTCGTTGTTGTCTAGTGTGATAGTCGAAATGGTCTTGCCCTACGAAACGTAGATGTGAGCTCACGCATCAACTAGTTATAATACGGCCTTACCTCAACAGGATCGATGATGCATATTGCGGACGCCCAGATCCCGGCTGCCGCTTTCGGCCGTCCAAAGATCTCAGGAGGTAGGTCAAGCATCTCTTGATCAATATATTGTCCCGCTTGCGTCTGAGGCAACATTAATTCCGCGATACTCGCAACATGGAGAATCGAACTCACCATCGCCTGTAACCGTTTGTTGGCGGCTTCATCGCCCAAAACACGGTGGTCGCCCTCATTAAGATAAAAGTGGCGATTTTTGGGGTGAGATATAAACCTCCTAAAGGTCAAGGATAGCGGAATGGAGTCTTGCTTCAATTTCATGCCCAGTTTCGGTATCTGGAAAATGCTGAAAAGGAAACAGTAGTCAATATTAATTCGAAAAACAAGGGAATAAGGAAGTCTCAGTAGGAACAATTGGTATTCAAAAATATTCGGCATGTCCTTCTTAGAAATTCATCCGGTATCTCTATTCTCATCTTCTACAGGACGTGATGGATGGCATCACTCACCGAAGAACACTACCAGCTATGCCAATGAGGCCCTCAGGATTGAGCTCAGCGGAGAAACTCCATGCGTAGTCCAAGTTATCGAACATCAAGGGCGTGAAATGCATGAGATTTTGAGGCGTGTAATTCAACCAGGATCTGGATGAGAGCGCGAGGATGGTTGGATTCCCTTGAATTTGAACACGAACCAATCTGACTGGTCGGTTCCCGAGGAACCTGATTACGAACAATTACTTGTGATACTCCAATAAGTGAAACAACTCACCGAGTTCAAGTATCAGTTAGTTGCCCATTAATAGGATCCAGTACTGTTCGTAGGAGAACACCATTTTGGAGACCAATGTTAACAAACATAGTGGGCTGGGTCTTGTTGATACTCGCATCCAGCATGTCAGCAATGCAAATGGTTGATGGTGGTGCGGTCAACGCCTGCAAACTGATCGTTTCCAGTGTACTCTCTGGGTCAAGCGACACTATTCGAACAGTCTGGTCTTCGCATCCAACAGCCTAGCGATACGTAAGCAATGATAGAACTCCAAGAAAGATAACTTACCAGATAAGGCGTTCTTTGGCGTCCCTTGGGTACCTCAGCTGTGCTTAGGGCTGTAATAATTGAACCCATAGCCTTCCTATCTTGATATTCGTTCAACTGGCCATCAAGATCAAGTTCGAAGTAAACAAGTTCAGCAGAGCTCAGAGCAACAACTACTTGACGTTTGTTTGTCGTAGCGGTGACAATAGTCTTTCCCTGAGGGGCTGACCACTGATTGACGCGGTGGTCCGCAAGTATATGACGAATGCCATGCGGATGCACCTGCAAGAGTGGGCGCTGATGACAGGATACCAGTGTCATGTACTTCTTCAATTGTTTCTCCAATGGAAAGCACAAGAGTTCCATTGACGAACGAGAGAATAATGTAGGTATCAAACTCGTCTGCAAGTACACATCAGTGGAAGTTCTTCAGAACACCTAAGAAACAAAAACTTGCCGTCCTCGCGTCGCTTAGTTGTCCAAACAGCATTGGGAATACCAGGCAACTCTGAGCTAACGGATTCTTATCGGGTCCAGGGACTCTACTTCGTCTGCGAGTGCAAGATTATCCAGCGGTCGTGGCCGGAAGTGCGCATGAGGTAAAGCAATGGTAGGATTTACCATTCCGGTGCCCGGATATGATGTTGAGCTAAACTCAGGTTCATTGTCATCGTTGCCCAATTTCTGGAACTGGTACAAATAACTGAAATTAATGTCAGAGACTTCTTGCGAGACGTTAGATTAAGAGACGCACTGATTCCCAAATTCAGATACAACGAAAAGGAAACCAGATTTAAGAATACAAAGACTGGACGCCACAGGGACAGTGTCAAAATACTTGATTTTGAATACCTTAACCTCGTCCTCTTCGTGGTCAATTGTGACCTTGAAGAGGTCACCATCCTCGCTTTAAAGGAGGAAAAAGAAAGCACCCTACGAAAAAATATTAATCAAGATATAGCGACAAACTGAAAAAGACCAGCCTTCATTTTGTGCATGACAGCAGTAACAATGATGATGCCCCGCTGACGATCTTCGAGAGGATGTTGTCTTCGTGGGATGGGGACACGATGTTGTTGTCGGTCCATGTGTCGGTAGATAATATGATCTTCACAGCAAACCAGAACACCAGACGGCCCATCGAAACGATCTGTAGATGCGACTTGGCCGCCGGGAACTTGAACCAATATATTTACACGTGGATCTGTGGGCTCGCTCCATTTTCGAACAACATGGTTAAGGCCCAGATCAAGTTCATAGTATGTCAGCATCTGAAAACTCATTCAGTTATTGTATACTAAAAAATCACCGAACACACCTTCTCTGCACTGTTGAACGCTTCCCCTGTAGGATCTTGATCAGACTCAGAGTAGTCGACTTCGAGAGCAGCAAACAATGGGTTCTCAAAGCCCACATCAAGGCCGACGATATGGTGAATGATTGCATTGTTTTTGTGTGCTTCGAGAGGCGACGAAATGGTGAGATTAGCTGCAGCATCTCGGTTCAAGATGTACACAAGTTTAGCCTTCTCTACTGCTGAGATCATCACGCTGCGGCCCTTGAGGTCTGTCGTGAGGTACTGTCCGAGCACAATGAGTCGCGCTCCAGATTTGCCAAAGGTTTCTTGATGCAGCTTCACGAAACTGCTTGACTTCGGGTCATAGTCGAGAATGATGATGCGGCCAGAATCTGAGCCTACGATTGCGTAGTCTGAGAATAGGACATGAATAAAATGGAAATAAAAGATGATACGTACGAGGGGCTCACCCTTAGTACTGCCTGTCAAACGAAAAGCTGCTAGAGAGCGAATAGAGCCGAATACAGCAGAGGCAATGACCGTTGATAGTTTGCCGGTCTGAACATCTGGCCGTAAAATTTCAAGTCGAGTGCCACGAGAGATGATGATTTCCTGGGTGTGGGAGCCAGAAAAATTGCCAACAATAGCTTGCGTAGCTGCCGCCGGGGGCTGAAGCGTTACCCCAATGTCTTGCTTCAAACATAGCCGTGAGACAAAATTCTGATCACAGTTTCGAATGCAGTAACGTTCGCAAAGAGCACGTTTGCCCACAGATCTAGATACTTCGGTGATCGGACAAGTTCGAACAGGTCGACCTACAGGGAGAATTAGGCGATACAAAGCACGGAACAGAAAAAAAAATCACTCAATGGGCGTTGTTTCCTTGTAAACACACGAACCTCATCCCATCTGAGCTGCGAGAACCTGGACCTAGCGAGCGAGCGCATCTGAAGTGGCTGGCTTTAGCGGAACTTCGTTGAGCTGCCAGCTCAAAAAGCTAGTTTCCCAAAGCAAAGAACTAAATCCCCACATCCAACTATAAACCCTGGCGACCAGTGCGTCTGACACGATGAATGTACTGTTTCGTGGCAGTGGAGATACTGAACTGAATGACCCGTGTCACCCCTAGACAAACTATGCCTTGTGTGGAGACGTCGGCGCTGATGAGAATCGATGCTCCAGACTTGTCAGCGCGGAAAGTATCAGAGGCGGCTATGCGTGAGTCCTGTGTACACTTAGAGTGAATATCGATGTGCACCCCAGCAGGCAATACTACTTTTGAATGTTCACGAGTGAGCGTCGAAAAAAGCTGGGTCATGCGTGTTGTGGGCAGGAACAATAAGACTTTGCTCTTGCCCGGGTTTGTAAGCTAGTTGTGTGTGCGAGAAGACGAAGGTGGAGGGTTCTGCTGAGATAGATTGGGGAGGACTCATTTTCAGGAACTACGTCAACGAATTTATGGTCCTGAGCAAGAACTGTCTGTGCAATCTGGCGAACAGCGATGGATATGGGGCAGGCACCGTCTCCACCCTTGTGTACTCTAGATGAATATGAGAAATAGTTCTAAGTAAACTGTGATCAATACATACGCTCCGTGCTCTCATTTCCTCATCCTCAACGGCCTTTTTCTCCGGTATCAACATCTTCACTTGTCGTCCGTGCTCATGAAATCCAATTCAAAGACGTCCTCCTCATCTAGACATAGCGTAAGATACATCCCATCAGTATTAAGCGCATCACACTCACCTTTGTCATTGACCAATTCAATGTCTTCAGCTTCACTTACTCTTCGATGACAAGCTCAGCAAGGGCCGCCTCCATCCTACTCATTGTCAATCAAGGCACCAGCAGAATGTAGAAACCTGTACTTCTCTTCGAGCGACGCAACACCAGGATCTCCTCTTCAGCTATATTGGATGATGTGGCACTGTGAGTAGAGGAAGGCTGGCGTTGACTCGGCACTTTCCAGACGACCGCTAGTAGTCCAGACTTTCAAGTTGACGCCGGGTCTGTGATTTGTCTGCACTTTCTAGACATCAAGATCTCATCCGTCATGATACTTAATCGTCCTGTGACATTTCTGCAGCTCCCACATGAACTGGGAAGAGAGATATTCATCTTAGCCACTGCTGATTCTGTAGGGAGAGCGTATTCTTTCCTCTTCATTTCATGGAAAGTATATCGTTGGTAAGCACCAGTTGGCAAATCCATATAAATTTATCGAATATTGAGTCTTGCAGGATACGGTGGATTCTTTATCGAAAGATCGTTATCTCCCAGGAGATTACAGCTGGCTCCTTCCTGTCGTCAATTCACTTCCAGCCACACTTTGCTGGTGAAACAATCACAACGTTGTGTTTAAAAGGCACTGTACAGCTTGATTCTGCTGTCAGGATACTATGTTTGTGCAGAAGCCTAAAAAATCTCGTGTTGTGGGTATCACCGTCCAATGAAATTGGACACTCAGACCGACTGCTTGCTTCGATGCAGGCTCTTCCACTGGCGTCTCTGTCACTTAACATTTCCTTAGTTTTTCGTTACTGCGCTTCACCTATCATTTCCCTTTCCGAAGTCCCCACCTTCTGCACCATTACACATTTGGAGATCCTTAACGGATGGATTCTATGGGGATCGACCATTGGCTTAGAGCACCTTCGGAACTTAACCCACCTGTCTCTGTGCCTTCACACCCAAAGGACTAAGCTTTCCTTGGTGACGCTGCTACTTAGCCGTCTACCTTTGCAAGTCCTTGTTTTACGTACCACAGAAGACTTAGATGTGGTGCAGGCATTTCTGAAGCATGCGGGTCTCAGTGATCCCTGGATTGTGTTAATAGGTGATTCTCACGTTGACTGGGATAATTTAGGTTTTGAGTCTGCTGCCACATTCTAGTCTTATACGCTTAACACACATTTTAAACCTCACGGCATGTAATTCGTAGTTTCGAGTATCTCAAAGAAGCTGATCCTGGCACCTACAGAGTGAATAGATGTTGTTTTTAAATCGAAGTCGAAATCTCCACTGCACAGTGACAACCTATCGACCATCCCTTGATACCGCCACTTCCAACACTTCTGAAGTTCTCGTAAATATCCCGTGCTCCTCGATCTCCTTTCCTGCGGTACACAGCATCAATCGATGGTACCATTCTAGTTCCTGCACTCCTTTATAACAATGAAGAACTTCTGGCATCCCAAAATGCCATAGGCATATATGATGGGTGCGTGTGTACTTTCCGTCTTTGACTTGGTGCACTAAAAAACCGTCCCAGAACGTCGGTTAATGTAATGTGTACGACATCCCAGGTCGATCGACAAACTTCAAACATTTATATGCGCATAAGTCATTGTACATATGTTACTACTTTACACTGCACAGAAACAGTAGACTAGGTTCCTGCTGATGAAGCCCGGATCAATTCTAGTAGTGAGCACATCAGTAGCAGCTAAAGTACACTGGGTTATGATCACAAATCAAAAGTAAAGTGACTATAGGTTCGAATGAGGATGCGAGGACCACGCAATAAAATACATGGGTGAGGTGGATCTGAACAAAAGGTATCAAAGATGTAGAGTCAGCGCCTCTTGTGCGGTACACGTGTTGGCCTGATTCGCGTCAGGGAAGTCCGTACCAACTGGTCGTTACCTGGTACAGAACCAGAGTGGGAATCAGCTATAAGCAAAATGAGCCAAGGTGGCTCACAACAGAATCTATAAGCAAAATGAGGATGCAAGGAAAAATTGACACCATTCACGTCATCTACATTGTTACTGGTCCGTGTCTGAGTACAATCCCCAGTGCTGCTATCATTGTCTTCGTTCTCTGCATCGGGAGAACGCTCTTCAGAGTCGAAAAATCCATCCATGTCATCTTCACTGTCGTCATCTGCATGGGACCCCATATCCTTCCTGGCTCTAGAGCGCCCACGTTGCTGGAGTCCAGGAGCCTCGCTATACATACGTACAGATCAGCGCATTGCAGATGATGCCGAAAGATAACCCAATAACTTACGACTTCCAATGCTGGAGCGTTTCATCCACCCATTTTTTTGTTAGTGTTTCCTTCAAACATACCAACGATTCGATCATAGAGATCAACAAGGTCAAGATATTGAATTTCTTGACACCATAGAGTGGCGGAACTAAGCTGAAAGTACGCCTTAAAGAAGTATTGATCAATGCTTAACATCAGTGTGTGAATTTGATGCAAAGACATACCTGTACCGCCTCATATGCAATCGCTCTAGGCAGGGGTGACGTCATACCATGAATTCTGCCTTTCGGAGACTTGGTACCTCGTCGAGCATGCATGTCAAGGGCACTGGATGGTCCTGTGAAGATGTGACGGAAAACCTGCGCAAGCTGTAAGATAGCATTCAACTAACAAGAATAAGACAAAAATGTACGCGTTTGAGGTAGTATCCCTGAAGACAACCTTGACTTTTCTTGGCGGGATCAAACATGGACTCGTCATATAGGAAAGTAGGAAGTTTTGTAGCTGTGATCTTGATTTGGCCTTCCTTAACCTTTTCCATGAAAGACCTGTAGCTACGAGTTACTGGTGATCGGATTGAAAAATACGAGCACAACGAACTGGGGATCTGCATCAAAAGTACTCAGCATCCGCATTGGGCACAACAGTCGTGCGGCTTGAGGATGATTCCATCCACGAGCCATCTTGCCATGGTGCTTGACCAAAGGGGGATCGAACTGATCGGATTCAGGATTCTTGAGCATGTATACCAGCCCTTCTCTCGTCAGACTCCCAGTATCGTCAGACCAGGCGTCACATGCAGCAGCGGAAAGCTGTCCAGTTGTTAGACAAACTAAATCTGAAGAACGATATGCATGTATTATCTTACCGCATGAATAAAGTTGTCCATAGCTGATGGAACTTTCTCAAATTCAGATATGATGTTACTGAATGTTGGCACTAGTTTCATCAGTTCGTCGTACTGCTTGACATACGACCTTGTCTGATAACTGCCCAGAAAAGCATTAGGATATTGCGTAGCTCAGGCTGCTGCAGACTTGCCTGTTTGCATCTTCTTCGGATCGACTTGACGTGTGATTCCCCTGCAATGCAAATTCGGCTTCCATACCCTCGTATAGAATATCCTCCAGCACAGTAAACGGGTCAATCGCGAGAGGGAACCACCGAGCTGCTCATAAATATGGTCCAATTGGACCACTGTTTTCATAGTGAGACAACCCATAGTAAGCCACACATTACTATCAAAAGTACAATGATCCCTCACACGATCCTTCTTTTGCGACCAGCTCTCACGTTGGAGGTGAGGATTTCGAGCAATTCCTGGAAATGATTGGATGATTCTGACATGTTGGACCGTTCGGACGACATTGTTAATCGTAGTTGCCAGTCGACTCAAGAGTGGGGTGGTCACGGCATGACACACGATGATCCGGTCCATAGACTAAGTACATACTAGAACAAGTCAAGGATGTGATTGGAGTTGCAGGTACAAATCAGGTGAATGCCATATCTTGCAAAAAGCGAGCAATTTGATCAGGATTCAGGGAAGCCTACATGTAACGGAGTCACAGCAGCAGCTCGGCACCATCGTGACATAGCGTTTCTCACTCCTGTCCAAAGTACTTATTATTCTCATTTGTTCTCTAACTACAGTAATTGCGCCTCGTCCATCGGCCGAGGTTCATGCTACCCGTTGACTCCCTTCTCTTGTTAGACAGTACCGTTTTGCCCCGAGCCTCGTAGTATAAAAGGATAACCTAGTCGTACGATACAGTAGTGTTTTCTGGAGACTCGAATAGCAGAGACTTTTACCCTGTCATTCGCCCGATAAGCACTCTTCTTCTGTGCCGTTGTCTTTGAGCTTTATAAGCTAAATAGTCACCGTCACATCTTTTTTGACATCAAAAGTCTTCTTACCCTTTAAAACCACTCAACGACTCGTCATTTTGGATCACTTTGGTTAGGCCCACCAAACAATACCTCAATCTACGATGTCATCCCACTATAACCTTCGATCCCAATGCTCCATACTATCCAGTCAAGAACCAACCATTCCCGGATCATTAGCTGAGTCACCTTTGACTGAATCCACCACTCACCAAACAGCCATTATTTCACCAGCCGAAAGCTGCAAGGCTGAGGCTGACGAATCTGTTCTCAGACCTGGCCGCTCATATAGCGACGTGGTACGAACGAGGTCTGGAACACCCCAGCCCGAGGCGGGGGTACGTTCAGCGAGCTTTAGTAGCTCAATGACTAGTCCTCGTGACAAGACCCCTCTGGTAGAAAGAACCAATAAAATTTTAGTCGAAAACCCCTTTCTGAGTATGGATGAATCGGCAGATGAATCAGACAACACCTACGCTTCATGGACAACGGTTGATCACCACCACCGAAAGTCTGAGAAACCCTGGCAGAAGCCCAACCAGGGACCTAACATAAGACATGACTTAGTGTGGGAAGCAACAAAACTACTCACTAAGGAAGAGAAGCAGTGAATCCACAACAGGAACTGAGACAACATCCAAAGATGGATCAGATACTGTGACCTGGGACCCAGTCCAGGAGGCCATAAAGGCAGCTGTCAAACAGGCTAGCTGGCAATATAAGGAAGAAATTCGTCAGCTCTGAAACGAGTTGATAAGCAAGCACACCAGTCAGGGAAAATGCCCTAAAACTCCATCCAAGGAATCAAGAGTCTCATTTGACCCGATACAAGAAATGGTGGGTAAAGCCATAAGGCACCCCTTGAGGGCACTCAGAAGGCACCCCACGCCACCTGTGGTTGATGCTACAGCCCAGATCGCAAAGAAGAGTTACCTGGGCTGTGCATTCAAAGAAGTGAGATGACCTGAGAAGCAAAGATCATCGCGGCGTAACAAGGATGACTCATGGGATTCATCACCGAGCTCGTCAAGCTCAGAGTACTCCACAAGCACATCGTCATCCTCGACCAAAGAATCCTCATTGGAGGAATCCTCGTCATCCAGTGAGTCGGACGACTCATCACCTGTGAGAGATAGGAGGGCGTCCAAATGAGCACACAGGTCCAAGAAATGAAAGGTGACCCAGCGAAAGAGGACCTTGTTGAAACCAGTGCCTCCAATGGATCCACAGACTCCCATGCCTTCCATCGCTTCATGACGGAAGGGAAGGCGTACCTGGAAGACAGTCAGGTTCCTAGATCCAGCCAGGTCAGAGTATTAGCCAGACATCTAAAGGGCAAAGCCCACGATTTCTACACTCGCCAGGTATCCGATCAGCCAGGGGAATGGGGACTTAGCAGATTCGTCACTGAGCTTTTTAACTACTGTTTCCCATTGGACTATAGGTCCAAACAGTGGAAGAAGCTTTACTGCTGCTATCAAGGTGATAAGCGGGTCAGAGACTATATGTCAGAGCTGAATGAGCTATGGATGATGATAGGTGACATTCCTGATAGAGAGAAGGTTGTGAAATTCTGGTTTGGCCTGAATCCTACCATCCAGAAGGAGCTATACAAATGCACCTCAACCCAGAGGTTTCAACACTGCAAAAGGTACAGTACACTGCGGAAATCATTGGGCTTGCTCACTTGGCGTCTAATGAGACCCGAGGCAAAGACGAAGGTCACAAGTCAGACAAGAAATCCAGGACCCACATGGATAAAGGGAATGGGTCCTCCAAGAGGAATGAGGGACCCTCTAATGAGAGCTGGGATCATGGCAGCAATGTCAAGATGACTGGTTCTCAGCGAGGAGGCCACAGAACTCACCCGGGCCCAGGAGGAAAACATCCCAGGGATAAGACCTGGGATGAGAGACAGTCGGTTGACCCCCAGGGAGCCAAACTGAGCAAGGAAAAACATGACAAGCTCATGTCTGAAGGGCGCTGCTTCATCTGCAAGGAGATGGGACACATGTCCCGTCAGTGTCCAAAATGGATGATGGTGCCATCAGGCAGCAGAGACAAGCCACCTGGGGTGCCCAACTACACTGTGCACATTGAAACAAATGAGATTAGCGAACAACAGCTCTTGGATGAAAGCACTGAGGTGCTCACCAAGATACCACTAAGCATGGCTTGTTTTAGATATGAAACCCCTGGAAGCAGGGGGTCACGCACTGTTGAGATCCTCAATGACCCTATGGGCAATCCTTTGGCCCAGCAAGCTGAAGAGGTCTTGAGGAGACACATGCCTTACCCAAGGGACGATCTGCGAGGAGAGGAGACATTGTCAGATAAAAGGTTCCATATATACAGGATATCTGAAACCCACCATGTGATTATGGACCGTGCTGCGCACCTCTGGGAGGACGTTGAAATACCAACCAGCCTGCTGTTAAATCTGGATTTCTGTGTGAGTGACTGGTATGCCAAGTGGTATGAGCCCTGCAGGCAGAATCATGAGGCTATGGGCGATGCCCTGGGTCATCATGTTGCCTTCCTGCTTAACAGGGAAAGGCACTTCCCTGGGAACCATAGCGCAAACCAATTTTCCTGTGAACACATCGAAACCAGGGGCAAGGTGCTCTATGAGATCATCGACCAGGAACTGGATATGCACCTATGGACTAATGAACAGTTTCTGTGCAACGAGAAGCTGAATATAACTCACTGGTATGCCAGAAACCTTTGGAAGGGGTACATCTGACTGCAAAATGTCTTGCTGGAAAGGGAGCAGGAATGGGGGGACAATCATCTTCAACTCCTGGACCCATGTGACTCTAGGCCACTGGAAGGTGGCCTAGAAGAGATGTTTCATCAGCTTTTCACCATACCCGATGCCCGATTTGAGGAAATGCCTCACCATTTCAAGCTGATTGAGTTGAATGGCCAGCAGGTTGCGCAGGGGTGGTACCCAGCAATCCAGTGCAACACTGCAGTGACCCGGGACTTCCGGAGACTGATTCCCAAACCCATAGTGGTTGTAGTCCATATCAACAGATGCCCAGCCAGGGCACTAATAGACACGGGGTCGCTTGCTGACTTCATGTCATCTACCTTGGCGGATCAGCTGAAAATCAAATGGATCACGTTGGAGAAGCCACTCACGATTCAGTTGGCTGTGCAAGGGTCTGGATCCAAAGTGAATTTTGGGGCGAAAGCTGTGATGTCCTATCAACACATTAAGGAGGACCGGTTCTTTGATATAATCAACTTACAAGATTATGATTTGATTCTGGGAACACCATTCCTCTTTCAACACCAGGTCTTGGTGGGGTTGAACCCACCCCACATCATCATTGGGAGCGACAAGGCACTCCCAGTGTGGGGTGAGCAGGTGTCAATCCTGGAGTCCAGGACTGCAGGGGCAGTGGAGGAGGACCTGGAGCAGGCCTGTCAGCAGCTGCTGGAGTGGGCCAAGCCACTGTGTGCAAAGGCCAGCCAGACCAGCTTGCCACCACTGCGGGCAATCAATTGCACTATACCGCTGATTGACCCGGAATGGATGTACAAATGGCACCTGTCTAGATGCCCAGAACCCTTGAGACCACAGTGGGGAGAAAAAAGACAGGCCTACCTGTCTTCTGGATGCTGGAAGATGACCAGCATGGGCAACACGGTGCCCATGCTGTTCATCCAGAAACCCAGCATGGACAAGCTGAGAACAGTGGTGGATCTGTGTGAGTGTAATAGCAACACCCAAAAACTCTCCTCACCTTTACCAGACATTGATGGGATTTGTCATATCCCATACATTTGTGCTTCTCATCCGAAGTTCCAGATGTCAGATCCGATCCGATCCGATCCACAGATCCGTACCAGATCCGTCACGATAAGCTTCTTCATTCATATCCTGTTCATATAACGTTAAACACTGCTTAATTCCTCCATTTAGTATATCCTCCCTTCCGGTATATCGGTTATGTCTACTCCTGGCTATGTTTACTGATCCGTTCACCTGTGATTAACTTCTGGCTTATGTTTGACTTCTAATAAGCGTTGCTTATACATTGCGATACTTTGTGCATAGCCTCTCATGTAGTTCTATCGTAT
>Ga0310811_10001829_pt1 | contig 26436 bp, 24 predicted proteins | sample YCmetagenome_FD_207642 | JGI IMG/M metagenome (GOLD analysis project Ga0310811, IMG submission 207642) | Soil microbial communities from experimental microcosm in Duke University, North Carolina, United States - YC | ecosystem: Engineered > Artificial ecosystem > Soil microcosm > Unclassified ... | reverse complement strand
GGCGGCACGCGGACGCCGACCAGGCCGTCCCGCCGGTAGCGGTCCGTAAACGCCTCGGCAAAGAGGCGATTCAGCGCTTCGATGTCGCGCTCCCCGGCCTGGAGTGGGCCCTCTACGCGCCGCTCAGGCAGCCACGCCCGCATCGAGCCCTCCCGCCCCCAGGGTCGCCGTCTCGTCCCGTACCGCGCTCACGCCCCGGGCGCCATCGTACTCTACCCGGATGACGCGGTCCAGTCCCTCCCGGATCTGATCGATGTGCGTGATGACGATGACCTGGGGAAAGCGGTCCCCCAGCTGGCGCAACAGCCCGAGGACGTGCTGCCGGCGGCCTTCGTCGAGCGAGCCGAACACCTCGTCCAGCACCAGGAGCGACAGGGGCTGCCCCGCCCGCTCCGCGATCATCTGCGAAATCGCGAGCCGCAGCACCAGGTTGGTGAGGTCCTCTTCTCCACCGGAGATCACCGGCTTCGGGACCCCACTGTCGATCACCGTCAGGGTGTAGTCCTCGCTCAGCTCGGCGCTGTCGTAGCGCCCGTCGGTGAGGTCGGCGAGGAAACCCGAGGCCAGCTCGGCGATCTCAGGGCGCATCGCCGCGTTCAGCTCGGCGCGCAGCTCGGAGTAGGCCCGATCCAGCTCGTCGTGCAGCCGGCGCTTCCCCTTGAGCGTATCGATGTGCTGCTCGCGCGTCGCCCGCTCGGCGATGCGCCGGTCCGCCTCCGCGACGACCTCCTCGGCCCGCGTCAACTCGCCGCCCACTTCCACCGCCGCGAGCTCCGCCTCGCGCAACACCAGCACCGACCGGTCGTAGCGCTCCTTCGCGTGACGGAATTTCTCTTCCGAGAAGCCGTCGGCGGCGATCGCCTGGGCCAGCTGCTTCACCTGCAGCTCACGGCGCGACAACAACTGCTCGGCCTTCTCGGCATCCTTCACCAGCGTCTGGGCCAGTCGCGCGCGCGCCTCGAGCGCCGCCGCCTCCTGCACCAGCGGCTCGAGGGCGGTGAGCTCGGCGCGAACGGCGTCGAGTCGCGCGGCATCGTAGCGCGATGGCTTCGTCGCGAGGCGCGACTTGAGCTCCGCGAGCCGGGGGGCCTCTTCGTCGCGCTCCGCGATGGCGCGCGCCCGCTCCTCCACCTGCGCCTTCAGCCCGCCGGCACGCTCCGCCGCTTTCCGGCTCGCGTCGCGCGCGGCATCCCGCGCCCGCTCGGCCAGGACGACCGGCTCGGGCGGCTCGGTGAGCTGCTGCCCGCGCTGCTTGAAGAAGTTGCCGTTGAGCGTGATCTCCTCGAGCTGGCGGTCGAGCAGGCCGAGCACCGCTTCGTATTCCTTGCCGAGCGGCCGCTGGCAGGTGGGACATGCCCCCTCGGGACCGAGCTCGGCGATGCGGTCGCGCTGCTCCTTCACGTCGCGATACTGCTCGCGCAGCTGCTGGCGCTTCGTCTCCGCATCCTGCCGGTCCCGCGCCCACGTCGCCCGCTGCTCCTCGACGTCGCGCTCCAGCACAAGCAGCCGCTCGGCGGTCTTCTTGGCTTCGCGCTCGGCGCATTCGCTCGCCGCCGCGGCACCTTCGAGCTCCGCGATGCGCTTGTCGCGCGCCGCCGCTCCCCGCTCGAGCTCGGTGAGCTGCGCCTGGGCCGCCTGGCGCTCCGCCGCTTCCTGCTGCAACCCCTCGAGCCGCGTCCGCTCGACTTGCAGTTTCTTCAGGGGCTTGAGCTCGATCGCCAGCCGCTCGAGCTCCGTGCGCGCCGTCAGCGCGTCCGCCAACTCCCGGTCGAGGCGCTGGAAATCCTGGCGCGCCGATTCCACGGAATGTTGAGCCATCGCGCGCTCGCTTTCGAGCGAGCGAATCCGGTCACGCCGGACCTCCCACTCCTTCCACTTCGGCTCTTCCCGACCCAGGGCGTCCTGGGCCTTGCGACGCGCATCGCGCGCCGTCTCCGCTGCCGCACGCGAGCGATCGAGACGCTCCATCGCGGTGGCCCGCTCGGCATCCAGCTGGCGCTTGTCCGGCAGCCCCGCTTCAAGACCTTTGAGCTCCGCCGAGAGTCCGTTGCGCACTTCGCGGACGCGCTGCTGCGCGAGCTCGAGCCGCTCGTAGCCGAGTACGCGTGACAGAAACGCCGCCCGTTCGACCTTGCCGAGCGCAGACATCACCGCCAGCTCTTTTTGTCCGGTGAAGTACGTGTTGAAGAATTCGTCGTGCGACATGCCGAGCACCCGTCCCAGCCGCTCCGACACCGACTTGAGCGAGTTCGCCACGACCTGGCCGTCCTGGCGCAGCTCCGCCCCATAGAGGTTGCGCGTGACCGAGTACTCATGCGGTCCCAGCGCGAAGTCGAGGGTGACCTCGACGCGCGACCGTCCCGGCGCGCCGTGACGCCGGATCGAGTCCTTGTCGCCCCGCACCGCCTGCACGCCGTAGATCGCCCAGGCGATCGCCTCGAGCAGCGTGGACTTCCCCGCGCCGTTCGGGCCGATGATCCCGGTGATCCCGGGACCGAGCTCGATCTCGGTCTCGGCGAACTGCCGGAAGTTCTCGAGCCGCAGCCGCTTCAACTCCATCAGCTGCCGTCCCCTTCGCGCGCCGTCTGCTCGAGATACTCGACGCCGGTGCGCACGAATTCGTCGCGGGGGATGTCGGCATCGAGCAGGCGGCGGGAGAGGAACTCGCGCACCGTCTCGGGCAGGGTCTGGCGCCGCGACGGCGCTCCCGTCCCCGTCACGTAGCGTGACTGCGGGCGCCGCAGGTCGAGCTGAAAGTGCAGCGCCCGGGCCTTGTAGCCGCGGATCGCCGGATGGTCCAGATCGTGTGCGGTGGCGCGGGCCACGTCCCATACGAGCAGCCGCACGACGTTGCCGTCGATCGCCGGCTGCGCCGCGGCGACGGCGGCGGCGATCTTCGCGTCGAGCTGCTTCGCCGTCAGCCCCGCCCCCTGGATCGGCTCGAGCTCGACGTGGTGACGCAGTGGTGCGACGTAGCGCGGCACCACGCGCAGCCCCGGCAGCTCGACCTGCAGGTAGCACTTCCCCTTGAGCCCCCGCTCCGCCTGGTCTTGCAGCTGTCCCCACGGGTTGGGCGGCAGGTACTCGAGGCTGCCCGAGTACCACACATTGGCCGCCAGCTCCTGCGCAACGTGATAGTGACCGAGGGCCACATAATCCCACGTCGCCGGCGCGAGATCCTCGAGCGACAGGGGGGCGCCTCCGTAATCCATCGTGCCCCGCGCCTCGCCCAGCGCCGGGTACTGGCCGTGGGTGACCAGGACGTTGAACGTCGGGCCACCGCGCTCCGGCCGCAGCGACGGCCGGTCGGGGCCCACGAGCGCCTGGTGTGGCACCGCCAGCACCGCGCAGTCGAGCTTCGGAAACACCAGGCGGCGCGGCGCATCGATGACCACGTCGGCGCCGACCGCCTCGTACAGCTTCAGGATGCTGCCGGTCTCGCTGGTGCGCGGCGTGTCGTGATCGCCGGCGACGAGCACGACCGGCGTTGCGGGTAGCGCGACGCGCAGCCGCTGCAGCTGCTGGAAGAGAAAGAGGATAGCCGGGTTGGTCGGCCGGACGGAGTGGAAAATGTCGCCGGCGAAGACAATGAGGTCGGGACGTTGCTCCAGCAGATCATCCACCGCGCGGCGAAACGCCTCCGCCACGTCCGCCTCGCGCTGGTTCGCCCCGCGCGCGTTCTGGCGGTCGAACTGGCGGTAGCCGAGGTGCAGGTCGGCGAGGTGGGCGAGCTTCACGACACCAATTTGAGCGTTCCCTGCTGTTGGACGCGCACTTTCATCCCCGGCGCACCGAAGAATCCTCCGCTGACCGCGACGTGCATCGTGCCGCCGAGCGCGGCGCTCACGACCGCGCCGCGGGTGAGTGACAGCGTCTGCTCGCCGGTGATGGCGCCTTGCAGGGCGACGGTGAACTGTTGCCCGCCGACGGCGAACTGCATCGGCTTGTCGGGGAGCGCCGTCTCTACTCCGAGACGCACCGTGGTATCTCCCCGGCTCACGCTGATCTCCCGCACCGTCACCGTGGTGTGCACTGTCAACGGTGCCCCCCCGATGGCACTGATCGGCAGCTCCGTCTCGTTGGTCCAGCTGTCGCCCGGTCCGACCGGTTGGTCGGGGAGCGCGAGCGCCGCAGCGCGAAACCCGACCTGCAGCTGGTCGCGCACGAGCGGTGGTATTCCCGCGAGCGCCGAGACGTCGTTGTGCACCGGCCGCAGGTGGTCGTCGTAGATCGTCGTGAGATGCACCTCGCGCAGCCGCTCGGCGGCCTGATCGGCCGCGGCGGGGCTCAGCATCGGACTCACGACCTGCGTCGAATCGAAGGTGAACGTCACCGGCACGCCGTCGGCGGCGGCGGCGCCGATCGTCTGCGTAAACACGATCCGCATCGAATTCACGCCCCCCGAGTCGGCGCCGGAATCCGGTCCGAAGCTCGACGTCTGATCCATCACATAGTGGGAGACCGCTCCCGCCGGAGGGTGAAACCGCAGCGCGATCTTGGTGGTGATCGGCGTGGGCGGCCGCTCGGCGCCTTTGCACCCCACCGTCAGAACGGCCGCGACCAGCAAGGTTATGCGATGCATTCGGCTCCTCGATCGATCAATAGGGTTCCTCGGCGATGGGGCCGAGCGGCTGGACCGGCGACCGCTCCCGGGCCGGTTCCGACGCCACCCGTACGCCCAATCGCTTGCGAAACATCGCTAATGCGTCGGCGGGACGCTCACGCCGTACCGCGGCCAGTGCCCGCCGGACGTCCATTTCCTCGTGCCCGGCGATCAAATCCTTGACCTGGTTCGTCCGCACGCGCGCGTCGAGCCGTACGAGCTGCAATGCCACCGCATCGGCGAACAGCAGGTCCACGGCCGGAGGGAATCGCTCCACTCCGTCCCTCCCCCGCAGTACCGGGGGGCGCGGAAACCGCACGAAGATCGGCTGCGTGAAGTGCGGGTGCCGCACCATCAGCTCGCCCACCGGGAGCGTGGCGAGCTTGATCTTGGTCGCGGGGGACAGCACCTGATACCCCGGCGTGGCGAGCTCGTCCGAGTCCATGCGCCCGAAAACTTGCGTCCCGGCGTTGCCGACGACGCGGCGGTGCACCTGAGAGCGGAACTGCTCGGCGCCGAACAGGACGAGCCCCAGGTAGCGGCCACGCTCCGAGATGTCGAGCAGCATCTTCTTCACATACGTGTCGGCGCCGTCGGCGGGGGCGTATTTGTTGAGCTCATCGACGAACACCACGACCGCGTCCACACCGAGATCGCGGCGCTCGAGGTGCTCGCGCAGCTTCGACACGACGCGCGCGAAGACGAGATCCTGCCCCAGCGGGTCGACGTTGGCGACGTCGATGACGTACACGCCGCGATCCTCGAACCGCCCCCAGGGGAGGTCGCTCGCCGGACCGTCGTCGGTCACGAGTCCCTTGCAGCGCGTCGAGACATTGCCAAGACGATTGCGCACCTTGCGGATCGTCGCGATGTGGTGGGTGCGCCAGATGTCGCCGCGGCCGGCCAGCTCCAGGCCGTCGAAAATGCTCCGGAACAGGCGCTCCAGATCGGCGAACGTTTCGACCCGGTGCTCGCCGCCGAACCCGTCCGCGAACTCGCGCCGCACCACCCGGTCGCCGAGGAAGTCGATGAACGCATCGGCCTTGGCGTCGATGTCATCCCGGTTCAACAGGACCTCGGCGAAGTCGAGCACCTCGGTCAGCCCCCAGACGAGCGGCTCGACCGATTGGGCGAGATCCGGATGGGTGCGCAGCGTGTTCAGGTTCACACCGTCGGCCTTGAACGGCGCGAAGTAGTGCACCCGCTCGAAGGGGCCGGGCGCGATCCCGAGGCGGGCGTAGCGCCGCCGGTCGGAGTCGTCGGCTGCTCCCGGCTGATCGAGAAACAGGAGATCGGGTCCTTTGACGTTGAAGCACAGCGCCGCGACGCTGCCGCGGTGCGCCGGGTAGTGATGAAAGATCGAGCTCAACAGGAATTCAACCGCGCTCGTCTTCGTCGCGAGACCCGAGACTCCGGAGATGTTCAGATGGGCCGCCTCGGGGCCGAGCAGGAAGTCGGCGTCGAGATAGACGGGCGCTTCGAGACCCCCCGATTCGTACAGTCCGACGGGGATCGCCGTCGGCTGTGCGGTGTTGAGGTACGCGTCCATCCGCAGCGCCGCGGCGACGTCGGCGTCGGTTGCGACGTGCACCGCGCCGAGCGGCACGGGCTGTAGCGGCTCCTCGGGGATTTGTCTGAGGACCGCGGCGGTCCACAATCGGATCTCGGGACGCTCGGTCGGGCTTTCGGCGGCGCGCGCCGGGTCTCCTTCCGCGCCGATGACGTCGTGTAACGGCGTGACGAGATCCGAGTAGGCGAAACCGTCGGTGACGACGCCGTAGACGATTCGCCCCGACCCCAGATCCCCGGCACCTGGTCCCAGGACTTTCACGATCGCCCCGATGCCGATACTCGTCTCCGTCGCCGTCCAGAAGTGGAACTGGTGCGGCGTGGCCGGCTTCAATTCGGTCGCGACGACGCGACCAATCGGGGTTTCGTCGGTCTTGCGAATCACGTCCCGGTTCGTGGGAGACGGGAGGCGGGCGACGCCATGAGATGGTGCGGAGCCCGGCTCCGCAGGTACGACTCTACGTCATGGATAGGGTAAAGTAACCGGTCGAACCGTGCGTCAGGCGCGGCGAGCGGGGCGCGCTCGGCCAGCAGCCATCCCGAGAGCTCCGCCGCCCGGGTCCCGCGACCATCATCCCGGGCCGTTTCGACGCGGATCAAGCCGTAGTGCAGATCGCGCCCCTCCCAGGGCCAGAGTCGCAGATACCACGAATCGACCTCGGTGCGCCCATGCCCGCCGCGGACTCGGAAACCGCTGGTGCGGTGCTCGGCCGGGATCGTCAGCGCGCGCTCCAGGTGGCGGCCCGTCAGGAACTGCGCGCCGTGGCTCTTGATGACCCCGATCGACCGGGGGTGTTTCGCGAGCGTTGCCGAGACCGCGACCTGCCCGTCGACGACGAGCCAGTCCCCGGGCCCGAGTCCACCGGCGGCTCGCTCGCCCAGTTGCCGCTCGAGTCCGGCGCGGGCGCGATGGACCTCGCGGCGCAGCGCCTCGAGCGCCTGTGCCGGCTGGGTGCCCGCCTCGACTTCGACCGGCACGGCCTCGAGACCGGCCTCTTCCAGCGTTGCACGGCGTCCCTCGTCGAGTACCTGCGTCGGGGCGATGACCAGCTGGCGCGCGGCCCAGGCGGCGGTCGCAAGTCGGCGCCCGGAGTCGCGGCGGCGCACGGCAGCGGCGACGTAGGCGAGGGCGATCGGTTGCACGCCGTCGTAGCCGATCACCTTCCATTGCTGGATACCGTCGAGGAACGACATGCCGTCCGGCGCCGTGGACGCGACGACTGGGTGAACTCGCAGCTCGGCGTCCTCCACGATTTCGACCTCCACTCCGCTCGACGCGGCGCCCTCATCGGGTTCGTGCCGGTGCCCGAGGCTCGCGTCGGGAAGAAAGGAGGCCGGCGTGACGCCGCTCGCGTACAACCCGTCGAGCCAGCCGCGGCCCCGATTCATGCCGAGAGCTTGATCGCGACGACAATGCCGTCGCGCAGCGGGACGACCGCGGACACGACCCTCGTGTCCGTGGCGGCGAGGCGATTGAACGCCCGCACGCCCTCCGTGGACGGGGAATGGTTCTCCGGATCCACGACGGTGCCGTGCAGGAACGCGTTGTCGCACAAGAGCAGGCCGCCCCGGCGCAACAAGCGGACACTCCACTCGAAGTACTGGGGAAGCGGCTCCTTGTCGGCATCGATGAACACCACGTCGAAACCCGCCTCGAGCGTGGGCAGAACCTGCCGCGCATCACCTACCAGCAACCGGACGCGGTCGGCGACGCCCGCCTCGGTGTACGCCTGCCGCGCGAGTCGCGCGTGCTCCGGGTCGACCTCGAGCGTCGTCAGCAGACCGTCCACCGGGAGCGCCCGGGCGAGCCAGATGCCGCTGTATCCCGCGAGCGAGCCGATCTCGAGGACGCGGCGCGCGGCAGCGAGCCGCACCAGCACATGCAGGAACTTGCCTTCTTCGGGAGAAATGTGGATCGGTGGCAGGCCGCACTCGGCGTGTCGAGCGCGTACACGGGCCAGGACGGGGTCTTCGATCGCGAACAGCTCCTCGACGTAGCGTTGGAGCCGTTCGTCCTCCACTACGCAGTGGCCTCGACGTTGGGGAACGGTGGCACCTCGAGCAGCCACAACCCCGCGAGCCGGGACTGCTTGTCGACCTCGACCATCAGGAGGTCCGCGACGCGCACCACGGTGGCGGGCTTGATGCGACCCACGCGGATGTGGATCAGCGACTCGGCCGCGTTCTTCTCGACGATCAACGCCGTGTCGACTTCCACCGCGGCCACCGCCGGCTGCGAGCGGCGTGTGGGGAACAGCACGCGCGCGTCGGACGCGGCCTCGGGTGGCGCGAGCGAATCGAGCGTCCGGATGTCGTCGGGCCAGGTGACGACGTCGAGCCCCCGCAGCAACCCTCCCGCGACGTCGAGCAGCACGAACGAGCCGTCGCTCCCCTCGAGATCGACGGTGCCGTTCATCCCGGTCGCCTTGGGAATCCCTTTGCAGACCGCCGACAGGATGTCCGTCTCGGGATCCCAGCGGTAGCTGACCTTGGGAAGCTTGCCCTCGAGCGGCTGGATCTTGGCTTCGTATTGCATGGCGGCGCCCCTTCTCACCCCAACCGCTTCGCGAAACTGACGATGCGGTCCAACGACTTCTCGATGTCACTCGTCGCGGCGGCGTACGACAGCCGTGTCCAGCGGTCGTCGCCGAACGCCGCTCCGGGGACCAGCGCGACGCCGGTCTCGGTAATGAGCCGGGTGCAGAAATCCGTCCCGGAGATGCCGACGAACGAATCGGTCCGGAAAAAGAAGTAGAACGCCCCGTGCGGTTCGACGAACTCGACCCCCGGGAGGTGGCGCCGGAACCCCGAGGTGAGGAGATCGCGGCGGCGCCGGAACTCGGCCACCATGCGCTGCACGTCTTGCTCCAGCCGCTCGTCGGCGAATGCCGCCGCGGCGGCGTATTGCGCCATATGGTTCGCACCCGAGGTCGTGTGCGACTGCAGCGCCGCCATGGCCTTCGCGACCGGGCCGGGTGCGAGAGCGACGCCCACGCGCCATCCCGTCATGGCGTACGCTTTGCTGACGCCCGTCACCACGACCACCCGCTCCAGCAGGTCGTCGGAGAGATCGAGGAACGACGGCGCCGGCCCGCTGCCATAGTGGATGCGGCGGTAGATCTCGTCGGAGATCACCCACACGTTGCGCTCCGCCGCCCACTGCGCGATGGAGCGCAGCTCGGCGAGTGTGTACACCGATCCCGTGGGGTTGCAGGGAGAGCAGAGGATCAGCCCCTTCGGGGCGGGCAGGATCCGCTCCAGCTCGCGCACGCTGACCTTGAGCCCCCATTCGGGGTGCCCCGCGATCAGCACAGGACGCGCGCGCGCGAGATGCACGATCTGCGGATACGATACCCACGCGGGCGCCGGGATCGCCACCACGTCACCCGGGCCGAACAGCGTGAAGCAGGCGTTGAAGAGCGACTGCTTGGAGCCGGTCGAGACAACGATGTTGTCGGCGTTCACCGGGCGGCCGCCCGACAGGAGGGAGAGATGCTTGGCTGCGGCGGCGCGCAGCTCGAGTATCCCCTCGTTCGCCGGATAGCGCGTCTTGCCTTCCTTGATCGCCCGGATCCCGGCCTCGACCGGGATGGGGGGGGTAGGAAAATCGGGCTCGCCAGCCCCCAGATCGATCACATCCTCCCCGGCCGCCCGGCGCCGCTTTGCCTCCTGGGAGATCGCGATCGTCGCGGAGGTCTCCAGGTGGGCGATGTTGGGCGACAGAACGTCGCTCATGGACGGCTGGCTCCGAGAACTCGTGGGGGTCGACGGTGTCAGGGGCACGCGTGACGATACGTCCGGACGAACCACCCGCGCAACCGCGCCACGCCGCGTCGGTTGCGGCCCCGTGACCTTCGGGGCGGTGAAGCATCTTCAAGAGAACCGTGATGACTCTCTCCTCTCCTCGAACCTCCGGCCTCGCCTTCCCGGCCAGACGCGCGGCGCGCCTCCGCCGGGGGCGCAGCGCGTTTGAGCGGTCGCGGCTGCAGATCGTTCACAAGCTCGCCTCGCTCATCGAGTCCGCGGACCGCTACACCTTCGGTCACTGCCAGCGCGTCGCCGCCTATGCCCTGGATGTCGCCCGCACGCTCGGGCTCGACGAGCGCCAGCGGGCCACGGTGTACGTCGGCGCCTACCTCCATGACATCGGTAAGGTCCTGGTACCGAGAGAGATACTGACAAAGCCGGGGCAACTCGCCGCCGGCGAGCTCGACGTAATTCGAACCCATCCCCAACGCGGCCTCGAGCTGCTCGGCGCGACCGGCCTCCCGTGGAACGTCGCCCCGATCATCCGGTGGCACCACGAGCGCTACGACGGGAGCGGCTATCCGGACCACCTTTGCGGGACCGAGATCCCGCTGGAGGCCCAGATCATTGGGGTCGTGGATGCGTTCGATGCTCTGACCTCGACGCGGACGTACCGGCCGGCAATCGCTCCAGCGCGGGCCCTGGCTGTCTTGCAGCTGGCGCGCCGCGGTTGGCACCCCGAGGTCTTTCGGGCATTCGTGAGCGCCTTCAACAGGGTGAACACCCTCGTCGCCTGACGAGGTCAGTCGTGCAGCAGCGCATGCCGCCGAAGAATGGCGGCCGTCGAATCGATCGGTAGCGCCCGCACAATCCCGCGAAACCCCCGCACCGTCTCCGCCTTCAGCAGCGAATTGTAGATCGCTTCTTCGGTTGCCTCGATCGCCGCCTCGAACAGTGGGGACACGGCGTCGTTGGTGACAACCTCGACCGTATCCGTCAGCCGGTCGGCCCCTAAAGGACTTCCTGACGGTCGTGATCGGGCGGTCGGTGAGCTCCCGGATGGCCCGACCGCCGGTCTGCCCGTCCGCCCTTCCGCAAACGCGATGACGAAGTCTCCGCTCCCATTCGACATGCTGCTCCCCGTGCGGGCGAGGCCGGCAAGCGCGCGTCGTCCCAGGCGTTCCAGCTGCCGGTGGTCGAGCGGCGCGTCCGTGGCGAGAACGATGATGACGCTGCCGTCTCCCAGGTCGCCCTTGAGGTAGTACTGCCCCAGCTCGCGACCCACCGGTGCCCCGGCGATCGTCAGCACGCCGCCGAAGTTGCTCTGGACGAGCGCCCCCACAGTCCATCCGCCCATCTTCGCAGGCACCCGGCGACTGGCCGTGCCGATTCCCCCCTTCCAGCCGAACGCCACCGTCCCCCGGCCTGCCCCGACGGCCCCTTCCGCCACGGGGCCGGTCTGGGCCCCGCGAATCGCGCTCAGCACGTCCTGCTCGGAAACCGGACGGGCCCGGATGTCATTGAGAAAACCGTCGTTCGTCTCCGCCACCACCGGGTTGGCGGAGCGCACATCCTCGTTCCCCGGCAAGCCGAGGAGGTAGGTGAGCACGGCGTCGGCGGCCCGGGGCACGCAGAGTGTGCAGGTCAGGACGATCGGCGATTCGAGCTCCCCCAGCTCGTTCACCTGCGTCGAGCCGGCGAGTTTCCCGAACGCATTCCCTATGACGATCGCGGCCGGGACCTTGTCGCGGAACACGTTGCCCTCATGGGCGAGAATCGCCGTGACGCCGGTATTGATGGAATCGCCGCGAGCAATGGTGACCTGACCGACTCGTACGCCGGAAACGTCGGTGATTGCATCGAGGGGCCCCGGGGGCAGGACGCCGACGCTGATCCCGAGGTCACTGACACGAGGGCGCTGCTGCGCCGTGGCCGGTACGGCCAGGCAGGAGAGGATTAGGAGAATTCGCATCCGCGACCTCACTGTTGCTCTTTGTTTGCCCCGAAGCTAGCGTGACCCTCGGTAGAGCGCCCTTTGACAACCGAGGAACGCGTGACGGGAGTGAACGACGGTCAGGCCGCGCTGGAGCGCGGCCGAGCCTTGATGCTGGTGACCCCGCCGGCGGTGGAGCAAGCCGGTGCGGTGTGGGAGTTGCTTGCCCCGGATGCCCCGGGGCATGGCCCAGGGGTTGACGCACCCGGGCCGGGGGTCGTGGTGGTTTGTACCGACAGCGCCGCCGCAGAGGAATGGGCAGATGCGGCGCCGGAAGGGCTGCGCGTGCACCCCGTCACCGCCCTCGGTCGCACCACTCGCCTCCTAGCCGCCGGCGCTGTCGACGTGCTCACCGGCACACCCGAAGACCTCCAGGCGCTCGCGCGGGCGTCTGCTCTCAAGTTCGAAAGCGTCACGACTGTCGTCCTCGCCTGGCCCGAATGGCTCATCGCCGCCGATCGCCTGGCCACCCTCGAACAGGTCCTCGCAGAGACGCGCGACGCCCGCCGCATCATCCTCGCCTGGAATCCTCAGGCGCTGGAGGATCTGATCGAGCGCTACGCCCGCCGCCCTCACGTGATGGGTGACTTGCCCATGGGAGAGGACGCTCGCCCCCTGCCACCCATCGGGCCTGCCCGCTACGCGATCGTACCGGCACCCCGTCGCCGGACGGTGCGCCGCGAAGTGCTCGACGCCATCGATCGCCCGCGCGTTGCGACCTGGAAGTGCGGTACCACGCCCGAAGCGGCCGACGTCGTGGTGTGCCTCGACCTGCCGTCCCGCCAGGAGCTCAGCGAGATCGCGCGCTGCGGGGCGCCCGTCCTGTTGTTGTCCCCCGCCCAGCTTTCCTATGCCCGCTCGATCGCCACACCGCTCACTGCACTCCCGTTGCACGGCTCCCGGGCGAAAGCCGCGAGCGACGCCGACCAGCTGCGGGCCCGCGTGGCGGCGCGCCTCGACGCCGGCGGACTCGAGCCCGAGCTCGGCCTGTTGGAACCGCTCCTCGAGCGATACGACGCTGCAGAAGTGGCCGCTGCGGTGTTGGCGTTGAGGCGAGAGGCGTCATCGGTCGTCGGTCGTCCGTTGACCGAGAACCGGCAACCGACAACGCCTTCAGATGAGACTTGGGTAAAGGTCTTCGTCGGCGTGGGCAGGAAGGACCGCGCCAGCGCCAAGGATCTCGTCGGCGCCTTGACGCGTGAGGTCGGCCTCGCGCGCACGGACATCGGCCGCATCGAGCTGCGCGACTCCTTCTGCCTCGTCCACCTGGCGCCGCATGCCGCCGACGCGGCGATTCGCGGACTCTCACGCGTGGCGATCCGCGGCCGTCGCGTAACCGCCCGGCGCGACCGCGAGGCGTGACGTGCCGGCCGCTCTGGAGCACGTTCGCGTGCTCGACCTGTCGCGTGTCCTCGCGGGGCCGTGGGCCAGCCAGATACTCGCAGACCTCGGCGCGGACGTCATCAAGGTGGAGCGCCCGGGCTCGGGCGACGATACCCGCCACTGGGGACCGCCGGCGCTGGCCGACGGATCGGGTGACGCCGCCTACTTCCTGAGCGCCAACCGGGGCAAGCGCTCGCTCACCGTCGATTTCGGGACCGCCGAAGGCCGGCAGATCATCCGGCAGCTCGCTCAGGACTCCGATGTGCTGCTCGAGAATCACAAGGTGGGGGACCTGGCCCGCTACGGTCTGGGATACCCTGAGCTGCGGAACCTGAATCCCGCCCTCATCTATTGCTCGATCACGGGATTCGGCCAGACCGGTCCCTACGCGAAACGCGCTGGATACGACTTCGCGATTCAGGCGCTGGGTGGTCTCATGAGTGTCACGGGGGAGCGGGACGGCCGGCCCGGTGGCGGACCGCAAAAAGTCGGCGTCGCCGTGGCCGATGTAATGGCCGGGCTCTATGCAGCGATCGCGGTGCTCGGCGCCCTGGTGCAGCGCCAGTCGACGGGGCGCGGCGCCTACATCGATCTCGCCCTGCTCGACGTTCAAGTCGCCACCCTCGCCAATGTGGCGCTCAACTATCTCGTCTCGGGAGCGGTTCCGGTGCGGTGGGGCAACGCGCACGCCAACATCGCACCGTATCAGGTCGTCCCAACCGCCGACCGGCCGATCGTAGTCGCCGTCGGAAACGACGCGCAGTTCGCGAAGTTGTGCGACGTGCTGGACGGCACTTCCCTCGTCCGCGATCCGCGCTACGCCACGAACGAAGCCCGCGTGCAGCACCGCGCCGAGCTCGATGCGGAGCTCGAGCGTCTGCTCGCGGCGCGGCCCGCCGCGGTATGGCTCGCGGCGCTCGAGACCGCCGGCGTCCCCGCAGCTCCGATCAACGACGTGGCGCAGGTCTTCGACGATCCGCAGGTGCGCCACCGCGGTCTCCGGATCGACGTCACGCGATCGGGCGGCGGGAGCGTTCCGCTCGTGGCGAGTCCGATACGCCTGTCGGAATCCGCGACCAGACCTCCCTCCGCTCCGCCCCGTCTCGGCGAGCACACGGAAGAGATCTTGCGGGAACGGCTGCGTATGAGCGCGGCGGAGATCGCGGAGCTGCGGCAGAAGAACGTGGTCTAGGAACGCTGACGGGCCGCCCAGCGGGGCGGCCCGTAGACAGCGTCGCTTCGTTTCGCTCGATCGACTACTTCTTGTTCACCGCCATCTTCAGCTGTTTGCCGGCGCGGAACGCCGGGGCCACCGTCGCCTTGATCTGAATCTCGGCGCCGGTCTTGGGATTGCGCCCCATGCGTGCGGCGCGCTTGCGGGCTTCGAAGTTGCCGAAGCCGGTGATCTGGACCTTCGCGCCCTTCTTGAGCTCACCGGCGATGATTCCCTTGTCGTCGAACAGGGACTCGATCGCCCGGCCGGCGTCGGCCTTGGACATCTTCGTCCGCATGGCCAGTGCCGCGATCAGCTCGGCTTTATTCACGACGCGCTCCTTTGAAGTGGGAAAGGCTTGGAGTTTTGGCCATTTCCCGGGTGGGCCTCAGGAAAACCCTTGAAAACCCTCGACAATATTGGGAGGTACCCCGGAAATCCGCAAGATACCGGCCCTTTTCCACCCCCCTCCCCCCTCCAATGGGGGGGGTCCGAGCCGCCAGACGAGGCAGCGGTTGACCGGGCAATCCCGCATTCAGCATTCCGCACTCCGCATTGTAGTTTGCAGCCCCATGTTCTTCGGCACCCGACCCGGCTGGATCGAAGTCATCTCGGGCGTGATGTTCTCCGGCAAGAGCGAGGAGCTGATCCGGCGCGTCCGCCGGGCGGCTATCGCACGGAAGCAGGTTCAGGTCTTCAAGTCCCACCTCGATGCGCGCTACGCCGGGCTCTACTCGGTCACCACGCACGATGGCCTGACCGTCGAGGCGGAGCCCGTGGACTCCTCCGAGCAAATCGCCCGGTCGATCAGGTCCGAAACCGAGGTCGTGGCGGTCGACGAGGCGCAATTTCTCGATGAGGGGATTGTGCAGGTGGCGGGCACCCTGGCGGACGGCGGCGTCCGCGTCATTCTGGCCGGGACGGACGTGGACTTCCGCGGGCTCCCGTTCGGCGCCATGCCAAGGTTGATGTGTGCCGCCGAGGTGGTCGACAAGCTGCACGCCATCTGCGTAGTGTGCGGGGGGCCCGCCAGTCGCAATCAGCGCCTCGTGGACGGCAACCCCGCCCCCTGGGACAGTCCCACCATCATGGTCGGCGGCCGGGAGAGCTATGAGGCAAGGTGCCGGCACTGTCACAAGGTGCCCAAAGCGGATGTGGATCAGACGGCATTGCTATAGACGTCAGACATCAGACGTCCGACGTCAGCGTTGCAACCTGACGTCTGATGTCTGACGTCTGAGGTCCCTGCCTCATGCTCAACGTCGCCCTCACCGGAAACGTGGCCGCGGGTAAGTCCACGGTCGCGAAATGCTTCCGCCACTGGGGGGCCACGATCATCGACGCCGACGAGCTGGTGCACGAGGTCCAGGCACCGGGATCGCCGGTGCTCGGCGCCATCGTGCGGCGCTTCGGGCCGGAGATGCTGCTCCCCGACGGCTCGCTGGATCGTGCGGCGCTGCGCAACCGGGTGATGGGCGACGCGGCCGCCCGCCGCACCCTGGAATCGCTCGTGCACCCCGCCGTGCAACGGCGTCGTGAAACGCTGCTCGATGCCGCCTGGAAGCGGGGCGACAAGATCGTCGTCAACGACATTCCGCTGCTGTTCGAAGCGCTCGATCCGGCGCAATTCGACGTCGTCGTCTTCGTCGATGCGCCGCCCACCGTACGACGCACGCGGTTACGGGCGCTGCGGGGGCTGCAGGACGAGGAAGCGGACCAGCTCCTTGCCGCCCAGGCTCCTGCCGATCGCAAGCGCAAGCGGAGCGACTTCGTGATCGACAACGACGGGTCGTTCGACGACCTGGAGCGCCGCGCGCGCGAGGTGTATGAAGAGCTCCAGCGCCGCGCCGCGAAACAGCAAGCTTGACATGGGTTTGAGCCGTCCCTAGCTTCGCCCGCGGTTCCACCCCAACCCGCAATTCTCCGCCGAGAGCGACGCCCGAATGAGCACCATCCCGAAAGACCTGCGCTACACCGAAGAGCACGAATACCTGAAGACCACCGCCGACGCCGGCGTAGTCCAGATCGGGATCACCGACTACGCGCAGGGGGAGTTGGGCGACGTCGTGTTCGTGGAGCTGCCCAAGCCGGGCGCCAGCTTCACCAAGAAGCAGGTGTTCGGAACGATCGAAGCGGTGAAGGCGGTCTCCGAGCTCTACTGCCCGGTGGCGGGCACCGTCATCGAATCGAACGGCGCACTCGAGGGGGATCCGGCGCTCGTGAACAAGGATCCCTACGGGGCCGGCTGGATGATCAAACTGAAATTGCAGAACCCCGCCGATGCGGCCACGCTGCTCGATGCGGCGGCGTATGAGAAGCACATTGGAGGCACTTGAGACAACAGACCTCAGACGTCAGCAGATGACGCCGAGATCTGACGTCTGACATCCGACGTCTATGTTGACTCTGACTTTCCTCGGCCACGCCGCCTTCCTCGCCGAAGGCGACGGCAAGCGCGTCATCTTCGATCCGTTTCTCACCGGCAACCCGAAGGCGCCGTACGCCGCCGAGCGCGTCCCGAAGCTCGATGCGATCCTCCTGAGCCATGGCCACAGCGACCACCTGGGCGATGCGATCGCCCTCTCCAAGCGGGACCGGGCCACCGTGGTTTCGGCGTACGAGCTGGTGAATTTCTGCACCAGCCAGGGTGCGAGCGGTCACCCGCTGCACGTCGGGGGAGCGCACCGCTTTCCGTTCGGCACCGTGAAGCTCGTCCCGGCGATCCACGGCGGCGCCATCGAGGGGTCCAAAGGGCCCAACACGACCCCCTGCGGTCTCGTGCTGACGCTCGGTGGCGTGCGGGTGTACCACGCGGGCGACACGGCGCTCACCATGGACATGCAGCTGCTCGAGGGCGCCGTGGACGTCATGCTGGTGCCGATCGGCGACAACTACACCATGGGCATCGATGACGCGGCGCGCGCGGTGGAGTTCGTGCACCCCCGCGTGGCGATCCCGATGCATTACAATACGTGGGACCTGATCGCAGCAGATCCGGAGCAGTTCCGGCGCCTCGTCGGCAGCCGCGCCGAGGTCGTGATCCTCGAACCCGGGAAGACGCACACACAGTCGTGACCACCCTCTCCGCCGACCTCGTCCGCCCCGACCTCTTCTATCCCCGGCACATCGGACCGAGCGAGTCCGAACAGCAGGAGATGCTCAAGCTCCTGGGCTACGATTCGCTCGATGCGTTCATCGATGCCGTCGTCCCCGCGGATATCCGCCTGCGGCGTCCGCTCGCGCTCCCGCCCGGCCGTGACGAGCGCGAAGTGCTGCAGGCGCTGCGCCGCATTGCGCTGCAGAACGAGCCGTTCCGCTCGTACCTCGGCATGGGATACCACGGCTGCTTCACGCCGCCGGTCGTCCAGCGCAACATCCTGGAGAACCCAGGCTGGTATACCGCGTACACGCCCTACCAGGCCGAAATCGCGCAGGGCCGGCTCGAGGCGTTGCTGAATTTCCAGACGATGGTGTCGGACCTGACGGGACTCGCGGTGGCCAATGCGTCGCTGCTCGATGAGGCGACGGCCGCCGCCGAAGCCATGCATCTCACCGAAGCGATCGTCGCGCCCAGCGGCCGGTCGGTGTATCTCGTGGACGAGCAGTGCCACCCGCAGACGATCGCCCTGGTCCGCACGCGCGCCGAAGCGCGCGGCATCGAGATCGTCGTCGGCGACCCCGCCACCTTCAAATTCGGCGGCGGAGTCATCGGCGCCTTGGTCCAGTATCCGGGGACCGACGGCCGGCTGCGCGACTTCCGGAGCCTGTGCGAGCAGGCGCACGCCGCCAATTCCCTCGTCACCGCGGCGACCGACCTGCTCGCGCTGACGATGCTCGTGCCGCCGGGTGAATGGGGCGCCGACATCGCGGTGGGAAACAGCCAGCGCTTCGGTGTGCCGATGGGATACGGCGGCCCCCACGCCGCGTTCTTCGCGACTCGGGATGCCCACAAGCGGCACCTCCCGGGCAGAATCATCGGCGTGTCCAAGGACCGCGCCGGGCGCCCGGCACTGCGCATGGCGCTGCAGACCCGGGAGCAGCACATCCGCCGCGAGCGGGCGACGAGCAACATCTGCACCGCGCAGGTGCTGCTCGCGGTGATCGCCTCGATGTATGCGGTCTATCACGGTCCGGAAGGGTTGCGCCGCATCGCCGAGCGGGTGCACACCTTCGCGGGACTGCTCGCCAAGGCGCTGCAGCGGATGGGGTACCGGCTCGCGCATCAGGCGTACTTCGACACGCTCTGCATCGAAGTCGAGGCGTCGGCCTTGCCGCGGCTGCTCGACGCCGCGTGGAGCCGGCGCATCAACCTGCGCGCCCTGCCTCCCAATCGTGTCTGCATCGCGCTCGACGAGACGGTCACCGTCAACGACCTCGCCGACCTGATCGCCGTCTTCTCGCTCAATGAAACGCTGCCGTTCATGGTCGACGACGCCGGCGCGCGCGTCGCCTCCGCCATCCCTGAAGGGCTGCGCCGCACCTCGAGCTACCTCACGCATCCGGTGTTCCACCGCTACCGCTCGGAAACCGAGATGCTGCGGTATCTCAAGCGGCTGGAGACCCGGGATCTCTCGCTCACCTCGGCGATGATTCCGCTCGGATCGTGCACGATGAAGCTCAACGCGACGACCGAGATGATGTCGTTGTCGTGGCGCGAGTTCAATCGACTGCATCCCTTCGCGCCGGTGTCGCAGGCCCGGGGCTATCAAATGCTCTTCCGGCAGCTCGAGTCCCAGCTCGCCGAGATCACGGGCTTCGCCGGCGTCTCGCTGCAGCCGAACGCCGGGTCGCAGGGTGAATTCGCCGGCCTGCTCGTCATTCGAGCCTACCATAGGGCGCAGGGCAACGGGAAGCGCACGGTGTGCCTGATCCCGATGTCGGCGCACGGCACCAATCCCGCGAGCGCCGTGATGGCGGGGTACACGGTCGTGCCGGTCCAGTCCGACGACCACGGCAACATCGACGTCGCGGACCTCAAGGCCAAAGCCGAGCAGTATCACGACACGCTCGGCGCGCTGATGGTGACCTATCCATCGACCCACGGGGTGTTCGAAGGAACGATCCGCGAGATCTGCACGATCGTGCACCAGCACGGCGGGCAGGTCTACATGGACGGCGCCAACATGAACGCGCTCGTCGGGTTGTGTCGCCCCGGCGACGTCGGCGCCGACGTGTGCCACATCAACCTGCACAAGACGTTCTGTATCCCGCACGGCGGCGGCGGCCCGGGAATGGGGCCGATCGCCGTCGCGGCGCATCTCCTGCCGTACCTCCCCGATCATCCGGTGGTGCCGCTCGGGCATCCCCAGTCGTGCGGAACCGTATCGGCGGCGCCCTGGGGATCTGCCTCGATCCTCACGATCTCGTGGGCGTACATCTCGTTGATGGGACACACCGGGCTGGTCGAGGCGACGAAGGTCGCGATCCTGAACGCCAACTACATCGCGAAACGGCTCGACGGGTTCTACGAACCGCTCTACGCCGGCCAGAACGGCCTCGTCGCGCACGAGTGCATCATCGATACGCGGCCGTTCAAGGCTTCAGCGGGCATCGAGGTCGAGGACATCGCGAAGCGGATCATCGACTATGGATTCCACCCCCCCACCGTATCGTTCCCCGTGGCCGGGACGCTGATGGTCGAGCCGACGGAGAGCGAGTCCAAGGAAGAGCTGGACCGATTCTGCGATGCCCTGATCGCGATCCGCGAGGAGATGCGCGAGATCGAGACCGGGAAGGCGGACCGTGAGAACAACCTGCTGCGCAACGCACCGCACACGCTGGAAGACCTGATCGCCGACGGCTGGGACCGGCCCTACTCGCGCGAGCGTGCCGGCTTTCCGTCGCCGGCGACGCGCGTGCAGAAGGTGTGGCCGGCCGTGGGGCGGGTCGATGGCGCCTACGGCGACCGTAATCTCGTGTGCGTCTGCCCGCCGGTGGAGAGCTACGCGACGGTCTGACCGTCAGCGGCTCGGCCGGTACCAGTAACGGTCGGCGAGGTCGTCGAAGCGCGCGCCGAACAGCAACAGCGGCGCGCGCCAGAGAAACCCGAAGTAGTGCCAGTCGCCGTGCTCGTCGAACTTCCGAGTGGACGCGACGACCTTGTAGCGCCGCAACCGGCGGAGCCGCTGGCGCCGCTCGCGGCCGAGGCGCCGTAATCGCCACAGAAAGGCGACGTCTTCGGCGAGACGCAGGCGGTCCGGATAGCCCCCGACCGCCACGAAGTCCTCCCGCCGGCAGAACACCATCCCGGTATCGAAACGCGTCGCCCATACCAGCGGAATCATCATCGCGTAGGTTGCCGCGAGCCCGACCGACCACCGTTCGAGCGTACATCCCGTCGCCCCGCCGACGACGCGCGGGTCATCGAGGGCCGCGGCGACCGCCGTGAAGCTGTCGCGGTGGACGCGCACGGTGTCGGCGTCGAGGAAGGCGATGACAGTGCCCTGAGCCGCCGCGGCGCCGCCGTTGCGGACGGCGGCGATGCGGCGTTCGCTGACGCGCACGACCCGCGCCCCGCCGGCGGCGGCCACCTGGGCCGTATCGTCACTCGACATGTTGTCGGCGACGATAAGCTCCACGCTGCCCCCGTCGCGCAGGTAGCGCTCGCGCGCGGCGTCCAGCGACGTCAAGAGTCGTGGGAGATAGCGCGCTTCGTTGTACGCTGGGATGACGAGCGAGATGTCGGGAGCGGTCACTGCTTGACGGCTTCGAGCCGGGCCAGCTCGGTGCGTACGCTGTCGCGCTGCGGCAGCAGGACCGAATCGGCGAAGCGGCGCAGGTCGAGGTACTCGCGATACACGCGCATCGCCCCGGTCCTGTCCCCTACGAGAGCGGCGAGCCGGCGCTCGGATCCGTCGGAGCACTGCGCGAAGAGCGAGCGCACCGCGAAGATCAGCGGAACGGCCGATGCAACGACTCGCATGGGACGGGCTTACGTTATGGGGACCCCGCAAGCCACGCCAGAGCGATATTCATTTCATGCAGTGCACACTGCTCCGCGACTCGAGCGGTCGTACCGGCGCCGCAAACATGACGTTGGACGTCGCGTTGCTGGATGACGCCGCCGCCACCGGCCGCGCGTTCCTCCGTCTGTACCGCTGGTCCCCGCCCTGCCTCTCGTTCGGCCGCAACGAACCGGCGCTCGTGCGGTACGACCGCGCCGAGATCGAGCGCCGCGGCTGGGATGTCGTGCGGCGCCCGACGGGCGGCCGCGCCGTCTGGCACGAGGACGAAGTCACCTACGCCGTCGCCGCACCGATCGCCGCGTTTGGGTCGCTGCCCGCGAGCTACTGTGCGATTCACGAACGGCTCGCCGCCGCGCTCCGCACGCTCGGCGTACCGGCCCGACTCGCCCCGAAGAACGGCCGCCCCATAGGCCTCGGCGCCGGCGCATGCTTTGCCTCGCCAGTCGGCGGCGAAGTCACCGTGCACGATCGCAAGGTGATCGGGTCCGCACAGGTGCGGCTCGGGTCGGCGTTCCTGCAGCACGGCTCGATCTTGCTGGGGGGATCGCAGGAAAGAATAGGCGCCGTCAGCCGTCAGCCGTCAGCCGTCAGCTCGGCCACCTCGTTGTCACACGTACTCGGGCGGCCGGTCACATTCGACGAAGTGGCCGATGCCATCGTGGCCGCGTGGACGCCGGCTCTGACCCCTACCGACTCCGACCGTCCCCGACCGTCCCCGACCGTCTTCTCCGACCCCGCCTGGACCTGGCGCCGCTAGACTGGTCGTTGAATCTTAGGACCATGATCACAAAGCTCGCCTGCTCGCGTCGTGCTGCCACGGTGCTCCCTGCGATTCTCGTTGCCCTCGCCGGATGCAGTAGCCGAGGTGGGTGTACCACCGAGTATTGCGGCACCGTGGTCTTCGCTGCGACCGGAGAGCCGACGACGCTGTTGCCCGCCGTAACCACGGCCGCCATCGAGCGCGACGTTTTCGATCAGATTTTCCTGAAGCTGGCCGAAATCGGCAGGGACGGCGGCACGTTCGGCGACTCGGGGTTCACTCCGGAGCTGGCGCGCAGCTGGGAGTGGACCGATCCGCTCACGCTGACGTTCCACCTCGATCCGCGCGCCCGGTGGCAGGACGGTCCGCCGGTGACGGCGGCGGATGTCGCCTTCACGTTCGACGCCTACACCGATTCCGCAGTGGGCTCCGACGACCGGACCACCCTCATCGAGCATATCGCGTCGGTGACCGCCAGCGATTCGTTGACGGTGGTCTTCAAGTTTCGGGACCGCTATCCCGAGATGTTCTACGACGCCACGTACCACATGCGCATCCTCCCGGCGCATCTCCTGCGAGACGTCCCGCGCGCGACCTGGCAGACGGCGGCGTTCGGCCGCGCCCCCGTGGGGGCAGGTCCGTATCGCTTCGTCAGCTGGACCCCGGGCCAGAGCATCGAGCTGGCAGCGGATTCGACGTATTTCCTCGGGCGGCCGCATCTGCGGCGGCTGATCTGGCGGGTCGCCGGAAACCTCAACAACGCCGTGACAATGGTGCTGGCGGGCGAAGCCGATGCCGTCGAAGTCCTCGTCACGCCGGCCAACATCGCGAAGGCCAAGGCCGACACGGCGCTCGCGATCTACCCGTATGCCGGCTCGACTTACACCTTCGTGCGCTTCAACCTGCGGGCGAACGGGGATCGCTCCAAGCCCCACCCGGTGCTCGCCGATCCGCAGACGCGTCGCGCCCTCGTCCTCGCCGCCGATCGTCCCCAGATGGTGCAAGCGGTGTTCGGCGGATACGCCAAGGTTCCGCCCGGGCCGATGCCGCAAGTGTGGTCGTGGCTCTGGAAGACGAAACTCACCCCCACCCCACCCGATAGCACGGCGGCGGCGCGGCTGATCCACGGACGGCACCTGAGCTTCCATCTCGCTGTTCCATCCACCAGTCCGACGCGGGTGCAGTATGCGCAATTGTTGCAGGAGCAGTACCGGCGACTCGGCATCGAGCTCGTGATCGACCAGGTCGACAACCCGACGCTGCAGCAGCTGCTCGAGTCGGGGAAGTTCGACGCGACGCTGGAATCGTTCGTGACCGACCCGACGCCGTCCTCCTCGGTGCCGGCACTGTGGGGACGCGGCGGCCCGACCAACTACGGCCAATACAGCAACGAGAAGTTCGACGCACTGGTGCGCACCGCTTCGAGCTCCGCGACACAAGAAGCGGCGCAAACGGCCTGGGAGGCGGCCTTCGCGGCGCTGGCCCAGGATCCTCCGGGCATCATGCTCTACGCCCTGGACAACTTCGCGGCCGTGAACCGCCGCGTGACGGACGTCCACATCCAGCCCGACTCGTGGTGGGGCCTGGTGCGGACCTGGCGTATTCCGCCCAACCAGCTGACCGAGCGGGATCGCGCGGGGCGCTGAGTGCGGGCGTGGCTGTTGCGGCGGGTCGCCGCCGGGATCGCCATCGTCTTCGCCGCCGTCTCCCTCACCTTCGTCGCCATTCACCTGGCGCCTGGGCAGCCGTTCCTCCCGCCGGACGAGCGGCCCATGGCGCCAGAGGTCGTCGCCCGGCTGCGGCGCAACTACGGGCTCGACCGGCCGCTCCCCGAGCAGTATCTGCGGTACTTCGTCCAGCTGGCGCGCGGTGAGCTCGGGGAATCGTTCAGCCAAAGGCGTCCCGTCGCCCAAGCCATCGCCGACGCAGTACCCAACACCCTGCTCCTCACGACCACCGCCCTCGCCATCGATTTCACCCTCGGAATCCTGATCGGCCTGTTTCAGGCGGCGCGCGCCCGGCGCCGATCCGATGTAGCGCTCGCCAATGTCACCCTCTTCTTCTATTCCCTCCCCACCTTCTGGCTTGCGCTCGTGTTGCAGCTCGTGTTCGCGCTCTGGCTCGGATGGTTCCCGACGGGGGGCGTCACCGAGTCTGCGCTGTATGGCTCTCTGCCGTTGCTCGGCCGATTGGCGGACCGGCTCCGTCACCTCGTCCTTCCGGCGCTGACGCTGGGGCTCGTGGGAGCGGGTGGCACGGCGCGATTCCAGCGGGCGGCATTGCTCGAAGCGCTGGGACACGAATACGTCAGGACTGCCCGCGCCAAGGGGCTCGCCGAACGGGCGGTGCTGGTCCGTCACGCCTGGCGCGACGCGCTGCTCCCGGTGATCTCGCTCGCCGGTGTCGCGCTGCCGTTTCTCCTGACCGGCGCGGTCCTCATCGAGACGGTGTTCTCCTGGCCGGGACTCGGCAAGCTCGCCGCCGACGCGATCAGCGCTCGCGACTATCCGCTCGTGCTTGCGACGACGCTGCTGGCGACGTGCGCGGTGGTGGCAGGCAGCTTCATCGCCGACGTGCTGACCGCCGTCGCCGACCCGCGCGTGCGGCTCACCGCGTGACGGCGGCGACACTCTTCGCCCTGACGGTCGTCATCGTCGGGACGGGGGCGTTGGTGTCCTGGTGCCGCCGGCATCGCTGGGGCGATGCGGGTCGTCGCTTCTTCCGCCATCCGAGCGCCATTTGGGGGCTCGTCGTGCTGGTGTTCCTGGCGACCGTTGCGCTGTGCGCGCCGCTCCTCACTCCCTACCCCCCCTACGAGCAGATCCTGGCCCTGCAGGACCACCCGCCGACGTGGCTGCATCCCCTTGGGACCGATTTCTTCGGGCGCGACGTGTGGAGCCGGCTCGCGTACGGGGCCCGCGTCTCGCTCGGCGTCGGGACGCTCGGCATGCTCGTGGCCGTGACGCTGGGGGGGCTCGTCGGCGCCGCCGCGGGCTACTTCCGGGGGTGGACCGACGCGGTGTTGATGCGCTGCGTGGACGTGGGGTTGTCCATCCCGCGGATCTTCCTCGTGCTCGGCGCCATCGCCTTGTGGGGGAAGCTCGGCGTCGGCGCGCTGATCCTATTGCTCGGATTGACGGGGTGGTTCGCTACCAGCCGGATCGTGCGCTCGGACGTGATGAGTGTGCGCGAGCGACCGTACACCGATGCCGTGCGCGCGCTGGGCGCCCGGCCGTGGTGGATCATCGTGCGGCACGTCCTGCCCAACAGCGCCGCCGCACTCATCGTCTCCGCGGCGCTCGGCATCGGCAACATGATGTTGCTCGAAGCGGGGCTGTCGTTCCTCGGCGCCGGGATCCAGCCCCCCAATCCGAGCTGGGGGAACATGATCGCCGACGGCCGGGACCAGCTCGGCACGGCGCCGTGGGCCACGCTGTTCCCGGGTCTCGCGATCGCGTTCGCCGTCATGGCGCTCAACGCCACGGGCGACGCCCTGCGCGACGCGCTCGATCCGAAGACGCGGGAACGCTGACTCCTCACGGGAAGAGTGTGCGTCAGGACACGGCGCGCGTTCTGCAATGTCGCGCCTGCACATCACGCTCATCAGGCTGCTGCATCCCCACCGCATGACCCGCTGCCGTCATATCCAAACCGGCAAAATCCCTACTCGCCCTTCACACCGAAGTTGTGACCGGGATCACGCGGTTCGACCCGTATGACTGGCACTACAGTTGCCGCTGACCCCGACTGCGGTTTTCACCGACATCAAAGACGGCGCGGGGCCGTCTCACTTTGCAAGAGGAGTCCAGGTATGCGGTTCCCACGTTTCCTGGTCGTCGCGCCGACCGTCGCTGCTTTCGCGATCGCGGTATGGAGCTGCGGTCCCGATAATTCACCGACGGGCGTTGCGCCGACCGCCACCCCGGCCGTTTCGGGCGACCTGGTCGGCGGTGTCGTCGGCGGCGTCACGAACCTCGCGGGCAACCTCGGGCTCTTGAAGTGCACGCCCCTGCCCTACGTGAAAAGCACCGCGCTGATCGGGTCGGCGGGTGGGAGTCTCCAGATCGGCCAGTATTCGCTCCGCGTGCCGGCCGGAGCCCTGTCACAGTCGGTGCAGATCACAGGCGAGGAGCTGTCGGACACCGTCAACTCCGTGCGGTTCTCTCCGGAGGGCCTGCGGTTCGCCAAGCCGGCGACTCTGAC
>Ga0310811_10001828_pt1 | contig 26440 bp, 30 predicted proteins | sample YCmetagenome_FD_207642 | JGI IMG/M metagenome (GOLD analysis project Ga0310811, IMG submission 207642) | Soil microbial communities from experimental microcosm in Duke University, North Carolina, United States - YC | ecosystem: Engineered > Artificial ecosystem > Soil microcosm > Unclassified ... | reverse complement strand
ACGCCTACGGGGTCGCGATGGCCCTGCTCTTGGGGGGATCGGCATTCTCTCTCGCGACGGGGCAGGCCGGCGCGCAGGTGCCGCAGAACGCGCCCGGCACCTCGTCGCTCGCTCCGCGCCCCGGCGCGCCCATGTCCTTCGCGGACCTCGTCGCGAAGCTTCAGCCGGCTGTGGTCAACATTTCGACGAAGCAGCGGATCCAGGTCCGCCAGCAAACCGACCCGTTCGAGGAATTCTTCCGCCGCTTCGACCCCAACTCGCAGCAGCAGGGCGACAGCGGCAGCAGCAGCAGCAGCGGTGGGGCGCAACCCAAGACCCGCGAGGCGGGCTCGCTCGGCTCGGGCTTCATCATTTCGCCCAACGGCTACATCGTCACCAACAATCACCTGATCCAGGGTCTTCAGGGCACGGGGACGGTCGACACAGTGACCGTCACCACGACCGACCGGCGGGAATATACGGCGCGGATCGTGGGCCGTGACGAGACGTCGGATCTCGCGCTGCTCAAGATCGATGGCACCAACCTGCCGTACGTCCAGTGGGGCGACAGCACCAAGGCGCGGGTCGGCGACTGGGTCATCGCCATCGGCGATCCCTACGGCGTTGGAAGCACCGTCACGGCGGGGATTATCTCCGCGCTTCACCGCGGGATCACGGGCATCGGCGCCTACGACCGCTACATCCAGACCGACGCGGCCATCAACATGGGCAACAGCGGCGGCCCGATGTTCGACCTCAACGGCAACGTCATCGGCATCAACTCGGCGCTGATCTCCCCGACCGGCGCTTCGGTCGGCATCGGCCTCGCCATCCCCGCCGAAGCGGCCAAGCCCGTCATCGACGCGCTGATGAAGGGCCAGCGCCCGCAGCGCGGCTATCTCGGTGTCGGCCTCCAGTCCGTCGACGAAGATCTCGCGCCCGCGCTGGGCATCCCCAAGGACACCGGCGAAGTCGTCCGGACCATCGTCCCCAACGGTCCGGCAGCGCGGGCCGGGCTCCAGCAGGGCGACGTCATCGTGAAGGTGAACGGCCAGCAGGTGACGCCCGACCAGACCGTCTCCTATCTCGTCGCCAATGCTCAGGTCGGGTCGCGAATCCCGATCGAGATCATTCGCGGAGCGGGCACCCCCAACGCAAAGCATGGCACGGTCTATGTGACGCTTGCCGACCGTCCGACCGAAGAGGCGCTCCTGAAAATCGGCGGAGGCGACACGGGAAGCCAGGGCGCCACCGGCAACGGCGCGACCGCGACGGCGCCGACGAAGGCGCTCGGCCTCTCGCTGTCTCCGCTGACGCCCGAGCTTGGACGAGCCGCCAACCTGCCCGCCACGGCGCGAGGCGTGATCATCACCGCGGTCGACCCGAACAGCGACGCGGCGGAGCAAGGTCTCCAGCGCGGCGACCTCATCATGTCGGTCAACAACCAGCCGGTAACGAACCCGGCGCAGGTGATTGCGGGTGTCGATGCGGCGCGCAAGGCAGGCCGCACAAGCGTTCTGCTGCTGATTAAGCGCGCCAACGCGACCGAGGGCTTCGTCGGCGTGAAGATCAGCGGCTAGCGAACAGCCGCAGCTCGGCGACTGTTATCCAGCCGTCGCGGGGGCGGACGCTTTATCCGTCGCCGCACTCGTGAAGCCGCACTGCTTCTGCTCCATCGGGATCTGCTTGGTGATCCGCGTCGCGTTTTCCGCATAGGCCTGCGTCACCGATCCGCTGTTCACGGTCTTGCCGCGCAGCGGGCTGACGCCCTGGCAGATATGGAACACGTGCGGAGTCGCGGACTTCTTGGCGCCGTTCTCCGGAGCGATCCAGTAGACGACATCCTGACCGGTCGGGTTCCCGGGCGTCTTGGTTGCCTCGGTCACGGTCTTCGTGTCCTGCGCGATGGCCTTCGCCTGATCGGCGACCTCGGGTGAGCAATCCTTCGTCGGCTGACCGGCCTTAATCTCGGCCGCGCACTTGTTCATGTCCTGCGTGTATTGCTCGACCGACGGCGGATGGTAGCTGACTCCGAACAAGGTCGCGACGATGGCCAGGGCCACGCCGACCCCGCCCGCAACCTTCTTGTTCTTGGGGTCCATGTCCTTGTCCATGAAGATGAGGACAAGCAGCGGGAGGAAGGCGATGACCGTGATGATCGCGCCGAGCTGGTTCTGGAAGAAGAACCTCGCCCGGTCGGACTCACGCGCGGGATCGTGCTTGTTGGCCGCCTTCCACATCAGGCTGCCGCCGATCGCGAAGACTGCAATGACGACCAGGATTCCGATCAGCAGCGGCAGGTTGCCATGGTCGAACTTGTGCTTGAGCAGCAGGACAACGCCGGTGATCTCGCCGGCGATGGCGATGACCCAGGCGATCGCCGCGAACAGGCGAAGGCGGCTCGCGGCCGATTTCTGACCCTGGCTGGCGCGCCATTCCTTCGTGACGTCGACGTCTTCACCCGACCTGTTGTCCGACATGTTCAGATCCCCGTTTCGACAGCCTGTTGCGTCCGACAGTGAGCCTAACCCGCGCGGCGAAGCCTCACAAGCTCCACGGCTGATGCATCTCCGCTGAGGACTCGCCTTCTCAGGAATGTGCCTTAAAGAGAGTGCCCGAAGAGGGACTGAGTGGCCGAAAACAACTGTCACGTCATCGATGGGCTTGAGCGGGATTGGCGCGACGCCCTTTGCAAGAGAGACATGGATCGCCTCCGCGCGCTGATCCATCCCGATTTCGTGCTGATCGGCACGCGGTCGAGTGGCCCATTCATGATGAGCCGGGACGAATGGCTCGATGCGATCCAGCGCCGCGAGGTCGACGCGATCGAGCTCGACGTGCGCGACGCGACGGTCCTTCCCGAGGTCATGATCGGCACCGTCCACGCGCGCTGGCGGCTCAAATATCTCGGCCGGGTCATCGAGGACTGCGTCCTGCTGACGGACGTGTGGGTCAATGACGAGGGGCAGTGGCGCGCGATCCGGCGGCACTCGACGCCGGCGCCGGCCGGGCAATGCGACAATCTCAAGGGGAGCTGAGGATGGCACGAGAAGGGACGGCGTTGCGCGCCGGCGAGAACATCAAGGAGCTGACGATCCGAGGGATCATCCTCGGCGCGTTGATCACCGTCGTCTTCACCGCAGCCAACGTCTATCTCGGCCTCAAGATCGGCCTCACCTTCGCGACCTCCATTCCTGCCGCGGTCATCTCGATGGCGGTGCTGAAGGCGTTCCGGGATTCAACGATCCAGGAAAACAACATCGTCCAGACGATCGCGTCGGCGGCGGGCACGCTGTCGGCGATCATCTTCGTTCTTCCCGGCCTGGTCATGGTCGGGTGGTGGACCGGCTTTCCCTATTGGCTGTCGGTCGCGGTGATCGGCATCGGCGGCATCCTCGGCGTCATGTATTCGGTGCCGCTCCGGCGCGCGCTCGTGACAGGAACGGACCTTCCCTATCCGGAGGGCGTCGCGGCCGCCGAAGTCCTGAAGGTCGGCGCCGGCATTGGCGGAGCCGAGGAGAACCGGCGCGGCCTCGCGATGATCATCTGGAGCTCGCTCGCTTCGGCGGGTTACGCGCTGCTGGCGGCGCTCGGGATCGTGGCGTCCGCCGCAGCGAAGAGCTTACGCCTCGGCTCCGGCGCAACCCAGGTATCGACCAGCTTTTCGCTGGCGCTGATCGGCGTTGGACACCTCGTTGGCCTCGCCGTCGGCGCGGCAATGTTCGTCGGCCTGCTGATCAGCTGGGCGTTCCTCGTCCCGCATTACACCTCGATCGCCGGTGCGATCCCCGCCGGCACCAGCCTCGACGATTTCATTGGCGACGTCTTCGTTCACAAGGTGCGCTTCATCGGCGCGGGCACCATCGGCATCGCCGCGATCTGGACCTTGCTCCGCATCATCGGGCCGATCATCGCCGGCATCCGTGGAGCGCTCGTCGCGAACCGCGAACGCAAGGCAGGCCGCGGCGAGGCGCTGCCGATTACCGAGCGCGACATCCCCATCGGCATCGTGACGCTCGTGATCCTGCTTTCGATGATCCCGGTCGGCCTCTTGCTCTATGCCTTCGCCAGCACCAACCCGATTGCAGCGAGCCCCGCGGCGACGATCCTCATTTCGATCGTCTACATCCTCATCGCCGGCGTCGTGATCGCCGCGGTGTGCGGCTACATGGCCGGCCTGATCGGCGCTTCGAACAGCCCGATCTCCGGCGTCGGCATCCTGTCGGTGCTAGGCATCGCGCTGATCCTTGCTCTGCTTTTCCCCGGCGTCACCGGCGATGCATCGAAGTCGCTCGTCGCCTTCGCCTTGTTCGTCACCGCTGTGGTGTTCGGCGTCGCGACGATCTCGAACAACAACCTCCAGGACCTCAAGACCGGCCAGCTCGTGGACGCGACGCCATGGCGTCAGCAGGTCGCGCTGGTGCTCGGCGTGATCTTCGGCTCGGTCGTGATCCCGCCGATCCTCGACGTCCTCAACACCGCTTTCACCTTCCAGGGCGCTCCGGGAGCGAAGGCGACCGCGCTTGCGGCGCCGCAAGCCCAGCTCATTTCCGCGATCGCCCAGGGCGTCCTCGGCGGCAATCTCGATTGGAAACTGATCGGCTGGGGCGCGATTATCGGCGTGGCCGTCGTCATCGTCGACGAGTTGCTTCGCTACACAAAGCGCGGCGCATTACCCCCGCTTGCGGTCGGCATGGGCATCTACCTGCCGATGGCGCTGACTCTGCTGATTCCGATCGGTTCGGTGCTCGGCTACCTCTACGAAAAATGGGCGGCGCGCGCGCCAAGCCCCGAGTTCGCCCAGCGCATGGGCGTGCTCCTCGCGACCGGCTTCATCGTCGGTGAGAGCCTGTTCGGGGTCGTCTTCGCCGGCATCGTCGCCGCCACCAACAAGGACGCGCCGCTCGCGGTGCTGACGAACTTCGGATGGGCCATTCCGCTCGGCATCCTGGTCTTCGCGGCTGCGGTGCTCGGCCTCTATGCGTGGACTCGGAGCCAGGCAGGTTCGGCCCCGGCCGTGCCCGAAGGTCATATCACCCCGCCGCACGAGATTACGCCAAGGTAGAGCTTAGCGGCCGAGCACCTCTCGACGCAGGTCGGCGGGCGACAGAGGCTCCGCGCCCGCCTCCGCCTTGCGGATCAGCTCGACGATCTTGCGGTTGACCGGCGCGTCGACGTGCAGCCGATGCGCAAGCTGCACCAGCTCGCCGTTGATATAATCGACCTCGGTCTTCCGGCCGTGGGCAAGGTCGTCAGACATGGACGAGCGCGCCTTGGCGTCGATCTTCCACTTCCGGATGAACACATTGTTGAACAGCCAGTCGGGCGAGCCGATCACCAACGGCAGAAGACGTGGCCCCACGCTGCCGACCTTCGCCGGGCGGATTCCGGCGCGCCTCAGCAGCCGAAGGCCTTCGCGCATCGCCGCGGCAAAAACGCGGCGGTAGTCACGCTCCTTCAACTCGTCTCGAAGCGGCCTGCCGGACAGGGCATTGATCGCGTTGTTGAGGTTGATGAGCAATTTGCCCCAGGCGATCCCGAGCATGTCGTCGGAGAGCTTGAGCGCGGCCGGGCCAGCGCCAACGCGCCTCGCAAGTTCTCGAGTTCGGCCGCGGGTCTCGACATACAATGGAGCGCCCGCCACGCCCTTGTGGAACCGTCCCTCGCCCAAATAGGCGCAATTGTAGGGAACCATCCCGCGCACCACCTCGAAACGGTCACCGAGCTCTCGCTTCAGCACGTCGACGTTGCTGATGCCGTTCTGGAAGCTGATGACCAGCGCGCCGTCAGGGCCATTTTCGGCAATCTCACGCGCCGCCTCAGCGGTCGCGCCGCTTTTGACCGTGACGAGGATGATTTCGGCATCGCCGAGCGGCGCAGGCACGCACGCGAAGTCGACATTCTGCAGATGCGCCGACCAGCCCGAGTAATCGCTGACGGTTAGCCCATGCTCGTGAATGTCGCGGGCGATCCTGGGCCGGCCGATGAAGGTGACCGGCAGGCCCGCCACTTTCCAAGCGCCGCCGATGAAACAGCCGACCGAGCCGGCGCCGAGGACGGCGACCCTATCCCCGGCCACGGTATGGAGCGACGCCTTGATCGGGCAGCCACAGCCCCTGCGGCGGTTCGCCCGACTGCCAGAAGACATCGATCGGCATTCCGCCGCGCGGGTACCAATAGCCGCCGATGCGCAGCCATTGAGGCTTCATCTCGGCCACCAGCCGCTGCCCGATCCCCACGGTCACGTCTTCATGGAAGCCGCAATGGTTCCGGTACGATCCGAGAAACAGCTTGAGGCTCTTGCTCTCGACGATTGTCTCGGCCGGCGCATAGTCGATGACGAGGTGCGCGAAGTCCGGCTGGACGGTCACGGGGCAGAGGGATGTGAATTCGGGCGCGGTGAAGCGGACGAGATAAAGCGCTCCAGCCCGCGGGTTCGGCACATAATCGAGCACTGCCTCTTCCGGCGAAGGGGGGAGAGTGCTGCTCTTGCCGAGGTGGGTCGTGTCCATCGCGGCGCTTCTACGGTTCCGGCAACGTCCAGTCGACAGGCGGCAATCCACGGCTCTCGAGGAACGCATTGGCCTTCGAGAAATGCCGGCAGCCGAAGAAGCCGCTGTGCGCCGACAGCGGGGAAGGGTGCGGCGCTTTCAGCACCAGGTGCCGCGACGTGTCGACGAACGCGGCTTTCTTCTGCGCGTGGCTGCCCCACAGCATGAATACGACCGGCTCGGGGTTGGCGTTGATCTCCGCGATGATCCTGTCGGTGAACTTCTCCCAGCCGCGCTAGCGGTGCGAGGCGGCTCGGCCCATTTCGACCGTGAGCACGCTGTTCAGGAGAAGAACGCCCTGCTTCGCCCAATGCTCGAGGAACCCGTGCTTCGCGGGCTCAATGCCGAGGTCGCTTTTCAGCTCCTTGAAAATGTTGACCAGGCTCGGCGGCGGCTGGACACCCGGCTGCACTGAAAAGCAGAGGCCATGCGCCTGCCCCATGGTAGGGATCCTGCCCAAGGATCACGATGCGCACCTGATCGAGCGGCGTCAGGTCGAGCGCGCGGAACCATTCCGAGCCCTTCGGGAAGATGCGCTTCCCCTTCTCTTTTTCCGCGACCAGGAAGCGTTTCAGGTCCGCCATGTACGGTGCGCCGAACTCGCCGCCGACGCGCTCGAGCCAGGTCGGGTGAAGCTTGATCTCCCGGGTCGCCATCGCGGCACTTTGCCGCCTATCTTGGGCAAATGGAATCTTTGGTCTCGACCGAATGGCTCGCGGAGCATCTTAGCGATCCCGACCTCGTCGTGGTCGACTCGAGCTGGCACATGCCCGCCTCGGGCCGAAACGGGCGCGACGAATATCTCGAGGCGCACCTCCCCGGCGCGCGCTTCCTTGATATCGACGAGCTCAGCGACCATTCGAACCCCGCGCCGCACATGCTTCCATCGGCCGAGGAGTTCGGAGAGGCGATGGAGCGACTCGGCGTCGGCCGCGAGGATCGGATCGTGGTCTACGACAATTCGCCGATCCACACCGCGGCGCGCGGCTGGTTCACGCTGCGGCACTTCGGAGCGCGGCACGTAGCAGTGCTCGACGGCGGCCTGCAGAAGTGGGTCGCGGAAGGCCGCCCCATCGAGAGCGGCGAACCGCGGCCGCGCGAGGCGCGTTTCGAAGCGAAGGCCGTGCCCGGAGAGGTGTTCAGCAAGGCCGAAATCCTCGCCGGGACGAGCTTCGCGCTCGCCGATGCGCGAGGGAAGGGCCGGTTCGAAGCGACGGAGCCCGAGCCGCGGCCCGGCATTGCGGGCGGACACATTCCCGGCGGCCGTAACCTTCCGTTCGCGCTGGTCTATAATGAGGACGGCACGTTCAAGTCGCCCGACGAGCTTCGTCGAGCGTTCGCGGAGGCTGGTCTCGATCCCGCAAAGCCCTTCATTGCCAGCTGCGGCTCGGGCGTGACAGCGACCAGCCTGATCTTCGCCGCCCACCTGCTCGGGAACGACGGCGGAAAGCTCTACGACGGCAGCTGGACGGAATGGGGCGGCGATCCCGCGACCCCGAAGGCAGTAGGGCCCGCTTAGCGGAGCACCACTCCGGCGATCTCCTGAAGCTCGCGCCGGATCTGATCGACCAGCGCCTGGCTCGCCAGAATGTGCGGCTCGCGGCCATCCTGCCGCTCGGTCACCAGCGCTTCGACGCCCGCCGCGGTCGCTCCGACCAGCCGTTCCGAACGCTTGTCGAAGCAGCGCTGCCGCGCCTCACCCGCCTGGTCCCACGCTCCGGCGATCGCCCGATCGTCGTCGGGACCGGCGCTGAGCCCGCCGTCGACCAGCCGTAGCGCGTGACGAACGCTCGCCAATCGCGACACGGCCTCGGCATAGGCTTGGGGCTTGGGTTCAGGCTGAGGGATCAGATTCAGCATCGCTCCGGAGTAAGCGGGCAAGGCTAACGATTGGTGAATCGGGCATGTCATTGCGAGGAGCCGCAAGCGACGCGGCAATCGGGGCGACGCTGGATTGCTTCGCAGCGCTCGCAATGACGAAGAGGCTACGCCCCGCTCTTCTCGTCGATGTCGCGGAGTATCCAGCCGCGCTGCGGGATCGTCTCGATGAACTCGGCGCCGCCGCTCGCATTCCTGAGCTTCTTGCGGAGCTTGGAAATGAACACGTCGATGATCTTGGGCTGCGGCTGGTCGTCGGCGCGGCGGTAGAGGTGCTTCAGAAGCATCGCGCGCGTGACCACATTGTTGCGCGCGAACGCGAGGAGCTCGAGCACGCGATATTCCATCTCGGTGATCCCGATCGGGTGGCCGTCGATACGGATCAGCCGCTGCACCTGGTCGACCGAGAGGCGGCCGCCGCACAGGCTTTCCGGCATCTCGCCGCCGGTCGCCTTCAGCGACTGGAGCAGGCGCGACGCGGCCTCTTCGCTATCCTCGGGCGATACGGTGCGCGGCGTGCCGATCAGCGCCTGCTGAATCTCGGCCAGCAAATGGTGCGCTTCCTCGACCAGGCGCGTGCCTTCCTCGAAGCGGCGGCGCGAGCGGTCGAGCATCGATTCGATTTCGACCAGGCGGCCCGAAAGATTTGCTTCTGCCATCTAGGCTTGGCTCCCCCAGCCTCGGTTACTGCCCGGCCTGGGCGGATGCGACATTGCTGCTCGTCGCCGGAGCGGACAGGATCTGCAGCGTCGCCGCGCCCTTGTCGACGATGCGCGTGTCCGGATCCCAGACCGTCGAGCGGATTCCGATCGGAGCGTCGGCGCGGCCGGCCGCGTCGAGCATGCTCGTCTCCGAAGCGCTGCGCGGGGCGGGGCCGCCGAATAGCGCGTCGATCGCCTGCTGCTGCGCTTCGCTCGGGGTGAGGCCGGCGGTTCCGGCGACCGGCGGGGCGAGGCTGAAGTCCGGCGGGATGATCAGCGGAGCGTTGCGGGCCACGGCGAATTCGTCCGGAGCCCGGCGCTTGCCCATCATCGAGGCGCATCCGCTCGTGGCGAGCGCGGACACCAGCACTAGGGCGGTCAAGGCTTTACGCATGTTCGATAGTCTCCTTGGGGCTTGGCCCTTCGTGATGATCCTTACGGCTGAGGAAGGCTCGGAGCAACAGGATCACGACGGCGATGCTGATCGCCGCATCGCCGACATTGAATACCAGGAATGGCCGGAAGTCGCCGAAATGCAGGTCGGCAAAGTCGACGACATAGCCGAACCGTACGCGGTCGATGATGTTGCCGAGCGCGCCGCCGAGCACCATGCCGAGCGCCGCCTGGTCGATCCGGTTCCTCTCGCGGCCGATCCAGATTGCGACGCCGACCGCGATCGCGGTGGTCAGCCCGACCAGCATCCAGCGGCCGAGAGGGTTGGTCGCATTGAGCAGGCCAAGCGAGATGCCCTCGTTCCGGGTGAAGGTGAAGTTGAAGATCGGCAGCAGCACCAGCTGGTCGCCGATCTCGTTGACGCCCAGCGGATGCGTCACGACCCACTTCGCCAGCTGGTCGAGCGCGAACACCAGGAGCGCGACGAGGAAGCCGAGACGATATTTAGCCATTCAGCACCGCCTCGCACCGCTGGTCGAGCTCGCCGTCCGCTCGCACGTCCGGCATGTGCCGCCAGCAGCGTCCGCACTTGTGGTTTGCCGTCTTCGTCACCCTGATCTCATCGCCCTTGTGGACTGTCGACGTGATGAACAGCTCGGCGAGCAAGGCCGGGTCCTCGGTGCTCGGGACCGTGACCTCGGCTTCGAGGCTGGACCCGATGACCTTGTCGCGCCGCAGCGGCTCGATCGCCTCGGTCACCTGGGTCCGAAGCGCGCGCAGATGCGTCCATTTCGCCACCAACTCGTCATCCCCGCGCAAGCGGGGATCCAGTTTTTCGTCAGCTAGGTTCCCGCTTTCGCGGGAATGACGAAGGAAAGGGAGGTCAGGCCATTCGAGCAGGTGCACCGACTTCGCCTCCGGATAGCGCGTTCCCCACACCTCCTCGCTGGTGAACACCAGCACCGGCGAGAGCCACCGCACCAGGGCGTGGAACAAAGTGTCGAGCACCGTCCGGTACGCCCGCCGCCGCTCGGTCTGCTTGCCCGTCTCGGCATCCACCTCGCAATAGAGGACGTCCTTGCGGATATCGAAATAGAAGGCGCTCAAATCTTCGTTGCAGAAGTCGGTCAGCGCGCGGACGTACGTATTGAAGTCGAAATCGTCGACCGCGTTGCGCAGCTTCTGGTCGAGCACCGCGGTCAGGTGCAGCATGTATCGCTCGAGCTCGGGATAGGCCGACACGTCGTCCAGCCGCTCCTCCTCGCTGAACCCGTCGAGCGCCCCGAGTAGGTAGCGGAAGGTATTCCGGAGCTTGCGATACTGATCCGCGACACCCGCCAGGATTTCCTTCCCGATCCGGTGGTCCTCGGTGAAGTCGACCGACAGCGCCCACAGCCGAAGGATGTCGGCCCCATATTCCTTCATCAGGTCGATCGGGTTGATCGTGTTCCCGAGGCTCTTGGACATCTTCATGCCCTTGGCGTCCATCGTGAAGCCGTGGGTCAGCACGGCGTTGTAGGGCGCCCGCCCGCGCGTCCCGCAGCTCTCCAGCAAAGACGACTGGAACCAGCCGCGATGCTGGTCCGAGCCTTCGACATAGATGTCCGCCGGCCAACGCTCGTCGGGCCAATGCCCGCTCTCGAGTGTGAAGACGTGCGTGCAGCCGCTGTCGAACCAGACGTCGAGAATGTCGGTGACTATCTCGTAATCGTCGGGATTGCGGTTGCCGAGGAAGGTTGCGGCATTGGCGGCGTCCCACGCATCCACGCCGCCTTCGCCGATTGCCTTGACGATGCGCGCGTTCACCTCACGGTCGACCAGCAGCTCGCCGGTTTTCCGCTCCACGAACAGCGCGATCGGAACACCCCACGCGCGCTGGCGGCTGATCACCCAGTCCGGCCGCTGTTCGACCATCGAGCCGAGCCGATTGCGTCCCTTCTCCGGCACGAAGCGGGTGGCTGCGATGGCGTTCATCGCGAGGGAGCGAAGGGTAGCCCCCTCTCCCCTCGAGGGAGAGGGGGGGAGCCGCGAAGCGGCGGAAGGGTGAGGGTGTGAATCCGACATTCCCTCACCCGCCTCGCTCCGCTCGGCACCCTCTCCCTCGAGGGGAGAGGGGACTGAGGGCACCGCACCCCCCTCATTATCCCACCTCTGCTCCGCCCGCGTCTCTCCCGAGAACTGCGGCAGTGGCTTGTCCATGGCGATGAACCATTGCGGGGTGCAGCGGTAGATGACCTTCGCCTTCGACCGCCACGAATGCGGATAGCTGTGCTGGAAGTCCTCGCTCGCGGCGAGCAAGCCGCCCGCCTCGCGCAGGTCCGAGCAGATCGGCCCGTCGGGCGCGTTGAACTTGTTGTTGATGACGCTGCCCTGCCCGCCGAGCCACAGCCAGTCGGGCCGGTACAGGCCGCCCGCATCGACCGCGAACACCGGGTCGATGCCGTTGGCGCGGCAAAGCTCGAAATCGTCCTCGCCGTGGTCGGGCGCCATGTGGACGAGACCGGTGCCCTGGTCGGTGGTGACGAAGGCGCCCGCGAGGAACGGACGCGGCTTGGCGAAGAACCCGCCGAGCTTGTGCATCGGGTGGCGGGCGATCGTGCCGACGAGCTTCGTGCCGACGTAGGTTCGTGCTGCTGTGTGCCTGATTAGTGCGTCGTTATCGTTAGGCTCAGGGGCATTAGGATCATCCCGGTCGCTCAAGCCCGTTCGAGCGCGGAAGGCGTCCACGAGATCAAACGCAATCAGGTAATCTCGTCCGTCGTCCGCCTTGAAGAGGTAGTAGGTAATGCCGGGATTGTACGCGACGCCCTGGTTGACCGGGATCGTCCACGGCGTCGTCGTCCACACCACAGCATAAGCGCCGACCAGCTCCGGGATCGGGCTCTCGATGATCTCGAACGCGACATCGATTTGGGTCGAGACGATGTCTTCGTACTCGATCTCGGCCTCGGCCAGCGCGGTCTTCTCGACCGGCGACCACATCACCGGCTTGGCGCCGCGATAGAGCTGGCCCGTCTCGGCGAACTTGAACAGCTCGGAGACGATCGTCGCCTCGGCGTGGAAGTTCATCGTCAGATAGGGCTTGTCCCAGTTCGCGCTGACCCCGAGGCGCTTCAGCTGCTCGCGCTGCACGTCGACCCAATGCTGCGCATAAGCGCGGCACTCGGCGCGGAACTCCTTGACCGGCACCTCGTCCTTGTTGAGCTTCTTCTTCCGGTACTGCTCCTCGACCTTCCACTCGATCGGAAGGCCGTGGCAGTCCCAGCCGGGCACGTAAGGCGCGTCCTTGCCGAGCAGGGCCTGCGTCCGAACGACCATATCCTTGATCGTATGGTTGAGCGCGTGGCCGATGTGGATGTCGCCGTTGGCGTAGGGCGGGCCGTCGTGGAAGATGAACTTCTCGCGCCCCTCGCGGCTCTCTCGGATGCGCTGGTACAGCCCTTCGGATTCCCAACGCGCGAGGATCGCCGGCTCCTTCTGCGGCAGCCCGGCCTTCATCGGAAAGTCGGTGCGCGGAAGGAAGACGGTCGATCGGTAATCAGTCTTGGCGGGGGCGTCGGCCATTGGTGCGCGGCCTTAGCGGGGGCGCGGTCGGATGTGCAACCGACTCAATCCTGCCCGAGCTTGCCTCGGGGAGGGGGACCGGCCGGCGCAGCCGGATGGTGGAGGGGCAGACGCGCCGTCGTCTCAGCTAAAATAAGCCGAAGCACCGCGTCGGCATCGTTGAGAAGCTCAACCGCTGGGATGCGTAGCGTCACGATCCCGGCGGCTGCGAGCCATTGGTCTCGGCCGATATCCCGCTCCGGCCGGTTCCCACGTGAATGCGCTTCGCCGTCCACTTCAATTGCTAGGCGGGCATCGCTGTAGAAGAAGTCGAGCACGTAAGGCCCCGTCGGATGCTGCCGGCGGAACTTGAGGCCATCCGGCCGCTGCCGAAGCCAATGCCAAAGAATCACTTCGGGCAGGGTCATCTTGCGCCGGAGCTTGCGTGCGTTTCGCGCCGGCGCTGACTGCGCCTTGGGTGCGATATCCTTGAGCATTCCCCTCCACCGTGCTCCGCACGGTCCCCCTCCCCGAGACAAGCTCGGGGAGGAATTTACGCCAGCGCCAGTAGCTGCCGCGCCTTCGCTTCGTCGTCGCGCATATGGGCGATCAGCGGCTCGATTCCATCGAACTTGCGCTCCTCGCGGATGTAGGCGTGGAGCGCGACCCCGACCTTCTGGCCGTAAAGGTCGCCGTCGAAGCCGAAGAGGTGGGCTTCGAGAAGCTCCCGCGGCGGGTCGAAGGTGGGGCGGACGCCGAGGCTCGCGACGCCGGGACGCTCAGTGCCGTCGTCCAGCGTCACGCGGACTGCATAGATGCCGTATTTCGGCCGCTGATAATCGCCGAGCTCGAGGTTCGCGGTGGGATAGCCGAGCTCACGCCCGCGCGCGTCGCCACGCTGCACCACGCCTTCGACCGTGAAGTCGCGGGTGAGCAGGTGGGTCGCATGGCCGATGTCGCCTTCGACCAGCGCCTCGCGGATTCGACCGGAGGAGACGCGCTCGCCGTCGATCAACACCGGCGCGACCGCTTCGGCGACGATGCCGTGCTGGGAGCCGACCTCGCGTAGCTCCTCGACGCTTCCGGTCCGGCCCTTCCCGTAAGTGAAGTCGTCGCCGGTCACGACGCCCGCGGCGCCGATCTGACGGGCAAGAATTTCGGAAATGAAGTCGGTCGAGGTGGTCGCGGCGAGCTGGGCATTGAACTCGAACACCAGCATCGCGTCCGCGCCGGCATGCGCGAACAGCTGCTCGCGCTGGTCAAGCGTCGTCAGCCGGAACGGGGGCACGTCCGGCTTGAAATAGCGGACCGGATGGGGATCGAAGGTCGCGACGATGACCGGGCGGCGCTCGTGAAACCCGCGCTGGATCGCTCGCCCGACCACCGCCTGGTGGCCGAGATGGAATCCGTCGAAATTGCCGAGGGCGACGATGCTCCCCCTCAAGGTTTCGGGGATGCCGCCGGCGAGGGTGAGGCGCTGCATTGAGCGCGCCCCTACCCGCGCTTTGCGCGGGCGGCAAACCTCAATGGGTCGGCAGATGCTTCCGCAACAGGCGGTATTCGTGGACCGCGAGGAAGATCACGAACAGGTCGAAGATGCTGAGCAGGATGAGGCCCACGTCGTGGATGAAGCTATAGCGGTAGAGCTGGTAGGCGATGAACAGCCCGAACACGGCGAAGCTCGCCGGATAGGCCCACAGCTTCTCCTTGAGCAGGCCTACGACCAGCACCGATTTCACGAGGCCGTGGCTGAGCAGGTAGAATGCGTAGAAATTCTGTTGCGACAGCGGCAAGTGCCGGGCGATCCATTCGCCGTGCCCGACCTCGTCGAGCCAGCGCGCGATCGTGTCGGTGCTGACGAGATAGAGCGCGAGGCCCCCGGCGATCTCGAACAGCGCGTGCAGCCCCTTGGCCGCCACGCTGAGGACGAAGACCTGATGGATCCGCTTTTCCTGCACCGCGCCTCCAACGATCTTTCAATGTAGGATTTCCGCTGCCATGCCGTCTCGTGGGATGGCGAGCAGAGGGGCGGTTGACGAAGGTCACACCCGGCTCGGGTCGCTCCCTTGGTGGGGATGCGTGGGCAACGTCAAAATCATGACCTTTCGCGGCTGCTTGACTCGGCACATGGGCATTCCTATCTGCCTCTCATCCCGATTCACCGGTTTCCGGCGGCGCACTCGTGCGCGCGTCGGTTTTTCGTTTGGAAGCGGGAATTCTAGCGACGAGATAGGGCATTTCGCCCTGTGGAGCTGAAGAAGGGTAATAAATGGCTCGTATTGCCGGGGTGAACATCCCCACCAACAAGCGCGTCGAAGTCGCGCTGACCTACATCCACGGAATCGGCCGGACCACGGCCAAGGACATCATCAGCAAGCTCGGCATTGCGCCGGACAAGCGCGTCCAGGACCTCACCGACCAGGAGGTGCTGCACATCCGCGAGGCGATCGACAAGGACCATCAGGTCGAAGGCGATCTTCGCCGCGAGACCGCGATGAACATCAAGCGGCTGATGGACCTTGCCTGCTACCGCGGCCTTCGCCACCGCAAGGGCCTGCCGGTCCGCGGCCAGCGCACGCACACCAACGCGCGCACCCGCAAGGGCAAGGCCAGGCCGATCGCGGGCAAGAAGAAGTAGGGCCGGTCCCTCGACTTCGCTCGGGACGAACGGATTTCTGGATTTAGGGACAGGACTTAAGCAATGGCTCAAGCAGCACAGCGCCTCCGCAGAAGGGAGCGCAAGAACATCACCAGCGGCGTCGCCCACGTGAACGCCAGCTTCAACAATACAATGATCACCATCACCGACGCGCAGGGCAATGCGATTGCCTGGTCGAGCGCCGGGATGATGGGCTTCAAGGGCAGCCGCAAGTCGACGCCGTATGCGGCGCAGGTCGCGGCGGAAGATGCGGGCCGCAAGGCCGCCGAGCACGGCGTCCGCACGCTCGAGGTCGAAGTCAAGGGACCGGGCTCGGGCCGCGAGAGCGCGCTTCGTGCGCTCCAGGCGGTCGGCTTCACGATCACCAGCATTCGCGACGTCACGCCGATCCCCCACAATGGGGTCAGGCCGTCGAAGAGGCGCCGGGTTTAATTGCTGGACTGGCCCGGCCTCCGCCGGGGTACTGAAGAAGATTTGCAATCAGGGACCCAGGTCCCCAACTGCCAAGGGATGAAAATGGCCGTCAACGCAAAGAACTGGCAGGAACTCAAGAAGCCGAACGCCCTCGAGAAGAAGCAGGGCGGCGACACCCGCCGCCGCGCCGTGTTCGTCGCCGAGCCGCTCGAACGCGGCTTCGGAATGACTCTGGGCAACTCGCTTCGCCGGGTGCTCCTCTCCTCGCTCCAGGGCGCCGCCGTCACCTCGATCAAGATCGACGGCGTGCTTCATGAGTTCAGCTCGCTCGCCGGCGTACGCGAGGACGTCACCGACATCGTGCTCAACGTGAAGCAGATCGCGCTCAAGATGGAAGGCGAGGGGCCCAAGCGGCTTCACCTTTCGGCAACCGGGCCGACCGAGGTCACCGCGGGCATGATCGCCGCCACCGGCGACATTGAGGTCACCAACCCCGACCTCGTCATCTGCCACCTCGACGAAGGCGCGACGCTCAACGTCGAGCTGATGGTCGACATCGGCAAGGGCTACCAGCCGGCGGTCGCCAACCGCCCGGCCGACGCCCCGATCGGGCTCATCCCGGTCGACGCGCTCTACTCGCCCGTGCGCCAGGTCGCCTACAAGGTCGAGAACACCCGCGTCGGGCAGGAGCTCGACTACGACAAGCTGACGCTGACGATCGAGACCGACGGCACGGTGACGCCCGACGACGCGCTCGCTTATGCAGCGCGGATCCTCCAGGACCAGCTGCAGCTGTTCGTTCACTTCGACGAGAGCCAGGTGCGCATGGCGCCGTCGCCGATGATCGGCGCCGCCGCGCCGATGGCGGCCGAGCAGGTCGCGGCCGACACCAATCAGCTCAACCGCTACCTCCTGAAGAAGGTCGACGAGCTCGAGCTGTCGGTGAGGAGCGCCAACTGCCTCAAGAACGACAACATCATCTACATCGGCGACCTCGTCCAGAAGACCGAGGCCGAGATGCTGCGCACGCCGAACTTCGGCCGCAAGAGCCTGAACGAGATCAAGGAAGTGCTCGCCAGCATGGGCCTTCGCCTCGGCATGGACATCCCCGGATGGCCGCCCGAGAACATCGAAGAGATGGCGAAGAAGCTCGAGCAGGAGATGCTCGGCTAATCAGCCGGCATCCGGCTCAGGAACAAGAAGGGCCGCTCCGTTCGGGCGGCCCTTTTCTTATGCTATGTGCGGCCTCAACGGGGAGCGAGACATGACCGAACGGTTCGAGCGGCACCGCCAGCCATGGCGGCAGGATGAGATCCAGAAGCTGCATGTGCTCGCCGGGAAGGGCATGTCTTTGAAAGCCATCGCCAAGGCGCTGACGCGGAGCGAGGAGTCGGTGAAGGACCGCGCGAAGCTCGACCGGATCAGCATCGCCAAGCTGCGGTAAGGCGCGTCACGCGGGATAAACCCGACGTGACGTCGATCGCCACTCGCCCGGTGGCTCCCGGGGTCGGGCGTCGGCCGCTTTTCGCGCTCTCTGCGCGCTACTCCGGCGGCGCTGTGCGCCGGCGTCGCTACGCTCGGGCGCTCAATCTCAGCTCGCGTTCCATTCGCGGACCGTCACTTCAGAGCAGTCGTGGACGTGCAGCGGGTCCTGTTCGGCGATTTCGCGCGCGTCTTCGAGGCTGTCGGCCTGGAAGACGTAGGCGCCGCCGGAGCGGTCGGTGAAGGGGCCGGCCTGCTCAAGGATGCCGCGGTCGCGGAGCGATTGCAGGAATGCGTAGTGGGCGGGGATGACGCTGTCGTCGAAGTGCGGCTTGCGCAAGGTAAGGACGAGATATTTCATGCCGGCCCTGTGCACCGGTCATGCGCCTCGGCATAGGCTCTTCGATCGACGCCAAGAAACAATGATCGAAGATAATTTTCTTTCCTACAGGCAACCAAGTGGGTTAGGCGGTCCGTGAATCGGCGGAGAGGCTCATTGCGGCAAGAGGAAGGTGGATCCCGATTCAGTCCGGCATAACGAAAAGACATGAACCGCGTTGGGTCATCTGGTTTCTTCGTGCGCTGGAGCGAACCGGGGAGGTTCGTACGGCTGCCGAGGATGCGGGGATCGATCATTCCACCGTTATGCTCGAGTTAGCGGCTCGATGGGATGAGGCACTCGCGCTGCATGCGAAGCGGGTGAGAAGCGAGCGGGAGCGGGAGCTGGACCCCGTATCCTTGAGAACTGAAGCGGAAGAACTTGTCGCTCGGGCAGCCAGGGGTGGCGCGCAGATGATCCGCATCGGTGGAGGGAATGACAGCGTGCCTTTGGCAATCGTCCCCCGGACGGTCGCGTCGTCACGCTGGTCGAAGGCCAAAGAGAAGCTGTTCTTCGACGAGCTGGCGGCGACGGCGAACGTCAAGCGCGCCGCAAGGGCGGCGGGGGTGTCGCCAAACGCGGTCTATGCGCGGCGGATGCGCGATACGCATTTCGGGGCGAAATGGGCGGCAGCGCTTGAGACCGGGCGCGCCTCGATCGAGATGCACCTCATCGAGGCGGCCAACAAGAGCTTCGATCCGGACGAGATCGACACCGGCGACATCCAGCCGAAGGTCAGCGTCGCCCAAGCGATCCGCATCGTGCAGGTGCATGGGTCGAAGAAGCAGCAGGAGATGCTGACGAACCCGTTCGCCGGTCAGGCGGCGTCGATGAGCGAGGAGGACATCGAAGAAGCGCGCGAGCGGCTGTTCAGGAAGATCGAGCGGCTGCGCAAGCGCGAGATGCCGCGGATGCTCGCCGAAGGCCGGACGCACGACGAGACCCACGACTGCATGGTCCCGCCTGGGTGAAGGATGACTCAGCATAAGGGTCGCGGGAGTAAATCCCGCGACCACGTCGACGGGTTCTGTCGGCCTGATGCCGACAGCCCCGCCGGCCGGCCTTCGCCGTCTCTGCGCGCTAGGTCCCAAATGCTGCGCATTTGCTCACTTGCGCTCGGCCGCCGAGATCAAACCGTCAGCGTCGCGGGCTTGATCAACTCCCAGATGAGCCAGCAGAAGGCGAGGAAGCCGGCGATCGCGGCCGTGACTCCGGCGGCTTCCCCGAAGCTCAGGCGGAAATGCTTCGCGTGGTCGGCCATGAAAAGGTCGAGCTGGGGCTTCAGGGCGGCATCGCCGGTCAGCATGCCGACGTCCAGGTGACGGCCCTTGCGCAGGAAGTTGACGATCCGCTTCGCTTCCCCGTCGGAAACTTGCGGATAACGTTGCAGCAGGTCGGCGATGTCGTCGCGCTTACAGATGTTCACGGGTTTGCTCCTTTGGTCAGATTGCGGACAGGCGGTGGACGGGATCGGGGCGCTTGCGGCGCGCGACCTTCTTGAGCTCGCGCTCGAGCGCCCGGGCGCGAGGGAAGAGGCGGCCGTCGAGCTGGTCGAAGGCACCGCCCGACGAAAAGAACATGAAGCCGCCGGGGACGCGGACGGCGATGCCGACCGTGCGGCGGTCGAATTCGACGGCGAAACGCTGGCTTGGCACTACACTTCTCCAATGCGTGCAGGCGCGCTCGCGGGCGCGGTGAAGCCCCGAGGCGACGGTCTGCGGGATTTTCAGCGGATGCGTTCGCGGGTCTGCAAAACGCTGCTCATTGGGAAGGCCCCGGGCATGCCCCTGCCGCGCTCACGCGGCGGCCCAGGGCGTCAGGCTCGTGCCGTGCTGCTGCCCGGATGAATTTCTGAACGAGGGGAACGCTCAGCCATAGAGGCAATATGGACCCGCAAAACGCGGGATCAAGGAGGCGGCGCTACGCCGGGACCGCGACCTTCACTTCGATGGGCCTGTCAGCGCGCATTCCGGCGAGGTTGCGCCAGAAGCGGTCGAGGCTGTCGGTGCCTCCGAACAAGGTCGTGAAGTGAGTGGAATCGACCAGCACGATATCGCCCTTGCGGTCGCGCTCGGGCGGCATCCAGAGGACGATGTTGAACTCGGTGTTCCCGGCGCGAGTGAACGGGCGAGCAGCGCAGAAATCGACCAGCGCGTTCGCATCGCGCACTCCGAAACAACAGCCGCCGGGACTAGGATCGAAGCGCCAAACCGAAAATCCAGACAAACCCTTAGGTCCGGCGGGTTCGACGCGAACGGACGGCAACTGCGCGGCCGCGGCGTTTACTTCCGCTTGGCACTGGCGAGAGGCGCCCCGTTGCCGATGAATCGGCTGTTTTCCTCGGCGAGCCGAACTGGATTCCCGGCGAAAACAGTAGATGCTTCCGAGGCTTACGACTCACACTGAGCCTGCTTCTCGGGGGAATCACCTATGGTCAGCGCGGTGCAGTCGCGGCCCAATTATTACGAGCTGCTGGGGCTTACCCCGGCAGCAACCGAAGACGAGATCACCCGGGCCTTCGCCAAGGCGATGGGGATGTTCGGCTTCCACCCGATGGCGCTCGCGGCGCAGCTCAGCGCGGCGTTCGAGATCCTGCGCAATCCCGCGAAGCGCAAGGACTACGATCGCTCGCTCGGACTGGCGAAGGCGCCTGAGCCAAAGCCGCAGCCGTGGGCCATCGCCGCTCAGCGGGCCGGAACGCCGTTCTTCGGGCTCGCGCCTTCCGCACCCGCTGCGGCACCCCGTTCCGAGGCGCCCCCGCCTCCTGCCGCACCGAGGGTGGATCCGCTGCATCGGCCGGTCGCGCCCTCCGAGCCGCGGGTGGCGCCGTTCATCGCCGCGGCGCTGCGCGAGCCGCCGAAGGCCGCTGCGCCCGAGCCCGTTCCGCAGCCTGACCCGATGCCTCGACCGGAACCGAGGATCGAACGCGACCTCGAGGACATTCTAACCGCCGCCCGTGGCACGATCCCTCCGGAAGCCGATGACCGGCCCATCGAGTGGAAGCGGCCGGCAATCGCCGTTGGCGGAGTTATCCTCGCGGTGGGCCTCGTCGGCGGGATCGCCGGAATGTCGGCCGGAGGAAATGCCGCTGACTCGCAGCAGAACCAAGCCAGGGTGACCGTCGCCGTCCCGGCGGCCAAAACTCTGGCGCCATCGGAGTCCACGGCGCCCGGCCGCTTCGAGGCGGCGTCGCTGCCCGTTGGCGCGCAAGTCGCGAGCTTCCGCAACACGCGCCATCGTTCGTCATCCCAGCCGCGCGCGTTCGAGAAGAGCGCAATCGACGGGATCGAAGCGGCGATCGGCCAACCCGAGACCAGCCCGGGAGTAGACACGGCGACGGAGCAGGCCAGCGCGGAAGCTCCAGCGCCCGAGGCGGCGCCGGCCAGCTTGCCGCTTCCCAACCGAGTCATTGCTCGAACCATCGATCGCATCGGCTATTCATGCGGCTCGGTTGCGTCCGCGACCGCCGTCGAAGGCGCCGACGGTGTCTACAAGATCAACTGCACGTCGGGCCAATCCTACCAGGCGGCGCCCGTTCACGGACGCTATCGCTTCCGGCGCCTGGGCAGGAACTAGGCGGGAGCAGTCCCGCCGCTCAGTGCTCGCCGCCGCTCGTTCGCAGCGTGCCGAGCAGCGGTTCGAACGCATATTGAAGCGCGGTGCGCTTGCGCACGGGGACGACGACCTGCACCGGCGCTCCAGCGCGGAGCTGGAAGTCCGGCCCTCGCACCGCCCTGATCTTCGCGATCTCGGTTTCGGGCACGACGAAGTCGGCGGTGTAGAAGGAGCGGCCGGACTTTTCGTCCGTGAGCGCGTCCGCCGACAAGCGCGTCATTTGGCCTGACAGCAGCGGGAGCTTGCGGTCATGCATGCCGGTGAACCGCACCTCCGCCTTCTGCCCGACGCTGAGGTCATCGACCTCCTCGGGCGCGATGCGCGCCGCGACCACCAGGCTGGCGTGGTCAGGAACCAGGTCCAACAGCTTCTCGCCAGCGCCGATCACTCCACCCACCGTGAACACGTTGAGTCCGATCACGGTGCCGGTCACGGGCGCGCGGATTTCGAGCTCCCGTTCCTGAACGACGGCGGCGCGATATTTCGGCGCGAGCTCGTCGATCTGGAAGGCGACGTCCTTCAGTTCGCCAGCCGCGCGTTCGCGATAGGTCCTCACGGCCTCCAGCTCACGCAGACGCTCTTCGCCTTCAGACAATTGGGCTTCGCCGACCGCGGCCCGAGCCTGGCCAAGCTGTCCTTCGATGTCCGCCTTGCTCCGCTCCAGCTGTCGAATTCGCGATTTCGAGACCCAGCCCTTCTCGGCCACGGGTTCCAGCGCGTTGAGCTCTTCGCCGATGAGGCGCGCCTGCTCCGCCGATGAACGCACCTGCGACCCATAGCCGCCGCCCGTCTCGCGCGCCTCGGCCGCCTGCTGCGCCAGCTCCCGGGACTGTGCTGCCAGCAGGTTGCGGCGGGCATCGAATTCCTTCGCCTGCACGGCGATCGCGGCTGAAATTTCGCCGCTCGATGCTTCGACGCCGTCGAAGCTATGAGGCCATTGGACCGAGGCGAGGCCGAGCTGCTCGGCCTCGAGCCGCGTGCGCTGCGCCATCAGGTCGAGCATTTGCGACCTGAGCGCCGCGGCCTGTGCCCGGACCTCGTCGCCCTTGATCTCGATCAGCACATCGCCGGCGCGGACCTTCTGGCCCTCGCGGACGTGGATCGCGGCCACGATGCCGCCGTCGCGATGCTGGACCGACTGGCGCTGACCTGAAACTTCCAGGTGGCCGGGCGCGTAGACGGCGGCATCCATCGGCGCGAACGCCGCCCAGCCGAGGAACACGACGAAGAAAAGCAGGGCGACCACGCCTCCGATGCGCAACTCGCGCTTTGGATCGTCGATCGCACATTCGCGTGTCTGGCTCGCAACGGCAGCGATGTCGAAATCGCTCCAGCGGGTGATCTGGTTCATTGGTTCACGGCCTTCCTTGGAGCAGCCGCGACCTGGCTCACGCCGGCCGCGCCGCGCATTCTTGCAATCACCTCGTGCGTCGGGCCGAAGGCTTCGACCCGGCCGTCGCGAAGAGCGAGGACCTTGTCCGACACCGACAGCACCGACATCCGGTGGGCGATCACCGCAACCGTCGCTCCGCGCGCCTGCGCGAGGCTGATGGTCCGCAGCAGCTGCGCTTCGCCTTCCACGTCGAGGTGCGCATTGGGCTCGTCGAAGAGCAAAATCGGCGGATCGCGGAACAGCGCCCGGGCGAGGGCGACGCGCTGCGCCTGGCCCGCGGAAAGTCCCTGGCCCTCCCAGCCCAGCATGGTGTCGTACCCGTTCGGCAGCCGAAGGATCATCTCGTGGGCACGCGCGGCCTGAGCGGCGGCAACGACCTGCTGGTCGATCGTCGCGCGATCGGTGTCGGTGACGAAGCGCGCGATATTTTCCTTCACCGTTCCCGCGAACAGCGAAACCGATTGCGGAAGATAGCCGATGAACCTACCGAGCCGGTCAGGATCCCAGTCGGCAAGGCGCGCGCCGTCGATCCGCACCAGCCCCGCGTCGGGCACGAGAGCGCCGGCAAGGACGCGCATCAGCGTCGATTTCCCGGCGCCGCTCGGACCGACGATCGTCACGACTTCGCCAGGTTCGAAGGCGATGCTGACGGCCAGCAAGGAGCGGGTCTCGGGCGAGCGGCCAACGGTGGCCTGCTCCGTCTGAAGCCGTCCTCTCGGCTCGGGAAGAAGGGTCACCGCCGTCGCCGGAGCCGCGCCGTCGAGCAGGGCCGACAGCTTGCGGTAGGCAGCAGCGGCTCTCACGAGCGACGGCCAGGCGGTGAGCAGCTGTTCGATCGGTCCGAGCGCGCGCCCGGCAAGGAACGACGCCGCGAAGATCGAGCCCGCCGAAATCCTGTCGTTAATGGCGAGATAAGCGCCGAGACCCAGCGCCAGCGATTGCAGAGTGAGGCGCAGGAACTTGCTCGCGGCCAGATAGGAGCCGGAGGCGAAGCTGGTGCCGGTCTGGAGGGCAAGCATCGTCGCACGCTCGCCGACATGCCGTTTGACCATCGCCGAGCGCATGCCCAGCGCGCGCACATTCTCGGCGCCCGCAAGCACCTGTTCCTGGCTCGCATAGGCGCGGTGCGCGGCCTCGGTCGCGTCGCGCAGCCGCTTGCCCGTCGAGCGCTCGTTGAGCCATGTGATGCCTGCAAGCGCGCTGCCGCCCATGAATACGAGCAATCCCAGCGCCGGGTGCATGATCGCACTCACGATCACCGCGATCGGCGCCCACGGAGCGTCGCATATGGCGAGCAGGGTCGGGCCGGTCAGCGCCTGCCGCAGCGTGTCGAAGTCGCGCATCGGCTGGCGCGCGATGGCGTCCATCGGGCGGTCGGCGCGAGACAGCATGGCGCCGAGCAAAGGCCCGGCGAGCTCGTTCTCGAGCCTGAGGCTGGCGCGCACCAGGAGCCGCGAGCGAACCCAGTCGAGCACCGCGAGCACGGCAAGGCCGGCCAGCAAGACCGCGGTCAGCATGAGCAGGGTGCCGCCGCCGCGAGTCGGGACGACGCGGTCGTAGACTTGGAGCATGTACAGCATGGGGACGATGAAGAGCAGGTTCAGGAGGCCGCTGAAGATTGCCGTCCCCGCCAGGTGGGCCCGGCACTTGCGCAGCGCGCCGCGCAGGCTTTGTCCGCCGCTCATAGCAACCGCTGGGACACGCGAACCGAGAGAAGTGTGGGCGTTTTGCAAGCGAAGGTCCCCCCTCATGTCCAGGAGAAAGGGCCGCCCCGCGACGGGGCGGCCCTCGATCGGTTCAGAAGACGAAGGTGTCGCCGTTGATCACCAGGTGATCGTTCGCGGTCTCGAACCCTGTGACGTGCACCGTGGCTCCCGACACTCCGGTGATCGTCAGGTTGCCGTTGCCGTTGTTCACGACCGACACGTGGTCATCATCATTGATGTTGATCGTGTCGCTGGCACCATCGAAGCCGAAGTTGAGGTCGATGTCGGTCAATCCCGATCCGCTCGGATCGTCGATGGTGACCGTATCCGCGCCCGCTAGCGGGTTGAGCGTGAGGTTCTCGACGCCGTGCAGATCCATGACGATGTTGCCCTGGACTCGGGTGAGCGATGCATGGCCGTCACTGGCGGACAGAGTGAACTGCTCCGCGCCCGCGGCGCCGTTGAACAGCAGTTCGTCCGACCCCGTTCCGCCCTCGACCCTGTCGCTGCCGTCGCCTTGGTTCCAGATGAAAACGTCATTGCCGGCGCCAAGATTCGCGACATCCGCGCCCGTGCCGCCAACGACGAAATCATTGCCTGCTCCGCCGACAAGCGTGTCATTGCCCGCGCCGCCGAACAGGGAGTCGTTGCCCCCCTGGCCGGAGAGGAGGTCGTTGCCGCTGCCGCCGGTGAGGGAGTCGTTGCCGTCGCCCCCGAAGAGCTGCGCCGCCGGAAGCGTACCGTTCGTCTGGTCGAGCGTGACGACGTCGTTCCCGTCGCCCGCGTTGACGCGGATGAGGTCGGTGTTGTCGACCGTTGCGCCGTCGGGCGAGATATGGATCGCGCCGCCGTTGCCGAACAGGTGGCCGGCCGCATCGCGGCTGACGGTGATGTCGTTGTTGCCGTCGTCGCCGGTAAACAACAGTTGGTGCTGGTTCGGATGGAATTTGCCAAGAATGCTCATGTTCAAGTCTTTCCAAAAATTGTGGTGGTCAGTGAGAGAAGGCTACCGCCAGTTCGATGGCGTAGATTCGACGTGCGATCGATCCACGATCTGCTCCTTGTCCGATGATTGTGGGGGGACTGAGGATCGTTTTTCGGAACGGCACGCTTCACGCAGCCGCTGATCCTGACGCGATGAGACGCGCTTTTATTCCCGGCCTCGACGCGTGATATGACCGATTAACCGGAAAAATTGATTAGAACGCCAGTCACGCGCAATTTTTTCGATTAGAGATATTGAGGCACGCGCTCAGCGCCGGTCGCGGGCGTGCGCTCCCGAACTCGGTACGCGAGCGGGATCGACCCGCTCGGTCGAGCGTGCTCAATAGCCCCGATAATAAGCGAGCTGGCGCGCGCGATAGATCGCGCCCGTCATCTGCGGCCGGGCGCCATTCCACGCTCCCCAGGTGCAGTGATTGTAGCCCGGCTCGCCAAGGCCGTACCAGCGGCCGTTGTCGTACAGGCAAACCCGCTCGATTGCCTGGCTGACCCGGCGGTGAAGGCGATTTTCTCCGGCGCGCGTCAGAAGGTTGATATCGCCGTAGGGCACGCGTTCGATGCGCATATTGGCTGGCGGCACGGTCGAAATGACGATCACGCCCTGCTGGGCCGACGCGGGCGGGCTCAAGACGAACATCGATGCCGCAATCCCCGCCAGGACGGCTGCGGTCGTTCCTACGAAGCGGCTGACCATTGCTTCCTCCTCGTTCGGTCAACGGGCACGCAACAAGGACGCAACAACCCG